>Ga0196970_1000074_pt1 | contig 161653 bp, 134 predicted proteins | sample S1v_513CmetaG_FD_148672 | JGI IMG/M metagenome (GOLD analysis project Ga0196970, IMG submission 148672) | Soil microbial communities from Anza Borrego desert, Southern California, United States - S1+v_5-13C | ecosystem: Environmental > Terrestrial > Soil > Desert | place: USA: California... | reverse complement strand
ATTACTCTTCCACCGTCCGCATTGAATACTCTTCCGACAACGGAACCACCTGGAATACGATCACCACATCCACCACCAACGACGGATCGCAGAACTGGACCATACCCATTGTGCCGCTTAACCAGGCTTACACCCAATGGCTGATAAAAGTGAGCGAGACATCCAACCTGCTGCGCACTGACGTGAGCAATGCTAATTTCAATACTTACAAACCGCTCACACTCACCGCTCCGAATGGTGCAGACACACTTAACGGCTGCTCTACGTACCAGCTGAGTTCGATCCCGTACATAGACGGCACATGGAGCTTTTCTTACTCCACCAACAACGGAGCTTCATGGACATCGATCACATCCACCGGTTCTGCTAATTATACCTGGACCGTACCCAACAACATTTCCACCACGCAGGGACTGGTGAGAGTAATGCACAACACATACCCGCAATACGGCGATACATCCAATATGAACTTTGTGATCCAGCCGAAGAATTTCATCACCGTGCTGGCACCAAACGGAGGCGAGATCATTCCCGCCCAGACAGCGTACATGATCAGCTGGGCCAACAGCTCCGGCGTTTCGGGTGCGTACCAGCTCAACTACTCTTCCAGCAGCGGATCGGGAACGATAGCATCGAACATAACCGGTAATAATTATCTGTGGACAACACCGAACCTTCCGGCAACCAACTACACCATTACCGTCACCGATCAACAGAACGCATGCAAAACAGATCAGAGCAACGCACCGTTCACCATTACACCATTGAGCGCGGTAATGACCGCTCCAAACGGAGGTGAAGTGATCTACTACGGGGAATCAAAAACCATTACGTGGAACCAGAATACATATTACACAGACGTACGGATCGATTACTCCACCGATAATGGAACTACATGGATCCTGCTTTCCAACAACCAGGCAAACGACGGTACCTATACCTGGACAAACACCACGGCGAATATTTACTCGACACAATGCCTGATAAAAGTCAGCAGCGTTTCCAATCTTTCGCATTCCGACGTGAGCAACGCCAACTTCACAGTAAAACCTGCTGTTACGGTACTTACACCGAACGGCGGCCAGAACCTCGGCGGATGTACGGTCACATCCGTTACATTCGACCGGTCGCCCGCGTACAACGCGTATACGATAGAATATTCCTCGAACGGTGGATCCAGCTGGACCAGCATGACCAGCAGCTTTACCGCGTCGGGCAATCCGGCCACATACAACTGGACACTCCCGAACAACCCGAGCACGCAGGGACTTGTAAGAGTAACTCCGAATTCCCTGGGTACCGGATACGCGGATGTGAACAACAACCCGTTCACCGTCATCAAGCCGGTTACCATCATCCAGCCGAACTACGGCGGTACGATGCAGATCGGATCTTCGTACACGATCCAATGGCAGTCGGACGGTATTTCCAACTTCTACGATATCTTCTACTCTACCGACGGCGGCAGCACATGGGTGACGATCGCCACGAACTACGCTACGTCAACAAATACCTACAACTGGACCGTACCGAATGCTCCTTCGGGCAACTGCGTGATACGCGTAAGAGATGCGATCAATACGTGTAAGGAAGATGTGAGCGACGTTCCGTTCACCATCAGCAGCAGTGCGCCGCTTATTACATTGAATACACCCAACGGCCAGAACACACTTACCGGCTGCGGAAACTACACGATAAGCTGGTCTTCGTCGACGGCCTTCACTTCGTTCAATCTTGATTACTCCACAAACGGGGGAAGCTCCTGGAACAATATTACAACCAACTATACCGGTGGAAACACTTACAACTGGATAGCGCCGAACATCAGTTCGGGTCTCGTGCTGGTGCGCGTACAGTCGTATACCAACAACGGCGTATTTGACCAAAGCGATGCATTGCTCAGCATTCAGCAGGGCTCGCTCACCGCAACACCGCCTGCCGATACAACGATCTGTTCGGGACAGCAGGTGCAGCTCAACGTGACAGGCTCGGCAGGAAGTTATGTTTGGTCACCTCCTGCGGGGCTTTCCGCAACCAACATTGCCAACCCGGTAGCAACACCTTCGGTCACCACGGTCTATCACGTTACCAGCTCCAACGGATCGTGCGTGCTTTCCGATTCTGTCCGGATCATTGTGAACACAAACGCTTCCGTTGTTGCAGGCGTAACGATCATCGCTTCGCCGAACGATACGATCTGTTCTTCAGGAAATATAAGCTTCACCGCAGTGCCTGTGAATGGTGGAACAACGCCCGCTTACCAGTGGAAAATAAACGGCGCCGGCAGCGGCACCAACAGCAGCACATTCGCACCCTCTTCACTGAACAGCGGAGATGTGGTATCGGTGGTAATGACCTCCGCACTGAACTGCGTATCCGGAAACCCGGCAACATCTAATTCCGTTCCGGTAACTATTGTTCCGGTACAAACGCCATCCGTCACCGTCGCCGTAAATCCCGGCAATATTGTCTGCCAGGGCGACAACGTAACATTTACCGCAACACCGGTGAACGGGGGATCCAGTCCCTCGTACCAGTGGAAGGTGAACGGAAGCAATGCCGGAACGAACAGTCCTGTATTCAGCACAACGACATTGAACCAGGGCGATGTGGTAACGGTAACCCTTACCAGCTCCGCGTCCTGCCTCAGCAGCGCGGCAGCTACATCATCGCCTGTAACGATGACCGTAAACTCAGCACCCGTACAACCTGGAACTGTTTCGGGCAACACGACACTCTGTAGCGGAAATACATCAAGCTACAGCATAGCTCCCCTAAGCGGCGCCACATCCTATATCTGGACATTGCCCGGCGGATGGACCGGAACATCTTCGTCCAACTCCATCATTGCCACAGCGGGAAACAATGGCGGTAACGTAACCGTATCGGCGCAGAACAGCTGCGGCACCAGCCTGCCATCGGCAATAACGGTATCGGTGAACTCAGCGCCTACGCTTCCCGATGCCGGAGCCGATCAGCAGATATGCGGATCATCCGCTACGCTGAATGCCAACGATCCGCTGGTGGGCACAGGAACATGGTCTGTGCTGAACGGAACCGGGACATTCGGTAATGCTGCTGTTCACAACACGACCGTCAGTGGCCTCAGCGCAGGCGTGAACACATTCACCTGGTCTGTGAGCAACGGAAGCTGCGCGCCGGTAACCGATACCGTACGCATTACGCGCAGCCTGCCTCCATCCGTAGCCAGCGCAGGAAACGATACTTCGATCTGTACAGGAACATCTTCGATCACACTCCACGCGAATCTTCCTTCAAGCGGAACGGGCCACTGGACCGTTGTTTCCGGCAACGTGAATGTGATCAGCCCGAACAATCCATCCAGCGTGCTGAGCAACCCCGGCACCGGAGTACATGTACTGGAATGGGCGATCACCAGCGGCAACTGTACAGCATCAACGGACCAGGTGACGATAACAGTGACCAATCCACCAAACGTAAATACCAGCGCCTCATCCACCATTACGTGCCAGGGAAATCCCGTAACACTTACCGCCGGCGGAGCTTCAGTCTACACATGGCAGCCCGGAAACCTCAGCGGAAATGTTGTGAATGTTTCTCCGATCAATACCACAACATATACCGTAACCGGAACTGACGTGAGCGGATGTACAGGCACCGGCACCATCATGATCAACGTTGATCCGGCTTCTGTGATCAATGTTTCCGCCAGCGATCTGGACATTTGTAACGGCGATGCGGTAACGCTCAGCGCAACCGGTGGAACTAACTTTACATGGCAGCCCGGAAATATCAGCGGCAGCAGTATCGTAGTATCGCCATCCACTACGACCACATATACTGTAAGCGGCATTAATAACGGCTGCAACGGAAGCGCAAGCATTACGATCACGGTGCACGCGCTGCCGCCATTGAACGTAAATGCCAGCAGCAATCCGGTCTGCAGCGGCACCACCATTAACATGGCAGTAACCGGGGCAGGCACATACACATGGCAACCGGGCAACATGTCGGGCAGCAATGTTACCGTTTCACCTTCGGCTACCACGATCTACAGCATCACAGGAACTTCCGTCAACGGATGTTCGTCTACTGCAACGTATACCGTACAGGTGAACCCGGCAGCCAACGTGATCGCCTCGGCTACATCAACAACATTGTGTACCGGAGATTCATCCACGCTGAGCGCCACAGGAGGAAGCACTTATCTCTGGCAGCCCGGCAACCTGACCGGAAGCACGATCACGGTGTCGCCATCAGCCTCTGCAACGTACTCCGTAACCGGTACGGACGTGAACGGTTGCACAGGAGCCTCCGTAGTTTCACTTTCGGTTGGTACAACACCAAATCTTACGGTGAACGCGACATCTTCATCGGTGTGCGCCGGAATATCAACAACACTGACGGCGAACGGAGGAACCGGTTACACATGGCAGCCCGGAAATATCAGCGGAGCTTCCATCACCGTTTCTCCGTTATCGACCACCACTTACACGGTGAGCACAACCAACGGAAGCTGCGTTGCCACCAGAACGATAACCATCACCGTGAACCAGCCGCCTGTTTTCACAGTGAACGCTACTTCCGGCACGATCTGCGCAGGAGACAATACGACCTTGTCGGCGAGCGGAACGAACAGCTACACATGGCAACCCGGGAATATTTCCGGTTCAATTATAACGGTAAGCCCGTCGGCCACCACGACATACAGCGTGACCGGCACAGACCTCAACGGATGCAGCAGCACAGTAAATTACCTGGTACAGGTGAACGCGCTGCCACCGATCACTTCTTTCGCTTCTAACGGATCTATCTGCCCCGGTGACAGCAGCACACTGTCTGCTTACGGTGGCAGTAGTTATATCTGGCAACCCGGCAACATAAGCGGAAGCCAGATCGTAGTCTCTCCTCTTTCCACCACTACCTATACAGTGACCGGGAACGGAAGCAGTGGGTGTAGCTTTACATCCACTGTAGCCGTCACGGTGCATGCGGCTCCGCCAATTACCGCGGGCGCTTCGGGTACAGTGGTATGCCAGGGCGCTCCGGCTACGCTTACAGCTACAGGAGGTTCCACGTACAGCTGGATGCCAGGAAACCTCAGCGGTAACAATATTTCCGTTGCCCCGTCTGCTACCACGACCTACACTGTGACGGGCACGGATAACAACGGCTGTACCGCATCGCAGCCTGTAACGATAACCGTGCTTCCGGTGCCTCCCGTCGATCTTATCGCAAGCAATACGACCATCTGCCAGGGAACCGGCACAACGCTGAATGCCACAGGCGGCAACACATACACATGGCAGCCCGGAAACCTCAGCGGTCCTTCCGTTACCGTTTCACCTTCCGTTACCACAACATATCTCGTAACAGGAGTGCACGCAAACGGCTGCAGCAATACAGATACGCTTACCATACACGTAAATGCTCCGGCCAACATACAGGCTACCGCCAGCGCGCAGCAGATCTGCTCCGGCACGGGCACTACACTCAGTGCCACCGGCGGCGGAAGCTATACATGGCAACCCGGAAATCTCAGCGGAAGCTCCATCACGGTAGTGCCGGGCGCGACCACGACGTACACTGTAACAGGCACCAATGCCACAGGCTGTACGGGAACCGGGAACGTGCTGGTGATCGTAAATACACCTGCGCCGGTAACAGCATCAGGCAGCACGACGATCTGCACAGGAGATTCGGCACAGCTTTCCGCATCCGGTTCGTCCACGTACACATGGCAACCGGGCAATATCAGCGGAAGCTCAATTAACGTAAGCCCCGCCGGCACGACCGTGTACACAGTAACAGGCACGGACGTGAACGGATGTACTTCCACAGCTATGGCTACTGTAACCGTAACATCACAACTGCTTGTATCCGCAGGATCGTCGGCAGGTTCCGTGTGCGCAGGCAACAGCGTAACGCTGAACGGAACCGGCGCAACGAATTACACCTGGCAGCCGGGCAACATTACAGGAAGCTCACCCGTAGTAACACCGGGCGCAAGCACAACCTACACCGTGACCGGAACAAGCGGAAGCTGCAGCAGCACGGCAACCATAAGCATCACCGTACATAATCTTCCACCCGTATCGGCTACGGCAAGCAACCAGGCGATCTGCGAAGGCGGACCGGTTACGCTCAGCGGTACAGGAGCTGCAAATTACAACTGGCAGCCCGTAAATCTTAGCGGCGCTTCTATTACACTGAATCCAGCGGCTACGACTTCGTATACCGTAACAGGAACCGACGTAAACGGATGCACGAGCACATCGCAGATCACTGTTTCCGTACTTCCGGCGCCGAACGTCAGCATCAATTCTTCAGCAAATGAAATATGTGAAGGCGACAGCGCAAGTCTTTCCGCCACGGGCGCGGCAACTTACACCTGGGAGCCGGGAAGCCTTACCGGAGCGTCCGTTACCGTGGATCCTTCCGCAACCACACAGTACCAGGTTACCGGAACAGACGCCAGCGGATGTACCGCCACAGCAACCCATACCATCCTGGTGAATGCATTGCCACTTGTAACCTTTGCACCGGTAGCCGATCCTTGCGTGTCTGACGGCGCATTCCTGCTCACGGAAGGAATTCCTTCGGGCGGAAGCTATTCCGGCGCGGGCGTTACCGGCGGAGCATTTGATCCGGGAACAGGTATCGGCAGCTATACCATCACTTACATATACACGGACGGCAACGGATGTACCGACAGCACCATACAGAACATCTCTGTGATAGCATGTCTCGGCATAGACAATGAAGAAGAAGCTTCAGTGAATATGTACCCGAACCCGACGCGCGATCATGTGTACATCGAAGTGAACGGAAATACCACGATAGAGCGCATCGAGCTGATCGATGATTACGGTCACACCATATCGCTTGACCAGGTGGGGTCGCAGGAAATATCTTCGTACCTGCATTCGCTCGACCTGACCATGCTCAGCGACGGAATGTATCATATCCGGATACATACCGCGAAGGGAATTATTGTAAAAAGGATCGTTAAAATATCGGATTAAGATCAGGTCATGAAAAGCAAAGAGGCCATCCTGAATAACCGGGATGGCTTTTTTGTTTCATATTGGAACAAGCGCTATAACTATAAATAATTAAATAACAATGAATTAACACTTTTTAATGGGTGTTAAGAAACCGCTAACTACCTCACCTGTATTCTTTACGGAAATTTGGATAAACATCTCCTATGACCCTGGAACAACGCTTCTCCAAATTAAAAAAACCATCCGGAATCCGGCAGATAGCAGACCTGTACATGCAATGCTACCTCCAGGGCGACCACACGTACATCCGCCAGATCATGGATGAGAACATCGGCTATGATGTACCGAATACCGGCCTGCTGAATGCCAATCCGAAAATATGTACCGAAACTTCCGGCGCGCGCAATGTGCTGGATGTATTCGTAACTTACAGGCAGAAAATGGAGAACATCCGGTTCGAGATCCGTAACCAGTTCATGACCAAAAATACCGCTTACTTCGACATTCTCCTCCACTATGAGCAATGCGGAAGGTATCTTTGCGGCGGGCACGAGAACGAGAGATACCACATCACCCTGCCTGTAAATACAGTGCTTACGGTACAGAAGAACCGGGTGATCCGCCATCACGATTACATCGATTATTCGGTGATATACAAGCAAATCCAGTCGCAGACTCCCGGCGTGGCCTGAAACCGCGACCACCTTTTTCACGTATATTTGTCAAAAGCAATCGCGTGAAAAATCTACATCTGTACATTTTACCGTTTTTTCTGATCGCTTCGGTCTTTTCCGCTTCCGGGCAGAACGTTACGCCGAATGATACCGCATTCAAAAAAGGTTACGTGCAGGTGAGCCTTGTTCACCCTGTAGGAACAGGATGGAAAAAATCCAAAGCGCGCGATTATAATTTTTCACTTAACCTGATCTATGGCCATGTAGGTTCGGTAACCGGCTTCGAGCTCGGACTCGTGAACCTCGCGCAGCGGGATGTGAAAGGATTCCAGCTGGGGCTTGTGAATGTGGTCAAGCGAAACACATTCGGTTTCCAGACAGGGATTCTCGCTAACGTGAACCTCGGAGACGCAGCCGGCATGCAGCTTTCGGGGCTATGGACACATAACCAGGGCAGCTTTAAAGGCTTCCAGTTCTCCTGGTTCGGAAACACCAACTGGGGCGATGTGTATGGCGGACAGCTCAGCCACCTGTGGAATCATTCCAATAAAAACCTTTACGGGATACAGTTCGCCCTCGGACTGAACATGGCGCGCTACAACGCTTACGGGATACAGATGTCCGCTACCGTGAACATTGCGGGGAAAAAACATAAAGGCGTTCAGTTCGGGTTTCTCGGAAATTACGCGGAAGAATCGGAAGGAATACAATTCGGAACTGTGAACATCGCGAAGAAATCAGGAGGACTGCAGATCGGCGTAGTCAACTATTCCGGCGACAGTTCCGTTGCTACCATCGGGCTGATCAATATCGTAAAGAACGGCTACAACAAGCTGGAGATATGGGGCGGCGAGCTTTTTTCTTTTAACGCTTCGCTGAAAACAGGCGGAAGAAAATTATACTCGATACTTTCTGTCGGAGGAAACCCCTTCAACAGGAATAAATTCTGGGGATTCGGCTGGGGATTCGGTACGCACATGCGGTTCTCGAAACGTTTCTACGCAGATATCGACCAGATCACGTCACTTGTGAATGTGAACGAATTTATTTCCATCGGCGAAGGAAAAACCACGATACTGAACCAGGTGCGTTTCATGGCAGGCTTCGAGCTTACTCCACGCATCGCTTTATTTATCGGCCCGGTATGGAATACCCTGCTTTCCAACAACAACACGTTACATGATTCGGGCACCGGTCTCAATAACCTGAACGGCATTGATCTTGCCCCTACGTTCCGCACGGTTTATTTTCGTACGGGCGAGTTCAATTTTGCTATCTGGCCGGGGATCGGCGGTGGTATCCGGTTCTTCTGATCCGGTTAATCTTCCTTGATGCTTTCGGTGCGCACCAGCTTGTTTTTGTCGTAGTCTTCAGTGCGGATGATCTTTCCTTTTTCGTTAAAGTATAACCATTTCCCGGTCTTCACTTCCACATCTCGGATCTCGAAGTAGCCCTCGTTATTCGTTTCGCTATCGGCGCCAACCCAGTCGAATTCCTTGATATAATTGAAGTCGTAATATTTCCGGATGCGGACTTTTCCTGATTCGTAATAGCAGGTCTCCTTTCCAACCTTTACGGAAGAAACTCCCGGCCTGGGGTCCAGCGAGAAGTTTTCGGGAAGTGTAACGATAAAGTCGTACCGTAGAAACTGCACCGGGCGGTAATACGCTTTGCAGTTCAGCCTTCCGTTGGGATGGTATGATCTGTATTTGCCGTAGCGGGTTCCGAGCATATACCGCTGCTTATAGCCCAGCCTGCCGGTCTCGTTGTAGTAGCGGTACCAGCCATGCTGTTTTCCTTTGCGGAAGGAATACGTATAATATAAATTTCCATCAGGGCGATATTTTTTCCACCTGCCGGTTTCGCGGTTCTTTCTGAAATAAGCTTCCAGCAAAAGTTTTCCCTCTTTGCTATACGCTTCCGCTTTGATACGGCCTCCGCTCTTTCTGATCTCTTTTACTTCGGCTACATCCACGCCTTTGTAAATGTAATCGGGCACCTGTGAGAAAACACTAAAGCAGCAAAGAAGAAAAATACCTGTGAAGATGGTGCGCATAGGCATCAGGATTTTACCAGCTTGGTCGTAAAACGTTTCGTGCCCGACTGTACCGACAGCACATATACTCCTGCGCCAAGCTTATGGTCGAGTACAATGGGAATGGTATACAGCGCTTTTTCATAAACCTCTTTGGTAAGGCTGTATACAACTCTTCCGCGGGAATTGCTGAGCTCTATACGGATGTTCTCCGTAAAGTTGGAATAATAATCCAGGTAGAACACTTCATCATTTACCGGGTTCGGATACACATTGATCTCCTGTGATTCGAAATAATTGTCGAAGCTCGTGTTCTTGAGGATCAATTCGGCCACACCGAAATTCGGGATGCCGTATCCCAGCGAATTATCGGGAACGGAATACTGGTGCGACGCTTTTTTCACCGCTTCGAAAATGGTCATGTGATCGAGCTCCGGGTACTTGCTCCACAATGAAGCGACGGCTCCGCAGAGTATCGGTCCGGCGTAGGAAGTTCCGCTTCCGGGAGTGATAGCGCCCCCGGCTCCCACCACAAAAACATTCTGGCCCATAGCGCTTACATCGGGCTTCACCCTGCCATCGAAAGAAGGACCGAAAGAGCTGAACCCGGCGCGCGAGCGCTTATCGTTAACGGCGCCTACGGTAAGCACGCTGTCGCCATCGGCCGGTGCGCCGATATAATACCATCCGGAGTTACCGGAATTACCGGCGCTGTTCACCACGAGAATTCCTTTTCCCGCGGCAATATCTGCAGCCCGCGTGATCACGGTCGTATTTCCGTCGAGGTCGTTGTACGCATGGTTGTCTGAAGGATTATCGAACGTGGTATAACCGAGCGAGCTGTTGATCAAGTCTGCGCCTACGCTGTCGGCAAATTCTGCGGCCGCCACCCAGTTGTATTCTTCGGAAACCGTTTCGGTGCCGGCATCTTCCGAGCGTAGCAGCCAGTATTCCGCTTTGGGCGCAGTGCCGATGAACTCCCCATCGATATAAGCGGCCATGCACGACAGAACTCCGGTCCCATGACTGTTATCGTCATACACATTCACGTCGTTCATCACGAAATCCCAGGTTCCTTTAAGCTGGTTGTTCGTCCGTATATAATCGAAGGCTGTAATATTGTTCACATTCTGGAATCCCGCATCGATCACGGCGACCAGCATTCCCTGTCCCATAAAGCCTTTGCGGTGCAGGTAGTCCACGCCGAGCATTTCTACCTGCGTCTTGCTGTTTCCGTAAGCGAGATCTTCCAGCGTTCCGGACACGGACTTTTCGGTCTTCGGCTGGCCCGGACCTTCTGTACCGGCAACCGTATTTGTCCCTGCCGCTCCTTTACGCGGCATCATTCCTGTGTACACGAGCTTTACGCCTTTCACGTACGGAAGCTGCCCCAGCGTCATCGCTACAGAAGAATCCGTGGTGCCCACCAGCACATGGTTGAACCAGCGGGAACGGTTGATGAGGGTGAAGCCGGAAGACGCCCCGTACAATCCTGTGATGTATCCCGGGTTGACAGGCAGATCCTGTTCCGTAATGGGAATATTGAGCTTGCTCCGCCGCTGAAGCGAACGCTCGCTCAGGAACGCGGAAGGTTCCTCCACTGAGTATGGATTAGTGCCGGGAGCCTTGTCCTTGAAGGAAAGGACAAATTTATAATAGGTCTGTGCAGGCAATAAGAAAGCAGAGCATAAAACAAGCCCTGTTATCAGCAAAAATTTTTTCATATCTATTTTATTCAAATCCGTAATCAATTAACCGGTAATAGACCACATACCCGTTCGCTATGCGATTCATAATGGGTATATTGGTCCATATCTGGCCGTTCAGCAATTCATCGCAGTCATTGCTGGGTTCGGGCAGGTCAACAATCCCGTTGACCGATATTTTTACTTTGTGCACCATTCCGACGTTACGGGCAAAGGTCTCGGCAAAATATTCCTTGTAAATGAGCGTGGAATCATATTTCTGCGTTACCGTTACCGTAGAGTCGAACAGGTAGCTTCCCGTGGAGAACGGTACATCTACCGCGTCGTACATGTACAGGTCGCCCCAGTCCGTTATGTAATTGAACGCGTTCCCGTCCCACTCCGCGCCTTCTTCCACAGGGAAAGCCATTTTAACATACCGGTTATTCTCCTCTGTTTTTTCCACCCGCGTACCTGATTTCTTCAGGCTCCATACATCGGTGATGGTCCAGTTATCGGATGCATCCTGGCGTCGGTATACTTCCAGGCGGATGGCATTTTCGCCGGTCCCGTCGGTAAACACCGTATCATAATACTCTTTCACCTGGTAGCTGAAGGTATCCCGCACACCGAACTCGCAGTCCACGAACACCGAATCTACCTGGTATACATAATAGCGTCCGGTTTCAGCGGGAAAGTAGGAGTAGCCGATATCGGCCGGAGGCTCGGTTTCCGTGCAGGACGCGAATCCCGCAAGAATCAATCCCGAAGCCAATACCTGACTAAACTTCATAGCTAAAGATACAAAAATTTTCGATCGGAGCTTAAACCGTACGCATGATGAACCCGCCGCCTATCAGGTCATTCCCTTCGTAAAACACCGCCGATTGCCCGGGCGTAACCGCGCTTACCGGCTCAAAAAAAGTGATCTTCATGCGGGTATCGTCCTGCTCTATCCGGCTGAAGCTTCCTTTGTCCTTGTAACGTATTTTGGTAAGTGCTTCCATCGGCTTACCGAGCCGGTCATATTTCACAAGGTTCACATTCCGTACTGCCATTTCCTGCGTGAAAAGATCTTCCTCTTCACCCAGCGTTACGGTGTTGGTATCCGGATCGATGCGTGTAACGAACGCCGGCTTGCCGAGAGCTATTCCGAGGCCCTTGCGCTGCCCGATGGTATAGAACGGATAACCGTCGTGCCGGCCCAGCACGTTGCCTTCCTTATCCACAAAATTGCCGCCGCGCATCTGTTCTTCCAGGCCGTTCACTTTCCTTTTCAGGAAGCCGCGGTAATCATTATCGGGTATAAAGCATATCTCGTAGCTTTCCGCCTTTTTGGCAATGCTCTCAAAACCGTAATCCATGGCCATCTGCCGTATCTCCGCCTTGCGGAACTGCCCGCAGGGAAAAATGGTCCGCTTCAGGCTTTCCTGCTTCAGGCCCCACAGTACGTACGACTGATCTTTGTTCTCGTCGAGCCCTTTCGATATTACGAAACGGCTGTTCTCTTCGCGTACCTGGGCATAGTGCCCGGTGGCGATAAATTCACATTCCAGCTGGTTGGCCCGGCGCAGCAACGCGTCCCACTTGATATGCGTATTGCAGAGCACACAGGGATTCGGCGTGCGGCCGGCCAGGTATTCCTCCACAAAATTATCGATGATATACTCGCCGAACTCTTCGCGGATATCGAGGATATAATGCGGGAAACCCAATTGCACGGCGAGCCCGCGGGCATCGTTGATGTCGTCCAGGCTGCAGCAGCCGGTGGTCTTTCGTGTACCGCCGCTGGATGCGTAATCCCAGGTCTTCATCGTGATGCCGATCACCTCGTAACCTTGCTCATGCAGCATCAGGGCTGTGACAGAACTATCGATCCCGCCGCTCATAGCCACTAATACTCTTCCTTTTTTGCTCATAAATTTAATTCCCTCCGGGGTCCATTCCCGGTATTCCTTCGTAGATGATATCCTCCGGGTAAGTGACTTTGATCTCTCCGCTGAGATGGCGCTTGTAATCGTCCTCCCTCAGCTTGCCCATTCTGTAATGCAATGTTTCTATCAGCTTACCGCTTTCATCGTAATAATTAAATTCGCCGTTACGCAATCCTTTCACATACGTGCCTTCCATCAGCTTTTTTGTGTTCGGATGGTAATACATCACTTTCCCTTCGAGCGTATCGTTCTTATACGTGGCGTCGCGCTTCAGCACGCCCGACTCGAAGTATTGCTTGTAGATGCCCTCTTTTTTCCCATTCACGAACATCACCTGCTGGTAAAGCTTCCCCGTACCCCTGTAAAATGTTTTTTCCAGGCCGTTCTTTACGCCGTTCTTATATATCTCCTCCCCGATCTTCAGGCTGTCCGCCCCGTAATAATACCAGGTGCCTTCGCGCTTGTCCTTCACATACAGCCCCTCTGCGATCTTATAGCCGGAGATATCGTACATCTTCAGGTTGCTGGTGATCCCGTCTTCCAGGAATTCCTTCAGCACCAGCAGCTCGCCGCTTTCGTAATAATATTTCCAGACGCCGACCTTTTTCCCGTCCTTGTAAGCCCCTTCGGACTTGAGCTGGCCGGTTTCTTCCCATTTGTATTGCCATATTCCCTGCTTTTTGCCTTTGGCATCTGTCTGGTTAAGAGCCTGTGCCGCAATGGACAGCACAGAGAACCATACGGCAATCAGGGTGATACAGATATTCTTCGTCATAGTTGTTAAAGGGTTACAAAATTACAACAATTCCCCGACCTATTTTAGTATCGTTGCAGGCCATGAATTTACATAAGAAGTTTTAACAGGAAAGACAATTTTCCTGCCCGGAACGGCCGGGATGGCAAATCCGGGCAATTTTGTAGGTTTGTACCTTATACCAGAGGCATGAAGTTCATCGTCAGTATCGTAACCCGTATTATCCCCAGGAAGTACCTGCATCATGTCAGCCATTTTTTCCTGCGGATCGTTGGGCTGTTTTACCGGGGCAGCCGGTTCGAGGATCCCATCACAGGCATCCGCTACCGGAAATTACTGCCATACGGAAGAATGGAATCGCGGGCTAATGCGCTCAGTCCCGATTCCATGGCGCTGGAGCGCCACCGCCTGATGTGGCTGTACCTGCAGCGAAAGACCGATTTCTTTTCCGCTCCGCTGAAAGTGCTGCACATTGCGCCGGAATATTGTTTCATCCGGCGGTTCAAATCCATGAAAAATCTCGATTATACAACCGGCGACCTCGAATCGCCCTGGGCGGATGTAAAAATGGATATCAATGCCATGCCTTTCGCCGATAATTCCTTTGATGTGGTGTTCTGCAATCACGTGCTCGAGCACATTCCCGACGACCGCCATGCGATGAAAGAAATACTGCGCGTAATGAAGCCCGGAGGATGGAGCATCCTGCAGGTGCCGCAGAATTATGAAATGGAAAATACCGATGAAGATTTTACCGTAACCGATCCGCGCGAACGCGAAAAGCGCTTCCGGCAGAACGACCACTACAGGCTCTATGGCAGAGATTACGGACGACGGCTGCGCGAAGCCGGCTTCGATGTGACCGAAGATAAGCTTGTGGAGGAATTGCCGGCGGAAGAAGTAAAACGATATGCATTACCAGAGCATGAAATTATTTATGTGGGGAGGAAACCGGTAGTTTGAAAACCAGAAGAGGATTTGTACCTTTGGAGAAAGGGAAGGATATGGGAACAGTGACGTATGAAGACCTTCTGAGTGAGCTGAAAATACAGCATGTTCAGATCATCGGCGGAATGATAGTGCGGGAGCCGTCGCCAACGTACGGGCACCAGAGCGTATTGCAGAGGCTCGTTCTGAGATTCGGGCGGTACATCGATCACAATCCCATCGGAGTGGTATGTATGAGCCCACTCGATGTGATCTTCGATCCCCGGGAAATTTACCAGCCCGACATGATCTTCATCTCCAGCGAAAACAAAGATATCATCGGCGATTTCATTCACGGCGCACCCGATCTCGTTGTAGAGATACTTTCGCCGCGCACCCTCAAAAACGACCGCGGCCATAAAAAAAATACCTACGAGCGTTACGGAGTAAAAGAATACTGGATCATCGATCCTGCCAATGAAGCAGTAGAGATCTACGTGCTGCACAACGGCGCGTACCGCCTTCAGCTCATCGAAAACCATGAAGGCGTGATCACTTCTTCCCTGCTGCCGGGGCTTGTCATTCCGTTATCCCAAATATTCTAGCATCAGTGAAAGCAGTAATTCTGGCCGGAGGCAAAGGAACACGACTGGGAGACCTCACCAAAGACATTCCGAAACCCATGCTGCCTATACTTGGAAAACCATTGCTGGGTTATCATATAGAATGGCTGAAGCAATACGGTGTAACGGAAATTTACATTACCGTAAATCATCTGAAAGACGTGCTGCAGGAATACGCAGGCAACGGCGGGAAATGGGGACTGAACATTCATTACTACGAAGAGCGGCAGCCGATGGGAACCGTTGGCGGAATAAAAGCGCTGGAGGATCAGCTGGACGAAGATTTTCTTGTGGTATACGGCGATGTGCTTGCCAACATGCATCTTGGATACCTTACGGATTTCCACCGCAAACATAAAAGCGCAGCCACACTTGTGCTGCATCCCAACGATCATCCGTACGACAGCGATCTCGTAGAAACCGCGAATGACGACCGGATCACGGCATTCCATCCGAAACCGCACGAGGATGGTATCTATTACCGCAACCTGGTGAACGCCGGGGTTTACATCTTTTCGCCGGCGATATTTTCACATCTCGAGCCGGGAGTAAAAGCTGATTTCGGAAAAGATATTTTTCCTTCCATCGTGCACAAGCTGCCGATGTACGGATATAACACCAGCGAATACCTGAAGGATATGGGCACGCCGGACAGGCTGGAAAAAGTCAGCCGCGATCTTGCTTCCGGCAAGGTGGAAAAAAGCAGCTACCGCCATCCGCAGAAAGCGATCTTTCTGGACCGCGACGGTGTGCTGAACGAAGACACCGACCTGATCCACCGCGCAGAGGATCTGAAGCTGTTTGATTTTACTGCGCGTGCGATACAAAAAATAAACAAGTCGGATTATCTCGCTCTTATTGCAACCAATCAATCGGTGGTAGCACGGAACCTCTGTACGGAAGAAGGGCTGCGCGAAATCCACAACAGGATGGAAACCGAGCTTGGCAAAGAGCGCGCCTGGCTCGACGCAATATATTATTGCCCGCACCATCCGGACGGAGGTTATGAAGGAGAAAACCCTGCTTACAAGATCGATTGCGAATGCAGGAAACCCAAAGCGGGAATGCTGTTGCAGGGCGCAGAAGAATTTCACGCAGACCTTCGCGCTTCTTATATGATCGGCGATAACGAACGCGATATCGTTGCAGGAAGAACTGCAGGCTGCACCACCGTGGGAGTGGCTACCGGCAAAGGCCTTACGGGCACGCGAGTGATGCCCGATTATTTCTTCGCCGACCTGGAAGAAGCTGTAAATTTTATCGTGGATGATCCGCTGAAAGAAACATCTGCAAAAATATACGAAATGATCCGGGCAGACCGGAAGCCCTTCGTGATCACGCTGGGCGGAAATACGCAGGCCGGAAAAAGCACGCTGGCAACCTACCTTAAATTTCATTTTGAAAAAGAAGGAAAGACCGTGCTGAAGATCGAGCTGGACGACTGGATCCTTGATAAGAAAGACCGGCCGGAAAATTCCACCGTCTTCCAGAACTTCCGGTCAGATAAGATCGTAGCCGACATTACACGGATACTTAACGGCGGCGAAGTGCAAGTGGAAGGATACGCGCGTCATCCCGACCGCAAGCCGGTACCGAAAACATATCGTTATAATAAAGAAGACGTCGTGCTGATAGAAGGTGTGATCGCCGTAAGCCTTCCGGAGCTGCGCGCGCTGTCCGATCTGAAGCTGTTCAAATCCGTTACGGAAAACGAGCTGAAAGAAAAAATGCAACGGTATTACCGCTGGAAGGGTTTGACGGAAGACCAAACAGAACAGCTTTACTACGAAAGAAAAGCAGCAGAATACGATCTCATTGCCGCCGATTCGGCCAAAGCCGACCTGGTCCTCTAAAAAAGAAATTGCCGGATCCCTGATACAACAGGGATCCGGCAACTCCGTAAATTTTCTTACTGGTTGATCCAGGCTTTGCGGACAGCAAGCTGTTCCTGTGTAGGATTGGCAACCGGCGCAAGACCCGCTTCCATATCTACGGTTTGCGTACCGATCGCACCTTTCAGCTTTACTTTTTTCTCTTTTCCTTTTTTGTCCTGCCGGAGCACTTCATATTCCAGCTTATCGGAAGGTTTATTGTTTTTGAATATGTCCACCAGCAATTGTTCGATGGTTGTTTCATTCACTTCCTTGCCGTTTATTTTGGACAGCACATCGCCGGTCATAAAGCCGAACGCTTTTCCCACATCCGTCATTCCGTCATCGCTCATCAGGTAGAAACGTTTTTTGCTTTCTTCGTAGCCGATCTGCGACAGGTTCAACCCGATGTCGAGCACTTCGCGTGTGCCGCCTTCGGTAAAGCCGATACCGGCGTAGTCCAGCACTTCCTGCAACGGCAGCGGCTCGGAGCCACCCACATGCCTGTTCAGGAAATCACCGATCTCCGGATAGGTCAGCTCGGTGATCACGGCAAACAGCTCGTCATCTTTGAAGCCTTTATCTTTTCCGAAACGCTGGCCCAGCTTTTTCATCAGTGCAGGCAGGTTCATCGTTCCATTGGAAAGCCTGATCAGCTTCAGGTCAAGGCACATTCCGATCAGCGCGCCTTTCTGGTACACGTTCAGGTACTGGTCCTTGTATGTATCGAGGCAACCTTTGCTCATTACAGTGAAGGGAACAGTATCATTGAAACCCGCCATTGCGTGGATCTTTTCCTCGATGGTGCCGAGGAACTGGTTCATGTCGGTAATGCCGTACTGCACCTGCACATGATGCGCGGCGTATTCTGTACAACCTTCGTACAGCCACAGATGCTGCGACATTTCAGGATTGTTGAAATCGAAATAATGGATCTCTTCGGAATGTATCGTAAGCGGAGTAACGATATGGAAAAATTCGTGCGCGGCTACATCACGCACCATTCCTGCAAGGTAATCTTCGCCGAAGGCGGGAAGAAAATACATAGAAGAATTGTTGTGCTCCAGCGCTCCGAAGCCGAACGAAGTAAAGCTGCTCGGCAGATAGATCAGGAACGCGTACTTGTCTACAGGCAGCTGACCGCCGAGATATTCCTTCTGCGCGTTCAGTATCTTTTCGATGTTCTTTGCTATAAAAGCGGAAGTCACCATACGGTTATCATTGTATACAGACACCAGCACGCGGGCATTTCCCACCTGCAGAAAAGTTGTGTCAGGCTCGTTGTACATGATCGGCGAATCCACCAGCGTGTTGTAGTTCGGCGTAGTATACGTATCGGTATTGCCGCTGGTAGTGAACGACAGCCCTGTAGAACCGTAGAAACCGGCAGGACGCACCACTTTCAGCTCGTACGGCATCATGGCCATATCCTGGAAGTAACCAAAGAACCCGTGATTGTTCAGCACAAAATTTTTACCGCTCTCGATATTGGTTCCGGCCGGCTCGAATACCCAGTTGGTCTGGTCCGGGGTGTCCCACGAATCATTGACCCAATACGATATTTCGGCGAGCTCGTCTGCGTTGTATATTTTCCAGCTGTTCGCGTCCAGCATTTTCACTTCGCAGGGCTGACCGTTTTTTGCAGTAGCCGTAAGGTCGGTTATGAACCTGCCGAAATCATAAATGCTGTATGTGCCGGGAATAATCTTAGGCATATGAAAAATTATTTCCTCCTGTTTTATGGTCGGTGGAACGAGCTTTACCTCTACCTTATCATCCTTCACTTTTGTAAGGTCGACAGAATAGCGGTAGGTGTTTCCATCCGTGCAGAATCCGTACACGGAAAATAAAAAGGAAGCAGCGATCAGCAGGTTTTTCTTCATAAAATCAAAAATGTGGCGGTTTGAGTTCTTTAAAATGTCCGTTTAGTGCAATTTTTTTCCGGATGATCTCACGATGCTCAATATTAGGCATTACTTTTTCGAGAAAGCGGATGATCATCTGCTGCCGTTGCGTTTCCGTATGTGTAAGGAGCAGGTGATATTCTTCTTCGAGAGGCATTCCGAGGTAATGAGCGATCCGGAAGGAAATATATTGTTCGTCCGAAGGTATCAGGTTTTTAGAAATATCCAGTATATCAGCCAGATGAACTAATAATTGTTTTAAATTTTTAACAGTTTCCGGATCAGCCTCGCTATCCAGCAAAGCCGTGGAATAATCGTGGTTGAACGATATTACGCCGGCGGGATATAATGCCTCTTCGGCCTTGGGAAAAAACTCCAGGATCCGGAAAATTTTCAATCCTCTTGTACGGATATCCATCCTGCCGTCCGGGTAAAGCTTCTCGATAGACAATATTTCTACCTCCGTACCGTATTCCGACACGTTATCATTCAGATAAGCAGGTATTCCGAAGGTCTTATGGGTATTGAAGCACTGGTTGACGAGCTGCTTATACCTGTCCTCAAAAATATGGAGGTTCAGTCTTTCTCTCGGGAAGACCACAAGCTGCAAGGGGAATAGTGGAAAATACGTTGTCATAACTTAACGCAGCAAAAATACATAAGTAACCTGAAAACATTGCACCTGCCAAAATGTTTAGCGGTTTTGCCAAATCCGCCGCATCTTGTTTCTTTGCAGGATGATCTCCCAACGCAACCTTTTCCTGCAGCATGTGGCGCAGACCAGCCCCGATCCCATGGGACTGGAGATCGTGCAGGCATCGGGCATCTATCTCACAGACAGGAACCGGAAACGATACATCGACCTGATATCGGGCATTTCCGTCAGCAACCTGGGACATCGCCATCCGCAGGTGATACGCGCCATACAGAAGCAGCTCAAAAAATATATGCATGTGATGGTGTACGGAGAAATGGTACAGTCGCCGCAGGTGAACCTGGCAGCAGCGCTGGCTAAAGTACTGCCCGTACAGCTATCGGACGTGTACTTTGTAAACAGCGGAAGCGAGGCTGTGGAAGGCGCTATGAAGCTGGCGAAGCGATACACCGGGCGATACGAGATCATCAGCTGCACCAGCGGATATCACGGCAGCACGCAGGGCGCGCTGAGCATTATGGGAGACGAATTTTTCAGGAATGCCTTCCGGCCGCTCCTGCCGGGGATAAAACATATAATATTTAATGATCACGAAAGCCTGGCCAATATAGGCTGCCGCACCGCATGTGTCATCGTGGAACCGGTTCAGGGAGAAGCGGGCGCTGTTCCCGCCGATCCGGCTTGGCTCGCGGCCCTGCGGAAAAAATGCAGCGATAACGGGGTTTTGCTCGTATTTGACGAGATACAGACCGGGTACGGAAGAACCGGGAAATTATTTGCTTTCGAGCATTACGGGATTGTCCCCGACATTCTTTTACTCGCGAAAGGCTTCGGAGGCGGGCTTCCGCTCGGGGCATTCATATCCTCGCATGAGATCATGCAGTCGCTTACGCACAATCCTGTGCTCGGGCATATCACTACATTCGGCGGACATCCCGTCTGCTGCGCATCCGGCCTCGCCACCCTGCAGGTATTACGGAAAAGCAACCTGGTGCAGGAAGTGGACATGAAAGAACAGCTCTTCCGCTCCCTGCTTGTGCATCCTGCCATTCGCGGCATCTATGGTAAAGGATTGCTGCTTTCCCTGGATTTTGAGACCGAAGAGCTTAACAGGAAGATCATTTCGGCGTGCATACGGAACGGAGTGATCACAGACTGGTTCCTCTTCAGCGGAAAACGCATGCGCATTGCGCCTCCGCTGATCATCAGCCACGATCAGATCAGGAAGGCATGCCGCCTTATTCTCCGGTCTGTGGAGGAATGCAGCTAAAAAATCGGAAGCACAGACCAAAGCCCTGCTCTAATCCGTTTTAGCCGTTAATCACTTCATCCGGCCCTTGTAAAATACTCATAATCAAAAAAGAAAAATAAATCGTATAAGGATCAGCGGGTTAGGCGCACCCGTACAAAAAATGCGGAATTCGCTTTTTATTTAAGATGGGTTATTCCTAGATTTAAACTTCAAACAAGAGACCCAGAATTATGAAAAGAGTGACCCTTATTGCAGGCCTTGCCTGTGCCTTGTCCGCTATGAACCTGAATGGACAAAATGCCGTAGGAATCGGCGATGTTAATTTTACCCCCAACTACTTATTACATGTCAACAGCAGCGGAGCCTCCGGTACGGTATTCCAGCTCTCCAACGCGACCACGGGCTCTGGCGCCACCGACGGGTTCCAGATAAATCTGAACGCAGGCGTGGTAGAGCTGATCAACCGCGAGAATACGGAGATGCGCTTCTATACCAATAATCTCGAAAGAGGAAGAGTGAGCGCCGGCGGCCAGTTCATGTGGGGAAACACCGCCTGGGTGACAGGCGATAAATTCTCTTCGTACAGCGATGCTTCAAACGGATATGCGTTGAATGGAATGAGCAGCGGCCTGGGCGCCGGAGTATATGGCGAAGCCCTGAACAATAATTATGCAGGTATCGAAGGCTTTGCGGGCGGAGTTTCCACGAACGCTGCAGGCATTCTTGGTTACACCACAAGCGCAAACGTGCAGATGTGCGGAGTAAGCGGCCAGTTGTACGGTGCCGGCAACGGCGGTGCGAATTTTCAGTTCGCCAATGTGCGGGCCGCCATCCGCGGAAATACTCCTGTAGCCGGTGCCCGGGCAATGGGCATCATGGGTTATGGCGGCGTGTCGAACCGTTCCGGCGCAATACTCGGAAACGATTACAATCTCGCCTGGGGCGCACTTGGATACCTTAACAGCGGCGGCAACGATTTTTCAGTATACGGATTCGGCCTGGGCTATAATGCGGGAGCAGCGGGGGGAATGCTGCCTGACCGGTTCTACGAGCTCTACCCGGAAGAAAACCCCATGTCGAAACCGATGAATCATATAGGTATAGGAATGTACGGCGGCGTAATGGGCGGATGGGTGCGCGGCATGGTATATGGAATGCATCTGAAAGGCCAGCGCTACGGGCTGTATGTGGATGGAACAACCTTTACCAACTCGCCGGTAATAGAACTGGTGGATAACGGAACTTCCACCCGTACGCCTGCTTATCACCCGGTTTCCCTTCAGCCTGAACTTACGCTCAAAGGCCGGTCTTCTCTGCAAAGCGGAAGCGTGTTCGTTCCTTTCGGAGCAGGGGAGAATATTTCTCAGACAGCTGACGCGATCATCACCGTTACGGCTCTCGGCGATTGCAAGGGGCTCTTCGTAGAAAAAGTGGAAGCCACCGGATTCTGGGTAAAAGAAATGAGCGGCGGCAACTCATCTACTGCTTTCAATTGGATGGCCGTGGTGCCGAGGAACGCCGATGCCCGGAAGCTGCCGGAAGAAGTGCTGGGCGCTGGCTTCGATAATAAAATGGACGGCGTGATGTTCAACGAAAATAACACGGAGGAAGAAGCCGGAATGATATGGTGGGATGGAAATAAAGTGCGCTTCGACAAGCCGGATGAAAATACCATGCAGATGATCCGCGGAAAAGGCGATACGGAATCGGTGCCTCCACGCATAAAAAGAAAGCCCGACGTGCAGAACTGATCAGCGCTCAGGGAATGAAGAATTTCCGGGGCGACCGGAACAATATGCGGAATACTTCGCGGATAACCAGCGGATATTTGCTCATGGACATTCTTCTCGCTTTTATTGCCACATAAAAAGCAAGAGAAAAGCTTACTGCAAAATTTACAAAACCGATGATCACGATACCGGCGATCGCCCAGCCGATATCCGCTCCGGATACCTGGAAATCCAGGCTTACCAAGGCAATGCCGAGATTAGCCGCAGCAAAGGTAATATGCCGGACATCCATGCCTATGCCGAAAAATTCGCCCATGATCGGCGTGGTGCCCATAAATACGCCGAAGAAAAAGTTTCCGGCCAGGCTTCCCAGGTTATTCTCAACGTAACGGCCCAGCTTTTCTCTTTTGCGGTGCGACAATATCTTGCGTAAGGCGGGATGTTCTTTAAGACGTCGTGGAATATTCTGATAAATTACGAGGTTGTCGAAGTAACCGGAAATGATACCGGAAAGAAAAAGATAAAACCCTGCAATGGCGGCGAAAATAATAGATCCGCTGAAAACCGGGTGGATCTCTCCTACCATATGCTCCGCCTTTTCGTGGACCGCGAGCGGCCGTCCGGAAGCAAGCCCGAAAAGATAGGCGAGCAGCAGGCCCATGGGAAAAACGATAAGCAGGTTCCCGATAAAAGAGATGAACTGGCTGCGGCTCACCCGCGCGATCATTTCCGCCGCCTGCCTGGGTTCGGGAGGCTGCTGATCGGGCGTATCGAGAGAAGATGCCAGCTTCTGCGCCGTGAGAGCGGGCTGCTTGGTAGCGAGCGCCGAAGACGTGAACTGCATCGTAATGAATCCGCCGGCATAATTCATACTGTAAAGAAATGCCTGCCCGAAAGGCGCCAGGCGCAAATAGTAAATAAGTACCTTGAACAGCGCCATAAACCCGACAATAAATCCGCCTTTCATCGATGATCTGAAAAGTGAAAAATATTCACGCCCGGTTTCCGTAATGTAATGCTCGCCGGTCTTGCTGGCATGCTCGGTCACCTGGTATGCGATCAGGTCGATATTCTGGCTGATGTATCGGAAAACGCTGTTGCGTGTATTTTCCGCGCGGATGATCTCCAGCAGCAGCCGGTTGAATGCTGCGCGCGATACAGCCGCATCAGCCGAAAGCACGTCGAGGAGCACACGGATGCGATTGATGTGCTGGTATAACCGCACAATAATATACGTAAGCGAAATGCTGGCGCCGAACTCATTCCTTCTTTTGCGGAGCTGCTGCAAAATCTCCTCGCACTGGTTGAGCAGGACGCGGATGTGCCGGTAATCGGTATCCTCTGTTTCGAAAATATAATTATGCGCGGTCAGCTTTTCCACAAAGCGGATGATCTCGCCGCTCTGCGTAATAAAAGGAGAATCGAGACGGTCGATGTCCGGCAGCTTTGATGAAAGCTCCGGCTCAAGCCCGAGGGACGTAACCCGGTGCGAAAGCACTACCAGCGCGTTTGCCACATGCTGCCTCCACGTGGCCCGTATCTCTTCCATGACAGAAAGCTCGTCCCAGAGCCGGTTCCAGGTATCAGCGCTAACCTCCGAGATCCATTTATGATCGGTCTTGCGCGAAAAGCAGATGGCGATTATATACCGGAGATCGTTTTCCGGGTAGATCTCCGGAAGTATCTTACGCGCGGATTTCCTGTACAGCTCGTGGAAAAAACCTGTGCCCGGGAGAATTCCCGATTCGCACAAGGCTTCTACCGTATCCTTTCCGGCGAGGACGCGCCCGAGGTATGCCACAAGCTGCGCTTTCAGTTCCGGATCGGCCCGCAGATAATCCACCAGGCCGTTCACCTGCATGGCAGAAAAATCCTTTATGCGCGGCCGCATCAGCCGTACCATCGATTCAAGCGGCACCAGCGAAGTGTCATCCGGCTGTATTTTCCCGATCAGTAATTTCATCAGACAAAAAACCCCCGCCGAAGGCAGGGGTGATCATTTATGCATGAACTGTTTTATACATCGATCTTCGCATACTTCGCATTCTTTTCGATAAACTCCCTGCGCGGCGGCACATCGTCGCCCATCAGCATAGAGAATATCCGGTCTGCTTCGGCAGCGCTTTCTATGGTCACCTTCTTCAGTATACGTGTCTCGGGATTCATTGTTGTAGACCAGAGCTGCTCTGCGTTCATTTCTCCCAAACCCTTGTATCGCTGGATGTTTACGCCAGAGTCCTTGCCTTCTTTAGCGAATTCCCTTACAGCCGCATCCCGCTGCTCGTCATTCCAGCAATATTTCTGCTGGTTTCCTTTTTTCACGAGATACAGCGGCGGTGTGGCGATGTAAACATACCCGGACTCGATAAGCTCCTTCATATAACGGAAGAAAAGCGTAAGGATCAGCGTGGTGATGTGGCTTCCGTCCACGTCGGCATCCGTCATGATGATGGTCTTGTGATACCGGAGCCTTGTCATGTTCAGCGCCTTGCTGTCTTCTTCCGTGCCCATAGAAAGTCCCAGGGCCGTGAAAATATTTTTCACCTCCTCGTTCTCGAATATTTTATACGCCATGGCTTTTTCCACGTTCAGTATCTTACCGCGCAGCGGAAGGATGGCCTGGAAGCTACGGTCGCGGCCCTGCTTGGCGGTACCACCCGCGGAGTCTCCCTCCACCAGGTATACTTCGCATACGGCAGGATCTTTTTCGGAGCAGTCGGAAAGCTTGCCCGGCAGCCCTGATCCGGTAAATGCGCCTTTCCGCTGCACAAGCTCACGCGCCTTGCGGGCGGCATGGCGTGCGGTGGCAGCGAGGATCACTTTATTCACGATCATCCTGGCTTCTTTCGGGTGCTCTTCCAGGTAATATTGCAGCACTTCTCCCACGGCCTGGTCTACCGCTCCCATTACCTCGTTGTTCCCGAGCTTCGTCTTGGTCTGCCCTTCGAACAGCGGCTCGTGCACCTTTACCGAAATAACGGCGGTAAGCCCTTCGCGGAAGTCTTCCCCGCTGATCTCGAACTTCAGGGTCTTGGTCATGCCGGAATTATCCGCATAAGCCTTCAGTGTACGCGTCAGCGCCCGGCGGAAACCGGCCAGGTGCGTTCCGCCTTCGTGGGTATTGATATTGTTTACGTATGAATGCAGGTTCTCACTGTACGAGCTGTTGTACTGGAATGCCACTTCCACCGGTATGCTCATTTTTTCTGTTTCCAGGTAAATGGGCTCGGAGATAAGCGCTTCGCGGGTACCGTCCAGGAATTTTACGAATTCCTTCAGCCCGCCTTCGGAAAAGAAAGTCTCTCTTCTTGGCTTTCCTTCTTCGTCTTTCTCGCGGAAATCGGTAAGCGCCAAGCTGATGCCTTTATTCAGGAAGGCCAGCTCGCGGAGGCGGGTCGATAATGTCTCGTATGAAAAGACGGTATGTGTAAAGATCGTGTCGTCAGGAGTAAAGATCACTTCCGTACCGGTACGGTCGGTCTCCCCGATCACTTTCACGTCGTACATGGGCTTTCCCTTCTCATACTCCTGTGTCCATACTTTGCCTTCGCGGTGAACTATGGCCTGCAGGTGATTGGAAAGAGCGTTCACGCAGGATACGCCCACACCATGCAAACCGCCGGAGACCTTATAGGAGTCCTTATCGAACTTACCACCGGCATGCAGTACTGTCATAACCACTTCGAGGGCCGAGCGGCCTTCTTTGGAATGTATTCCGGTGGGAATTCCCCGCCCGTCGTCCGTAACGCGGATAGAGTTATCCTCCAGGATATAGACTTCAACATTTTTTGCGTATCCGGCCAGAGCCTCATCGATGGAGTTATCCACCACTTCGTATACCAGGTGATGCAAACCCTTCGGCCCGATGTCGCCGATATACATCGCGGGACGTTTCCGGACCGCTTCCAGGCCTTCTAATACCTGGATATTTTCCGCACCATAATTATTCTTCTTGTTCTCTTCAGCAGACTCGCTCATATCAGAATTTTGTTAAACACGCAAATATAATCAATTAAGAGGCTGCACTGGCCGTAGATACTGGCCATAGGATGAGATTTATCAACAAGTTATTGAATTATATCTTGTTGATAATAAATAGCTTGCAATTCGAAAGATCTGTTGTCCGAGCTTGTGCTGTAACACACTGAGGATCAGCAGCAATTTTAGCACCTTACACCCCGGCGGTTATTTAAAATTATAGGTATAGATCGGATCGATCGGCGAGCCCGGCTCCTGGTGATAGATCTCCTTCAGAAGCCCGTCCTTGATGTTATAGATCCAGCCGTGCAGGTGCGGGCGCTTATGTTCCTTCCAGGCCCGCTGCACGAAAGATGTCTGCGCCAGGTTCAGAACCTGCTCATACACATTCAGCTCGGAAAGGCGGTCTGCCTTCTTATCCATATCTGTTATCATGTCCAGCTCCTCGCGGTGGATCCGGTACACGTCCTTGATATTCCTCAGCCATTTGTTGATCAGCCCGTACGACTCATGCGTAAGCGCCGCGCGCACGCCTCCGCAGCCGTAATGCCCGCATACGATTATATGCTCGATGCTCAGGTATTCCACCGCATACTGCACTACGCTCATAATGTTCATATCGGTATGCACCACCAGATTGGCTATATTCCGGTGCACGAACATATCTCCGGGATCCGTATTGGTGATCTCATTGGCGGGAACCCTGCTGTCCGAACAGCCGATCCACAGGTATTTTGGCTTTTGCTCGCGGCTCAGGCGCTCAAAGAATTGCGCATCGTTGCTTACCTTCTCTTCCGCCCAGGATTTGTTTTGGATAAGGAGTTTTTGCCATTCTTTCATAATCTGCTACGATTGTTTGATTTCTATTGTTATATCACGATGTTCTGCCGAACCGCGGAAGTCTTCGATCGTTTCACGAATGTCATGATCCAGCGCCGATTTATTGATATCGATGATCACATACGACGAATCGGGGATACGGTCGAATGCTTTACGAAGCGAGAACTTATTGAGGAAAGATACATCCTTTTTAAAACGGATCAAGTAGTTTCCTTTGTCTTTGGTGACGGAAATCGCAGAACTGAAGTTGGAGCGCATCACGAAGAAAATACCTGCGGCCATACCGATCATGATGCCGATGAGCAGATCGCTGAAGAGGATCGCTATCACGGTAATTACAAACGGCAGGAACTGGCTCCAGCCTTTCCTGTAGGTTTCCGCGAATATTTTCGGCGTCACCAGCTTGAATCCGACCTGGAAAAGGATTGCGGCAAGTGCGGCAAGCGGGATCATGTTCAGAAGGCGAGGTATAAAAATTACGGCGAGCAGAAGCCATACTCCGTGGAGTATCGCAGACATTTTACTGCGCGCGCCGGCGGCAATATTTGCCGAGCTTCGTACGATCACGGCGGTAACGGGCAGCCCGCCGATCAGTCCTGCAGTCATGTTGCCCACGCCCTGCGCGATCAGCTCACGGTTGGGCGGGGTCACTCTCGGTCCCGGATTGAGCTTGTCCGCGGCATCGATGCTCAGCAGGCTTTCCAGGCTTGCAATGATGGCAATGGTCACGGCCACTATCCAGAGATCTTTATTAAGTATTGCGGAAAAGTCGGGAAAGGTGAACTGGCCTTTGAATTCGTCGAAGCTTTTTGGCATCGGCACCTCCACCAGGTGATTGCCCGAAAGCGCCAGTTCGGGAAACGAGCTGACGAAAATAAGATTGGTAACGATAGCCGCCACCACCGCGAGCAGCGGCGCCGGTATCAGCGAAAGTATCCGGTTGTTCTTTACAGCCTTGATGCTCCACCCGATCAGGATAAGCAGCGCTATCACCCCGACGATGATAGCTCCTATGTTAGGATTCAGCACCGCGTGTATGATATCTGTAAATGTATTCTGCTCCCCGGCTTTGCTGATGTTACTGAAGATCTCGTACGAGCTCATATGCACGAAGCTTTGGTCGCCCTCGAAATCGGCGTCATAACCGAGAAAGTGAGGGATCTGCTTCAGGATCAGGATGAGCCCGATCGCCGCCAGCATTCCCTTGATCACCGCCACCGGAAAAAAGTTGCCCAGCAATCCCGCGCGGATCACTCCGAACACGATCTGCAACGCTCCCGCGATGATGATGGCAGTAAGAAAGATCTCGAAAGAATTCAGCGTTTGTATCCCGTTCAGCACGATCACTGTAAGCCCGGCAGCCGGGCCGCTCACACTCACGCTCGATTTGCTTATTGTGCCTATTACGAGGCCGCCTACAATTCCCGATATGATACCTGCAAATAATGTCGGGGCTCCCGACGCCAGTGCAATACCTAAACACAATGGAAGAGCAACAAGAAATACTACGATCGATGACGGAAAGTCATAGCGCAGGTTGCTCAATAATTGGTTATTTTTCCCCATAAAAAATAACTCAGATTGAGTAGATTAATTAATAAATAAATTCCAAGTCCGGCGTAAATATAATAAGCTGTGGAAATAATTTGTCCGGCGTGAATTCTTTTTTTGAAAATTTAATTACCCGGAAGCTTCATAATGCGGCTCTTTGTACTGCCAGCACTACCGAAATGGCATTTCCGCCGAAACCCATCGCATTTACCATTACGCGCGAAACCTTATGCGGATAATGAGAGGAATACGGTTCATAAGGAAAAGGAACATACCCGCTGCCGCTGAGCAGCATCGCGGCCCATTCCAGGCTCAGCAAACCGGAAGCGCCGAATGTATGGCCCGCCAGCCATTTGTTTCCCGTTACGGCAGGCAATTGAGGAAATACCGATCCGATCGCTTTCTGTTCTGCCCGATCGCCTTTTATGGTGCCCGGCGCATGCGCTATGATCACATCCGGTATTGAATTTCCGGGAAGCTGTGAGCACGCCGCCTGCATCGACAAACGAAAACCCTTTCCTTCCGGATCGATGGAAGTAAGGGAAGAAAGCTCTTCCAGGCCGAAACCGGCCGCGGCGATATAAATATCTCCTGCCTGCAGCTCATCGGTCATTTCCAGGCAAAACGCAACGGCGGCTTCGCCCAGCACCATGCTGTTCTTTTTATCGTGCCCGGTGTAACCTGCCTTGCAGGGATAGTTATCTGTTTCCGCCGAATATATGCCCAGCGCCTGCATTTGCGCCAGCGTAAACCTGGTAAGCGGAGCTTCCGTTGCAACGGCAAGCACGCGTTTCGCCATTCCCGAGCGCAGCCAGGCCATGCCGTTCGCTATGGCCTGCAATCCCGATCCGCAGGTAACGGAATGCTCTATGGCGGCATGTCCGGTTTTCAGATGCCTCGCGATGTGCGTGGCGATATTTCCAAGCGTGGTGGTAGGCGAAGTTTTTACCGGTACTGCGTCGCCGCTTACGAACCGGCTGTGATAATCTTCCCACAAAGCTGTAGCTCCGCGCGACGAAGCCGCGTTCACGATGCACGGGATATCGTTGTTCCACCCGGAGATCTTCCACGCTTTTTCCGCGGCAAGTATTCCAAGCCATACGGAGCGGTCGGCATGCCGATAGGCGGGATATTCTTCAAGTAAAGCCGTTATTTCCGATCCGGCAGCGGCAGAGACCGGAGCCGTCCACAATACTTTTCCGTCAACATCTGCCCGCGCCATACGAGGCTTCGCTTCTGCGTAGGAATGCGCGATCTCCTCCGGGTTGCAACCCAGCGGAGACAAAGAAGCGTATGACCTGACAACGATATATGACACCTTAACTGAATTCGTTCTGCAAATGTTCCAATCCTTTTTCCACCGCCTTGTATACCTGCTGCAGCTGCGCATCGGCGATGCAATACGGCGGAATGATATAGATCACATTCCCCAGCGGCCGCAGCACGACGCCTTCCGCGATAAAAAAAGAGTACAAAATATTTTTTACCGGGTGAAGATAAAAATATCCCTCGTCCCCCCTGTTCACGTCAAATGCGAGAATAACGCCGCTTACGCGCGCATCCTGCACGAGCGGGTGCGATGCGAGCCGGGCGGCAAACTGCCTGTGCGCTTTTTCGATGCGCACGAGATCCAGCTGCGTCTCTTCCTTTTCCATCAGGTCGAGACTGGCCAGCGCGGCCGTGCAGGCAAGCGGGTTGGCCGTGTACGAATGCCCGTGATAGAATGTGCGGGCAGCCTCCCCGGAAGTGAACACAGATGCGATCTCATCTGAAAAAGCGGTAACGCCAAGCGGCAGGTAACCTCCAGTAAGCCCTTTGGAAAGACAGATAAGATCGGGCTTGTTGCGCAGATGATCGCATGCGAACCATTTTCCTGTGCGGCCGAAACCGGTCATCACCTCATCTGCGATGCACAGTACTCCGTGCGTATGGCAGATCGCGATAAGCCGGTCGAGATGCTCCGGCCGGTACATTCGCATTCCACCTGCACCCTGCACCAGCGGCTCGAAAATAAATGCCGCAGGCCGGTGCTGCTTTATCAGTTCTTCGAGCGAAGCTGCAACAGAATCAATTGTTGTATCACCAGGCACATCAATATAACCGACGCTAAACAACAGATCGAGAAAAGGCTCTACAAAAACGTCGCGCTCGCTTACGGACATGGAGCCGAACGTATCGCCATGATATGAGTTACGAAAAGCGATGCATGTTTTCCGAGTTTCTCCGTGCTTGTTCTTCCAGTACTGCACGGCCATCTTCAGCGCAACTTCTACGGAAGTGCTGCCGTTATCGGAATAAAAAAGCTGTGAGAAAGATCCGCCCAGGCGAGCCAGCAGCCGTTCGGCCAGATCCACCGCCGGCGCGTGCGTAAAGCCGGAGAACATTACGTGCTCAAGCCGGTTCAGTTGTTCGCTTATCTTTTGATTGATGTACGGATGCGAATGACCGTGAAGGTTCACCCACCACGATCCTACCGCGTCAATATATTCTCTGCCGTTCTCATCGAAAAGCAAAGCGCCTTCTCCCCTCACCACCGGAATATTGAATTCATTTTCCCGGTACGTGGTGAAAGGATGAAGGATATATTTTTTATCTTTTTCTGCCAGCATCGGGTTATATGACTTTAAAACTACCTGCGATCTGCTTTACTTTTTCCGCCGACGTTTCCTGCAGCAGCGGAATTCTGCCGAGGCATGCCAGCCCCGTTTTACGGAGAATGATCGTTTCTGAAGATATATTTTCTTCCCCGTTAAAAATGATCCCGGCCACCGGAATATTTTTTTGCCGCAGCACTTCCGCGCTGAGCAATGTATGATTGATGGAACCCAGATAATGCCGGCTCACGAGGATCGCTTCGGCTGAAGCGTGAAGCATGAGATCGGTCATCAGCTCGTCTTCGTTCAGCGGCACCAGCACTCCTCCTGCGCCCTCGATGATAAGAGTATTGTCTGTTTCGGGAACCGCTATATCGCTCACGCGGATCGCTACTCCGTCTGCCTGCGCGGCAAGATGCGGAGATGCAGGAGTGCGGAGCCGGTAAGCTTCCGGGTGTATCTTTGAAACGGGATTCGAAATAAGCGCCCGCACCGCAAGAGAATCCGAACCTTCCAGATCGCCCGCCTGCACCGGTTTCCAGTAATCGGCATTCCACGCTTCAGCAAGAATTGCCGCTGCCAGCGTTTTGCCCACGCCCGTGCCGATGCCTGTTATAAAAAACCGCTTACTCATTCTGTAATCCTGTTACCAGCCTTTTAATTTCTTCTTCCGTGTTGAATGCGTGCAGGCAGATCCTGATCCGTTCTTTCCCTTCCGGTACGGTTGGATGCAATACGGGCACCATGCCGAGATTTTCCTGCTGCAGCTGCGCGCATTTTTTTTTCACCGCGGAGTTGCCCGGGATCACTACCGACTGTATCGCGCTGCGCGAAGAGATCAGGCCCGCGCCGGTATAATTTTTTCTGAAAAAGAAAATGTGCTGCTCTAATTTTTGCCGCTCTTCTTCCGCCTTCGCGATCTCCTCGTGAGCCGCGCGGACAGCTGCGTAGGCATACGGGGGCAAAGCCGTCGTATAGATGAACGAACGTGCAAAATTCACCAGGTAATCCTTCAGCATCCGGTTTCCGAGCACAGCTGCGCCATGCACGCCCGCAGCTTTGCCGAAGGTGACGATCCTCGCAAATATATCCGGCACTACACCCGCTTCAGAGCAGAGGCCTGCGCCATTCCCGAAATATCCTGCCGCGTGCGCTTCGTCTGCGATCAGGTGAAAGCCGTACTGCGCCTGCATCTGCACAAGCTCTTTCAGCGGCGCTTCATCGCCGTCCATCGAGAACACCGTTTCCGTTACCACGAAGACGGTACCGGACGCGTGCCGCAGTTTTGCCGCGAGATCTTCCATGCTGTTGTGGCGGAACGAAAAACTTTTTGCCGTCGACAGCCGTATTCCATCACGGATGGATGCATGCGCGTATTCATCATATAATATGGTATCGAGGCGGGAAGCGATACACGAAAGCAGGCCGAGATTAGCGTCGTATCCCGAGCTGAAAATCAGCGCAGCTTCGCTTCCGTAAAATGCCGACAGGTACTCTTCGGTATCTTCCGCCAGCACGGAATTTCCTGCGATCAGGCGCGAGCCTCCCGAACCGTTGGTATTTGCCCCGTAATGCAGCAGCAGCTCTTCCGTCCGCCCGCGGATCCTTGCGGAACATGAAAGCCCCAGATAATCGTTGGAATAAAAATCGGTCATTCCGGAATACTGCCGGAGCTCCCGGAAAGCATCCGCGGCCTTCCTGTCCTCCAGCTTCCGTGCGAGGGAGATCGGGAAACCGCTCATGGCATCAGGCTTCTACGGCAACCGGAGATACCGCTTCTTTAAAGGCCGGCTTGTGCTTTAATCCGAGCAGACCGAACATCATTTTATCCTGGTCGAACTCGGGGTTCGGAGTGGTAAGCAGCTTGTCGCCCGCGAAGATGGAATTGGCTCCGGCCATAAAGCAGAGCGCCTGCTCGGCGATGCTCATCTCTGTGCGTCCGGCCGACAGCCGCACCATGCTTTTCGGCATGATGATCCGCGCGGTGGCGATGGTCCTGAGCATTTCCCAGAAAGGTAATTTTTCCTGGCTTTCGAGAGGAGTTCCTTCCACGGCTACCAGCGCGTTGATGGGCACCGATTCGGGATGTTGGGGAAGATTGGCAAGCGTCTGCAGCAAGCCTACGCGATCCGCCTTTTCCTCTCCCATTCCCACTATACCTCCGCAGCAAACGCTGATGCCCGCTTTGCGAACGTTCTCCAGCGTATTCAGGCGGTCGTCGTACGAGCGGGTGGAAATGATCTTTTCGTAATATTCGGGAGAAGTATCGAGATTGTGGTTGTAAGCATACAGTCCCGCGTCCTTCAGCCGCTGAGCCTGCTGCTCGTTCAGCATGCCGAGGGTGCAGCATACTTCCATTCCCATATCGGTCACTTTTTTCACCACGTTCACCACGCGGTCGAAGTGCACATTGTCCTTTACCTCCCTCCAGGCGGCTCCCATGCAGAAGCGGCTGGATCCGTTATCTTTTGCAGCAAGCGCCGCTGTCACTATCTCGTCTTCATTGAGGAGCGGAGTGCCTTTCACATCCGTATTATAACGGGCGGCCTGCGGACAGTACGCGCAGTCTTCGGGGCAGCCCCCGGTCTTGATGGAAAGCAGGGTGCTCATCTGCACTTCTGCGGGATCGAAATTCGTGCGATGCACCAACGCCGCCTCAAAGATCAGCTCCATCAGCGGCTTGTTGTATATATCGGAGATCTCCCCGCGGGACCAGTTATTCCTTACAATAGATTGCATAGATATTCTTTTGACCTTCACAAAGGTAAAAATTATTATCAGACGGCTTTCACTTAGCAACCATCATGGTTTATATAAGAGATTGGCGTAGTTTTGCGCCCGTTAACCAATACAAGTAACATGAAGAAGTTTTCCCCCCTTTTTATTTCAGGTATTCTTGCGTTGTGCTTTCCGCTCGCCGGAAACGCGCAGGCGATACACGACGGCGGATATTCCGGTCCCGCCGCGCAGCTGCCACCTGCTTATCTCGGGAGCTGCGACTCTCTGAATACAACCTATACCGGCGGTAACGGCTCCGACGGGAACATGTTTTCCATCGAGGCCCGCCAGGACATCATCATCGAAAGCTTTGAAGGAAATATCTCATCCAGCGGTACGTTCAAGATCTATTACCGTATGGGGACCTATGCCGGTTTCGAAGGAAATGCCGCTGCATGGACCCTTATCGACAGCGCATCCGTAACTTCGAACGGTGCGGGCGTACCAACGCAGATACCGATCCCCGTAGACATGCAGATCGATTCCGGAGATGTCGTTTCGTTCTACATTACCGGTAACGGCGACGGAGGATCTGTGGATTATACCGACGGAACCCTTGAAGGCGATACTTTCAGCATCAACAACGATATTATTTTTTACGAAGGCATAGGCCTTCAGTATCCCTTCGGCACCTCGTTCAGCCCGCGCATATGGAACGGTACCATCAACTACTGCCCGAACATCAACTACTGCGATAAGCTTTCCACAGGTATCACCGGTGGTAATGGCAACTCCGGTATCGTATTCGAAATGGTAGCGCTGCAAAGCACGATCGTCAGCGGCTTCGAGACCCTGCTGAGCGATACAGGCAATGTTTACATTTACTATAAGGTGGGGCCGTACGTTGGCACTACAACCACTCCGGGCGCATGGACACTCGTGGACAGCGCATTTATCGAGACTGCAGGCCCTACCGTGCTCACCGAAATTCCTATCGATGTGGATCTGTATATGCCGGCAGGATCGCTGTATTCTTTCCTCATCACCGCCAACGGAATGGATAACCAGGGCATCGAATATTCCGACGGCGTGTCTATAGGCGCTCCGATAATCAACGACAACACGCTGCAGATCCGCACAGGCGAAGGCTTCTCGGCTCCATGGGGCGGCGGCAACGGCTTACCGAGAGATTTCAACGGTATCGTCAGCTACTGCAATCCTGAAGCCGGTCAGACAGTGATCTGCCAGGACATCTTTACAGAGGTGGGCGGCAACAGCAACAACGGTATCATGTTCGATATAGATGCCAGGACCCGTCCGGTAGAGATCGAAAGCTTCGAGGCATATTTCCTGAGCACGGGAATGCAGGAAGTACGAATCTACCACAAGACAGGAACACATATTGGCTTTGAGACAGACACCAACGCGTGGACACTGATCGACAGCATGAGCATCGACATTCCTGCTGCCGGATTCTATACTATCCCGGTTCCGGTAAATGTGGAGATCGCTGCCAACGCCAAAGCAGCTTTCTTCATTCATAATACATTCGCTATCAACTATTCCGACGGGACCGGCGTTACCGTACCCGACACAATCTTTACACAGGACAACTATGTAAGGATCCATGAAGGTACCGGCAAATCCGATATCTTTGGAATTGACAACTACAACCCGCGCGTATTCAACGGCTATGTAAACTACTGCGCACTTGATAACTTCATTGGCGTAGAGAATGAGATAACTGCCGGCGAGCTTTCTATCTGGCCGAACCCGTCGAATGGAATCTTCAACGTGGCCGTGCCGGAAACAGAAAATCTCCAGCAGCTCGAGATCCTGAATATGGAAGGACGCCTGATCCGCTCCATGCAGCAGGCATCCGGAGCGCAGCTCAGCGTAGATATCACCGGCCAGGCGCCCGGTATCTACTTTGTAAAGATCCGTACTGACAAAGGTTTCCGCACACAGAAGATCGTTCTGTCCGGTAACTGAAAATAATCTTACCGCAAGAGAAGCCATCCTGGTAACGGGATGGCTTTTTTATTGCAATGCGCCGTAGCAGCCGGGGTTTTTTATCTTTGCAACTCATTATGAAAGAACAAAAAAATAATCCCCTGCACGGCGTTACGCTGGAAATGATGCTGAATCACCTGGTGGATTATTACGGCTGGATACAGCTGGGGAAACAGATCAACATCCGCTGCTTCAACGAAAATCCCAGCATTCAGTCGAGCCTGAAATTCCTGCGCAAAACAGAATGGGCGCGCAAAAAGGTGGAAGAGCTCTATCTCGACTCGCTCTGATCGGGAATTCATAACTCCAAACAAAATCCTTATCTTGCAGCGTTTTTCGGGCAGGCAAGCTTTTTGTCTTCCCATATTAATTCTTTACAACGGAAGATCCTTACATGTTATTCGAATCTCTACACCTGATCGACCCGATCCTGACAGCACTGAAAGAAGAAGGTTACCAGACTCCAACTCCCATACAGAAACAAGCTATTCCTATCGTCCTCGAAGGACGCGATCTGCTCGGCTGCGCCCAGACAGGTACCGGGAAAACGGCTGCTTTCGCCATTCCCATTCTCCAGTTGCTGAACGAACGGAGATCGCCTGAAAAAGGCAAGAGGAAGATCAGAACGCTTATTGTTACTCCTACCCGCGAGCTGGCCATACAGATCGGCGACAGCTTTGCCGCCTACGGCCGCCATACAGATCTGCGCCATACCGTGATATTCGGTGGCGTGAAGCAGGGAAGCCAGACCACCGAGCTGCACAAAGGCCCGGAGATACTCGTGGCCACGCCCGGGCGACTGCTCGACCTGATGCAACAGGGATACGTAAGCCTGAAAGACATCGAGATCTTCGTGCTGGACGAGGCCGACCGCATGCTCGACATGGGCTTCATCCACGACATTAAAAAAGTGATAGCCGCTCTGCCTGCCAAACGCCAGTCGCTTTTCTTCTCGGCCACCATGCCGCCCGAGATCGTTAAGCTGGCCCATACCATCCTGCACAACCCCGCAAAGGTGGAAGTGACCCCGGTGTCCTCTACCGCCGATACCATACGCCAGTTCATTTATTTCGTAGACAAAGGGAGCAAGAACAACCTGCTTCTCCATATCCTTCAGGACAAAAGTATCCGGAACGTGCTCGTATTTACCCGTACCAAGCACGGAGCCGATAAAGTGGCCAAGGTGCTTGTGAAAAGCGGCATCAAGGCAGAGGCCATACACGGGAACAAAGCCCAGGCCGCCCGCCAGCGTGCGCTTAACAACTTTAAGGAGCAAACTACCCGTGTGCTGGTAGCTACGGATATTGCCGCCCGCGGAATAGACGTGGACGAGCTGGGTTATGTGATCAACTTCGATATACCCAACATCGCAGAGACCTATGTGCACCGGATCGGCAGGACCGGAAGAGCCGGAGCCGAAGGGACCGCGTTTTCGTTTTGCGACAGCGAGGAAAAAGAATACCTGAAAGGCATACAAAAGCTGATCGGAAAGACCATACCTGTGATCCAGGATCATCCTTTCCCCATGTCGGGACGTTCGGGCGGAGCTCCCAAAGACCGGCCGAAAGCCACCACAGGAACACCCGCAGCCGATGGACAGAAAAAAGGCTGGTACGGAAAAAACAAATTCAGAAAGAGCGACCGCTGACATTCCGAAAGGCAAGTACCGCCACAGCTCTGTTAATTAGCAGTTTCCAATTATAAACTTTTCGTTAGCCGGGGTTTACGGAATTGTTGTTTCAATTGCTTGTTTTCCGCCCATTTTGAATATATTGCATCATCATTTACTAATATTCAAATTATGAAAACGAAACTCATGCCGCTCTGGCTCCTGGGTTTCGCACTAGCCCTCAGTGTGACAACGGCTTCTGCGCAACAGGACCAGACAGGAAACTCACCATCTCTCAAATCCGGAAAGACACGGAATGAAGCGACTTCCAGGGAAACTAAGAAACTTCAGGCCGAAACTATCCGCCCTCTCTCAGAAATAGACGATGACATTCGGAAAATAAAGCTGCAGATCGACGAAAAAAAGAAAATTGCCGGTTCCAATGTGCTTCCGTATGAAGAAAAGCTCGAAAAGCTTGAAAACGAACGGAAGATTGCAAAGAATAAACTATCCGGAAAATAACCATAACTAATTGAAAGAATCATGAAAGCTTTTATACGATGTATCTTATTATGTATGCCTGTTCTGTTCTCCATCGGGAGCCAGGCGCAGGTTACAATTTATTCTCAGGATTTTTCGGGAAGCGCTCCCTGGGGGATGACGACTACCGATCTTACAGGGATCGCTCCTTCTCACGTGTGGATCTCCGGTTCATCTACCGGCAGAACTAACCAGACCGGCGGTACCGGCGACTACGGAGTGGCCGACTCAGACTACGCCTGTGACGGCGACTTCTGGGACAGCGACCTCCGCACACCGGTTCTTGACCTCAGCACATATAGCAACGTATCGCTCAGCTTCCGCGGCCGCCTGCGGCTGGTGTTCAACAACACCACGGAGGAAGAAGGTTATGTGGAGGTAAGCACCAACGGCGGCACCAGCTGGAACCAGGTATCTTACAGCACCACATCGCAGGGCAATCCCGGCGGGCTCACCACCGTAAACCTCGGCGCTTACGATCTTACGCCCAACGTAATGGTACGGTGGAGATACCAGGAAAGTTCTTCGGGCTGCGCATGGTACTGGCAGGTGGACGATATCACCATCACCGGTACGCTCGCTATCCCATGTACATCTCCCCCTACAGCGGGTACGACTGTAAGCTCCGCTCCGAGCGTGTGCGCAGGCGGAAGCGTGAACCTTTCGCTCAGCGGCGGCACAGCAGGAACCGGCCAGACCTATCAGTGGCAAAGCTCGCTCGACAACGTGAACTGGACGAACGTTGCCGGCCAGACAGGTCCTACCACAACGCAGACCATCAACGATACCATCTGGTACCGCAACATCGTGACCTGCTCCGGGCAGAGCGATACTTCCGCTCCTGTAATGGTGACAACAGACTTTATGCAATGTTACTGTAAGCCGATACACGACAGCTTCGGCCCGACCGATTGCACCGACGACTACGTTTCCGAAGTTCTGTTCAACACCATCAACAACAGCAGCACCTGCGGCGGATCGGCACCACAGAACTACAGCGACTATACCGCTATATCCACTACAGTGTTCAAGGGAGCCACCTACCCGATATCGGTTTCCATCGACGGCGATGACGACGGTATCGGCGTATGGATCGACTACGACCACAGCGGAACATTCGACGCTTCCGAGTTTGTGCTGAACGGCTACACCGGAAACGTTCCGGAAACCTACACAGGAAGCGTGAGCATTCCGTTGACAGCGCTTACCGGCCCGACCAGTATGCGCATCCGTTCCCGCTATGGAAGCGACGTGACCGGCACCCAGGCCTGCGCCACATTCAGCTACGGCGAAGTGGAAGAATATACCATCAATATCCTGCCACAGCCGGCTGACGATGCGGGTATCTCCGCCATCCTTTCCCCCGGCAACGGAACTTCATGTAGCGTAAGCGATTCTATAAGCGTGATCGTAACCAACATGGGAACCAATGCGCTGACTTCGGCAGACATAAATGTTTCGGTAAACGGAGGCGCACCTACCGTATTCCCATGGACAGGAAACATCCCTTCAACAAGTTCGGATACCGTATACGCGGGTAACGTTACTATTGTGGACGGAGATGTGGTGACCATCTGGACATCGAACCCGAACGGCACAACAGACGGCGCTGCCATGAACGATACACTTTCTATGACAGCGTACGAAGCTCTGAACGGAACTTACACCGTCGGCGGTACCACTCCTGACTTCAATACAGTGAACGACGCTGTGACTACGCTCCTGCAGCGCGGCGTATGCGGACCGGTCATCTTCGACATCCGCCCCGGAACCTACACCGAGCAGGTGACCATCACACCGGTAACCGGAGTGAGCGCTGTCAATACAGTTACTTTCCAGTCTGAAGGACAGGACGCCTCTACCGTAACCATCGACTTCACCCCTACAGGCGAACCGGATAACTTCGTGTTCCATTTCGCAGGTTCATCCCACATCATCCTGAACGAGCTGACGCTGGAAAGCACATCCGATTACGCTATCGATGTATTCCTTACAGCCAACGCGCACCATATCACCGTACAGAACTGTACCCTGATAAGCGACTCGCTGCAGCTGGGATCCACATTCGATCAGCTTCCGATCTATTCATACTATGAGTCAGGCGAAAGCGATATTCACATCCTCAACAACGATATCATCGGCGGATACCGCAGCATCGAGATCGAAGGCGTGGATATGAACGAGCCGGACCGTAACTGGGTAATCCGCGGCAACCGTTTCTCCGGTTTCTACGAAGTTGCGATCGCAGCATTTATCTGTAACTCAGTAGAGATCTCCGAAAACGTGATCGAATCTTCTATTTCCGTGTCCGACCTGATCCGTATCTATACATACCAGATTTACGGACTTGAGATCACCGGTAACGATATCCGCGGCGACCAGTCGGGCGTAGGTATCTTTATGGAAGAAGTGCGCGGAGCCGGCGGCGATCCTGCCTTCATTGCGAACAACTTCATCTACATGGGAGATTCCGTAAGCTCTGACGATAACATCGCCATCAACGTAGGCTTCAATACCGACGGCGTAGACATCGTGAACAACAGCATCCATACGTTCGGAACCAGCACGTCATCCGCAGGCATTTCCCTGAATGACAACAGCATTTCGAACATATCGGTACTGAACAATAACGTACAGAACTCCGGCGCAGGTTATGCATTATATGTAATGGAAACCTCGGCGCTCGTACAGTCGGGCTATAACAACTTCTACAGCAGTGGTATAAACGTTGTGGGTTATGGAAATGCAGACTACATGACCCTGGCTGCCTTTACGTCCGCCACAGGATTTGATGTAAACTCCGTGTCGGTAGATCCTATGTTTATCGGCGACGATCTGCATACCTGTCGCATAGAGCTGGATAACACCGCGATGCCTTATCCCGGTATCACCACCGACTTCGACGGAGATACCCGCACGCAAACGCCTGATATTGGCGCGGACGAATTCATCACCGCCGCCAACTTCACTCTGGGCCCTGATGTAATGAAGTGTCCGAACGACAGTGTGCTGCTCGGCGCAGAAGTTATCCAGAACTATACTTACTACTGGAGCCCTTACTTCCAGGGTACCCCGACCATCTATGCCAGCGCTCCCGGTCTTTATGTAGCCCAGGTTGCTACAGGTTGCGGCACAGCGGTAGACAGCATCATGGTTACCAACTACCCTGCTCCTGTTGCTAACTTCTCTACTTCTACCAACTTCTACACTGTGGTTACCACCAACACTTCCACGAATGGCGTGAGCTATTCATGGACCTTCGGCGACGGCGGAACATCCACCGACTTCGAACCGTCGCATGTGTACGGTACCGAAGGCACGTACACCATCACGCTTACCGTGGTGAGCGAGTGCGGCGATACGGTAACGCATTCGCAGGTAGTGAATGTATTCCCTCAGTTTGTAGGAGTACCTGAAGAAGGCGCTCTCGACATGAACATCTTCCCGAATCCTTCCGACGGTCACTTCAACCTGACCTTGTCTGCAGCTCCGGGTGATGTGCTGATCACCATCACCGATCTTTCCGGCCGTACGGTGTACAACCGCACCATCGGCAATGCCGGCGGAGATCTTTCTACCGGTATCGACCTGTACGGAGTTTCCTCCGGTACATACCTGGTGCGTATCACTTCCGGAAATGTATCCGGCGTGACCCGCTTGGTGATAAAAAAATAATTTCATCCCGATCACATTATAAAAGCGGCAGGCCACACGGTCTGCCGCTTTTTTTATTTCCCTCCTGCACGTTGGTATGTGAAACATGCACGTTCATGCAATTTTCTGCCCGCTGGTGAAATATGCCGCCCAGGCATCGTCTTATAGATGAAATTCACAAAAGGAAAATACTGCCGTTTTCCGGGCGGAAACCGAAAAGCCTATGAGTAGGTACAACCAACTACAGACACAATGAAAAAACTGATTTTTACACTGGCGCTTGGCATATTCTCCTTTGGGATAACAAGGGCAGTAGAACTTCCGTATGTAGGATTCAATACCTGCAACACCACAATATGCACGGGAAGCGCTTTACAGCTCAGCTATTATCATAACGACCTGAACACACTATGCACTTCCGGCAACCTTGATCCCTGCGATCATATTTTCTGGGTGATCAAGGACGGCAGCGGCAACATCATCGAAACACGCTATGTAAAGCTTTCCGATTATTGCAACGGCACGGCCACAGGACTGGATTTTATACCGTCAACGCCAGGCACGTATTGCGTGAACGGCACCCGCATAGTTACCTGCCAGCCCGATACGATAGAGGATAACGAGATAGGACAGGATAATCCCGCCGGCATCGGTAACTGCTGCGTGTCCGTGGTAGGGCCCAATTTGTCCGTAGGTATTGTGGCCGGCAGCAACTGCGTAGGCAAAGAGATATGTCTCAGCTATCCGTCCACCGGTTACTGGAATATGCAGTTCAACTGGGGCGACGGAACTACCAGCGGCTACGGATGCCATACCTACTCAGCGCCTGGAACATACTGGGTATGGGTTACCGCCGAAAATGAATGCGGTACCGTACAGACGGTCGTTTTCGTGACGATAGAGCGCTGCCCTATAGAATGCGATTTCGAGCTGGTGGCGGATGTGATCAACTGCAACCAGTACACCTTCTCCACGTCGTATCAGTACCCGTTCAATGTTCTGAACTGGAACTGGACCATAGACGGGCAATATGTAAGTTCCAACTCATCCTTCCAGCAGACTTTAACTCCCGGCACGCATGAGATCTGCGTTACCATCTTCGCCACTTCGTTCGAAGATCCTGGCCAGGCTATATGCTGCACCAAATGCATAACCGTTGACATCCCGATGTTCATTCTGACAGAGGAAGTAAACCTGGAATACTGCAATCTCGACGGCAACAACGGCGTATGGTTCTCTCCCTGCAATTATGCTTCGGGAAATGATACGAATTATGTGCTGAGCGGTCCGGGATATGCACCTTACGATTCCCGGAACGGCTACTGGTGGAACGGTATGCTGCTCTATTGCATATCGCATCACCTGCAGGCGGGTACGCATACGGTCAACTATTACAACAGCAACGGATGCCTTACGAAGGTCGTTCATGTGAACGTGACGGAAAAGCAGGCAACCGCAACGTACTGCGAAAGGACCGAATATGTTTCGTGTGACATGGCAGTGAACCTGGATGGCTTTCCTCCTCCCTGCCCCGATTGCGGACCGGGTGAAGAGGGTCCGTGGGAAGCGCTGTATGTAATGGGAGATGAAACGGTGTACCAACGGGAAATAAATGACTGGGCAAATTGCCGCAAATGCATCTACACCCTGCGGCTGATCAGATCCGGCGGTCCCACTGCAGAGCATACCATAACCCTTTCGCAGCCCTGCCTTACCATCGATCTGAACAATTACCTGAACTGCACTTTCCCGATCACTCCATCCATGCCGGTAGTAACATACACGGAAGATATAAACGGAGTGCCTAACTCAGCCGCCACCGGCTTCTTCGGATCGTTCTATACCATTTGCTGCGAAGAAACTCCGCCCGGTTCTATTTCTCTGTACACCCGCGTATTCGAGGTGAGGGACGAGAACGGATGCATGTGCAGGATCCGGCTGCAGATCATCTGCATGAACGACGGCAGCGCCACCGGAGGCGGAGACGGAGGCAATGAATCGTTCCTCATCGTGCCCAATCCCACGAGCGAGATATTCTCCATTCGCCCGCAGGACCGCGCGCAGGATGTTGTCTATACTTCCGTAAAGATCCTTGACGCTTCGGGAGTCGTGGTATCCGAGCATAAAAATGCCACGCCCTCTACAGAGTTCAGCCTTGCAGGCAAAAGCGCCGGCGTTTATGTGGTGATCTTCACCGAGGGAGAAAAGCAACACAGCCTCAGGGTAGTTCTGAAATAAGCTGTTTGCGGAAGACGGAACAGGATGGCAGGGCAGTCTGTCATCCTGTTTCTTTTTTATACCGGCCCGCCAAAATGCTTACTTTTGTATGCTTCATGAACAGGCTGCTTAAAATCATTTTCATTTTCCCGGTGCGCGTGTACCAGTGGACCATCTCTCCGCTTCTGCCCCACTCCTGCCGTTACCATCCCACCTGCTCGCAATATATGATCGAAGCCATACAGGAACATGGAGTCTTCAGGGGAATATGGCTGGGCGCCAAACGCATCGGCCGCTGCCATCCCTGGGGAGGCGAAGGATACGATCCCGTACCGAAAAAGAAGGAAGACTGATCATTGTTTTACAAGCCGAACCACCTGCGCTCCTGAGGCTGTCTGCAGCCTGAGAAAATAAATTCCCGCATTGAGCGGCTGCATCTGGATTGAGTTGCCGGGATAAGTTCCCTGCATCCACAACCTGCCCGAAACGTCCCATACCGACCAGCGCTGAATCGATCCGTCGTGCATGATCTGCAGCTGGTCCTGAACAGGGTTGGGATATACGCGGATGTTTGCCGTGCCGCCGGGATCTTCCGTGCCGAGCGGCCCGTTTATGGTAAAACGGTTGAAGAACTTCCAGATCTCTGAGCTGGCGTTGATGTCGCGGTTGGTATATCCGTACGAAGGAATATCGATAATGCCTCCCGGCCAGGTATGTCCTCCTCCGTTCACACGATAGAAGAGCACTTCGCTCCCGCCGTTGCAGGGATCGTACCAGATGCGATCCACGGTAGTGCTGTCGGCCGTGTTGCTGTTAGGGATAGCGGCAGAATCAGGAGGAAGCGTACAGCCGTTAGCCGTATACCAGTACGCCAGCATGGCCTCAATGCCCATCGACTGTACTGCGCCGCTGTAGTTCACCACCGGATCGGCGGTGCCGTGCACCTGCATTACCGGTACATACCGCGAAGTATTACAATAGAAAGCCGTGCTGTCCGTCATGGAACCGGTAACCGAAGCGATGGCCGCAATGCGGTTCTCCAGCTCGCAGGCCAGGCGGTAGCTCATGTATCCGCCGTTGCTCATGCCGCAGGAATAGATCCGGGCCGGGTTCACGGAATAGTTTGCCAGCATAGTGTCGATAAGCGCGTTGGTAAAGCCGACGTCGTCCACGCCCGTACCATAGGCGCCGAAGCCAAAGCCGACATTCCACGCATTGTTCAGCCCGTCGGGATATACTACGATAAAATGATTGGAATCCGCCACGGAGTTCATTCCGCTATACAGCATCTGCTGCGAGGCGTTGGATGTGTACCCGTGAAAGTTGAATACCAGCGGGTACTGCGTTGCCGGTGAGTAGCCCGTAGGAAGATGCACGATATAACTGCGGACCTGCCCGTCGTAAGTAAAGGAGAAATTCTGCGCGCCTGCAGTGGCAAGGCATCTGGAGAGAAAGAGAATAACCGTTAGTCGCTTCATAGCATCTGTATTCCAATGAAGGTACAAAGAAAATCGCTATCTTGATTTAAAATGAAAAACTATGAAGTTCCTCGCACTCACGCCGATGATACAGACCGAAGACATGGATGAAACGATCCGTTTCTATACCGAAGTGCTCGGATTTACACTCGACAATAAAGATGACGGCCGGGGAATGGCGCGTCTCAGCAAAGACCATGCTGCCATCGTAGTATCGACGCCCGGCGAGCATGAAGAAATATCCAAGGCCATTTTCACCGGTTCATTCTATTTCCGCGTCGACGATGCAGACGCCGCCTGGGAAGCGCTCCGCAGCAAAGCCGCCATCTGCTATCCCCTCGAGACCTTTGAATACGGCATGCGCGAATTCGCGGTGTATGATAATAATGGGTACATCCTGCAGTTTGGGAGGGAGGTTGATAGAAAAGACTATTAGACTCTAGACTTTTAGATTCCAGACTCTAAGAGTCTGGAAGTCTGGAAGTCTAAGAGTCTAGATAAAAAAAAAGCCCCGGTGTTTCCACCGGAGCCTCTTATCTGGTCCTTAGCGTGAAATTAACGAACGATTACTTTTTCCACTTTGCTGAAAGAAGCGGACTGGATGTTCAGCATGTAGATGCCGGAGCTGAGGCCCGTTACATCGAATGTGAACTGGTTCACTCCATTGTTCACCTGGTAAACAGGAACTACGGAAACCACTTTACCGGCAAGGTCGAGCAGGGTGATCTTGGCGTCGGCTTTTGCACCGGCGTTAAAAGATACTGTTACAATGCTGCTGGCAGGATTAGGATAGATGCTGAGGTTGGTCACTTCATTCTCTTCTACGGCAAGAAAATCTTCTGTGAAGGAGAAATCAGATCCGTTTACCGCCGGAGAACCTCCCTGCGGACGCAGATCCGGGTTGCCGATGGTGTACGGAGAAACCAGCATGACAGCTTCTGAAGTATTCAGCGTATCGTTGTCGCCCATAGCAAGCGTAACGAAAGAAGCGAGGTTGGTGATGCAGAGCGTATCGGCGCTCGACAGCTTGAGGTCGTTGGTGCAGCCGCCCAGGATGTTAGCCTTGAACTCGAGCGTATCACCGCAATAGTTGGCAGCGGTCTTACGTGCGTCCAGGAGAAAACCTGCATCGGGATAACCCATGAAAATAGAGTTGAAAACTTTGATCCCGCTGTTACGGCGGATGTGCAGCGCGCGCTTGTAGTTCGAGTTTGCAGAGTCAACATCGATGGTAGCGTTCATCGGACCTACAACAGTAACGTTAGAGAATACAGCTTTGGTCTTAGGAGTACGGGAAGAACCGTTGGCGTCGTTGTCAGACTCGAAACCGTTGGAACCGGACTGGTCAGCCACCTGCGGATCGCGTACGGAGCAGGCAAACTGCACACGGCCGCTGAAACCATTGTCGGTATCGAAATCATCATCCCATCCGCGGAAAGCCACGAGATATCTGCAATCCACAGCGCCGCCGAACCACTCGAAAGAGTCGTCGCCGGAATAAGATACCTGGATGTGACTGACGGTAGTGCCACGTCCTACGGAGTACATAGACAGACCATTGATCTCAGAGTTCGGATTAGGAGTAAGAGCGATGCCGCAGAATTCGATGCGAACATAAGTAAGCACACCGGAGTTGTCGTTATTGTCGGTTCCGCCGTGTATGCCCACGCCGCCTACAGCGTCGCCGATACCACCTTCTGCTTCGGCATTCGGGCCGGCAGCGAGGTTGTGCGTTCCCGCTCCGAGGATCACCACACCGCCCCAGTCGCCATAGTTACGGCTACCGGCAGGAGCGTTGGATGTAAATACGATCGGGTTGGAAGCGGTACCTGCAGCGTTGAGAGTAGCTCCGCGCTCTACGATGAGAGTTCCCTTACCGGTACCGCGGATCACTGTTCCCGGCTCGATGGTAAGAGTAACGCCCGGTATGATACGCACGAAAGCATCGCTGAGAAGATATACCTTATCGGCAGTCCAGGTCGTATTGGTAGTGATGTTAGTTGTAATAACGTCGGTAACTGCGCCATAGTTCGCATTCTGCGGATCGAAGTTAGTCCATCCGTCTGTCCAGCGCGTAGCAGGCTGGGGAGCAAAAGCCCCTACGTACGGCGTATACTCAAAGAATCCGTTCTGCGCCATGGCGGATATACCTACCATCGCACCGGCCAACAGAGATAAAGCTTTTTTCATGATCAATGTTTTTAAAAATTTTCCGCAATGTTAACCACCACATATTATTGGAAAACTAATCGACGGTTAAATAAATCTTAAGTATCCCGGGGTTATAAACAGAAAAAGCAGGACGTTCGATCCTGCTTTTTCTGCTGTATTAATTTCATGTTAACTAGAACTTGTAACCGAGCGAGAAAGAGATCTGCTGGCCGAGCCGCTGATCCATGATCTTGTTGTCTCCCGTGCTGAATGATCCGCTGCGATCGTTATCCTGGTACATGATGGCATTCTGCGCGAGAAGATCCTTGAAGTTGAGACGAAGCTCCAGCTTCTTCTTCAGGAAAAGCTTGGTAAGCTGCAGGTCCATTACCAGGCGCGGATTCTCCCATATCTCGGGATATGTTACATCGCCGACGCTGAAGATCCTTCTTCCGATATAATTGACAGAGAGCGACACGCCAAAATCGTACTTGGTATCGTTATATTGCACGCCTGCGTTGATGATGAAAGGCGATTGTCCCTGCATCGGGCGGCGCTCGGAAACACCTACTACCGAGTCGAGGTTCACTTCGGAGTGAATGTAAGCGAAGTTACCGGTAAGCGCGAGCCCGTCGAGGAAGCGGCTGTGCATCTTCTTGATGAACGAGCCGATGGTAAACCGGTATTCCAGCTCCACGCCTGCGCAATAAGCCCCAGGCACGTTGATGTAAGAGAATTTACGCCCGCTGCTGAGACCGGGAAAGAGGATCTTTTCGATCGGTGATTCAAACCATTTGAAAAAACCGGTAACGGAAATATTCTGTCCGCCGGCGGGGTACCATTCGTAGCGCAGATCGACATTGGTGATGCGCGTACGCGAAAGATTCGGGTTCCCGCTCACAAGTGCAAATACGCTGTAATCAAAGAAAGCGAACGGAGCGAGCTCGCGCGCTTCGGGACGCGTTACCGTCTGCGAAGCGGAAAGGCGGACATTCATCTGCGGATGTACCGCGCCGATGATATTGATGGAAGGCAATATGTCGATCACATTGGTATCGATATTTACAGGACTGTCGTCTGCTACGTTGAATGTGTTCAGTACCTGGCGGTAGCTTTCCAGTCGCGCGCCCCATACGATCTTCAGGCGGTTCTCGAAAAACGCGTGCTCGAGCTGGATGTAACCTGCGTACAGGGAATTCTGAGAGATATAAGTGTCTGACTTACGCGTTACCTCTTTTATCAGCAGGCCTTCGGCGCTGAAGCTGCGGTCGGCGAAAATACTATCGATAGGTGTAACGGAGATCGCGGGAATATCGGTGCCGTTGAACTTATAGGAAGTATAACCGAACTGGCGGCCGGCAAAATCGCGGTCCTTGTACTGCAGGTAAGCTCCGCTCTTCAGCTCATGGCGGGTAGCTCCGATCTTGAACGGATAGCTGAAATCAAACGTACCGGAGAAAATATTGTCGATCTGGGTGGAGAAGAACCGTCCGGCTTTGTCCTGCTGCACGCTTCCGCTGAAGGGAACGGAAAATGGCACCGTGGTATCGCCCAGCGTGCGGCGGTATTCCAGCGTACGATAATCAGGAATGATACGGTTGAGGCGGCTGTACCCGGCGCCCCACTCAAACTTGATCCTGCTTTTCGCCAGCACGTGCTCGCCGTTGAGCTGAGTTGAGAAAAGCGTGTTCTGAGAGTAATACATGTTGTACGACATGATATCGTAATCGAGCGCAAGGTCCTGTCCCGTACGCGCGATCATCTGGTCGTTGGTGTTTACGTTGAACAGGTTCTTCAGCGAGATCCGGTTGTTAGCGCCTTTGTGCGTGGAGTGCAGGTAAGCGATGTTCCAGATGGCGCCCCAGTTCACATTGCTGTTGTATTGCTTGTCGTCGTAGCTTACCAGCTGCTCCACATCGTTGAAGTCGGCTCGATGTGTTTCGCGGTAGGTCTGCATCGCATTATAGGTAACTGCGAAAACACTTCCGAGCTCGGATTTATAAGAAGCCATCTCCCTTTTTTCCTTTTTGATGAGGTTGATGTTATGGCCCATATTGAATTGTAAATTCAAGCCGGGCGCAGCTTTAATGTTGATGATCGGGTAGTTGTTGTTCAGCATTTTGGCAAAATCCACGAGCTTTTCCTTTTCAAAATTGTTCTGCGCCGATACTATTTCCTGGTTGGTGGGAAAGCCGCCGGGAAGCGTGCGCGTGCCGTCGTCGAAGCCGAGGAAATCGATGCTGCCGTTCTGCGATGTACGGAAGTCGGAAAAGGTGGTGATCAGGTTGAAGGAAGTTCCTACGGATACATTATAATAGTTCTGATCGGGAATATCTTTGGTGCGGATCTGGATGATGCCGCCTGCAAATTCGCCGGGCAGGCTGGGCATGGCGGTCTTTATCACTTTCAGGTCGCTGAGCAGCGCAGACGGGAAGATATCGAAGGCGAACGCTTTGCGGTCCGGCTCGGAGCTGGGCAGCGGCGAACCGTTGATGTAAGCGGCATTGTAACGGTCGGGTAATCCGCGGATGATCACGAACGAATTGTCCTGGATGGTAGCTCCGCTCACACGCTTGAGCACATCGGCCGTGTTGCGGTCGGGCGTTTTTTTGATCTGCTCCAGGCTGATGCCGTCAAACAGCACGAGGCTGTTCTTCTGCTCCAGCACGAGAGCTGTATTGGTCTCACGGTCTGCGCGCGTTTCGATAACGATCTCGCCCAGGTCGGTAGAGGATGTCTTGAGCGTAATATTAAGCGCGGTGCTTTCGCCGGCTTTTACTTCGATGGCGCTCATTACCTTGGTCTGGTACGAAATGTAGCTCGCCTGGATGTCGTATACGCCCGGCGCCAGCTGCAGCTTGTAGGAGCCGTCAATGTCGGTGGAAACCCCTTTCGTGGTTCCTTTGATAACTACTGCCACCCCGATAAGATCTTCGCCGGTGGTTTCATCTACTACTTTTCCTGTAATATAACCGCTCTGCGAAAACGCGGCGGAAAAAATAAAACAGGAAGAAACAAATAACGCTAAAATCAATTTCATGCTAAGGGACCTTTAATTGGCAGCAAAATTACCTTAGCATATCGCGGAAGCAGTTACGCACATGTTAACGAACTGGTAAATTAAAGTTACGGGCGGATTAACGCAATGTTATGTACTTTAATTTATGGTTACGTAAAGTAGTAGTGAGTCCTCAGTCTTGAGTCCTGAGATCGTGAGCGAGAGCATTTTTGGTTACCAGTATTATCCGCCGAAGCCGCAAGCGTAGGAGGATATCGCCGAAGCCGCAAGCGTAGGAGGATATCGCCGAAGCTGCAAGCGTAGGAGGATCTCCGCTTAGCATAAGCCCCGCAGGGGCGGCATTATGATAGAAACAAGATCAGATATTCCATGTAAAGCCCTGTAGGGGCGACATTATCCGGTATTGAATATTGAGTCCTGAGACAAGTGTAAGATCGCTCCTCCGGAGCTGTCCAACGAAGCTGCAAGCGCAGGAAGAATTCTGAGTATTATCTGAAAGTCTTGTAGTCTAAAAGTCTAATGTCTGAGAGTCTAGAGTCTAGAAGTCTCAAAGTCCGCCAAAGGCGAATCCTTTTTTTCCAATGTCCAGCATCCAGACTCCAGCTTCCAGCATCCATCCTCACTCAAACGGCCTCACCAGCATCTCGTCCACCAGTTCCCGCACCGCTTCCTCTTCCGCGATCTTTGTCAGTTCGGATACCGGTTTTTTATCGTTCGACGCGGTGAACCGTGAACGCCAGTTGCGGAGATCGTTCTGGCTGATATAGCCCGTGGTGGGGTACAGATCGTCTGTAATGCCGCTGTAATCGGCGTAGCGCACCTGGTTGATCACCGATTTGGAGATCACATTCGTATAGGTTGTTGTGCCGGTAGCAACAGAGATCAGGCGGTATCTCATCTGTATGGTTATTTTCGTCTCCTCCATTACTTCGCGGTATTTCACCTCGCGGTGCTGGTATGTGCTCGACTGTCCGTAATACGGATCCCAGTACAACACACGCTCGCGCAGGTAAGCCACTTTTACTTCTTCGTTGCGCGGAAGCTGTTCCGCCTGGAAATCCGTTACCGTCACCACCAGTATTTTGTCCATGCCCGCGGCAGCGCCCAGCGAAGCCAGCGTCTTATCGTCGGGCAGACTTGCATTGGCGTTCTGCATGTAGCCTATACTGCTGGCAGTATGTATTTCGAGCAGCGGGTTATTGAGCTTATACAGTTCCGTTTCGGTCATCTTTTCCACTTCGCGCCCCAGGGCGTACTCGCGGCTCAGGTTTTCGAAAGGCATCATCACCAGCTTTACACGCGAGGTGGATTTCAGCTCATTGATAAATTTTGTGGTCTCACGATAGTCGGGGTAGATCCGGTCCACTTCCATAAAAAGCGTGATGGCTTTTCCTTTTTCGCCGCGGCGGTAAGCATCGAGCGCCTGGGAATATACAGGATCGGCTTCAATGGAAGCTTTGAGATTGTCAAGCCCCTCGTACGCCCCGTCGTATTTTTCGATCTCGCGTACTTTTTCGGAAGCTTTGCTGTAATTGCCGGCGTCTACGTAACGGGCAGCGTCGAGATACAATGTCCGCACGTGCTTCGAAACGGCATCCTTATAATGTCCCTGCGTGGAATCGGGGATAGAGAGCGACACCGTACGCCGTTCGAGATTGCCCACGAACTTATCGGCCTTCTGATAATGCCCGATGGCCTGCACGTAATTTTGCGCGTAGTAAGAATCATAAAAATCGTCGAGGATGGAATTGAGCAGCTTTTGTCCGGCCTTCTTCATTCCTTTTACGGCGTCACGGTTGTGCGGATCCTTGGAATAAGCTTCGGAGTACAGGATGACCGCCTGTTCATAATCCCTTGCTCTTTCATATTTCTGTCCCTGCTTTACCAGGTATTTAGGGCCTCCGCAGGAAACGACCAGGAAAACCAGTACAAAGAAAATAAGTCCGTTACGACTCATACAATTGAAGTTTCGATATGCTTTTCAAATTTCGTGCTAAAAATTTATCCGCCCGCTTTTTTCGCAGAATAACCTGCGTCTGCCAGCACTTTCAATATTTTATCGCGATGGTCGCCCTGGATGAGGATCTCCCCGTCCTTCACCGTGCCGCCTACACCGCATTTTGATTTCAGCAGCTTTCCCAGCTTTTCGAGCTCGTCCTGCGGACCGGAAAATCCTTTTATAATGCTCACCGTTTTCCCGCCCCTGCTGTTTTTTTCAAGCCAGACCTTAAGCTGCTGCGCGCCGGGAGGAGTGGCATCCGGTTCATTTTCCTCATAGTCAGTCTTATACGTAGGGTTAGTTGAATAAACTATTTTCGAATTGCGGTTGTTTTTGGACATATTTTTTGTACTTTAGCAATTATGCACTCAATTTTATGAAAAAAATATTACCCAGTTTCACACTTGCATTCGCATTTCTTTCATTTTCTGTCGAATCTTTCTCTCAGCTGGTCATGACCCAGCAAACTCCTGCTTACCTGGTACAGAACGTGCTGGTAGGGGGAGGGCTTACAGTATCCAATATAAGTTCTGTCGGAGATCCTGAGCAGTTCCAGTCGTTTTCCTCCGCTGGGAACAACCTCGGGCTTGGCAGCGGCATCGTACTGAGCACGTATGCCGTAACCAATCCGGCTGATTTCGACGGAAGCGTAGCCACATTTATCAGCAGCGGCACTCCGTCGAATTTCGGTTATCCCCTGCTCGAGCAATATGTTACCGCGCCCTGCTTCAATCCTATCAACGACGCGGCAGTCATACAGTTCGATTTCGTGCCTACGGGCGACACGCTGAAGTTCCGGTACGTATTTGCGTCGGAAGAATACAACGAGTTCGTATGCTCAGACTACAACGATGTTTTCGGATTCTTCCTTTCGGGGCCAAACCCTGCAGGCGGAACGTACGTCGATACCAATATCGCGCGGGTGCCCGGAAGCTCTGATATCGTGGCCATCAACTCCGTTAACAACGGATCGCCGGGAAGCAGCGCAAGCTTTCCCCCCAGCTGTATCAGCCTCAGCAATACAGCGTATTATGTGGACAATGATGTGATAGACGGCGGAGTGGTATTCGACGGGTTTACCGTTGTGCTCACGGCCGTAGCCCCGGTTGTGCCATGCTCCACGTACACGATCAAGCTGAGCCTTGCGGACGCATGCGACCAGGGCTATAATTCTGCAGTATTCCTGGAAGCGGGAAGCTTCAGCAGCAACCTCGTGACCATATCTTCGGCTACCAGCTTCACCAACGGTACTCCCGGACTGGTGGATACGCTTCTCTGGGAAGGCTGTAATACCGCGTTCCTGAATTTCATCCGCGGAGGCGATCTCTCCGTAACCGATACGGTGGTGATATCCGTGGGCGGTACAGCCACCATGGGCGTTGACTATACAGCCTTTAACGATACTATCATATTCCCTCCCGGCGTGGACACTATCCCGCTCGCTATTTCCGCATTCGACGATGGGCTGGGCGACGCAGGCGAAACGCTTTCGATCACAGTAAGCAGCAGCATTACGTGTAACACGGTGTCGACGAGCCTTACCTTGTTCATCGACGAAGTGATGCCGATCTCGGCGATTGCAGGACCCGATTCCATTTTCTGCGAAGGAGCGCAGGTGCTTCTTGATGCCATCGCATCGGGCGGAAGCGGCATTTATACCATCAACTGGACCGGTCCGGGAAGCGGCGCATGGGCCGACTCTACAGAAATTACGGCTACGGAAAGCGGCTATTATCTTGTATCGGTGTATGAATATTGTACAGACAGCACCGCTTATGATTCGCTCTATCTCGGCGTGTTCCCCGCTCCGGATATCGACATCACCGACGAGGTCACCTGTTTGAATCAGCCCGTAACGCTGGGCCCTTCAATTGTATACCTAGGCTACAACTACAACTGGTCTCCGCCGACATACCTGGATCAGACCAATATTCACAATCCTGAAATGGATGCTTCAGCCGTAGGCGTATTTACATACGTAATGGTACTGGATTCGGGGGGAATGTCGTGCGTCAGCGATACCATCGCGGTAACGGTGCTTCCGCTGCCTGAGATAGACCTCGGTCCCGATTCGGTTGTAGTGTGCGAGAATGCTACCATAACCCTCGGCGCAGGCTCATATCAAACGTACTCCTGGAGCACAGGCGCTACTACGCAAACCATAGAAACGGGCACAACAGGAAAATATGTTCTTACGGTAACCGATACGGCGGGATGTTCTAACAAAGATTCCGTGTTCGTGCAACAGCTTATGCTGCCTGTATTTAACGTAGACACGGCATACATCTGCCAGGGAGATACGGCGATGCTCTGGGTGCCCGACAGCGTGGGAGATTCGTTCCTGTGGGAAACCGGCGTGACCGATACGCTCATGATAACTACCGTGGCCGGAAGCTACTGGCTGCAGGTGACGAACGAGTGCGGAACTACTTCCGATACCGGGATGGTGATCGAGCAGCCGAACCTTACCTCGATCGAGCTTCCCGACGCTTTCTCGCCCAATGCCGACGGCATCAACGACGAATACTTCATCAGCGCGATGACGCAGGCCGAATCGTTCCGGCTGGATATTTACAACCGCTGGGGAAGGCTGATGTTCAGCACGACCGACGCATCAAATGCATGGAACGGCGAAGGCGACAACGGCACGGTGGTAGGCGGTACATACTTTGTAGTGCTCACCTACTACAACTGTTTCGGCGAAGAAACGAAGCGGAACGGTACCATACTTGTAGTACCGTAAAGACGGGTTCCTTCCATAAAATTTTCCTATCTTCGGGATACGGATAAGGAAGGAATGTCCCAATGAAGAAGTATTTTTTTTCTGTAAAAGCATGGCTTATACTTGCCTGTATAGCGGTTGTGCTGGTGATAGCTTTGATTGCCGGAAGCAATTATTATATCATCCGCCAGACCAGCGGCCGCATCTATACCGATTGGAACCAGGTGCCGGCAAATGATGTGGGCCTCGTGCTGGGCACAAGCCAGTATATGCGGAACGGTAGCGATAATCTCTTTTTCCATTACCGGATGGATGCGGCAGCAGAATTATATCATAAAGGAAAGATCCGGCATATTATTGTAAGCGGCGATAACCATGTGCTTTCCTATAACGAAGCGTACGCCATGATGAAAGCGTTGATAGAGCGCGGTGTGCCGAAGAATAAGATCACCTGCGACTATGCCGGTTTCCGTACGCTCGATTCGGTGGTGCGGTGCAAAGAAGTATTCGGCCAGCGGAATGTTACGATCATTTCGCAGGAGTTCCACCTGCAGCGCGCGCTGTTCATTGCCGATCACTACCGGATGAACACCGTAGGCTTTGCCGCAGGGGAAGTCACTTTCCGCCAGTCGCCCGCTACACGCTACCGCGAATACTTCGCCAAATGCAAAGCAGTGCTCGACCTTTTCGTATTGAACAAAAAACCGAAATTCCTGGGGGAACCCGTTAAAATCAATATCTGATGAAAAACGCTTTACTTCTTTTTGCCTTTGGAACTGTTTCAGCCTGTTTCGCACAACAGAACCAGCCGTCGCGGTTCTATATCGACCGCGGAGCCACGGTTACCGTTTCAGCATTACCCGACGATCCCTGGCTGTCGGAGCTGAAGAACCTTGAGACCAAAGATCATCTCGGAAACCCTGACAAAAAATTCCTGTACGAGCAGAAAAGGAAATCATCGGAGCTGTATCCCCGCAGGACCGTACATCACGACAAACCGAAATCCACGCTGGCGGTAAATCCCCCGGTGCTCAATTCCGGGTTCGACGGGAATACATCCAACGGAAGCGTACCGCTGGACAACTATCTTGCGGTGTCCGACAGCTCACAGATCGTATCCGTATCGAATACGCGGTTTGCGATATACGACGCGCAAACCGGCGCGAACATTTCCACGCGCTCGCTGAACAGCTTCTGCCTTCCGCTCGGCCTTACCGGCCTGAACAACGGCAAATTCGATCCGAAGGTGATCTACGATCCCACCGCCGACCGTTTCATAGCCGTTATCCTCAACGCATCCACTGCGGCTTACAGCAAGGTGATCATTGCGTTCTCGCAGACCAATGATCCGGACAGCACCTGGAATCTTTACGCGCTTCCGGGCAATCCGTTCAATGATACCACATGGTTCGATTATCCCTCCATTAATATTACGCCTACCGAAGTATTTATCACCGGTAACCAGGTGCGGCAGAACGTAAGCTGGCAGCTCGGTTTCCGGCAGACGGTGATCTGGCAGATCCGCAAGAAAGAAGGTTACGAAGGCAATACGCTCGTAACAGATCTGTGGTCGAACGTCGAGTACGCGGGCAAAAAGATCCGTAATCTCCACCCGGTAAAATGGGGACCGGATATCCAGGGACCGAACCAGTACTTCCTGAGCAACCGGAACTTTGCCGTGCAGAACGACACCATATTCCTGCTGGAAGTGACCGACACTATCGGCGCGCCCGGAGCACAGCTCAATGTAGACGTGATCATCGCCGATAAAAAATACGGAGTGCCGCCCAGCGTGCCGCAACCGGGAACCAACCAGTACCTGGCCACCAACGACGGCAGGATACTTTCTGCGATCTACCGCAACGGCGAGATCCAGTTTGCATCCAATTGCATGGACACTTCCTCCGGAAGAAGCGCGATCTATTTCGGAGTGATCGATGGAGTGGACAACCAGGCGTATTCGCTGCAGAGCAGCCTCATTGCAAACGATACGCTCGAGTTCGGCTATCCCAATATGTCGTGGGTCGGCGACGGAACTTCGGGCAGCCAGACCATCATTACGCTGGAACATTCTTCCGAATACAGGCATCCGGGCCTTTCCGCTGTATTCTACGCCGACGGTGAATTTTCGGATATGATCACCGTGAAAGAAGGCGCGGGAATACTCAACCTGCTTTCAGATTCTATCGAGCGATGGGGCGATTATTCCGGCTCGCAGCCTGTGTATAACCGCAACGGGGAAATATGGATGTGCGGTACGTATGCGACCGCCGCCAACGCATACATGACGTGGATAGCCCAGCTGGACAATCCATTCGGAGCCGAAACAGGAGTGAACGATCCGGAGCCGAAGCCGGAAGCAATTGTCTTTCCCAATCCCGGAACTTCACACACAAGCATCCGGTTCGAGCTGCCATCCTTCATACACGATTTTACAGTAGAGCTTATCGACATGCAGGGAAGAAAGGCCGGAACGCTCTACCGCGGCGAAGCAGCAGCGGGCCTCAACCAGCTTTCCTTCCATACAGGGCACCTTGCTTCGGGAACCTATTTTATTCAACTGCGTGATGGGGATAAAGTCCTGCAAACGCTGAAGTTTATCCGGGAGTAAATATTTACTTTCGCTTCAAAGCGTAAGTATGCATCCTTTTCTGATCATTGGTTTTATACTGGTGTACTTTGGCGTGTTGTTCGCCATAGCCCATTTCACAGGGAAAGGGGCAGACAATGAATCTTTTTTTATAGGAAACCGCAAGTCCCACTGGTATCTTGTTGCCATCGGGCTCATCGGCGATTCTCTTTCAGGGGTCACATTCATTTCCGTTCCCGGTACGGTCGTCAACGCCCGGTTCTCTTACATGCAGGTGGTCTTCGGATATTTCTTCGGCTACATCATCATCACGCACCTTTTGCTGCCATTGTATTACCGCCTGAGGCTCACTTCCATCTACAGTTATCTTCTTCAACGTTTCGGCCCGCGCTCGCAGAAGACCGGGTCTTTTTTCTTTTTATTGTCCAGGCTGCTGGGAGCCGCGGGCAGATTATATCTCGCCGTAAGCACCATCCAGCTTTTCGTATTCGACCAGTTCAACATACCGTTTGCCATCGCCGTTTGCATCATGATACTGCTGATGCTGGTATACACTTTCCGCGGCGGGATCAAAACACTCGTGTGGACAGACACCTTTCAATCGCTGCTGCTGCTTACGGGGCTCGTCTTCAGCATCGCCGCCATACTCCATCACACCGGCATGGGCCTGGGCGATATGGTAGCTCGCGTGGCCGAAAGCGATTACTCCCGGATCTTTTTCTGGGACTGGAAAGAGAAAAATTTCTTCTGGAAACAATTCATCGGAGGCGCTTTCATCGCGGTGGCCATGACAGGCCTTGACCAGAATATGATGCAGAAGAACCTGAGCTGCCCTTCGCTGAGAGATGCGCAAAAAAATATTTACAGCTTCAGCTTCGTGATGGTTTTCGTCAACCTGCTTTTCCTTTCGCTCGGCGCCATGCTGTACATTTTTGCGACGAGCCGGAACATCCCTCTGCCATCTGAAGAAGGTAAGGTGGTGACCGATGCCGTATTTCCCTTCCTCGCGCTGAATCATTTGGGCATGCTGGCGGGATTGGCGTTCATCGTGGGACTTACCGCCGCCACATTCAGCAGCGCAGACAGCGTTCTCACCACGCTTACCACAGCATTCTGCATCGACTTCCTGCGGTTCGAGCAACGTACCGACCTTACCGAAAAGCGAAAAACCATGACACGAATGGGCGTTCATATTTGCTTTTCGCTCCTGCTGATGATCGTTATCATCCTGTTCCGGTTGCTCAACAGCAGAGCCGTCATCGATACAATTCTCGTTATCGCCAACTATACCTATGGTCCGCTGCTCGGGCTATTCGCGTTCGGGCTTTTCTCGCGGCGCAGCATACGCGATGCGTGGGTCCCCGTGGTCTGCCTGCTTTCTCCGGTAATATGTTATGTGCTCGACCTGTATTCCGTATGGTTGATGAGCGGGTATAAATTCGGGTACGAGCTGCTTGCAGTGAACGGGCTCATCACCTTCTTCGGCTTATGGTTGCTGGTAAAGCGCGGAGCGGCGGCGCCTGAAGGAAATTCCATACATTTGTAAAAAAACGGCTTGTGAAAAAACAATTGCTTATTGCGCTGGCAGTACTTACAGCGGCCGGATTTACGGCCTGCAAGCATCAGCACTACAATGTGCTTCACGTTACCGAAACCTCCTCCACCCGCTCCGACGGCATCTTCTACTACCTTCCGCGTACAGTGGTGGTGGCCGATGTGGTGGTGCGCAAAACCAGCTATATTCCCGGTCCGTTCCAGGATTACGCCGAGCAGTATCTCGGTTACGCCGGCATCCAGACACGTTCTGCTCTTTACGATATTGAGAACATCATTCTCTCTTCCACCACGGAACCTGATCCGGAACAGCTCTACTATATCGAGCTGGACAAGAACACCAATGCGCTGTTCGAGCTGGAAGACAACGGCCTGCTGCGCAATGTGAACATACAGTCCACGGCGGAAGAAAAGAACGAGCAGAAAAAAGAAAAGCAACTGGAGAAAGAAGAAAAAGACCAGACCAGGAAAGTGATGACGCTGCTCAACATGCGCGAAAAGCTGGACACGATATATCAGCGACAGATCATTGACAGCGTGATCGTGGAGAAGCGGAGCATCGAGCGCGTTTTTATCAAGAACACAAAAGAAGAAAGCGCACGCGAAGCAGCCAAAAAAATCACAGAGATCCGCAACCAGCGATTCAGCCTGATCAGCTACAACGAAGAGATCGCATTCGAATCGGGCACGATCGAAGCCATGCTGCGCGAGCTCGACAGAATGGAAGACGAATACTTCCGCCTTTTCCTCGGTTACACCGAAACGGAAACAATAACGTACCGCTTCACATTCACGCCCAATAATGATATGAAAGGCTACCAGTCGTTCTTTAAATTCAGCCCTACGAAAGGCGTGAACGACTCACTGCGTATGATCATGGAGACCGTGTACATCTCGCAGGAGAAAGACGATGTAACACAAAGGATAAAAGATTTCGGCCTGTCGAATGCAAAAGAAAAAGGAAAAAAAGATGCGAAGTACAGAGGCCTCGCCTACCGTGTACCGGAACAGGCTACGTACCGGATCATCCTGAACAACAAGGTGCTTACCACCGCTTCATTTCCTATTGCGCAGCTCGGAACCGTGCAATATCTTCCGGCTTATGATCTTGATAAGCTGAAGGTAAATTTTGACATCAGTACAGGAAATATAAAGCTCGTAAACCTGACGGAGCGATCGAGGTAGACATGCCTACTGCATTCTATACACGCCGCCTGCCGCATCTTTATTATATTTTGCTGGCCGCGCTCGCTCTCGTTTACTATAAAGAACGGATCATACACATCGACGTAGCGGCTTACTTTTACCACATCGTGCAGTACAAGACCTTTACTACTCCGCACGATCGTTTCATCAGTATTTTTACTCAGCTGTTGCCGCTGGCAGGAGCTCATGCAGGCCTTTCACTGAAAGCGCTGCTGCTTCTCTATTCCGTTTCCTTCGTGCTTTTCAGCTATATCATCTACCTGCTGCTTACACGCGTTTTTGATCAGCCGTTCGCCGGAATGGTGAACGCAGTTGTAGCTGTCACCGGAGTTTTTGCCGGTTTCTTTTATCCTGTCAGCGAAGTGTTCCTTGCAGTTTCCATGCTTTGCCTGCTGCTGGGATTCTGCCTGTCCGAACGGGCGCTTGCGTACCCGCCGTGGCTGTACTGGCCCGTTTTCATTCTTCTCCTGTTCCTTACGTTTACCGCGCACAGCATGATCGTTCCCCCGCTTTTCATCTGCATGGCAGCCGTAATGATCTTCGGAAAAAAATTCCCTCTTCAGAATGGCTTCATTGGATTTGCGATCCTTTTTTTTCTGGTTGTCGTCAAATTTTTAACACTGTCCGGTTACGAGAGAGAGTTCGGAATGGAAATGCGGAAAGGCATCACGAAACTGGCGGAGTTCCGTACATTCATGTCGTACCGGTACCTCGCCGCGGGCGGATGGAAGATCATTGCGCCTGCTGGTATTTTCATGATCATCAACAGCATTGTATTGCTGATGAAAGCGAGGCGGAAGTTTTTCCTGTGGTACTTTGCGGGAATGGTTGTTCTCTTCCTGCTTTCTCTTTGCACGTACTATCGCGGCTATTACGGTGTCAATGTACTGGAGATCGCTTTTTATCCGCTGGTCTTCTTTTCACTGCTTCCTCTTGTTTTTTACCCTGAGCTGTTTCAACGCAGAAACCTGTTGTTAGCCGTCATTTCTGCGTCAGTGCTGTTTTCCGTGTACCAGGTATACGCACTGGGAAAGCGACAGAAAAAAATTACACTGCTGAAGAACCATGTTATCTCGGATGCCCGGAACCAGGGAGGAAATAAATTTTACGCCTGTCCGCGCACGCTTCCTGTACGCCTGGAAGCCTGCTGGTCATTCGGTGTTGAAACACTTCTTCTCAGCAGTCTTTACGATCCCGAAAATACGGTCACCATCTATTTTATCGACGATCCCGAAATACTTAAAAGGCGGAACGATCCGTATTTTATTTTCATTTCCCACTTCGAAAACGGGAGCGACAGAGACACAAGGAAACTCGACCGGAGATATTTCCGCGGAATGGAGGGATACTACAATGAGCTTAGGAAAACATACTGAGCACAGGCAGCTGTGGCAGCCCTTATTTTAGTTAACTTCGCCCCGGGAACGAAACACAGATCACATGTCTCGACAAAATCAACAGCCGGAAGAAGATGAACGTAAATACGCCGTAGGTGGCAGCCTCGGATGCCTGATCGCTATTCTTGCAGGATTTATTATGGTGATAGCTGCGTTTGTGCTGATCTTTATCGATAACGTCGTCGGACCGCAACGCTAGCGGCCTTATCCGAACTGGAACATCTCCCCTATTTCGTAAAATCCTTTTTTATCGCGGATCCATTCCGCGGCCAGCACGGCCCCCAGTGCAAATCCCTGCCGGTTGTGCGCCGTATGGACGATCTCAATCGAATCTACTGCCGAATCATATACGACCTTGTGCGTTCCCGGCACTTCATCTTCGCGAACTGAAATGACGGAGAGCTCCTCATTTGCCGAAGGCTCGCCGCTGATCCACGAGCTTTTCCTGTCCAGGTTTTCAAGGATATCTTTTGCGAGTGTGATGGCTGTACCGCTTGGGGCGTCGAGCTTTTGAGTATGATGCACTTCCGTCAGCGATACATCGTAGCCGGGGAATGAGTTCATGATGGACGCCAGCTTTTTATTGAGCGCAAAAAAAATGTTGACCCCGACGCTGAAGTTCGAAGCGTAGATCATGCTGTGCCCGCCGTGCTCACAGTCGTTCTTTACCTGCGGCAGATGATCGTACCAGCCCGTGCTGCCTACTACCACCGGCACCCCGGCGTCAAAGCACATCTGTATGTTGCCCAGCGCTGCGTGAGGAGAAGTAAATTCAATGACAACTTCCGCCGTTGCAAGATCGGCTGGGGAAAAGCCGTTCCTGTTATCAGCGTTCATCTTCCACACGATCTCATGCCCGCGCTGCGGGGCGATCTTTTCGATCTCTTTTCCCATTTTACCGTAACCGATAAGGCCGATCTTCATACGTAGGATTTTGGCGCAAATTAGTCAATTGAAATGTTACACGGAAGCTTATTTCCTGCTGCGGAAATGCAGCGACAGAGAAAGGCCGACGTAAGGACTGCCGGTCTCCCGGATATAAAAACTTGCGGGCTGCACCCGGAGGGACAGGTCCTCGCTCACATCGAACGTGGAAAGATGCGCATCAACAGAAGCGTCCACCACGTTCAGTATCCAGAGAGCCGCGCCGACAATAATGAGAATATCGCGGGTACGCTGGTAATAATCGCGCTGCGTGCGAAGCCCCGTCGCGTTGCCGGCGTACTGCTGGTATTCCAGCGGGTACTTCCCGCCCTTTACAACCTGCCGGTAGGCGTCGCGGAACCCGATAAACTTAATGTGGTTGTCTATCAGGAAATACCCGACGGTGCCGATAGCGCCCCAGACGATGGGAACCTTCCACCATTTACCGTTGTAGAATTGCCCGAGGCCGGGAAAACAGGCCGACATCACCGCGGCTTTCCACGGTACTTTCGGGCGGCGGATGCGATGGATTTTTTTATCGGTATGGGCCGTGGTATCGGTTATAAGCGTATCGGCGGTGAACTTGAGGGATTTCTCCTCCTTTTTCACACGGGAATTCGAATCGGTCGAATCTACTACGATATCGTATACGATCTGTGAGGAAACCGGATGGATGCATCCTGCCAGGAAAAAAAGGGTAATGAGCGCCGGAAAAAAGAACCTAGCGGTCAAAGAACTCAATGATCTTCTCGAGCTGATCTTCCGTTTCAAATTCAATGAGTATGTTACCTCTTCCATCCTTGCCCTGCTGTATGGTGATCGGGCGGTTCAAGATAGAAGATAATTTATCTCCATACAACTTGAAACTGGCGATTTTATTTTCATCCAGCGGAAGTTTTTCTTCCTTCACCGCTGCAGGACGTTTTTCTTTTTTCTCTTCGTTCTGTTTGCGTACGAGATCTTCCACCTGGCGTACGGAAAAATCTTCGTCTACGATCTGGCCGTAGATCTGCAGCTGCAGCTTTTCGTCGCCGGCATTGATCAATGCGCGTGCGTGGCCCATCGATATCTTTCCTTCCTTGATGCCCGACTGTATCTGTGCCGGAAGCTTCAGAAGGCGCAGATAATTGGTAATAGTGGAGCGCTTCTTGGCCACACGCTGGCTCAGTTGCTCCTGCGTGAGCTTGCATTCGTCGATCAGGCGCTGGTAGCTGAAGGCGACTTCGATCGCGTTCAGATCCTCGCGCTGGATGTTCTCCACAAGGGCCATTTCGAGCATGGCCTGGTCGTCGGCGGTGCGGATGTACGCAGGTATCTCGGTAAGGCCCGCAAGCTGCGAAGCGCGGAAACGACGCTCGCCGGAAATAAGCTGGTATTTATTATCGCCAAGCTGGCGCAGGGTCACAGGCTGAATGATGCCTAACACACGGATGGATTCGGCAAGCTCTTCCAATGCTTCCTGTTCGAACTCATTCCTCGGCTGGAACGGGTTTGTTTCGATCTCACCTACGCGGATCATGGCCACGGAGCCGGAAACAACATTCCCTTTCGGCTGCAGCGATGGTTCCGCCACTTCTTCTCCCGCCCCGGACAGCAGGGCTCCCAGTCCTCTTCCTAATGCTTGTCGTTTAGTTGTCATCTTGGTCAATATTCACGGTTTTTTTCGAGTAATCGATATTGGCGAGGTTATTATGCTGCAGCACTTCGCGGGCCAGGTTCAGGTACGACTGAGCGCCTTTGGATTCCGCGTCGAACATAATTACCGATTCGCCGAAGCTGGGCGCTTCCCCCAGCGTGGTGTTCCTGCTGATGATGGAGTCGAACACCATCTCCTGGAAGTGCGTGCGCACATCCTCCACCACCTGGTTGCTCAGGCGGAGACGCTTATCGTACATGGTAAGCAGGATACCTTCTATTTCCAGGTTGGTATTGAGCCGCGACTGTACGATCTTGATCGTGTTCAGCAGCTTTCCGAGACCTTCGAGAGCGAAGTACTCGCATTGCACCGGCACGATCACAGAATCGGACGCGGTGAGCGCGTTTATGGTTATCAGGCCCAGCGAGGGGGAGCAGTCGATGATAATGAAATCGTAATCGTTCTTGATCTTATCGATCACCGTCTTCATCATATACTCGCGGTTCGGCTGGTTGATCAGCTCGATCTCCGCGCCGACCAGGTCGATGTGAGCGGGAATGATATCAAGGTTCGGGGTCTTGGTCTTCAGGATGATATCCTTCGGCTCCACTTCCCGCAGAATACATTCATAAATGCTGGTCTTGATCGTCTTGTGGTCGAATCCCACGCCTGATGTGGCATTGGCCTGCGGATCGGCGTCGATGATCAGGGTCTTGTATTCCAGCACGGCCAGACCTGCGGACAGGTTGATAGCGGTAGTGGTTTTCCCTACTCCACCTTTTTGATTCGCAATCGAAATGACTTTACCCATGGTTTTTTCAGTATCTGCGTTTTTACAACTATTTTTGATCGGCCGTGTTCTTAAAACGGATTCCAAAATTAGCAGATATTCCGCCACTGGCTTGATAAGGAGGAATCCACTTTTGAACAGCCTTCCAAAGTTTAATTAACAAAACTATGATCTCCATCATATCGGGCACCTATAGAAGTGACAATTTAACGTACAAATATTCAGAGTTATACAAACGCTTACTGGAAGAAAAGGATCAGGAAGTACGCTTATTGGATCTCGGAAGCCTTCCTGTTAGCTTTTTACGTGACAATTCCATTTTCGGAACGACTTCGCACCTTGTCAATAACGTGTTGAAAACCTACCTCGTCGAACCGGAGAAGTACGTCATCATTTCTCCCGAATATAACGGCAGTTTTCCGGGCATCCTGAAAGCGTTCATCGACATCTGCGATCCTGCGATCTTCACCGGCAAGAAAGCGGCGCTGGTAGGCGTGGCCACCGGACGGGCGGGAAATCTTCGCGGCATGGATCATCTCACCGCCATTCTTCATTATCTCGAGGTAAATGTGCTTCCGTTCAAAGTCCCGGTCTCCCGCGCACATACGCTGTTCGACGAAAACCAGGAAGTAAGCGATCCTGCTACGCTGGAAGTTCTGCGCAGGCAGATCGGTAAGCTTCTGCTCTTCTGAAACGACCGCGGTACAAATGCATTTGCTGTCTCTAAAAAATTTTACTTTTAGTGCATGAAACTGATCAACGATCCTTTTGGCAGCATCCGGGACAACAATATGTACCTGCTTCTCTGCTGCGGCATGCTGCTGGCGCTCGCCATACTGTTCCTTCAGTCGGGGCTGGACAAGGTAACCGACCATAAAGGCAACCGCGAATGGCTCACCGGACATTTCTCCAAGTCGCCGTTGCGGAACATGGTTCCGTTCATGCTGATCACTCTTACCATACTGGAGATGGCTTCGGGACTCGCCTGCGTCGCCGGAATCGTTTTGCTTGCCGGAAAGCACGATCTTATGTTTGCCAGGATCGGCGTTATACTTTCGCTGTTTACGCTTATCTGCCTTTTTGCAGGTCAGCGTATTGCCAAAGATTATCCGGGCGCCGCTTCCCTGATCGGTTACATGACCTTTACGGCAGTGGCAGCTTATGTTATGATGTCGTAGCCTTTGTAATATTGACAAATCACAGGAGTTACACCGCATCTTTTAATTCTTGTAATCATGAGCGCACATTCGCTTTCACCTGAGCTTCTTTCCAAAATACAGGACAGCTTTCTCCGCCAGGGCTTCATGCAGCATATCGGCGCAGAGCTGGTCAGCATCAGCCGCGGAAGCTGCGAGATACATGTCCCTTATCGCAGCGAGCTGTCGCAACAGCACGGATATTTCCATGCAGGAGTAGTGAGCACGATAGCAGACAACAGCGCAGGATACGCCGCATTTTCCATGATGGATCTTCACTCATCCATTCTCACCGTAGAATTCAAGCTGAACCTGCTTTCGCCCGCAGACGGCGAGCTGCTGATCGGAAGATCGCATGTGCTGAAGCACGGAAAAACGCTTACCATTTGCCGTTCGGATATCTTTATTGTGAAGAACGGCACCGAAAAGCTTTGCGCTGCAGCCCAGTCCACGCTTATCGAGCTGCGGGATACGCACGATCACCGCAGGTAAATATCTTACAGCAAATCTGTTTTCCTGCACACGCAACCGATGTGGTCCAGGCCGTACAGCAGTTTCCGTCCATCGATCTGCATCCGTTGGAACAATTGTATGATCATACTGTAGTGGCGTCTCACATATTTTGATAGATAAGAGAAGATCAAAATTCATTTAAGCCCCAAAGGGGCGACGGATCGTTCCCAAATAGAATTCGTATCCTTCAATTATGTTTGGAAACCCAAAGTGACATTGATACCATCTGAGGCCCTGTGCGCCGAAGCCCCGGCGCAGGTGTGACTGTGGATTATCTCTGGAAACCTGAAATGATCTCATACCAGTCTCCACGACTCAGTACTCAATATTCAGGACTGGATAATGCCGCCCCTACAGGGCTTTAATGAATATCTGATCTTGTTTTCTATCATAATGCCGCCCTTACGGGGACTTATGCTAAGCGGATGACCCTCCTTCGCCTGCGGCTTCGGCGGATAAATTTGGTAACCAAAAATGATCTCACTTCCGATCTCAGTACTCAGTACTCAATACTATTTACGATATGGCCCGGAACAGAATAAACAACACACATGCCAGTACAATTGTAACAGGCAGCGTAAGCAGCCAGGCTATGGCGATGGTCTTGATCGTTTTTCCCTGCAGGTTCTTGATCCCTTTGCTTGCCACCATGCTGCCGGCGATACCCGAAGACAGCACGTGCGTGGTGCTCACCGGGAGGCTTACCGCAGACGCCGCATAGATCGTGGTGGCAGCTACCAGCTCTGCGCTGGCGCCCTGCGCATAGTTCAGGTGCTCCTTACCGATCTTCTCCCCGATCGTTTTTACGATCCGCTTCCAGCCGAACATGGTACCGATACCCAGCGAAAGCGCGATGATAACGACCACCCAGAACGGCGAATAATCGGTGAACTTGCGGAGATGCCTGTCGAGAGATTTAAGCTGCGACTTTTGCTCCACAGAGATCGGGGCGGTTTCCGATTTGGTCAGCTTTCCGATATTTTTTGAAATGGTAAGAATATCTTTCCGTACAGCGTAGCGGTAACTTTCGCCTACCGCAGCCGTGGATGGATCTGTGATCATAAGAGAATCCAGGTGCCCCAGGTCCGTGCGGATCTTTAACAGAAGCCCTCTGTCGTCCTCGTTGAAGGTCTGGTCGTTGAATGAGTACGAAACCGTTTGCAGCTCCGCTACCGACCTCATGAGCTGATCTTTGGGAGCGGCAGAATTTACGGCGAAAAACGCAGGTGCGAAAGCGATAAGGATAAGAATGATAAGGCCGATACCTTTCTGTCCGTCATTCTTTCCGTGCGAGTAGCTCACCAGCGTGCAGGTAGAGATCAGCACGACCCGCGTCCAGAACGGCGGCTTTTTCTTTGGCTCGGGCTCTTTGAAGAATTTTTTGTTCTTGATCACCTGCTTCAGGATGAACATGACCACTACCGTGAGCGTAAATCCCACAAGCGGCGAAATAAGCAGCGACATGCCGATCTTGATAGCTTCGCTCCACTTTACACCTTCGCCGAAACCCATATGCGAAACGATAGAATATCCGATGCCGACCCCGAGAATGGACCCGATAAGCGTATGCGAGCTGGAGCAGGGAATACCGAAATACCAGGTTCCGAGGTTCCAGATGATGGCCGTAAGCAGCAGGGCCATGATCATGGAAACGCTGTGGCTGAGGTCCTGGTCTACCAGCACATCGAACGGCAGAAGGTTCACGATCTTCATCGCCACGCCGATCCCGCCGAACACTCCTATCGCATTCCATATTCCCGACCATACAACCGCCTGGGCCGGCTTGAGCGAATTGGTATAGATAACCGTGGCCACTGCATTGGCCGTATCGTGAAAGCCGTTGATGAACTCAAATACGCAAGCGCATAAAATGCAGAGAAGAAGCAGAATGGTAAACGTAGTATCTAATCCGAACATATCTGTCGTACAAAATTAGAGCGAAAATACTCCTGGCCGAAACTCCTTTTGATCTCCTTTTATTTCTTCACAATTTGTTAATATAGGATCCCATTCCCTTTACCCGCCTTTTTCTTTTTTCTTCTTCCATATAGCGGAAAGATCGGGATTATATGTTATGCTCAGCAAGGGCCCGAAATTATGCTCTGTAAGATTTCCGTTTCGTTTCATCTGCATATGATACAGGAAGCCCAGGTTAAAGGTAAAACCTTTGGTAACCTGGTAGCCAGCCCCTGCAAAAAGGCGGTTCTGATGATTGTCATTGGGATCGATGCCTTTGGCAAAGCTGAAAAAATACTCGTTCCAGAACTGCAGGTACCATGTATTCCGGTCCATGCTTTTGCTCTTCAGCGGCACGTTTACAAGGAAACGGTACCGGATCCGGTTCCGGTAGCGGGTATATCCTTCATCGACGACCGTATTGGAAGTGGAATCGTAGTGCATGGTTTGTATAAAGCGCTGCTCAAACCGTAACCGGTGCTGGAACTGAACCCGGCCGGCTTTATGCTTATACTGCAATTGTTCCCATATCCTGTGCTCGTTTTCTGCATAGGGCAAAGGATCACGCTCGTAACTGAAGTTCCAGACGTAAGCATAACCTGCAGGAACTATGGAAAAGTTTTTGGTTATGTAAACTTCGGGGCCCAGGCGGACCATATGCTGCATATTGTCGAAGTCACGGACGAACCGGAACTGCGCATCTGTCGCCAATCCGATGTATTTATGGAATTTGATCGTGGACGAAACCCCGATCCAGCTGATATATTCGGTAATTTCCTTATCCGACTGTGCCTCAGCCCTGGAGCCGGCCAAAAGGAAAAGCAGGGAAGCGAGCAGGATATTTATAGTTTTGATCACAGTATTTTAACCTGTCGCAAAAATATAATTGGCAATATTAACGGATTGTTAAGTCAGTCTTATAGCCTGGAAATATAAAGGCAATACAGGTTCGTTACCTGACTAACTAACACATTACAAATTAATTAATCGCTTAACAATAACTTAACATTAGAGTTTCCAAAAATGAATTCCGGCCCCGTCAGGCAGCGGGTTCTTCCGGCTTTTCGGACTTTTTCTTCTTGCGCGGCTTGTCCTTATAGAACAACATGATCATCACCGGCAGCAGGATCATATCGTTGATCATGGCCATAAACAGCGTGAAGCTGATCATAACTCCTATCACCTTCAGCGCCTGGAACGACGACAACGCCAGCACCAGGAAACCTGCGCAGAGCAGCAGGGTCATAATGATCATTGCCTTTCCGGTGGTAAGATAGGTTCGCTTGATGGCGTAGAGCAACGACTTTTCATACCGCATTTCCATCCGGAGCTTGCTAAGGAAGTGCACCGTGTCATCTACCGCAATACCGAAAGCCACGGTAAACAGGATGGCGGTGGACATTTTCATGCTGATGCCTGTGAAGCCCATCGTACCCGCGAGGATGATCAGCGGGATCAGGTTAGGCACCAGGCCGATGGCCACCATGCGCCACGAACGGAAGAGAACGAAAAAGATAATGGAAACCGCGGTAAGCGCTATGACCATACTTTTGGCCATATTGAAGATGAGGCTGCGGTTGTTCTTGTCGATGAGCTCAGCCGTACCGGTAAGTTTATACTCGAATACCTTGCTTGAGTTCTGCCGCGAATACTCCTGCAGCTTCTTGTTCAGCACATAGGCTTTGTGCGATCCGATATCGGGTATGATCGCGCGCACGCGTGCGGTACGGAGATCCTCGGTCACTACGGTCTTTATAAAAGGATTATTGCGGAAAGCTTTCAGCTCGCGGGAGATCTTATCCAGGCGGCTTTCGCTTTCAGGGATCACGTAAGCGTCGGGCGATCCTCCCGCCAGGCTCTTATTGGCGTTCTTCACGATAGCCACGGGCGAAAGAATGAATCCCATCTGGTATTCCGATTTCAGGAAGGTCTCCATTTTTTCGAGCTCTACCAGCACATCGCGGTCGAACACCGTTTTGGAAGTATCCTTTACCCATACCGACATCTCGAACGGCCGGGTTCCCTGGAACTCATTTTCGAAAAACAGGAAGTCCTGCTTGAGCTTCGACTTTTTGCTGAGATCTTCGAGCAGGTAGGTATTTTCTTTGATCATCAGCGAGCCGCCCAGCATGGTAAGGATAAGCAGCGAAAATGCCACCAGGATGTAACGCTTGTGGTTGATGACAAAGGTGAAAAGCGTCAGGAGAAAATTATGCCATGTAAACTTCGGTTTGAAATTGCCGAAACGTTTCGGAGGCGGCAGCAGGTACAGCAATGCCGGCAGCACCGAATAGCCGATGAAGAATGAAAATATCACTCCCGCCGCCGTGTACAACCCGAAATCATCGATGGGTTTGATACCGGAAGTAGGCAGCGTTGCAAAGCCGACCACGGTAGTAAGCGTGGTGAGAATGTTAGCCAGGCCCACATGCGTAATGGTATGCTTGAGCGAATCGAATTTGGTCCAGCCTTCGCGCAGGTGATCGATATATTTGGTCACCACGTGCACGGCCACCGAAAGCCCCGTTACCACAAGGATAGTAGGAACGGCGTTCGCGAGCACGTCCATGGCTTTGCCTGTCAGCTCCATCAGCGCCATGGTCCAGATAACGGTAAGCGCCACCACGATCACGGGCAGTATCACTCCTGTAGGCGAGCGGTAAATAATGGTCATCAGCACGATGATGGCGATGAAAGCCGCCAGCAGCAGGATCACCAGGTCCACCTTCATTACATTGGTGTAATACGACTGGCCGACGCAGCGTCCGGCATAATGATACTGATCAAACTGGAAAACAGTCTGCATCGCAGCCACATTATCGGTGATCTTCGCGCACTCTTCGTCTTTTATCTTTTCGGTATGGGTGATGATGATACATACCGATTTCCCATCCTTGGCAAACAGGTTTCCCACCAGCTCGGGCGTACGGAAAATGCGGACAGAATCTTTGGAATACAGCGAAGGATCATCCGGCCGGAGATAAGGTATCTCGGTAACATTGCCCAGCAGCGGATCGCGGATGGCTTCTTTCACCGTCACCGGCGAAGTCACATCTTTTACATCGGGGAATGTTTTAAGCGTATCGGTCAACCGTTGAAGCTTTCGCAGGAAGTCCTGCTGGAAAATGCCCTCGTCGTTCCGGATACCGATCAGGACAAAGTCATTATCGGTGCCGAATTTTTTACGATGCTCGTTAAAGAAGTCGGTGTCTTTGTCGTTGCGCGGGAAGAACGATTCGAAATTATAGTCGAATCCGATCTTTGTCAGACGGTAAACTGCAAACGCTGTAATAGCGCCTGCGATGACCAGGATAGCAATGCTCAGTTTTTTATACATAGACCCTGCAGGGGTTTTGAAAGTCACAGTTTCCTTCAAAAATCAAGCCAAAATTAAAACAATCAATCATTTCCACGCACTTTCTCCAGCCGGCGGAGAAACTCCGTTTCCATCAGCTCACGGTTGCCGGTTACTTCGAGCGCCCATTCTGTAAGCAGTCCGGTTTTCTCTTCATCATTTAAACGCCAGTCCTGCCCCGAGTTCCGCAGCCTGTGCGCAAGATGATGGATGCAGATCGCGGCGCAGACCGAGATGTTCAGGCTTTCTGTAAAGCCGGTCATAGGGACCTGGAGATACCCGTCGCAGAGCTCCAGCGCCTCCTCCGTGAGCCCGTCCTTTTCCGTGCCGAATACCAGCGCGGTAGGCCGGTCAGGAACATAATCCTCCAGGTCGATACCGTCTTTGTGCGGCGTGGTGCCCATGATGTAATATCCTTTACTGCGCAGCTCCGTAAGGCAGGCGCGCGTATTGGCTGCTTCTTCATTGTATCTGCGCAGCGTAAGCCATTTGCTCGATCCCAGCACGATGTCGTCGATCACTTTGAAGCGGTTCCTGTTCTCGATAATGTGCACGTCCTGCACCCCGAAGCAATCGCAGCTTCTAAGCACGGCGCTGGCGTTGTGCGGCTGGTATATATCTTCAAGTACTACGGTGAGGAAACGGGTACGCTGCTCCGCGATCCGCAGAAAAAGCCCGCGCTTGTGCCCGGAGACCATTTCCAGCAGAAACTCAAGATACGCAGGTACCAGCTCCTTTTCCATAGCGTCAATTATACGAAAAAAAAGGCCTTTGCATCGCCCGGTCCGGCCCGGAAGGTGCAAAGGCGCTTTGAAAGTTGCTCTTTATTTAGCCTACGAACTCCAGTCCGGAGAAGAAGAAAGAAGCTTCTATGGCAGCGTTCTCATCGCTGTCGGAGCCGTGAATGGCATTGGCCGCGATAGATTGTGCATAGATCTTGCGGATAGTTCCCTCGTCGGCTTTCTGCGGATCGGTGGCGCCGATCACCTTGCGGAAAGCTTCCACTGCGTTGTCTTTTTCAAGCACCGCAGCTACGATCGGGCCGGAAGACATGTATTCTACCAGCTCGCCATAGAACGGACGTTCCTTATGGATCTCATAGAACTTCCCTGCCTGCTCCTGCGAAAGGCGTGTGTACTTCATCGCTACCAGCCGGAACCCGGCCTTTGTGATATGGTCGATGATAGCACCTGTATGCCCGTTTCCTACCGCATCCGGCTTGATCATTGTAAACGTCCTGTTTCCGCTCATTGTCTTATGTTTTTAATCGTCTATTTCCTAAAGTCGCCGCGAAATTATAAAATTGCTTTTAATTCCGGACATCCGGCCACTTAAATACATTCATTTGGACACATTATCAATCGGGGCCTTCGGGCATCACCTGTCATCTGCCCGCCGTATCGTGCTGATACCGCACAAGAATCCTGACGGCGACGCGATCGGCTCGTCTCTCGGCCTGTGGCACTACCTCCGGGAAAAAGGAAAAGAAGTGACCGTAGTGGTACCGGATAACTTTCCGTACTTCCTCGACTTCCTGCCCGGTTCGGATACGATCGTAGTGCACGAAAAAAATACGGAGAAAACGGCGGAGAAGATCGCCGGCGCTGAGATCATCTTTTGTATGGATTATAGCCAGCTGCATCGCTGCGGTGAGCTGGAACCATTGGTACGAAAGGCTTCCGCGCTGCTCGCTACAATAGATCATCATCCCGGGCCCGATCCGGATTTCCGTTTTTACTGGCACGAAACCGGTTCCAGCAGTACCTGCGAACTTGTTTACAGCTTCATCCGGAACCTCGACCCCGGTCATACGATCTCAATAGAATCCGCCACCTGCCTGTATACCGGGCTACTTACCGATACGGGCTGCTTCCGCTATTCGCTGAGGCCCCAGACATTCGCCACTGCGGCCAGCCTGCTCGAAACGGGCGTTCCCGCCGACAAGATCGTCACGTCCATTTTCGATGTGAACACGCCCGAACGCCTGCAGCTCCTCGGCTTCGCGCTCAACGAAAAGCTGGTGATCCTTCCGGAATACCGCACCGCCTACATCTCGCTGAGCAAGGCGGATCTTGATCGCTTTCAGCTACAGAAAGGCGATACCGAAGGATTGGTAAACTATACCTTATCGGTGAAGGACGTTGTGTTCGGCGTCTTCTTTCACGAACGCGAACCGGGCAAAACGAAAATCTCTTTTCGCTCCAAGGGTGATTTCGCTGTCAACGAAATTTCCGGCAAATACTTCGGAGGCGGCGGTCACCGCAATGCTGCCGGAGGCCAGCTCGACGCGCCGGTAGCTGATACCGTGGAGAAGTTCCTCCAGGTTTTGCCACAATATAAAGACGCTTTACAGAGTTTAGATATCGTATGAACTTCCGGTTTCAAAAAAGACAAATGAAAAAATTTCTCCATACAGGATTGTTTGCCATCTGCCTGCTTACGGCCTGCGGACCTAAAAAAGAACAGGAACCTGTCGTCGTCAATATGGACAAGATCAAAGATCCGCTCATGGAGATCAACAAGCAGATGAGCAGGGAAGAGAAAGAAGCGATCGATGCGTGGGTGAAAAGGAACAAGCTGGAAATGGTGGAAACCGGCACAGGCGTCCGCTACCACGTGTACGAGGAAGGCAAAGGCATTTCAGCAGAAACGCACGATGTGGTCGTGCTCGATTTTGAAGTGAAGCTGCTGGACGGTACCTTATGTTATTCGTCGAAGGAAACCGGCCCCGAAGAATTTACCGTCGATTACGACAACGTGGAAAGCGGAATGCACGAGGCGATAAAATACCTGCACGAAGGCGACAAGGCCATCGTGATCATCCCGTCACACAGGGCTTTTGGGCTGGCGGGCGACGATGACAAGATCCCGCCGATGTCCACTGTCGTTTATAATCTTACCGTACTGAAAGTGATCAAACACAAACCGAAAAAAAATGAACCTGAGACTTCTTACCTGCTTTCTCCTGCTGAGCTGTACGGCGCTGCTTTCGTGTAAGCGCGGGCCGCTGAAAGGATACACAAAGATCACCGATTCGTACGGTTACCGCATCGTCAACGACCAGGATACCGGTACGCTGAGCGGAAAAGGTGTGTACATGATCGCGGTGGCTGTTGTAAAGAACGAAAAAGACTCCGTTGTACAGGATCCTTCCTTCGGGGATTCCACTGGCTTCAGCCTGCAGGTGCACGTACAGCCGCCAACGCACAGGTCGGAGCTGATGCAGGTCTTCCAGCTGCTGTCCGACGGTGATAGCGCAATCATCAAAATGGCTGCGGATACTTTCTTTTCGAAATTCAATATGAACCGCCCGCTTCCGCAAAATGTGCGGCCCGGATCATTCATCACGCTTCACATGAAAGTGTTCAACCTGCTCGATAACGACGAGTACATCGATTGGCAGGACGAAAAAGAATTCCAGGATAAGGCTGCCGCGTATTCCCTGTTCCAATCCTATCTTGAAACTGCCGGAATTACAAGCGATCCGGTAGGATCGGGCATCATTATGGAGCACGAGCGCGAAGGCAAAGGCCGTAATCCGAAGTTCGGCGACGGTGTGCTCATCCATTACATGATGCTGACATTCGGAGGCACCGAGCTTGCCAATACATACACTGCCGGCAATCCGTACTATTTTACGCTTGGCGGAAAAGAAGTTGTGTACGGGCTCAACGAAGGTCTGCTGCGAATGAAAAAAGGCGGAAAGTGCCGCATTTATATTCCCTATTATCTTGGCTATGGAAAAGAGGGCGTGCCGGGTTACGTCGGTCCTTACACTCACCTGATCATCGATGTGGAGTTACTCGATATTCTCTGAAACCAAGTTTCTGTTTGTCTACATAGTGTAGAAAAATTTACACAATCAATTCGATATTTTCTTGCCTCGCTATCAAACTGTTAACAAACAGTTACAGTGAAAATGAGGGGTCTGGAGATGTGCCCTGTACTGTTATATTAATTCTGATGTTCTGCATGATTCTTGCCGACCTGTAGGGACTAAATCTGGCAAATAATGAATGCGGACGGGCGAAAAAGAGTCATTATAGCAAATATTTCCCCTCAGGTAAACGGTAAATTTCCCGCAAAAGGAGCTATGGAAGAGACCATAGTTCTCTCGGCCGATGTGTTCGCCGACGGTCACGACGAGATACGCGCTGCAGTTCTGGTCAAGCAAAAGACCGAACGCCGGTGGAAAGAATTTCCCATGTCCTTCGCCGGCAACGACCGGTGGGAATATCACCTGGAACCGGAAACGACAGGTATTTATCAGTTCCAGGTACTCGGCTGGGTCGATCATTACGCCACGTGGAAAAAAGGCCTTCTGAAAAAATACGAGGCGGGACAGGACATTGTTGTAGAGCAGCAGATCGGCGCAGAACTGATAGAACAGGCTGCGCGTACAGCTTTTGCAAAGAACCGCCCGAAGCTTCTGCAATGGAGCGAGTCGCTGCGGAATGCGAAGACCGCCGACATATCTTCGCTCTTCGATCCGGAAGTGGAAGACCTGATGAGCCGCCACCGGGAGACAGCATCTGTAACTATGTTCCCCGAAGTTTTCTGCATCGAGATAGAACGGCGGAAGGCTGCTTTCAGCACTTGGTACGAAATATTTCCGCGCTCTACAGCTGCAGAACCCGGGCAGCACGGCACTTTTAACGATGTGAAAAGGCTTCTTCCGCGCATCGCCGAAATGGGCTTCGATACGCTTTACCTCCCTCCCATTCATCCTATCGGGAAACAGCACCGCAAGGGAAAGAATAATTCGCTGACAGCTACGCCGGACGATCCGGGGTCGCCCTGGGCGATCGGCGGAGAAGAAGGCGGGCACACAGCCATACATCCCCGCCTTGGCACGCTGAAAGATTTCCGCAGCCTCGTATCCGCCGCAAAAAAATATAATATCGAGATCGCGCTCGACATCGCTTTCCAGTGCTCGCCCGATCATCCGTACGTAAAAGAGCATCCGCAATGGTTCAAATGGCGGCCTGACGGAAAAGTGCAGTACGCCGAGAACCCACCGAAAAAGTACGAGGACATTCTTCCTTTTTATTTTGAGAACGACGATTGGGTGAACCTGTGGAAGGAACTGAAGAATGTTGTGGAGTACTGGATCGGGAACGGTATAAATGTTTTCCGCGTGGACAACCCGCACACCAAGCCCATCGCCTTCTGGAAATGGCTGATCGGCGAAGTGCGGAAAAAAAATCCGCAGGTGATCTTTCTTGCTGAAGCTTTTACACGTCCGCGTATCATGGAAGAGCTGGCGAAGATCGGCTTCAATCAATCGTACACTTATTTCAGCTGGCGCAATACAAAAGCCGAGCTGGAAGCATACATGAAGGAGCTTACCAAAACAAGCGTCAGGCATTATTTCCGTCCCAATTTCTGGCCGAACACACCCGATATCCTTCCGCCGGTGCTCACGTACGGCGGAGAGAACGCTCATATAATCCGGCTTGTGCTGGCGGCTACGCTTTCCTCCAACTATGGCCTGTACGGTCCGGTGTATGAATTTTGTATCAACACCCCAATGCCGGGAAAAGAAGAATACATCGATAATGAAAAGTACGAGATCCGGCACTGGAACTGGGAGCAGGAAACGCGGCTCCGCGAGATCATCACCTGCGTGAACAGGATCCGCCGCGATAATCCCGCTTTCCATTGCACCTGGAACATCGAGTTCGCAGAGACGACGAACGAGCAGATAATATGTTACGCGAAAGCAGATCCGAAAACAAAAAATATTTTCATTGTGGCGGTCAATCTCGATCCTTTCAACACACAGGGCGGGCACGTAAAGATACCGCTGGAAAAGTTGGGGCTCAGCGCCCCGCAACAGTACACCGTGCGTGACCTGCTGGGCGGCGACAGGTATCGCTGGGGCGAATGGAACTACGTACAACTGAACCCGCACGAAATGCCTGCGCACATTTTAAAAGTCGATCAACTTTAACGAAAACTCCTATGCCCTCGCAAAAAAACGGACTGAACGAAAATCTTCACTGGTATAAGGATGCCGTCATTTACGAGCTTCACATTAAGGCCTTCCGCGACAGCAATGCAAACGGTATCGGCGACTTCAACGGTCTTATGGAAAAGCTCGATTACCTGCAGGACCTTGGGATCACGGCCATCTGGGTGCTGCCCTTCTACCCGTCGCCGCTTAAGGACGACGGTTACGATATTGCCGATTACTACAGCATTCACCCTTCGTACGGTGATATGAAGCAGTTCAAAAAATTCCTGCAGGAAGCCCACAAGCGGAACCTGAAAGTGATCACCGAGCTCGTGATCAATCACACATCCGATCAGCATCCCTGGTTCCAGCGCGCGCGCAAAGCGCCGAAAGGTTCGCCGGAACATAATTATTATGTGTGGACGGATGATCCACACCAATACCGGGGGGTGCGCATTATCTTCCAGGATTTTGAAGCGTCGAACTGGACGTGGGACCCGGTAGCGCAGCAATATTACTGGCACCGGTTCTTCCATCATCAGCCGGACCTCAACTTCGATAATCCGCAGGTTCAGAAAGAGATCTTCAAGATCATCGATTATTGGTGCGAAATGGGCGTGGACGGTTTCCGGCTGGATGCTGTGCCATACCTTTTTGAGCGTGAAGGAACCAATTGCGAGAACCTTCCGGAGACGCACGTCTTCCTCAAAAAGCTGCGCGCGCACGTCGACAAAAAATATCCCGGCACCATGCTGCTCGCAGAAGCCAATATGTGGCCGGAAGATTCCGCTTCCTATTTCGGCGAAGGAGACGAGTGCCACATGAACTATCACTTCCCCGTGATGCCCCGCATGTTTATGGCGCTGCAATCCGAAGACCGGTACCCGATCACCGATATATTTGATCAGACGCCCGATATACCATCCACCTGCCAGTGGGCAATATTTCTGCGCAACCACGACGAGCTCACGCTCGAAATGGTTACCGATGAAGAGCGCGACTACATGTACCGCGTGTACGTGAAAGATCCGAAAGCCAAGATCAATCTCGGCATCCGGCACCGCCTCGCTCCGTTGATGGGAAACAACCGGAAAAAGATCGAGCTGCTGAACTACCTGCTTTTTTCGCTGCCCGGAACTCCCGTGATCTATTACGGCGATGAGATCGGGATGGGCGACAACTTCTACCTCGGCGACCGCGATGGGGTACGCACGCCGATGCAATGGAGCGCAGACCGTAATGCCGGCTTTTCCGAATCTGATCCGTACAAGCTGTACCTGCCGGTGATCCTGGATCCCGAATATCATTACGAAGCGGTAAACGTGGACGTGCAAAGCAAGAACCCGGCTTCGCTGCTGTGGTGGATGAAACGCGTGATCAGCGTCCGGAAAAAATACCAGGCGTTCAGCCGCGGCGATATGAAATTCATAACGACGGAGAACCCGAAGATACTGGCCTTCACGCGTACATACGAAGACGAGGTAATGCTCGTGATCGTAAATCTTTCGCGGTATACACAGCCCGTAGAGCTTGACCTGGAGCCGTACAAAGGATTTGTACCGGTAGAGGTTTTCGGTAAAAACAAGTTCCCCGCGGTGAAAGGCGATGCGCCGTACTTCTTTGTGCTCGGCCCGCACGACTGCCAGTGGTACCATCTGCAGAACGTAAATCCCGTGCGCAATGATGCAAAAACATTGCCCGCAATAGATCTGAAAAGCCGAAAAAGCCTTTGCGAACGCCCCACGCTTACCGAGCTCGAAAATTATATACTGCCGGATTACCTGATGAAAGTGCGATGGTTCGGAGGAAAAAGCCGCGTGGTGCAAAATATAAAGATCACGGAATGTGTTACGATACCGAATAAGACCGAACATTTCTATCTCCTGCTCATCGAAGTAACTTACGAAAGCGGCCTCCCCGACACATACCAGCTGCCTGTGTGCTACGGCGACGCAAAAACGCGTGCACAACTTGAGGAAACATACCCGCAGGCCATCTTATCGAACGTGACGATCGATGGAAAAGAAGGCATTCTGTACGATGCGCTTTTCAGCCACGAGTTCAGAGGAGAGATCATCCACCGTATGGCCGCAGGGCACGACCTGCACCTAAAGAACAGCGATATCAGGTTCCATGGCCTGAAAAAGCTGAAGAAGTATGTGAAGGAACATGAAAAGATAAAAACAAAGATCCTGTCCGCAGAGCAGAGCAATACTTCGATCACCTTCGATAACGCCTTCTTCATGAAGTTTTACCGAAAGGTGGACCGTGCTGTAAATCCTGATGTGGAGATCACTCATTTCCTCACCGAAACGGCGAAGTTCCAATATATTCCCGCCTTCACGGGCACTATCGAATGGCAGTACGAAACCCAGTCGATGGTGCTCGGAATGATGCAGGAGCTCGTCACCGGAAGTGTGGATGCGTGGACGTACATGCTGGAACGGTCGCGGCACTTCAACGAAGCAGCGCTTTCCGGACGTATTGAAATTCCACCTTTTCCCGAAGAAAGCATTTCGACGCCGATGTCATACGAAAATATTCCGCAGCAGATGAAAGAGCTGCTCGATACAACGGTGGTGGAACAGGTACGGCTGCTGGGAGTGCGTACAGGTGAAATGCACCTGGCGCTTGCTTCCTCTTCGGAGCTGCCTGATTTCAGACCGGAAGAATATTCACTTCACTATCAGCGCTCGTTGTATTCTTCTTTCCAGTCGCTTGTGCGCAGCGCATTCCATAACCAGAACGCCGCGCTGAAGAAGCTGCCCGAAGAGATACAGCCGGAAGCCCGCGAGATACTGGGAATGAAGGACGAGATACTTCGCGCATTCAAAAAGATCTACTCGAAAAAGCTGGACGTTGTCAAGATCAGGATACACGGTGACTATCATCTCGGCCAGGTATTATTTACCGGAAAAGATTTTGTCATTCTGGATTTTGAAGGAGAGCCTGCGCGAAGCTACAGCGAACGGCGCCTGAAGCGATCGCCGCTCCGCGATGTGGCCGGAATGATCCGATCGTTCCATTACGTGGCGTACGGCGGGCTTTTTCTCAACGACCAGGTGCGCAAAGAAGACCGTGCGAAACTGCTTCCCTTTGCCGAGCTATGGTACCGGTATATGAGCGGTTTCTTCATGCAGGCGTATCTTGAAACGGTGGAAGGAAGCGCGTTTGTGCCATCCGATCCGGAAGACCTCGACATGCTCCTGCAAACCTTGTTGCTGGAAAAAGCGATCTACGAGCTGAACTATGAGCTCAACAACAGGCCCGACTGGGTACTGATCCCGATGCGCGGCATCAAAGCTATCATGAACCGAACAGCTAAAGATTGATTAAAAAAGCTATGGCAAAAAGAACAAAAAATACAGGCGCAGAAAGTTCGGAAAATACTCCGGTCGTCCAGGAAAACGTACCGGCTGCAAACATCTATTTTTCTCCGCTCACCGACTTCGACGTCGAACTGTTCAAGGCGGGAAGGCATTACCGGCTGTACGAAAAAATGGGCGCGCACGTAGTGGAAAAGGACGGCATCACAGGAACCTATTTTGCCGTATGGGCGCCGAACGCGCGGTATGTTTCGGTGGTCGGTAACTTCAACGGCTGGAACAGAGGCAGCAACCCGATGAACGTACGCTGGGACGCATCGGGCATCTGGGAGCTTTTTATTCCCGGCATCGGACAGGGAGAATACTATAAGTTCTTTATCGAATCACATCAGGGTTACACAGTAGAAAAGGCCGACCCGTTTGCAGTACATAACGAAACACCTCCGCACACAGCTTCCATCGTATGGAAAACAGATTTCAAATGGACAGATAAAACGTGGATGAAAGAACGCGGCAGCACATCCGTTCTCAATAAGCCCGTGTCCATTTACGAGCTGCACTTAGGTTCGTGGCGAAGAAAATCCGGCGAAGAATACCTTACATACAAAGATCTTGCAGACGAGCTTCCCGCCTACTGCCAGTACATGGGATTTACTCACGTCGAGTTCCTGCCCGTATCCGAGCATCCCTTTTACGGCTCATGGGGCTACCAGGTCACAGGGTACTTTGCGCCGACGAGCCGCTATGGGACTCCGCCCGACTTCATGCATCTGGTGAACGAGCTGCATAAAGCCGGTATCGGAGTAATTCTCGATTGGGTACCGTCACACTTCCCTACCGACGAGCATGGTCTGGGTTACTTCGATGGAACACATCTTTTCGAGCACGCGGATCCGCGCAAAGGATTCCACCAGGACTGGCAAAGTAACATTTTCAACTACGGCCGCAATGAAGTGCGTTCCTTCCTTGTATCGAGCGCGCTGTACTGGCTCGACATGTATCATATAGACGGGTTGCGCGTGGATGCCGTGGCCTCCATGTTATACCTTGACTATTCCAGGAATGCAGGCGAATGGCTCCCAAATGAATATGGCGGACGTGAAAACATCGAGGCCATCAATTTTCTCAGAGAGCTGAACGAGGCAGTTCATATTCATCATCCCGGCACATTCACTGTGGCCGAAGAATCGACCGCGTGGCCCGGAGTTACGCATCCTGTACAGAGCGGCGGGCTTGGCTTTGACATGAAATGGATGATGGGATGGATGCACGATACTTTATATTACTTTCAGAAAGATCCCGTGTATCGCCAACATCACCACGGCAATCTTACCTTCAGCATTTACTACGCATTCTCCGAAAGATTCCTGCTTCCCCTTTCGCACGACGAAGTGGTATATGGAAAATATTCGCTGATCGACAAAATGCCCGGCGACGAATGGCAGCAGTTTGCCAACCTGAGGTTACTTTACAGTTACATGTACGGGCATCCGGGCGCCAAGCTCGTATTTATGGGAGGCGAATTTGCGCAGCGGCACGAGTGGCGGCACGATCACAGCCTCGACTGGCACGAGAATGAAGATCCGGGGCACCGCGGGATACAGAGGCTTCTCAAGGAGCTTAACCGTTTATATACAACCGAACCGGCAATGTATGAGCGTAACTTTTCGCACGAAGGTTTTGAATGGATCGACTTCCACGATTCTGCCAACAGCGTGATCAACTGGATACGGAAAGGTAACCGCGCCGAAGACAATCTCATCATGGTCTTTAATTTTACGCCGATGGTGCGGGAAAATTATCGTATCGGCGTGCCGGAAAAAGGTTTTTACGAGGAGATCTTCAATTCCGATCACAGTGAATTTGGCGGCAGCAATGTTGTAAATGATCCCCTGCTCGATGCTGCGCCGATACCAAAACATGGCAGATCGCATTCCCTTTCGCTGGTCCTCCCGCCCCTCGGAATGATCATTCTCAAGCGTCAGTCTGCCGGTAATTTCCGGGAACAGTGAGGCTTTCAAGATGTGTAGAATTTCTACAGCTGTGAAAATAAACAGCAGTTTTTTTTCCACAACCCTGTAAAAACGATTTATAAAACCTTAATTATCAACAGCTTTTAGACAGCCTTTTCAATGGATTCATATTTGTTTATTCCTGCTAAACAAATTATGAATTCGAAACCCAAACTCCTGATCGTGGCTAACCGCCTGCCGGTAAGATTTGAAAAATCTTCGGCGGGATTACGTATGGTTGAAAGCGAAGGCGGTCTGGCTACGGGTCTTGCATCTTTGAATTCTCAATATACAAAAGAATGGGTCGGGTGGCCGGGGCTGTACACCAAAAATGAAACCCAGGAGCAGGAGATCACCGGGCGGATGGGTGGATCTTATCATCCCGTTTTCCTCACTGAAAAAGAAGTAGAGCTCTACTATAACGGCTTCAGCAATGAAACGCTGTGGCCGCTCCATCACTATTTCATGAAGCACACCAAGTACAACAGCGAGTACTGGGAACACTACCGGCTGGTAAATGAAAAATTCTGCGATAAGGTAGTGGAAGTTGCACAGGAAGGCGATATCATCTGGGTACAGGATTACCATCTGATGCTGCTTCCGGGCCTCTTACGCGAGAAACTGGGAAGCAGGAACCCGATCGGTTTTTTCCTTCACATTCCTTTTCCTTCTTACGAGCTCTTCCGCACGCTTCCGTGGAGAAAAGAGTTGCTGCAGGGCATGCTGGGCGCGGATCTTGTCGGCTTCCACACTTTTGAGTACATGCGGCATTTCGTGAGCACCGCCTACCGGGTGCTGGGATACGAAAGCCGGCTGGGAGCAATCCAGGTTGAGGGCAGATTGTCGTACGTCGACAGTTTTTCGATGGGGATCAATTTCGAAAAGTTCAACAAAGCGGCCGGAAGCAAGGATGTGCTGAAACAATCGCATCTCTTCAGAAAACGTTTCGGCGACGTGAAGCTGGTGCTCTCCGTAGACCGGCTTGACTACACCAAAGGCATCACCAACCGGCTGAAAGCCTTCGATGCGCTGCTCACGAAACATCCCGAGCTGAAAGAAAAAGTATCGCTGATCATGCTTACTGTTCCGTCGAGAGACAATGTAACGGAGTACGGAAACCTGAAAGTAGAAGTGGACGAAATGGTCGGTTACATCAACGGGAAGTATTCCACAATGATGTGGACGCCCGTGCATTACTTCTACCGGTCAATTCCTTTCGAGCAGCTCGTGGCGCTGTACGACCTGGCCGATATCGGGCTCGTGACCCCGCTGAGAGACGGGATGAACCTGGTGGCCAAGGAGTATATCGCCAGCAAGAGCGAAGGTACAGGTGTGCTTGTATTAAGCGAAATGGCAGGCGCAGCCATTGAGCTGGAAGGAGCTTTACGGATCAATCCGAACGATATGGACGGAATGGCCGATGCACTGTACGAAGCGCTGCACATGGACAAGAAAGAGCAACGCGAGCGGATGGAAAAAATGCAGCAGCATCTGGCGATACATACAGTGGAAAAATGGGCCTCCGATTTTATAAGTGCGCTGAACGGTATCTATAAACAATCACAAAAACAGGAAAAAATGACTATCAACGGTAAAGAAACGCTGGAAATAAAAGAAGCGTTTGCCCAGGCTAGCGACAGGCTCGTGGTGCTGGATTATGACGGGACACTTCGGGCGTTCACCGATCAGCCTATGGACGCCGCGCCTGACGAAGAACTTAAAGAGCTGCTGGATCAACTCAGCCATCACGCAACAGTAGTATTGCTGAGCGGCAGGGATCACTTCACTATGGAAGAATGGTTCGGGCATTATAATGTTCATCTGGTGGCAGAGCACGGAGTATGGTCCAAAGAGAACGGAATGTGGCGCCAGGTACGCGAGCTCAGTACGGCATGGAAGAGAGAAGTATATCCGATCCTTACTAATTTCGTGGAACGCACTCCCGGTTCTTTCATCGAAGAAAAACCTTTCTCACTTGCTTTCCATTACCGCAAAGCCGACATCTGGCTTTCCGAAATGCGCGCCCCTCAGCTTATGAATGCGCTCGCTCCGGTGTGTGCCCCGCATCAGCTGAATGTGCTCGATGGCAATAAAGTAGTGGAAGTCCGGATCTCCGGTGTAGATAAAGGCAGCGCCGCACAAAAATGGCTGACGAAAAAACCCTGGGATTTCGTTATGGCTATCGGCGACGATGTAACAGACGAAGACATGTTTGCCATAATGCCTGACTACGCCTATACGATCAAGGTTGGAATGCAGCCCACAAAAGCCCACTGGAGGCTGAAAGGCTGTGACCAGGTAAAAGAGCTTCTGCAAAAAATGGCCGCAGGCCTTGTGCGCACCGACAGCAATCTTCACGTATCATACAAAAAGGCGGTTTAGACCCCGCTTTTCTTTGTCGCCTTTACGCAAATTATAAAGACCATGAAGTTACTGATACCTTTGCTTTGCTTTCTGATCATTCCATTCACCAGGGCACAGGACGACAATAGAGTGCCGATAGAACAGACAACTGTCTCCAATATTTTCCGTCCGCGAAGAGTGGAAGCCACCGCCGACAGGATCGGAAACCTGAGAGTTCCCACCGGGTTCCGCATCGAGATCTTTGCCGAAGGCACAGGCAACCCGCGGATGATGGAAGTGATGAAAGACGGTACGGTATACGTGACCGACAGGAACAACGGGCGGCTCCTGATGCTTCGTGATACAGACGGGGATGGAAAGGCAGATGTAAAAAAGGTGCTGCTCGAAATGGAGCATCTTCACGGAATTGATTTTTTCAGGAACAGATTATATCTCGCCACAGTCAAGCATATTTACACGGCAGAGCTTAACAGCGATGGAACTTTAGGTAAAATGATACCGATCGTTTCGGATCTGCCGGATGCGGGACAACATCATAACCGAACATTGAAATTCGGTCCGGATACCATGATGTATATTTCCATCGGAAGCACCTGCAACTCCTGCGAAGAAACCAATAAAGAAGCAGCAACCATGCTACAGGCGCGCCCTGACGGAACCGGCCGGCGCATCTACAGCAAAGGATTACGTAACACCATCGGGTTCGACTGGCATCCTGTAACCCACGAGCTGTGGGGCTGGGACAATGGCACCGATCATCTCGGCGACACTATCGGTAAAGAAGAGCTTAATCACCTGCAATACGGCGGAGATTATGGCTGGCCGTTCGTCTTCGAAAAAGGATTGTTCGACCGGCACCATGACCCGAAGAACATGACGCACGAAGAATATTCGGCGAAGACCGTTTTTCCTTCGCTCCTTTATTACGCGCACGGCGCTTCGATGGAATTTATATTCTATACCGGCGCGCAGTTTCCGCAGGCGTACAGGAACGGCGCGTTCGTGGCAATGCGCGGATCCTGGAACCGGCAGCAGCCGGTGGGTTACCGCGTGCTCTTCGTGCGGTTCGATAATTCCGGAAAGCCCGTTGCGGCAGAAGACTTCATGTATGGTTTCCTTACGGACAACAACACTTCCGAATTCGGCAGACCGGTAGGGCTCGCGCAGTATACCGACGGATCGCTGCTTGTGACGGACGATGTGAACGGCCTGATCTACCGGATCATTTACGAGAGCAAAAAATAATGGCGCTGCTGTATGGAAAAAGAACAGATACATTTGAGCGATGTAAAACGTATCTTATTGGGAGAAGGCCCGCCGGAATTCCTGCTGGAAGTCTTTCTGAGAACGCTGATCATTTATCTTGCGATGCTCTTCCTGATCAAGTGGCTGGGAAAACGAATGAGCGGACAGCTTTCTATTACCGAAATGGCTATCATGATCATGATCGGGGCGATAATCTCGGTACCGATGCAGGTGGCGGAGAACGGTATATTGCAAGGCCTTCTGGTAATGCTTTGCCTCCTGGGAATTTACAATCTCCTGAACTGGCTGAACTTTAAAAATAAAAGACTGGAGATACTGACGCAGGGCGGATCGGTGCTGCTGGTGAAGGACCACGTGCTACAGCTGAAACAAATGAAACGGTCCCGCGTATCACGCCAACAGCTTTTTGCGGTTTTACGCAATGAAAATATCATGAACCTCGGTGAAGTAAAAAGAGTGTACCTTGAAGGCTGCGGTATCTTCAGCATCCTCAGGGAGGAAAAGCCGCATCCGGGGCTTCCCGTATTTCCGCCGGCCGACGAAGAGGTACTTCGCCTGCAATCGGGGATCGAAACCAGGCAGGCCTGCGCCTCCTGCGGTTTCGTAAAGGATGATAAACCTGCGCTGTGCGAGCACTGCGGGAATAACGAATGGATATCCGCGCGGATCGTAAACCAGCATCACCATGAAGGAGGAAATTAAGATCACCGATCTTTCAAGGATCTTTGTCGGCGATGTTCTGGCTGAATTCTATATCGAAGTCATGATACGTCTTCTGTTCATTTTTATACTTGCGCTCACTGCCATCCGGCTTATGGGGCAGCGGATGGCCGCACGGCTGAGCCGGAATGAGCTGGTAGCGCTGGTATCTCTCGCCGCCGCCATCGGAATGCCGATACAGGCGCCGGACAAAGGCTTGCTGCCCGCAGTGGTCATCGCCACCGTCATTGTTTTTACGGGAAGATGGATGTCGTCCCTCGCTTTTGTGCGGCAAAGATTCGAACGCATTTCACAAGGCGATGTGATCGTGCTGGTAGAAAATTCGGTGCTCAATCTGAAAGCGATGGGAAGAGTAAGAATAAGCCGCGAGCGCTTATTTGCACAGCTCCGTTCCAACCAGGTGAAGAACCTGGGAGCTGTCAAACGCCTGTATATAGAAGCCAACGGAACATTCTCCGTGATAAAGGAAGAAAATCCGGGGCCGGGCCTTTCGGTGATCCCCGACTGGGACGAGGACCTGAGACGCGAGCAGACGGAGATAACATTCCTGAAGGTTTGCGGAAAATGCGGAACGGTTAAGAACGCAGAGCATGCCGCCGCAGCAGCCTGTCCCAATTGCAACAACAGAAACTGGATCAATGCACGATTATAGATTACGATTTTTACAATATGAACGAAAATATGAAAACATATCCCGGACGCCCGTTTCCACTGGGCGCTACGTGGGACGGCAAAGGCGTGAACTTCGCCCTGTACACCGAAAATGCCACAAGCGTGGAGCTCTGTCTTTTCGACAAGAATGGCGAGCCCTCGGTGAATGTGCCTATGAACGAGCACTCGGGATACATCTGGCACACGTACCTGCCGGAAGTGAAGCCGGGACAATTGTACGGCTATCGCGTAAGCGGGCCTTACGAACCTGCGAACGGCCACCGCTTCAACCCGCACAAGCTGCTGATCGATCCGTATGCAAAAGCTATCGAGGATAAGCTGGTCTGGGATGATTCTGTGTTTGGCTACCAGGTAGGCAGCCCCGATGAGGACATGAGCTTCAGCGAAACAGACAGCGAGCCTTTTGTTCCGAAATCAGTTGTGATCGATCCCAACTTCGACTGGGAAGGCGACCAGCTTCTCAGAACTCCGATGCACAAGACCATCATTTACGAAGCGCACGTAAAAGGACTTACCTGCCAGCATCCGGGAATTCCCGAAGAGCTGCGTGGCACATACGCCGGCGTATCTCATCCGGTAATGATAGAATACCTGAAAAGCCTTGGAATTACCGCCATTGAGCTGATGCCCGTTCATTACTTTATTTCCGACCGTCATCTTCTCGACAGAGGCCTCGACAATTACTGGGGATATAATACGATCGGTTATTTTGCGCCCGATATCCGCTACGCATCCGGCGGCACCCAGGGAGAGCAAGTGACCGAGTTCAAGCAGATGGTGAAAGAACTGCACAAAGCAGGGATCGAAGTTATCCTGGACGTTGTATACAACCATACCGCAGAAGGCAACCACCTCGGTCCTACTCTCGTGTTTCGTGGCGTGGACAATGCTTCTTACTACCGGCTTTCGGAAGACAGACGGTATTATATGGATTATACCGGCACCGGGAACACGCTCAATGCGAACCTTCCGAACGTGCTGCGGCTCATTACGGACAGCCTGCGGTACTGGATACTGGAGATGCACGTGGATGGCTTCCGTTTCGATCTTGCGGCCACGCTGGCGCGCGAGCTTCACGAAGTGAACCGCCTCAGCGCATTCTTCGACATTATCTTCCAGGATCCTGTCATCTCACAGGTGAAGCTTATTGCCGAACCGTGGGATATCGGCGAAGGTGGTTACCAGGTAGGTAATTTTCCACCCGGCTGGTCCGAATGGAATGGAAAATACCGCGATTGTATGCGTGATTTCTGGAGAGGAGAGAACAGCATGCTCGGGGAATTTGCAGAGCGGCTCACGGGCAGCTCAGATCTGTACAGGGAAGACGGCCGCAGGCCTACCGCCAGCATTAACCTGATAACGGCGCACGATGGCTTCACGCTTCATGACCTTGTATCGTACAACGAAAAGCACAACGAAGCAAACGGAGAGGAGAACCAGGATGGAGACGATAACAACCGCTCATGGAACTGCGGGGCAGAAGGACCTACCGAAGACGAAGGAGTAAATGCTCTGCGGAAGAAGCAGAAACGAAACCTGCTTACAACCCTGTTCCTCTCACAGGGAGTACCGATGCTTGTAGCGGGCGATGAGCTTGGGCGTACGCAGAACGGCAACAACAACGCCTACTGCCAGGACAATGAAATTTCGTGGATAAACTGGAAAGATGCCGATGAAGAACTGATGAATTTCACACGTGACCTGATCGCGCTGCGCAACAGTCATCCCGTACTCTGCAGGCGGCGCTGGTTCCAGGGGCAGGCGATCCACGGATCGGGTGTAGAGGATATCGCCTGGTTCAATTCCGACGGAAAAGAAATGGAAGAAGATAACTGGTCGCACGATTTTGCAAAGTCGCTGGCCGTTTACCTGAACGGCAAAGGTATCAAATCCCTGGATCCTCTCGGGAACCGGATCACCGACGACAGCTTCTATATTCTTTTTAATGCGCACAGCGAACCGGTCGAGTACCAGCTTCCCCATAAAAAATACGGCGAGCGGTGGACCATGATCCTCAATACGAACGATGCGGAGATAGGTGAAAAAGGAACGCACCGTTCCGGCGACAAGCTACATCTGGAAGGTCGTACAGTAGTCATCCTGCAACACAAGCAACAAGATGCCACAGATAAAGGTTAATCAACGGACACTGGGTGTTACCTTCCGGGAGAATGGCGATGCGGAGATACTGTTGTGGGCTCCCCGGCAGACGGATCCTGTTCTTGTGATACATGAAGATATAAGGATCAGGCTGACGAAACAGGAGCACGGATACTGGCATGCGGTAACAGACCAGCTGAAGCCGGGCGGCCATTACGCATTTATAACCGACGACGGAAAAACAATTCCAGATCCGGCATCGCTCTGCCAGCCCGACGGAGTGCACGCACCTTCGCAAGCGCTCAATATAACCGCGTTTCCATGGACCGATCACGAATGGAAAAACGTACCGCTGGAAGAATACATCCTGTACGAGCTGCACACGGGAACATTTACCGCCGACGGAGATTTTGCAGCCATAGAGCAGAAGCTAGATCATCTGAAAATACTAGGCATTACGGCGATTGAGATTATGCCGGTAGCTCAGTTCCCCGGAACCAGGAACTGGGGTTACGACGGCGTATATCCTTTCGCCGTGCAATATTCGTACGGGGGCGCCGGTTCCCTGCAGCGGCTCGTGGAAGCCTGCCATAGCAAGGGACTGGCGGTCGTGCTGGATGTGGTATACAACCATGTGGGACCGGAGGGAAATTATCTCGAAACGTTCGCGCCGTATTTCACGGACAAATACAAAACCCCCTGGGGAAAAGCGATCAATTTCGACGACGCAGGCTCCGACGGAGTAAGACGTTTCGTGATTGAGAACGCGCTGATGTGGTTCCGCGATTTTCATATCGACACGCTCCGCCTCGATGCCATACATGCGATCCGCGACTTCGGGCCGGTACATATACTCGAGGAGCTGCGGCAGCACGTGGATCTTCTGATGAAAGAAACCGGCCGCACCCACTACCTTATCATAGAGTCCGATCTGAACGATACGCGTTTCATTCGCCCGCGCGAGGAAAAAGGCTGCGGTATGGACGCACAGTGGATCGATGAGTTCCACCATGCGCTGCGGGTTGCGACGGGCCAGGAAAAGCACGGATACTACAGCGATTTTGACGGGCTGGCGCATCTTGCCAAAGCCTATAAGGATACTTACATTTACGACGGAATATATTCTCCGCACCGTAACCGCACATTCGGAATTTCAGCAAAGGACCGCCCCGGAAAACAGTTCGTTGTTTTTTCGCAGAACCACGATCAGGTCGGCAACCGAATGATGGGAGAACGTACCAGCACACTGGTGAGCTTTGAAATGCTAAAACTTATGGCGGCGGCGGTAATGGTAAGCCCGTACCTTCCGTTGCTGTTCATGGGCGAAGAATGGGGCGAGCCGCATCCTTTCCTTTACTTTGTAAGCCACACCGATCCGGAACTGGCAGAAGCCGTTCGGAAAGGACGCGCGGAAGAATTTGCGGAATTCCATGCCCAGGGCGCAGCGCCAGACCCGATGGCAGAAGAAACATTTCTCCATTCGAAGCTGCAGTGGGAGCTGATCGACGAGGATCCCTACCGCACATTGTTCTTATATTACCAGGCGCTGATACGCCTGCGCAAGCAGCAGCAACCGCTCGCTCATCTGGATCGCAGCCAGCTGGATGTTACCGTTAACGAAAGCCGCAACACGCTTATCCTTCACCGGTGGCACAAGGAACATCATCTTTTCTGCCTGATGAACTTTTCGAAAGAAGAGCAGCTGCTATCGTTTCCCACAAATACTATAAGCTGGAAAAAGATCTTCGACTCCGCCGATCCTTTATGGTTCGGACCTGCTGCTGCAGCCGAGCTGCTGATGGACGGAGCGGAAGTGCGAATGCAACCAGAATCGATACTGATCTATACTAACCAGTATGTTTAATCCCGTAGCCACATACAGACTCCAGTTCAACAAGGATTTTACACTTTCCCATGCGCTGAAGATCCTTCCCTATCTGCACCGGCTGGGGGTAAAAACGATCTACGCCTCGCCCATTTACAGCTCGGTGCCGGGAAGCGTGCACGGGTACGACGGAACGAACCCCAACCGGATTGACCCGGAAACAGGAACCGAAGGCGAGCTGGAAATACTCAGCAGCGAATTGAAAAAATATGGAATGGGATGGATACAGGATATTGTTCCGAATCACATGGCATTCCATCCCGACAATACCTGGCTGATGGATATGCTGGAAAAAGGTCCGGCTTCCGAATATGTTTCCTTCTTCGACATGGCCACAGACAGCGACGGGCACGACGGGCGGATCATGGCGCCTTTCCTGGGAGAATCGCTTGAACAGGTCATTGCAAAAGGCGATCTGAAAATTGCGCACCGCGACGGGCGCCTGTTCTTTACATACGTGGAGCAGAGTTACCCGCTCAAAGCTTCATCATACAAAAGTGTGCTGGAATATGGAAATGCTCCTGTTCCGGACACTCTCCGGGAACACATCACTGCAGATGAAAACAATCGGGCGCCGAAAGGCTTTCCCGACGACGACAGCGCACGATCGTATATTGATGGCTGCCTCGAAAAAATAAATTCCGATCCGGCGCAGCTCCGGCGGCTCGCAGACGAACAGTATTACCGGCTTTGCCACTGGCAGGAAACGGACAGCCAGATCAACTACAGACGCTTCTTTACAGTGAACGGATTGATCTGTCTCCACATACAGGAAACAGAAGTATTCCAGCGCTTCCACCAGCTGACCAGAGTGCTGCTTGAAAAAAATGTTTTCCAGGGATTACGCGTGGATCACATCGACGGCCTTTACGATCCGACCGGTTACCTCGATAATTTACGCGACCTCGCCGGAGAAGAAACGTATATTACGGTTGAGAAAATATTGCAACCGGACGAAAATCTTCCGAACTACTGGCCCGTACAGGGAAACACCGGTTACGATTTCCTGGCGATGGTCAATAACCTGCTTACGTATCCCGGAAGCAAAGAGAAATTCACGCTTTTCTATAACCGGCTTACCGGTAATATCCAGCCCGTACAGCATCATCTCTACGAAAAAAAAGCGTACATTCTCTATCATCACATGGCGGGGGAGCTGGAGAACCTGCACCAGCTTTTTCTTCGCTCGGGCCTTGTGCACGACGCTGAGCTCAGCGCGCTCAGCCCGTCCGATCTGAAAAACGTGATCGCTGAGTTCCTGATACAATGCCCCGTGTATCGTTATTACGGAAATCATTTTCCGCTTCATGAAGCGGAAAAAGCCGCAGTGCTGACAGTGCTCGACCGCTGCCGCAAAAATAAACCGGGGCTTCAGAACGCGATCAACCTTCTTCAAAAAGTATTGCTGGTACGGCCTGAGAATAATAACCCGGAATACAACCGGAATGTTCTGCACTTTTACCGGCGGTGCATGCAGTTCACCGGCCCGCTTATGGCAAAGGGAATGGAAGACACCCTGATGTACAGTTACAACAATTTTATCGGCCATAATGAAGTAGGAGATTCTCCTGAGGCGTTCGGGCTCACTCCGGCTGCATTCCACCGGAAGATGCAGGGACGGCAGGAAAAATGGGCGCTTTCCATGAACGGCACCAGCACGCACGATACCAAGCGCGGAGAAGATGCACGCGCACGGCTGAACGTTCTTACAGCTATTTCTGCAGAATGGTTTACCATAGTACAGGAATGGAGCGCCATGAACGCTTCGCTGAAACGCAACAATATTCCCGACGCCAATGATGAATACTTCATTTACCAGGCGCTGGCCGGAAGTTACCCGATGCCCGGACAGGAACATGATAATTTTGCTGAACGCTTCCGGGAATACCTTCGCAAGGCATTGCGCGAAGCGAAGACACATTCCGGCTGGGCAAAGCCGAACGAAGAATACGAAGAAGGCACATCGACATTTGCAGCGGCGTTGCTGGAAGAGAACACACCGTTCTTCGCAAGCTTTCGCAGCTTCTTCCAAAGGATAGCCGATCCCGGTATCGTAAATTCTCTTTCGCAGGTTCTCCTGAAATTTACCTGTCCCGGAATCCCCGACCTGTACCAGGGAACGGAATTATGGGACCTCAGCCTGGTAGATCCCGATAATCGGCGGCCGGTAAATTACGGACGACGCGGACAAATGCTGTCTGCGATCGGAAAAGAAGCCGGGAAGGAAACGCTTCGTTCGCTCTGGAACAGCCGGTATGATGGGCGTATAAAGCTTTGGCTTACTCACAGGCTGCTGCACGAAAGGAACGAAAACCCTGAGGCATTTGCACGCGGGCATTACGTGCCTCTAAAAGTAAAAGGAAAATATAAGGACATGGTGCTTGCGTTTGCACGCAGGTTCCGGCACACATGGTACATCACGGTGGTGCCGCTTTATCCGAAGCATGCGCACGACGCTTCCGGGTCGCCCGCAGGAGATTGGGATGATACGCACATTGTGCTGCCCGACGAAGCGCCTGCAGAATGGGAGCATCTGCTTACCGACGCAAAAGGAAAACGTACGGCATCCATTTTCCTGAAAGATATTTTTGTATTTCTGCCGCTGGCGCTTCTGCGTTTAAAATCACCTGAAAATCCACGGGGCGCGGGCCTGCTGCTTCCTGCGGCATCTCTTCCTTCAGCTTACGGGATAGGCGATCTCGGGCCGGGCGCACGGTCGTTTGCAGATTTTCTCAGCAGAAGCTGTCAGAAGTACTGGCAGCTGCTTCCGCTCAATCCTACGCGAACGGAACAGGGACATTCGCCATACAGCTCCGTCAGCAGCATGGCCGGAAATATATTGCTGATCAGTCCCGACCTTTTGGTGGAAGATGGCCTGCTCAATATGTCGGATGTAGCAGGAAGACAGGTACAAAGTTCACCTGAGATCGAGTACGCGATGGCGGAGCGGATCAAGACCGAGCTGCTGGAAAAAGCGTACCGTCGTTTCCGCGAAGGGAACTTCGAATCAATGAACAGGAAGTTCAAAAAATTCTGCGTAAAAGAAGCGTACTGGCTGGATGATTTTTCCCTGTACCGTGTGATCCGGAAAGAACAGGGCAAGCCATGGAACCTGTGGCCGGAAAAGTACCGCGACCGCGATCCGGAAGCGCTGGAGAATTTCACGAAGGAACATGAAGAAACGTTACGCAAGATCAAATGGTCCCAGTTCATTTTCTATCGCCAGCTGCATTCCCTCCGCGCGTACTGCAACGATCTTGGCATCCTCCTTTTCGGGGATCTTCCGTTTTATCTCAGCTACGATTCGGCAGACATCTGGGCACATCCGGATATTTTCTGTCTTGATGAGAACAGGGCAATGTCCGGAGTTGCCGGCGTACCGCCCGATTATTTCAGCGCAACCGGGCAACTATGGGGCATGCCCACATTCCGGTGGGATAAGCTGAAGGAACAGGAATACGATTGGTGGATCTGCCGCCTGCGAAAAAATCTCGAGCTTTTCGACATATTGCGTCTCGACCATTTCCGCGCGTTTGCAGGTTACTGGGAAGTTCCCGCGGGAGAAGAAACTGCCGTGAACGGAAAATGGAAGCCCGGACCCGGCGCCGATTTTTTCCGCGTGGTGGAAGACAAGCTGGGCAAGCTGCCCTTCGTGGCGGAAGATCTCGGCGACTATATGGAAGATGTGTACAGGCTGCGCGATGAGATCGGCCTCCCTGGAATGAAAGTTCTGCAGTTTGCCTTTGGAGAGAATATGCCCACAGCTGTGGATACGCCGCACAATTTTACAACGAACTGCATCGTGTACACCGGAACGCACGACAATAATACAACGCTGGGCTGGTACCGGCAGGAAGCATCCAGAAGTCACCGCGAACGGCTAAGGCAATACACCGGCATCAAGATCGGTGCGAAGGACATTTGCAAGATGATGGGAAGAATAGCTTACGCTTCCGTGGCGCGGATCGCGATCCTCCCGGTGCAGGATGTGCTGGAGCTCGATGAAAAGTTCCGGCTCAATACGCCGGGCTCGGGCGAAGGCAACTGGCTGTGGCAACTGCAACCCGACCAGCTCGGCGACAGGCAGGAAAAACGGCTGCGCAAATGGACCACCTGGTATAACCGCAGGTAATGACAAAAAATAAGATCTATATCGGCACGTCGGGATGGCATTATAAGCATTGGATCGGCACATTCTACCCGGAGGGAACGAAAGACGCCGAACAGTTCGGCTATTACCTGCAGCACTTCGATACGGTGGAGCTGAACAATTCATTCTACCGCCTGCCCGCTAAAGAGACATTTGCCAACTGGAGAAGATCCGTTCCGAAAGATTTTATTTTCGCTGTAAAGGCCAGTCGTTTCATTACGCACATGAAAAAGCTGAAGGACCCGGTGGAAAGCATAGAGCAGTTCTTCGACCATGTGAACGCGCTGAAGGAAAAGCTGGGCCCCATTCTCTTCCAGCTTCCGCCGGGATGGAAGCTGAACCTGGAACGGCTGGAAACATTCCTTTCATATCTTCCGAAGCAATACCGGTACACCTTCGAATTCCGCAACGCCACATGGTATACCGAAGAAGTGTACGGGCTGCTGCGGAAGCACAACTGCGCCTTCTGCATTTATGAGCTTGAGCACCATCTGTCGCCGGAGATCGTCACGGCAGATTTCGTGTACATCCGCCTGCACGGACCGGGAAATAAGTACCAGGGGAGCTATTCCACCGCCACGCTGCAGAAGTGGATGCGCAAGTGTAAAGCATGGCTGAAGGAAAAGAAGGATGTATACGTGTACTTCGACAACGACCAGGTAGGCTACGCGGCATTCAATGCTGTAAAGATGCGCGAGCTGGCCGACAGGTAAGCTTTTACATTTTCTCTTCCAGCACCGATAGAATATTCCCCGCAGGATCTTTGAACCAGGCGATCGGCGGCCCTTCATTGCGGAAGATACCTTTCTCATCGGTTACTATTCCATCCTGGTCGTACTGTTCGAACCGGATACCTTTTTCCACGAGGGCATCGACCCCTTTATCGATATTATCTACCGGGAAATTGAGAATGGTAAACGTGGCGGGGACATGATTTTCTTTCGGATAAATGAGCACGGCGCCTCCACCGGCCAGGCGCAGCATCAGCACGCCCATGCTGTTTTCCTTTACATCGAGCCCGAGCGTATTGCCATAAAAGTCTTTTGCTTTAGCGATATCGTTTACCGAAAATCCACTGAACGCTTTTGTATTTCGGAACATAGTGCGGGGTATTGGTTACAATTAAATATAAGAAATATTATCAGTCATGGATACCGGCTAAGCGAATTTGCTATGTATGCTTTGCGGGCAAATACATCCAGAGCCCGCGCCAGCTGCAAGCACGCAGCTCATTAACTTAAAAAAACATTTATGGGAGTAAATAATGGACCCGCAAGTGCTTCTAGAATATTGCTGTAACATAGTAAGATCTCCAGAAATTTCGAGTCCCCCCAATCCGTAAAAATACGGATGGTATGTAACGAACGGTAGTATTCGTGTATCGAATGGCAGAAATCTGTTCCGTTACGCCTCAGCATCCGGAATAAAAAAGTTACGAACGCATAAAAACAAACGGTATATTATAAGAATCAAAAATATCTGTCATTAAAAAAATGGGAGCTGGCACTCTTATTTTTCAATACAGGATCATTGTATTATTATACATATCAAAAAACACCCGGATTGAATTGCGCCCGGTTATCATAGAACGTCAATGTCCCCCCAGGTCGAACAAGCTTCCCCGCTTTCTTTTTTCAGCGGCGGTCTCCGTTTGCTTCCCGCGGTTAAACTTCATTGCGCCTGCTTTTTGAAGCACAGGAATATTCTGCACCGTTTCTACGGGATGAAGCAGCTCATACGACAACTCGATATCAAATTCTGCAGGTTCATTCCTGGCAACCCGGAACCCCGTCCATTTCCGCAACGGCAATACGATCACGGTTCCATCGGGAAACATGGGCAGGACCTTTTCTTCGCCGCTTTCTGCAATAAATGCTACGGACAGTTCAGGCGGCGCGAGCTCGTGCCGGTTCACGGATGTAAACTGTATTCCGTGATGCTGTATGTATGGCATGATCTTTACCAGTCCGGAATGACGTTCACCTTTTAATATCGTTATCACAGATCAATATTTTTGTTCGTTATTGAATAGCTTTTTGCGGTCCTGCGCCCCCGGGTATGCAGAGCGCGACAGTTGGAAAGGCAGATTATCCCGGCTGCCGACGGGCAGCTGCACCGGTGAATCGTCGTAACGCGGATCGGCGATGGCCGGAATGTAGATGCACTTCACGATCTCGAGCATAGGAAAACCATAATCGACGATGATTTTTCCTTCCAGGAGATAACAGCCCGGCGCGTTGAAGGGATACTGTTTCAGCTGGCGCGGGAAGTGCGTGGTATCGAAATAGTCCCCGGCCTCGTCCACCCACGTGCCGAAGCTCATATGCTCGCGCTGGCCTTTCACCATGATCGGTACGGGCTTCCTGGCGATCAGGTAACCGACGATCTGCACGTATTTGTTTTCATATTCCAAAAATTGCTCTGCCCGGATCGTAGCGGTAAACTGTTGCGTCAGCAACTGGAATGGGTTTCTGGTAACCGGGAAGTGAAGCAGCTCCAGCTCGTCGAACACGTCTTCCATTGCATTATGCACCAGGTTCGGAGCAGTATATTCCTTCCGCGGCTCATGGAAGAGCGCGAGCTGGTTTGCTGGCTGTACTGCGGTCCTTTTGCTGAAAAGCAAATGCGCTTCCAAAAACAGCTCGCCCTTGCTTTTTCCTAATGAACGCAGCGCACCGGTGAAGATCAAAAGGCGTACCTGCTCGATGCCGACAGGAATGCGTTGCAGAAAGTCGTCGATGGACTTATACGAGCCTCCTTTAATCCGCTCTTCGGGAATAAGAACATGCAACTTACTGTCCAGTCCCCGGATACGGCTCAGGCCAAGGTATAAATCCGTTCCCCGAATATCGCAGCGTTCCTCCGAATTATTGATGCACGGCTGATGAATGGCGGCCCCGGCGCGCCTAGCCTCATGTACGTAAACTTCCGTGCGGTAAAACCCGCCTTCGTTGTTTATTACCGCGGTAATAAATTCCAGCGGGTACCGCGATTTGAGGTACAGGCTCTGGTAAGTTTCTACGCTATACGATGCCGAATGCGCCTTGCAAAAGGAAAATGCCCCGAAGGATTCGATCTGCCGGTACACGTTCTGCACGACTTCTTCCGGGTATCCGCGCTCCCGGCAATTGTCGAAGAACTTCTGCTTCACCCGCTCGAACTCGGGGCGCTTTCGCTTGCCGGTCATAGCGCGACGGAGGATGTCTGCGTCGGAGAGATCGAGGCCCGCGTAGTGATGCGCGATCTTGATGACATCTTCCTGGTATACCATGATGCCGTACGTCTCACTTAAATGCTCCTCAAAGGCGGGGTGCGGGTAGCTAAAGGGCATCCCGTTGTGCCGGTCGATGTATTCTTTCATCATGCCTGACTGCGCCACTCCCGGGCGGATGATAGAAGTAGCGGCGATCAGGACGGGAAAGCTGCCACATGCAGTACGGCGCAGCAGTCCCCGCATGGCCGGGCTCTCGGCATAAAATACCCCGATGGTTTTCCCTTTGGCGAGCATGTCATTGCATACCGGATCGTTTTTAAATGTGTTCACGTCGGATATATCGACCTTCGTGCCGTGGTTGCGTTCCACCAACTCCACCGCTTCCTTGATATGCGCAAGCCCGCACTGGCTTAATATATCGATCTTCTCCCAGTTGATGTCTTCGCACATGTACATGTCGATCTGCGCCACCGAAAAGCCTTTCTGAAAAACGTCTACCGCCGTGTAGTAATACCGCGATACATCCGTGACCAGGATGCCGCAGGAATGCATGGTGCTTTTGTTCGGAAATCCTGCAAGCCGCTCGGCATACCGTTCGATCTTCTGCATGATGGCTGCATCTTTTGCGGAGCCATTCCTTCCGGAAATACGGTTGCGCTCTTCCTGGTTCAGCCCGAACACTTTTCCGAGCTCCTGGGATACCGAGCTGTGTCCCCATTCGCTGATCGCTCCCGTGCAGCACACCTTTTCTTCGCCGAAGCGCTGAAAGATATAGGTGAATATCTCATCGCGGCAATCGTACGCCCAGTCAATGTCGAAATCGGGAGGAGAAGACCGCGCGGGATTGAGGAACCGCTCGAAATAAAGATTAAGCTCCAGCGGGCACACATCGGTAATGCCGATGAGATAAGCGATAATGCTGTTCGCTCCGCTTCCGCGGCCTACATGCCAGTAACCCTTGCTCTGCGAATACCGGATAATGTCCCAGGCTGTGAGAAAGTACGCGGCGAATCCCATCCGCTCGATGATCTCCAGCTCCTTCTCCATCCGCGCACGGGCTTCGCGATGGTCCTTTCCATACCGCCGTTCCATGCCTTCTTTTGCAAGTTCGGTGAGCAACTCCAGGTCCCGGGAGCGGCTTTCATCATAGGTAGCGATGTTCTTGTTCTGATCGAAGTCAAAATCGAAGGAGCAACGGGAAATAAACCTTGCCGTATTGAACACGATAGCCGGGTAACGTTCATAGCGCTTAACGAGCTCTGCGATGGGAAGAAACATTTCCGTGATATCGGCATGGCTTTCCGGGGTGAGCCGGGTAGCCAGGATGTTCTGATCCACGCAGCGAAGTGCCCGGTGCAGGTTGTAGCCGCTTCCGTCGGCAAAGGTAACAGAGTTCAGTACGACCATTTTGTTTACCCATCGCTCCCAGCGCGAACGGACGATCTTATTTACCTCTTCGGGACGCACCCCCAGGTATTCGTGCTCTTCCGGCTTCTGCGGAAAGAACGAAAGAGGATAAATGAAAAAGCAGTTATTCAAAAGTGGCGCACGCAGCGGGAACGGAGTTTTCTGAATATTCCGTTCCGAGAGGAACCGGTTGAGCTCCTGGAATCCTTCGATGTTCCGCGCAATGCCGATATAACGAAGCGTATTCCCTTCGCGGAACTCGATGCCGGCAACGGGCGTGATGCCCGCTCTCTTACATGCAAGCGTGAAGTCATACACACCCATCATGGTGTTGATGTCCGTGAGACAAAGCGCATCCGCTCCGGCAGCTTTGCCGCGCGCCACCAGCTCTTCGACAGGCATTACGCCGTAGCGCAGGGAATAATATGAGTGGCAGTTGAGATACATTACGACCGGATATCAAATGCGTTGGCGCGAAATATCTTATCCTCTCCGAACCGCCGCCTGATGTGATCGATCCGCTGGTAGAGCGAGATCAGCTCGCGTGTATCCTCGAAGGCATCGATCTGGTAATTGCCATGCACCAGGCCCGAGAGCTTCACTCCTACCAGCCGCAGCATCATGCGCCGGTCGTACACTTTATCGAACAGCTCCTTCGCAACCTTCAGGATCGAATGGTCGCATGAAGTATATGGAATGCGCTGCTGCTTTGTGAACACGTTAAAGTCATTGTACTTTATCTTTACCTCCACCGTAGAGCATAACTGCGTGCTCTTCCGCAGGTCGTAGCCAAGCTCCTCCACCATCCGGCCGATGAGGTCCGTCAGCCTGGGTATATCCATCGTGTCGCTGTCGAAGGTGCGTTCTTTTGAAATGGATTTTCGCTCGTTGTAGCGCTCCACCGGTGTATTGTCGATGCCGTTGGCCTTCTTCCAAAGCGCGGAGCCGTTTTTGCCAAAGAGCGATACCAGGTATTCGTGCGGCGTTTCGGCCAGCGTCTGTATCTTGCGTATCCCGATCCGCGAGAGCGTCTGGTAGGTTTCGCTACCCACCATCGGAATCTTCCGCACCGGCAGGGGAAAGAGGAATGGCTGCACATCCTTCTGCAGCACCAGCTTCCTGCCCTCGCCGCGTTTTTCAGCGTTATGCGCTTTGCCTTCACCGGTCGCGATCTTTGCCACCGTTTTGTTTACCGATAGCCCGATGCTGATGGGCAGCCCGCTTTCCTTCGTGATCTTCGCGGCAAGCTCCTCACTCCATTTCCATGTGCCGAAGAAGCGGTCCAGGCCGGTCGTATCGAGATAAAATTCGTCAATGGAAGCTTTCTCCATTACCGGCGCGGCTTCTTCCACGATCTGCGCTACTTCGTGCGATTTCCTGCTGTAATAATCCATGTCGCCGCGGATCACCTTTGCCTGCGGGCACTTTTGCAGCGCAAGGAACATGGGCATGGCGGAGTGGACGCCGAACTGCCGAGCTTCATACGAGCAGGATGCGACCACGCCGCGCTCGCGGGTGCCGCCTACGATGACCGGCCGGCCGATGAGCTCCGGATGCTGCAGCCGGGAACAGGATACATAGAAAGTGTCCAGATCGATATGGAGTACCGTGCGGTTCATGTGCTAAAAATATTGTCACGGGCTGGCTCTATAAGATAGGAGAAAAAAGGAAACCCGGAGGGAGATTATGGAAATTTATAGAAAATGGGCGCGTATACGGCTTTGCTGCGGTGAACAATGTATTGCAGGCGGACGATAGCGTATCTTTTCCTTTAATTGCTATATATTTTTAGGGCGCATCCCGCGTGAGCATTGTGATTAATAAATATTTGCAGCCTTAATATTACATTCACGCTGACACAACATTGGTTTCGCATCTTCAGACCAAAAACAATCCGTAGCAAATGCTAACGGAGATGATAATTAGAACAAGTGGATTTACGCCGGTGAAAAATGATCGCACATTTCTCCCTAAGAAAAAAGTATTTTCCTGCCTGCGGATTGTAAAAAATACCTTCATTATAATATACATTACAAAAACATGAAAATCAACATATTAAACATCCACATGATTTTTGTAACAGCCGGAACGATCCTGTTCGGATTGTAAGGAACACCTGAAAATTGATTTTAGCAGCCGGAGTTTTTGCCGAATATTTGAAAACATCCGCATCGAAGATTGCAATCGCGGTTGTGCACATACGTAAGTGTACAGGATGATTCTCATTTAACCAACAATTAAAAAAACCGTATGAAAAAAATCTGTTTCGGGATCCTCGTCCTGCTTATCACAGGACTTTCTCCCTGGACATCCGTCCACTCCCAGCGTTTCCAGCACACATTCAAAGGCTTTTCCGCCGACGAATACACAGCAGGCCTGGTATTGTATTCCGTTCCGCAGCCCACGCTCGAATCATCTTACATGGCGCTCGGCAGCACATGGAGCTATGGCGCCGAGCGTATTCTCCTGGTCAAATACTCCCCTGCCGGCAACCTGATCTGGAGCAAAACGGTCTACGACCCTGCGCTTCCTTCGGCAAATTTTCACGCCACTGACATCTGCGCAGCGCCGTATACCAGCAGTAGCGGCACTCCGCCGCCGCCGGCTTCCACGCAGCCCATTACAGGCGGAGCAGAAGTAACAGGATACGAGGACTCGGACATGTACATCACCGGATACATGCAATCCGGAAGCGCCAACCGCAAAATGATCCTGATCCGTGTAAATGCATCAGGTAATGTCGTATGGATCAAAGATGACTTTACGCCCGCCGCGCTTGATGAAACGGGGGTGTCCGTGGAAAGCGAGCCGGGTGGCGATGTATTTGTCGTAGGCAACGCCAGCGATTATTCGGTATCGCCTTACGCCTCTCATGTTTCTGCAGCGCGCCTGAATTCTTCGGGAACAGTGGTCGTGTGGTTCAACCGCTACCGGCTCAATACGAACGGGCTGGCTTACGTGCCCCGCCAATCCTGCGTTTACCGCGACCAGCAGGGTTACGTCGGACTGGGCATTACAGGATTCTATGAAGACCGCGGCAATCCGTTCACCTCCGATGCTTTTACGCTTCGCATCAATCCGCAGGGAACGGAAGGCTGGAGGATCGGTTGCCCGTCGGGTGGCGCATTCAGCAGCGGCGAAGACATTCTGCTGGATTCCGTATCGCGCCGTTTTGTAATTGCGGGATCATCGACAGGATCGGCAGGCAGGAGCGCCTACTTTTACCAGGTGAATGCGGGCGGAAATCTTTTTCCCGGCGTTACCGTCTCTCCTTCACAGGGCGGTGAAATGTTCGCGCAGGGCATCTGTAAAGAATCCGGCGGGGGAACCAACTACGTTCTCACGGGCGAGTACCGCTCGTCGCCGACCGTTTCCGGCAGCACATTCCTGATGAACCTGAATCCGGGCACCGGCGCTTTATGGACGAAGAATTACCAGCTTACCACCACGAACAATACCGCAACGGAAAGCGTGTACAAAAAGGTCGCCGGTTATTTCATTACCACCAACGCGTTCGATCTGTTCAATAATTTCGGGCCGGACGCGCACGTGATCGCAACTGATCCCAGCGGGACCGTGGCTTTTTTCTGTAATCCCGACGACATCTCCACTATGTTCGCAACCGCCGGAAGCCGTGTGCTGCTCACCGGAGCGCCTGATGCCGTATCAGCTCCCGATCCTGTAAAAGTTATTTCAGACAGCATCGTGGGAGCAAGCTCCGATGTATGTCTTCCGCCAACAGGTCCGTGCAGCTGTCTCGACGAAATGGAAATAGATGTAACTACCAGCTGCTGCATACGCGGCACACAGCTGGTTTACGTTACCAACCTGCACATCGACGATCCTGCGGGCTGCTCGCTGCCTATTCTTGCGAAGTGGATCTCGTGGGATTTCAGCAACCTGGGCATGAGCTATTCTGTAACAGGCGGAAGCCCCACATCCAACACGGTGCAGATAACAACGCCGGGGCCGGGACCGATGGACATCTGTGTTTACGTTGAATATCTCTTCCCGGAAGGTCTTACCTGCGAAAGGAAGATCTGTACCAAGGTATATGTGCCATGCGTTTCGCCGAAGCCTTGCGGCGTAGGGCCCGGAGGTACAGAACCGCGGTCGGAAGCAACAACAACGGATGAGATCCATGTCTATCCGAACCCCGTAAGCGATGTTCTCACCATTACGCTTCCGGCAAACAGCACGGTGCGGGAGATACACCTGCTCGCTGCCGATGGAAGAATCGTTAAGTCGCCCGCTTCCGGAACCGGCACTTTCCAGGCGGACCTTTCCGGGCTTCCGGCCGGAGCTTACCTGCTCAGGATCGTATCGGCCGACGGATCGGTACAAGTGAAAAAGATCATCAAGAATTAGGAGTTGGTTTTATACTGCAGCTTGTCTTATGGACAGGCTGCAGTTTTTTTATTCCCTGCGGATGCGACGTGCAAGCAGCTCCCGGAATGATGTTCCTTCTGCTTTGCTCTGCGCCCAGGCCAGCAGATCGAAGTACTCGTAGCTTCTCCGGAAGATCATATCGCGCGTCTGCTCCAGGCTTGCGTACATCCCCCGAAACATCCCGGTCTCTTCATCCCCGCGCAACAGCTTCTTCCGCAACAGGTCTATCACGATCTTTTCAGGCTCATAAAGTCTTGCGTTCTTTTCCAGGAATTTTTTCACCGATACCAAAGAGTATTCCAGAAGGTCCTCATTTCCCAGCTCGTAGTGAATAACGAGAAAAAGAATTTTGGCGTAACATACGTAGGCGATGGTCTCACCATTGATCTCGTCGTTGAGAATAACATTGATCTGCGCAAGGGCCTGATCGTATTTTCCATCGATAAAAAAAAGGTATGAGATGGAATACAGGAAAATATAAAGATGCGTCCTGCTCACATGGTTGCTGTGCCGCCCGAGCTGCTCCTGCACCACGGGTATCAGCCGGATCCCCTCGTCAAATTCCGCGTTGTCAAAATGCCGGTAGAATTTGCGTAACAAGATCCGGATGCCGATGATGTCCTTCAAGTTTGCATTATCGGCGGAAGAATATTTTCCAGGAAGATCTTCAAGCTTTTTAAGCGCAGCGTCGAACCGCTCGTATTCCTTATTTTCCGCCAGGGTCGTAATGAGATTGTTCAGCACACGTACATAACCGCGGATGTCCTGCCTGATAAACACTTCGTTCGCTTCGTACAGGTCCACAACTTCCTGCGCCACTCCGAGATATTCTACCCGGTCGTCCATAGCAGCATGATACTTGGCGAGTGATTTACATCTCAGGACCCGCGCCTGGAAAGAAGTAGCTCTTTCACGGGACTGGACCGTGCGAATGACGGACAGGTACTGCTCTTCTTCTGCCGGCGTACGTACCGTAAAGACTCTCGTATATAACGCAGCGATCTTATCGTAGGCATCTTTGTAAAAGCTGAGATCAGCAATCAGCTTCAGCACATCGTGCTCTTCCTGCCTGATCCTGTCCAGGTCGCGTACCAGGAGCTTGTCGATCACAAGTGTGCGTTCCCACTCCAGCACTTCGAGCAGAAGAAAAAACTTCTCGTGCTCACGGCAAAGCTCTCTCGTACGCAAAAGCTCGGCGCGGCAGCGATCGTAAAAACCTTTGCTGAAAAGAATGGTCACCTGGTTCAGCATGTTTCTCAGCTGCATGTCTATACTGCGGGAAGAATGGTACTGGCCCAGCGCCGCAAGAATGCGTTCCTGCAGGTAATTTTTCAGGCGCGGAAGGTTGTTACCATACGCCTTGCTGCGCATCAGCGCTTCGTCGTCGTATGTTTCCTGGCCGTCTATAGCATCGAACAACCGGATGAAGTGCGACGTCTTTTCGCCATTCATCGACGACATTTTTTTGATGTAGCCTTTTTCGTTTTTCGTAAGCGATTTGATAAGCCTGAAAAGGTAGTGAGAGCTTGGTCTGGACATGTGGGGCTGATTTGTAACCAGCCATTAAGATACAAAAGGAATTGCCTGGCTGCAAGCAGCGGCGTAATGTTCAGGTAGTTTTACCTAAGCAGTTTTGACCTATCATCTTCCGAATCTCCACCATGGTTTTTTCCTGGGAGGCGGCGGCGGTTCTTCCTCATCAACTTCTTCCGTACCGACAAAAAACAATTCCCCCTCATCATTCATTCCCAGTGGAAACTCTATCCGACCCGTCCATTCGGGCGCCTGGAGCTCTTCTACAGGCGATGCGGTAGACCACTGGTCGAAATTTTCGCGTGCTTTTTTCACCAGCTCTTCTTCGAGACCGATAGCGGTATTCCTGAAAAAGCTTATAGCATCCGCGGGAATATTCAGCAAAAGCACCTGCGTTTTATCCCCAGTCCGGTATACATCGAGCACTTTAAAGTAAGCGCCCGAATGCAGCACGATATGGCCGTACCTCGCAAAGGACGGATTGATCGCCGAGAGATCCTTTCCTGCGGAGGAAGCAATGAGGTAACGGAAATTTCCTTTCAGCCCGCCGGTCTTATACGTCATATCCGTAAAACCGCGCTCCATAATGATCTGCCCTGTCTGGTAACGGGAGATCAACGTTTCGGAAAGATCAGTATCCCTGTAAAACAGTGCAAGTCCGGCAAATGTCGCATTCACGGTTTCTTCGACCTTTCTTTTCGTCATTATATTCCATATGTTTTTGGATTCAACCGCAAAAATAGGAGCTTTATACCGTTTGTCAAGCGGCGTTAAGGTTTGTTGTCAAAACTGTCCGCGGTTATCGATAAAATGTTGCCATAAACGGAGAAATTTTTCCGAAGCTCTTCTCACGGGCGCAAGATCGACGCCTTCTTTTTCCAGCAACGTCCAGTGATCCTCAAGAAGCCCGGGATGCGCCAGCCCCAGTGTTTCCAGGGAAAGGAAGGTGCTGTCCCGCAATGTTCCGAAGCATCCGTCCTCCCCGTATCGCGGGCGGCTATGATCGAGCCAGCCGTTAAAATCGCTCTGGAAACCTATTGCGAAATTTATTTTTTCTTCTTCGGTAAGCGAATGAAAACCAGCTGCATGCTTACCTGACAAAGCAATATTATTCTCAATAAAATCTTTGAGCGCCAGGTAAGTAAACCTGTAAGAGTCCACAGAACCTTCGCAGTAGCACCCGTAAGGAAGCGCTGGCGTTTATGGAACAGCATCGCATCCCGGTCATTTCCACGCACGACGGCTTCAAGCCCATACAGAACCATGCGCGGGCGCTGGACGAAGAAGATGTGACCGCCATTTACAGAGGCGGGGGATTCGTGGCGTTACCGGTAAGCGGTATCTCTCTCAGGCCCTACAAGCCGCACGAAAAATACAGGCGGCTGATCGACAGCTTGTCCTGCGGTCGTTCATGTGGGTTATATCGGTCATGATGCAGGCATCGGCCAGCCAGAGGATCGCCTGTTTGCCATGTTCGGTAAGCCCCTTTTCCTGCTTCCCGTTGCAGGTCCCTTCCAGGTTGATGATCCCTGGAGCAAGCTGCGGAAGTATTGCCGCGCCGCCATGTTCCGAATCCACGAGATGAACGAGCGTGATGAAAGCCACTCCCTGCTCCGCCCAGAACAATGCATCGTTCCGGCTGTTCACCAGCTCTTTTCCGCCTTCGATGGAATGAATGATGATGGTCTTGTCCGTATGCTGCAGGTAATGCCGTACTTCCGAAGGATTGCGGGCTACCACAAAATCGTTCGCATTCGCTTCCGCAAAGCGGTTCACGTAGGCGACCTGTTCCATTATCAGCCGGCGGGCCTTTATCGGGGAAGAAATATATTCGCCGGTAAGCGCTCCGTTTATGATGATGCGCGCGCCTTTGTTCCCGCGCTGGAAATTAGCGTAGTTCACATTTCTGAACTGATGCCTGTAGGTGAGCGGCGGCGGATCTTCTTCATCAAAATATTTCAGGCCTTTTCCGAAGAACGGGTATGGAACATGCATCGTGGTGTGTATCTGCAGATCCATGTACTCGTTTACCAGCTGCGCCTACAGGCGGAAAGCGCAAAGAAAAAAAGTGATAAGCAAGATGGTTCTTCCGGTCATTATCCTAGGTTGATCAGCGAAGATATGGAATAAACGGCCTTACCGATATAGTAGATTCCGCAGGCGGTATACATGGTGTGTCGGAATTTTGGACCATCGGTGCGCGGTACCCTGGGCCACAGGTGCGCCGGCTGCTGTGTAACAACTGTTACAGATCCTGTGCATCCGTAATTTATCGTTCGACTGACCGCTATATATTTCAAGCTTGTGCGGCCGCGGCAGATTTTTGAGGAGGCACTTCTTTTCCCCGGGTGGCGAGAATGGTCTTTTTATAGAAATTGCGCGATAATACAAGGGCCGAACGCAGCGCTTTCTGTCTCCGGCCGGCCAGCCTGCTGATCAGAGATTTATTAATTTTTTCCCGCCCGGAAAAAAATTCAACAGAAGCTTCAAGGTCGTGCCAGTCGCCGATGGCGTCCTGGAGCTTGTGCAGGTATTTCGTATCGAGGCTCAGCGCTTGCGCCAGCGGCGCTTCCAGTACCTTATGGACATACAACAGTATCTTGATCTGCTTTCTTTGCTCGTGAAGGTCTTTTGCAGGGTCCTCTCCGTCAAAATATTCCGAGATCTCTTTCAGCTTTTTCCTGTATTTACGTACCACGGTACCGTCTTTCATATCCCTGAAACCTTTGGATAACTTCCTGTACGCTTTTTCCAGTTCCTGCCGGTATTGCTCTTCGTACAGCCGGCTAAACTCAGATACGGCGTGCTGCAACAGCTCCTGCTGTTCCTTCCGGAAAGCTTTTGTCAGGCCATATTTCTCTGCCAGGCGCAACCGTACCTGCAGATCGCGAATTTCTCCCGCGTGCCGGAAGATACTTTTTACCGTCTCCAGCTTCGCGGATTGCTTTTTCTTTTTGGAACGGCTTTTGAAAAACCGCATCAGCGCCCTTGCTTTTTTCATGGCCACACGCATCTGGTGAAGATCTTCGGGTGCGTGCGAGCGGACATAGGCTTCCATGCGGCCCAGCATCGTCTCCCACTCTTTGTCAAAGCGCCTTCTCTGTTTTTCTTTGGTTACCATTTCTCCTGTTTACGAAAACCTGTGAGCCGGAGTTTCCACCGCGGATCACATGGTGCCGGTATCCCTTGCCTGTCAAGGACAAGATGAAAAACCCAAATTTTATTAACGAGTCTGCAATGGTCGGTCACTATGTATTGTGCCTCTGCTTAACCAATCCTAACCAACGTTGCAACAAAACAAACCACAGAGGACAAAAACCCGGCTAAACCCCACCAGTAAAGGGATTCAGAAAAAACAAGATGAGAATAATTTTCTATCTTTCCCGACCGAAACCAACCCCTGTATGAGTACCCCTTTGAAGTCCCGCTCCGTGCGGGCAGCAAGTTCCAAAGAAAAGCTGGAACTGGAAAAGCTGCAGATCGAGATCCATCACCTGAAGCAGCCGTACATCAAGCGCGTGCTGGGCCCCATTCTCATACAAGCCTGGATCACGCTGATCGTGGGCGTTCTCTCCGTATATGCCATCTACCGCACCACGATAAATGATGTAAGAGAAAAAAACATCGACGCAAAGACCAAGTACTACGAGACCATGCTGAAGCGCGGAGAGCTGCTGATGCAGGAAGCAGAGCTGAAGGAAGAGCTCGGCGAGATCGAAGCCGGCAAACAAAAGCTGGTAGAAGATTCGCTGGCGATCGCCATGAGGATCGGCCGGATGCGCGATAGCCTGAGCCTGTACCAAGACAAAATAACGAGCGTATCGCTTGCTGTAAGCCGGCTTCAATCGGGCCTGAAAAAAGAAGTGAGCTTTGCCCCGGTAAACCTCAGCCTTTCCGGTATAACCAAAGACCGCTCGCCATACAGCCCTCATACCAGGAACCTCATCGCCATACTGCGCAACAGCGGTACGGATGCTGCGCGCCTCACCGATTCGCTTACGGTATGCTGCAGCCGTCCGGGCATAAATTTCATCAGCCTGTACATTCTTTATCACGGTACGCTCAAACCGGAATACAAGCACCGCTTGCTTTCGGAGCTCAAAGAAATACTTCCCGGCTCCCACTGCCTGTCTCCGGATATGGAAGGCATCCTGACAGGACGCGACTGGACCACGCGGGAAAGATACGAGCTTGCGGATGTTCTGCTCGACAGCTATGACGAGCGGATGCCGGCATGTACCAAAAGCGATATACTTTACATCATCAGCACATATGGCGCCGATCCGGAGTTTTATTTTTCGTCCGTGCGGTACTCTCGTTTCTGGGATTACCTAAAATACAACCGCGACCTTTTCATGTCCGACGATACGCTGGTGAGCAAAACCGGGCTGGCAAGAAATATTTGCGTCTTCTCACCGCAGCTGTTTTCCGCTCTTGCCGTTTACTATCTGTCCGGGCAGGGCGGTACGGGCGCGGAACTGTCCAAAAGAGGGATCACCGAAACAGCAGCCTCGCTGTTCCTTCTGCCGGCAAAAAAGATCGAGCAGCTAAATGTGTTCCTGTCGCACAACAATATTTTTCCGGAGTCAGCTTCGGAAGATCACTACCGGGCGTACTACAGACAGCACCGCGCAGCCGTAGACCGCTGGCTCACCGGGAACTTCGATTCGTTCCGCAACGGAAAGAACCTGTTCCAGGAATGCGTGAACAACAAAACATTTTAGTGTAAGCCGTTGTTCCGGTGGGGAAGCTTAAAGTAAAACGTGGCGCCTTCTTTCGGTTTGGATTCGGCCCATATATCTCCGTGGTGCCGGGCAATGATGCGCTGTGCAATGGCAAGTCCTGCGCCGGTTCCCTCGAACTCGGAGTCGGAATGCAGCCGCGAAAAAGGTTTGAAAAGTTTTGACGACTGGTCCGGATCAAAACCAGCGCCGTTATCTTTAACATAATAGATCGTATACTGCTCTTCCTGTATGCTGCCTACCTCGATGCTCGGAGAAGCCAACTTCGAAGAATACTTAATGGCATTGGAAAGAAGATTGCAGACCACGTGCCAGATCAGCCTTGGATCGGCGTAAGCCGGGTGTATCCCGTTCAGCCTGAGCTCCGGCGGATCTCCCGCTACCGATCCTGTGAGCGAATGAAAGCATTCCTCTACCATCGCTTTCATGTCCACCATCTCTTTGTTCAGCTCCGATTTACTGTACCGCGCGAAGGCAAGGAGGGAATCGATCATTCCCTTCAGCTCGTTCACGCAGTTGTTCAGCTGACCTACATACTCGGCATTTTCGTCGGCCGGATCGATATTGGCCGCCAGCACTGCAGTATAATTTTCCATAGCGCGTAAAGGCGTACGCAGATCGTGAGAGATCGAAAAGTTGAAAGAATCCAGGTCTTCGTTGATCTGCCTCAGCTCCCGCGTCTGCTCTTCGATCGCTTTCCTGAGCTTCTCATTGTACTGCTCCATCTCCCACTCCATCCGCTTTCTTTCGGTAATATCCTGTGAAATGCCGATCATCTTCACAGGTATCTTCTTTTCCTCATCAAATACCAGGATGAAGCGTCCGAAAACAGTCTTCATCGTTCCGTCCCTCGGCAGTATCCTGAACTCTGTCGAATAGTCATGCAGCTTGTAAAGGTTCTCCATGCTCCCGGTAACCAGATGCACATCGTCCGGGTGAACATGATCCAGGAAAAATTTATGTGAGACCTCCACGGTTCCGGGCTCGTAGCCAAACAGGCGATACGACTCATCGGACCACACCAGGCTGGATTTGTGAATGTCATCCTCGGCAAAATTGATCTCCCAGCTCCCTATTTTGGCGAGTTCCTGGGAATATAACAGCATCTGCTGATTTGCCTTCAATCTTTTTTCGGTGGCTTTCCGGTCTGTGATATCCTGGCAGGTACCGAGCACCCTGATACTTCCGGAATCCGACCTCATCACCGACGCCCTTTCGTGAATGAACTTTTCCGTGCCGTCGTCTAATATGATCCTGTGCTCCAGATCGTAGATCAGGTCGTTCTCTACTGTTTTTCTGATCATGTCGAAGACCATCTGCCGGTCATCGGGATGGACATGCTTGTAAAAAATATCTTCTGTAATATTGATCTCTCCGGGCTGGTAACCGAAGATCCGGTATGTTTCGTCTGAAAGGAACACTGTTCTGAAACGCAGGTCGTGCCCGCTATCCACAGCTTCGAGCTCCCATGTGCCTGTGTGGGCAATGGCCTGGGATGTAAGCAGGCGGTGCTTGAATATCTTCACTTCCCGCTCGCTTTCTTTCCGCTCGGTGATATCCTTACAGATACCGACCAATCGTTGCGGAGTCTTTTTCTCTACATCGAAAATGACCTCGAACCGCTCCTGTATATATTTTTGTGTTTTATCCCCTAGAATGATCCTGAACTCGGTCTCGTACAGCCTTCCGGGCTCCATTACTTCATCCAGGCTTCCCCGCACCAGGGCTACATCGTCCGGATGAACGTGCGTAATAAAAAGACCGTAATTAAAATCCACGGTACCCGGCTCGTACCCGAATATCCGGTATATCTCATCCGACCAGACGGAAGGATTTTCCCTCCAGTCGTCCAGGTTGACCAGATTCACCTGCCAGCTTCCCACCTTGGCCATTCTGAGTGATGCCAGCAATAACTCTTCGTCTATCTTTCTCTCCATAATTCAAGATACTTAATACCAATACATAATTCGACCAGAATATCTAAACATTGGACAAACATGTGCACACAATTCCACTACTTATGGAATCAGCATACAAATAAATAAAACTTGAATCTTCTCCTTTAATGGTGAGCTCAGCGAATATAAACAATTTTTTGAAACGCAAAACTTTCATGGTGAAATAGTTTTCTATTCCTGCAAGCCCGCGTTAACACCTGTCTGGCATGATATTTTCACCTCTATCATGCTGGTATTAAACGACTAAAAATCGTACACAGATGGGGCGGATATCTGTCACTACCAGGTAATAATTTACACAAAAAATTTAAACCCTGCAATTATGAAGAATTATTTCCTCCCGTTTTTGTATATAATCGTGCTGTGCGGTTGTGGCGGACGTAATACGGATTCGTACGTGGAATCTCCCGGCGACAAAAAAAGCACGAAAGATAAAATGCTGGAGGCCGGCGCAGAGCTCCTTCAGGATAAATCTCCTCTGAAAAAGTTCAACACTTATCTCGACGGGTTTCATTTCTATAACGGGAACATGAATGCCCAGATGGAAGCGCACCATTATGTTTCGCAGCTGAACGACGATATGTACCAGGCGATCATCTTCGATGGCAACGGCCCCGACGCCAAGATCATGGGTGTGGAATATATTGTAACGGAAGAAATTTTCCGCGGGCTGGATCCTGAAGAAAAAAAGCTTTGGCACAGCCATCATTTCGAAGTAAGATCAGGAAGCCTGATAGCGCCGGGAATTCCGGAAGCGGCCGAGCATGAGCTGATGGAAAAGCTGGTATCCACTTACGGCAAAACGATCCATACATGGCACACCGACCAGGAACGCTCATTGCCCGTAGGCGCGCCCATGATCATGATGGGATTTACGGCAGAAGGGCAATTGCACCCGCATCTTGTTTCCGACAGAGACAAGCGGTTCAACGTGTCGACGGAAGAGATCCGCAACAAACGAAAAGATATCCCCTCACCGTCTGTCGATCCCGGAGCCAACGCATGGGAAAAAGGAGAAATACGGCAGTTCATTATTTCATCACAGCCCGACTCGGCGGCGCACAAGCACCAGATGCAATGATCATTTCTGGTAATACAGCTTCGGCTCTTTTGTAATATTCCAGAAAAAGAGAAGCTCGCTGTTCGCTTTAGACATCTCAGGATGGACGGCGATCTCCCATGAAATAACTTTACAGTAAGCCGGCAGCTGCACTATCCGTTCCTCCGAGCGGCTCAGCAGCCCGAGCATTTCGCGCTCGCAGGCGTTGCCCCGGGGAAGTATCGGGTCGGCAAAAGTATAGAAGAGAGCGAAGACAACGGCCGCGGCAATATAAGCTCTTCTGAACCGTACTGCCATCCGGCTCAGCAGGAAGCACGAAGTGGAAATGTACAGGAACATGACGGCGATCGTGACCGGTATCAGCGTATCGTAACGCAGGATGTGCGGGCGGTAAGATTTATAACCTCCCAGCGGAAGCAAAAGGATGTACAGTAGAACGAACATAGCCGTATATCCGTAAATGCTGCGGAACGTCTTTCCTTCCTGAGGGAACATTCTCCACAGCAGGAACAGGTTTATAAGCGCTACAGCCAACAGCAGCGGGAAGCCGATGTTCCAGGTCAGCAACAGCAGAACGCCCTGGAAAAGCCTCGGATATCTTTGAAGAAGCGGAAGCGAATCTCCCTCATCGAGGCTGTTGGCCATGCCGATGTACAACGAGTACAGGCACAGCAGCGCTGCCGCCGAAAAGTAAATGATAAACGGAAGCTGTATCCTGCAAAGTATCTTCTGGAATCCCATCCTCAGCTGGTGGACGGCGACGAGAAGGAATACAATAAGCAGAACTCCGGGAACCAGCGGGCCGCCGAAAGGAAGAATAACCGTAAAGAAAACGAGGGATACATGCGTAACAACCCCCGGGCGGTAGCCGGGCTGAAAAACCGAGCGGAAAAAGGGCAGAAAATAAAGAAGCAGCAATCCCGCGGGCAGGGAATAAAAGAACGCGTACGCTACCGACCGATCGATCAGTCCAATGTGACGATTGAAACCAAGCGTTTGGAACAGCGGCACGGCAAGCAGCGCAGCTATCCACCACCGGCCTTTCGAAAGCACCTGCGCCCCGTACGCCAGCGGCCAGAGGATCAGCAGCTGCATCAGCACTTTCGACAACGCAACGGAGAAATAAATGCTGTCGATGGGCGACATGAAATTCTGCAGCAGCAACGGGACATTCCTGAAATAAATAGAATAGGCTTTGTAGATAAAGAAACGGTTCGGATTAGGATACGTGGCTCCGCCGAAGATCACGCTCAGCCCGAACGGATCGGCAAGTATCTTTTCCACCCCGCCGTAATGCAGCACTCCCGCCGAAACATCTCCGTCGAGCGGCAGATAATAATGCTGGAGGAAAGTATAAATGATATCGGCTGCCAGTAAAATAAAGGCAAAGACTTTCAACCATTGTACTCCGGAAGCGCGCATCGTACAAAAGTTGCAAATCCATATACATCTGCAACATTTTGTGAGTAAAATTCCGGGAAGAACATTTTGTCACAGGTTCTTAAAAAACCTTTATCTGTTTGTTTGTGTGCAGAAATGCCGATCTTTATCATCATATATTTCTGCTATGAAACCCGGGATATTTTTTTCTATCGTCATCTTACTTCTGCTTGGAAGCAGCGCCTGCACCCGCGAACTGAAAAGCTCTCCGTATGCCGGGGAGATACAATGGGACTCGCTGCAGGGAACTACTTCTGCGGACGCTTCTACGCAACTTGCCGTAAAAACGTATGTTATCGAGCACATCACGCCGGATTATGATAAAGAAGCGGGAACGGGAGCTTACATCCACATCCGCTACGACCAGATCGTAAACCCGACGCCTGCTCTTGACGATTCGGTGAACCAGCACATCCTTGCTTTTATCCGCGGAGTTTTCGATCCGCAGAAAGAGCTTAGCAACGCAACACCGGAGCAGATCGCCGGCGCGCTCATACGCCGGTACCGCTCCCGTACCGACAAAACCGGAAACACAGGAATAGACTACCAGGTAGAATGCCGCATCCGGCAGCCGTATCCCGGCCTGATCGCCGTAGAATGCAACGACGGAAGTTATTCCGGCGCCGCGCATCCCCGCTATACCGGCATCTATAACACTTATCTCGTACAGGACATGCCCGGAAGCCGTGAAAAAATGTTCAGCAATACGGAACCGCTGGGCCATATCGCGGACAAGATCATGGCTGGCGCTCCCGCAGCTTCCCTGCCGAAGACCATAGACCGGTTTTCGCAGGACGATCTCTTCGCATACCGCAACGATACCATCATTTTCACATTCCATGATATGAACAGCGAACCGGAGATCATAGCAAGCTCGCAGACCGGCTTTTTTATAAACCCCGCGCGCGGAATGCTGAAAAAGGTATCGTGATGCCTGCCTGCGGAAATGATTTTTATTTTACGTTTGTAGCCTCATATACCGTACTATGAACAGAGCCACTAACCCGGAATTGAAGACCTGGGTACATATACCAGAGAATTCCGATTTTCCCGTACAGAACCTGCCATACGGCATTTTCAGCTACAATGAGAAAAAGCCGCGCGTCGGAGTGGCGATCGGCGATTACGTGCTCGATCTGGCCTACCTGTATAAGAAAGGGTATCTCGACGAGCTTTTCCTGAACGAAAATGTATTCCGCTCACGCTGGCTGAATAAGTTCATAAAGCTCGGAAAACCATACTGGACGCTGACCCGGAACCGGCTGGCCGACCTGCTGCGCGAAGACAATCCCGAGCTCCGCGATAAGAAGGACGACGTGCAGCGGGCATTGATCCCTCTCAAAAAAGTAACGATGATGATGCCGGTAAAGATCGGCAACTACACAGATTTTTACAGCAGCATGGAACATGCCACCAACGTAGGAAAAATGTTCCGCCCGGACGGAGAGCCATTGCTCCCGAACTGGAAACATCTGCCCGTGGGCTATCACGGAAGAGCTTCGTCTGTAGTGATCTCGGGCACACAGGTGCGCAGGCCCAAAGGACAGACGATGCCCGACAATGCTACTTCGCCCGTATTCGGACCTTCGCGGATGCTCGATTTCGAGCTGGAGATGGGATTTGTGGTGGGCCGCGAAAACGAATTGGGAACAGCTATTCCTGCAAACGAAGCGGAGAATTACATCTTCGGTATGCTGGTCTTCAACGATTGGTCGGCGCGCGATATCCAGCGGTGGGAATATGTGCCGCTCGGACCATTCCTTTCGAAGAATTTTGCATCAAGCGTGTCGCCCTGGGTGGTAACGATGGATGCGCTGGAGCCATTCCGCTGCGAAGGGCCTGTGCAGGATCCGCCCGTGCTTCCTTACCTGCAGACGGAGAATGAGCACTCGTTCGATATTTCGCTCGAAGTGTATCTGCAGCCGGAGAAAGGTTCCGCTTCACTCATCTGTGAATCGAACTTCCGTCACCTGTACTGGAGCATGGCGCAGCAGCTCGCTCATCATACCGTGGGGGGCTGCAACATGCAGATCGGCGACCTCTGCGCTTCGGGCACCATATCCGGCCAGGAAGCAGATTCGTACGGCAGCATGCTGGAGCTCACCTGGAGAGGGACCCGCCCGGTAAAGCTTTCTGACGGCTCGGAACGCAAGTTCATCCAGGACGGCGACACCGTGATCATGAAGGCCTTCTGCAAAAAAGGAAATCTCCGGATAGGATTCGGCGAAGTAAGCGGAAAGGTGCTTCCCGCCGAATGATGACCGCCCGGTGATTCTTTTGATTAGCTCTGATTTTTACGTAATTTTATCCCTTTAGCAGACAAGAGGCGTATCATGGACATTTCCGCACCCGATCCCGAAAAAGAAAAATTAGAACTCCAGCGTAAATACAAAGCCTTGCTCAGGGCCTCGGCGAAAGTGGTGGCCGACAGCGAGGAAAGACAACTGATCCGGAAAGCTTTTGAAGTTTCGGTGGATGCGCACAAGGACATGCGCCGCAAATCCGGCGAGCCTTACATTTACCATCCGATCGCCGTAGCGATGATCGTAGCGCAGGAAATGGGACTGGACGCCACATCCATCGTCTGCGCGCTTCTCCACGACGTGGTGGAAGATACCGAGATCACGCTGGACGACATCCAGAAATTCTTCGGGCCTACCGTTTCGAAGATCATCGACGGGCTTACGAAAATATCCGGAGTATTCGACAATACACGATCCATACAGGCGGAAAATTTCAGGAAGATCGTGCTTACGCTTTCCGACGACATCCGCGTGATACTGGTAAAGCTGGCGGACCGCCTGCACAACATGCGCACGCTGGAGCACATGAAGCGCGACAAGCAGCTGAAGATCGCTTCCGAAACGCTTTTTCTTTTCGCTCCCCTCGCCCATCGCCTCGGGCTATACAATATCAAGACAGAGCTGGAGGATCTCAGCCTTAAATATCTGGAGGCGGAAGCTTACCTGGAGATCAACAACAAGCTCGAAAAGTCGAAGAACGTCCGCGACCGGTTCATCAACGTGTTCACCCAGCCGATAAAAAAAGCGCTCGACGCCGGCGGAATGGAATACGAGATAAAAGGCCGGACGAAATCCATCTACTCGATCTACAACAAGATCCATCAGAAGGGAGTTCCTTTCGAAGAGATATACGACATCTTCGCCATCCGTATCATCCTGGACGTGCCGTACGAAAAGGAAAAATCGGAGATATGGAAAACATATTCGGTGGTAACAGACCTGTACCAGCCGAAGCCCGACAGGCTGCGCGACTGGATATCTTTTCCGCGTGCAAACGGTTACGAATCGCTTCACGTAACGGTGATGAGCCCTTCGGGAAAATGGGTGGAAGTGCAGATCCGTACACGGAGGATGGACGAAGTGGCCGAGCGCGGATATGCCGCACACTGGAAATACAAGGAAAACAATGCCGAGTCGGCCATCGACGACTGGATCACGAAGATCCGGGAAGTGCTGGAAGCGGCGCAGGACGGCGAAGCTGTGGATTTTGTGGATGCGTTCAAGCTGGACCTGTACACCGACGAAGTGTACGTGTTCACGCCGAAAGGCGAGCTCAAGACCATGCCATCCGGCTCTACCGCACTCGACTTCGCCTACGAGATACACAGCGACATCGGCGACCATTGCCTGGGCGCAAAGATCAACAATAAGCTGGTTCCGCTCAGCTACGCGCTGCACAGCGGCGACCAGATCGAGATCATAACATCGCAGAAGCAGACGCCGAAAGAAGACTGGCTGAACTTTGTAAAGACCAGCAAGGCGCGCTCAAGGATCAAAGCTGCGCTCAAGGATGAAAAGCGCCAGATCGCGCACGAAGGAAGAGAGATATTCGAGCGGAAGCTCAGGAGGCTGAAGATCGATTTCTCCGAAGAAGATATTCCCAAGCTTCAGAAATTCTTCAGCGTGGAAGATCCTTCGGAATTCTTTTACCGCGTAGGAAAAGGCGTTATTTCGAGCATCCAGATCAAAAATTTTTACAAGGAAGAAGGCCGCAAGAGCTGGTACAGCTACCTGGCTACCAAGCTGTCGCGCCGTTCCACCAAAAAGCAGGAAGACAAGGAGTCGTTCGAAGACCTCGCGAAAAAATACAACCGCGGCGGCGACCAGCTGCTGATCGGCGACTCGATGGAAAAGATCGATTACAAGCTAGCGCCCTGCTGTAATCCTATTCCCGGAGACGAAGTGTTCGGCTTCGTTACCATCAACGACGGGATCAAGATCCATAAGATCAATTGCCCGAACGCCATCCAGCTCCTTTCCAACTACGCTTACCGCATCGTAAAAGCCAAGTGGATGAGCGCCGATTCGCTCGCGTTCCTCACCGGCATACGGGTGACGGGAATCGATGAAGTAGGTATTGTAAACAAGATCACCAAGCTGATATCCAACCAGATGAAGGTAAACATGCGCTCCATTTACTTCGATACAGACGACGGGATCTTTGAAGGGAAGATCACGCTTTTCGTGCAGGACACGCGCCACCTGAACGAGCTGATGGATAAACTGAAGACCGTGCCCGGCGTAATTTCAGTAGACCGGATGGATCAGACCTGAGACACCGGCATGCTGCGCCGGCAATATAACTCAGGCTAAAATTCCTTTTTCTCGCCAAATGATCGTACATTTGATCCGCAATATATGGCGTCAAACGACATATTGGAAAAAGTAAAAACGATCTTCGCGGAATTCCTGGAAAGCAAAGGCCACCGGAAAACCCCGGAACGGTTTGCCATTCTTGATGAGATCTACTGCCGCCAGGAGCATTTCGATGTAGAGGAACTTTACATCAGCATGAAGAACCGGAAATACCGCGTAAGCCGTGCTACCGTATACAATACGCTGGATCTTCTGCTGGAATGTAACCTTGTCCGCAAGCACCAGTTCAACAGCAATCTTGCCCAATACGAAAAATCGTTCGGCTACCGCCAGCACGATCACCTGATCTGCGCCGATTGCGGCAAGGTCGTTGAATTCTGCGACCCGCGGCTGTACCATATACAGACCGGTATTGCCCAACTGCTGAACTTCGAGCTCCTCAACCACTCGTTCATCCTGTACGGTAGTTGTAAAAAAGCCGACTGCCATGAAAAAATTTCCAAAAAAAAACTGGAGCAGGCTAACGCTTAGCGTCTGCCTCTCCGCAGCTCTTTCCGGCTGTTACCAAGGTCCGGATCCGCAGAAATTCTTCGGATCCGCTACGGAAGCTTCGCTTGAGATATACTTCGGAGGCGGGGAACAAGTTTTTACCACACCGATCGAACAAACGAGCGATCCTGAGCTTATCAGGCGATACAGCTCATTTATCGGACCGGACAAAACAAAAGCGTATACCTGCGGCTACGACGGCCGGATCGTTTTTACAAAAGATGATGTAGGGTACGATGTGAATTTCAATCTTGATCCGTCCTGCCGCCACTTTGCGTATATCATCGGCGATGCGCTGTATTGTCGCACCATTACAGACGAAGGCCTCGATTACATCACCGAAAAGATAACCGAAGCCTCAGAAAAAATATGATATGGCATTTTCATACGAAATAGAAAAAAAGAAAAAATACACCGATATCCGGATGAAGGGAATGCTGCTTTCGTCGATGGAAACATCGCCGCTGATAAAATCGCTGCAATTCTCCGACCCGGCGTCCGCCCGTTTTCTCATCGACCTCGACGGGCTGAACTATATGAACAGCGAAGGCTTCAATACGATGGTGAAGATCCTTACGTTCGCCCGCAATCACGGTGGTGACGTGGTACTCATAAATTTATCAACAGAACTTAAACAACTTTTCATAATTAGCAAACTGAATTCTATTTTTACCATCGCTGAAAACAAGCGTGCAGCCATCAGCTTGCTGAATGGCTGATTTTATTTTTAACTGTAACGATTCTTTTATGAAGGCAGACGTTTTGCTGGGATTACAATGGGGCGACGAAGGAAAAGGTAAGATCGTGGATGTGCTTACGCCGCACTACGACCTGATCGCTCGGTTCCAGGGCGGCCCGAATGCGGGGCATTCTCTCGAGTTCAACCAGACCAAGCATGTACTGCACACCATTCCTTCGGGAATTTTCCATACGGACAAGGTCAACCTCATCGGCAACGGCGTGGTGATCGATCCCATCGTGCTGAAAAAAGAAGTGGACAAGCTGGCCGAAAAAAATGTGGATGTAACGAAAAACATGCTCGTTTCGCGCAAGGCGCATCTCATCCTGCCTTCGCACCGCATCCTGGATGCCGCATCGGAAGCCGCCAAAGGCAAAGAAAAGATCGGCTCCACGCTGAAGGGCATCGGACCGACCTACATGGACAAGACCGGCCGGAACGGCCTGCGTATCGGCGATCTTGAAACAGCAGCCTTCGAATCGAAATACGCGTACCTGAAGCAAAAGCATCTCGACCTGATCAGGCTGTACAACTATACCGGATTTGATCTTGATACGCTGGAAAAAGAGTGGATGGAAAGCCTGGAGCTGATCCGCCGGCTGCCCAAGACCGACAGCGAATACCTGGTGAACGAGTACCTGGAGAACGGAAAAAAAGTACTGGCCGAAGGCGCCCAGGGAACGCTCCTGGATATTGATTTCGGAAGTTATCCTTTCGTTACCTCATCGAATACCATCTGCGCCGGAGCCTGCACAGGGCTTGGACTTGCGCCTAACCGCATCGGAGAAGTGTTCGGAATTTTCAAGGCGTACTGCACCCGCGTAGGCAGCGGCCCCTTCCCTACCGAGCTCAGCGACGAAACCGGCGAGCGTCTCCGCCAGACGGGAAAAGAATTCGGATCGACCACCGGCCGTCCGCGGCGCTGCGGCTGGCTCGATCTTCCCGCGCTCAAATATTCCATCATGATCAACGGAGTGACACAGCTCATCATGATGAAAGCCGATGTGCTGTCGGGATTTGACGTTATCCGCGTTTGTACCGAGTACGAATTCCAGGGCAATAAAACATCGAAGATGCCGTTTGACGTGGTGGACGGGGAAATCATCCCGGTTTACACAGAGCTCGCCGGATGGAAGGAAGATCTTACACAGGCCGAATCGCCCGACGATCTGCCCGAAGCATTCAATGCCTATGTCCGGTTCATCGAAGAACAGGTAAAAGTTCCGATCTCTATCGTATCCGTTGGCCCCGACCGCAAGCAAACTTTATTGCGTAATGTTCCGGCCGGCGCCTGATAAACATAGATATTCCATCCCGTTCATACTTTGCATCCTTGCGATGTCCGGAATCTTTTACGTTCCCGCACAGGCGCAGGATACCACCACAAAAGTGATCAACATCATCAACGCCGACGTGCTGAAAGGCGGGCAGATGAAAGGACAAAGCATCCAACGGCTCATCGGCCGCGTGGTGCTCGACCATGAAGGCGCGCAAATGTTCTGCGACAGCGCCATTTTCTACGACAACAAAAATTCCGTGCAGGCTTTCGGCAGGATCCATATCCAGCAGGGAGATTCGCTTTCATTGTACGGCGATTCGCTCGACTACGACGGAAATACCAAAATAGCCACGATGCTGGGTCGTGTCCGGCTCATCGACAAGCAGGTTACGCTGAACACCAACAAGCTCGTATACGACCGGGAAAAAGGCGTCGCCTATTATAACGACAACGGCAAGACCATTACGAAAAAAGATCAGCTCACCAGCAAAAAAGGATACTATTATGTGGGCACAAAAGAATTCGCCTTCAAGGGCGATGTGGTGATCCAGAACCCGGAGTACACGCTGTATTCCGATACCCTGATCCATAATACGGTGACGGATGTTTCATATTTCAAGGGCCCGTCCACCATCGTGAGTGAAAACAGCTTTATATACTGCGAGAACGGATGGTACGATAAGCCGAACGACCGGTGCCAGTTCAACGAGAATGCCTATGTGATATCGGAAAGCAATATCCTGCGCGGCGACAGCCTTTATTACGAACGGCAGCGCGGTTACGGGAAAGGCATCGGGAATATCTCGATCGAAGACACGGTGGAGCAGGTAACGGTGACGGGGAATTTTGCGGAGACCTTCCGGAACATCGAACGATATATCGTTACCGACAGCGCGCAGATGATGCAGGTATTTGACGACGATACGTTATTCATGCACGGCGATACGCTGCTGGCTACAGAAGACACGCTCGGAGAACGAGTGATGGATGCTTTTCATCATGTAAAATTTTTCAAGCGCGACATGCAGGGCGCCTGCGATTCGCTTTCGTACACACAGCGGGACAGCCTGCTGCGGATGTACTACAAGCCGGTAATATGGAACGATTCCAACCAGATCACGGGAGAATATATACAGGTGGCCATCAGCAAAGGAAAGATCTACCGCATGGACATTGTCGATATTGCGCTGATCATTTCGCAGGAGGATACCATACGGTTCAACCAGATCGGCGGGAACCGGATGGAAGCCTTCTTCGTGAACAACGAGCTGAGCAGGATCGAGGTGTACGAGAACGGCCGCACGGTATATTATCCGCGGGAGGAAGACGGAAATCTGATCGGGCTCAATAAGGTCGAATGCACCGACCTGACCATCTACATCGAAGACCGGCAGGTATCGACGATCATCTTCCGCAAAAAGCCGGTGGGCGTGCTGCATCCTATCGAAAAAGTAAATCCGCTCGAATACCGCCTCGACGGTTTCCAATGGCTGATACACCGCCGCCCCAAAACACGCCAGGATATATTCTTCTGGAATTAAAAAGACAGTTCAATCATTGTACATGGTGCTTCAATAAGTGAACCGCTTACATCAATAAGTGCGCGGGAAAACGCTTTTACGCCTGAAGGGATCATTATAATTTTATGACCGGATAACTCAAACGATCACTAAAACCAATGACCTATGACAACAAGCAATGCATTAAAGCAGCTGCGTAAAAAAAGAGGCTACAGCCAGGAGTATATGGCTGATCTTCTCAACATCAGCCAATCCAACTACTCCCGGTTGGAAAGCGGGCATACCCGTATTGTCGCCGACCAGATCCCCAAGCTGGCGTCTATTTTCCAGGTAGAGATCACCGAATTTTTTCCGAAATCAGCGGGGGAAGTGACGGCGGCCTGACCGATATTTTCAGTTAGCGATATGGCGGGAATGCGGGCAACTGTATTTCCGCCTTTTCATTTTCGTTAACCTTTTCGCCCGTTCGCGCCTGTTCACTTTTTCGTTAGCTTTGAAACAAAAAATATGGCGATCTGGCATAAGGAATATACCCTGGAACATCTGCACCAGATGAACAGGGATACGATGGGCGAGACCATCGGCATTGAATTTACAGAGCTGGGAGAAGATTTCGTACGGGCCAGGCTGCCGGTAGACCGCCGCACCGTGCAACCCGCGCGATTGCTGCACGGTGGCGCTTCCGCCGCGTTGGCCGAAACCCTCGGAAGCGTGGGCTGCTTTCTTACGATAGATACACAAACCCACACCTGCGTGGGGCTTGAGCTTAATATCAACCACATCCGCGGAGAGCGCGAAGGATATGTAACCGGTACCGCAAGGCCCGTGCACCTGGGCAAGACCACGCAGATATGGAGCATCGAGATCGTAAATGCAGCCGGGAAACCCGTGGCGGTAAGCCGCATCACAATGATGATCCTCGAAAAGAAATAAAAAAGATTCCGTAGTTTTGTGCCTATGCTGAAGCAGGTCTTCCTGGTCCTTATTTGCTGCTTTGCCGGACTTAGCGCCCGGGCGCAGGATATTCTGAATATCCAGGCTTCCATCGGTCCCAGCTTCGGGGTTGGGCAGTTCGCTGCCGACGATATGAAGAATCCCGGTTCGGGTTATGCAGATATTGGGGGAATCATCAACCTTCACGTCGGTCTCAAGCCCAGCAAGAATTTCGGAGTATGCTTCTTCGGCGCGATGGCCATGTATCCCGCCAAAACAGGTAAGATAGAAGCAGAGATAAATACAGCCAACAGCCTCAATCTCCGCGCGAGCAGCACGTATTACCGGTTCGGCATGGCCACCGGCGGACTGATGTTCAGCGGGCGCGTGAGCGAGCATTTCGCTCTCGATTCCAGGCTTACGGCCGGTTACATGTGGGCGGAAACGCCTTCCATCGAAATGAGGGAGAACGATATCATCTATTATAAGCACTACCGGACGCCCGGCGGAGGTATAACGGCATGCGGCTCATTCGGGTTCCGTTACATTTTCAAACGGATCTGGTACGTGTGCGGCACAGCCGATTTTATATTCGGCTATCCCGAATTCAACAATGCGATAACCGAGACCCGCGTCGGCGGCCTCAGCGTTACGCAACAAAATTCTTATCACCAGTTCATCGGTACGATAAATATTACCGGCGGCATCGGTATTTCCTTCTGACATGAGCACAATACAACTTTATACACCCGGGCACTGGAACAACTACGAGCTTATCGACTGCGGCGGATTTGAAAAGCTGGAACGTTTCGGAGATTACATCACTATCCGCCCCGAGCCGCAGGCTGTGTGGGACAAGGTACTTACCGACAGCGAATGGGAGCGGCGTGCTCATGTGAAATTCATCGGAACCTCGAGCAATTCCGGGCGGTGGGAAAAAACGAAGAAGATGCCCGACAACTGGCAACTGCGCTATTCCGCCCCGCAGATGGAGCTTACGTTCAACCTTGCGCTCACAGGCTTCAAGCATGTAGGAATATTCCCCGAGCAGGCCACCAACTGGGATTATATTTACACTTCGCTGCAAAAGATAAAAAATGAAACTCCGCGCTTTCTCAACCTCTTCGCCTATACCGGCGGAGCGTCTCTCGCGGCAAAGGCGGCGGGGGCTGATGTGGTCCATGTGGACAGCATCCGGCAGATCGTGAGCTGGGCCAACCGCAACATGGAATCCTCGGGGCTCAATGATATCCGCTGGGTGGTGGAAGACGCGGTAAAATTCGTGAAACGCGAGATCAGGCGCGGCAAGACCTATCACGGCATCATCCTGGACCCGCCGGCTTTCGGGCACGGGCCCAGCGGCGAAAGCTGGAAGCTGGAAAAGAACATCAACGAAATGGTAAAGGACGTGCTGCAGCTCCTGGACCGCGACCAGCATTTCCTTATCCTGAATACCTATTCCCTGGGCTTTTCGAGTCTGATCATCGAAAATATGATCCTGAGCGATCTGAAAAAATTCGATATTCCCAATTCAGAGTTCAGTGCAGGCGAGCTTTACCTGGAGACCAGCCAGCAGCAGAAATTACCTCTGGGCGTTATGGCAAGGCTCTCGAATTTGTGACGGGCATCTCCGGCTCGTGTGATAAGCCTTCGGAGGACTGTGTATTTTAACCTCCTGAAGTATAAGATCGTGAGTAAAAATTCTACACAATTTTGTAGGAAAAAATTCACAGCAGAATAGGTTTTTTAATTTCTTTTTATATTTTTGCTTCCGTCCAACTGGGGGTTGGATGGGTTCATTAAAATGAGGGTCAGAATATTAGTACAATATTCTCCTCGGTTCCGGAACCGTACCACGGCCGGAAAAAATAAGCGATAACGACAAAAATTGGCATGGCATGAAGCTAAAAACTTTATCAGGATTCCTTTTTTTCTTTTTGAGCCTTACGGCATGGTCTAATCCATGGGGCGATAAAGGAGACAAGGGAACCCCCGATCTGCCGGGCGGAAAATACTATTCCACATTCGATACGGCCACCGTGCATTACTGGATACCGCAGGGCGTGCAGCTCCGCGATACCTGCACGCTTACCCTGGCTTACAGCGCCAGCTGCGATTATGTTCACCCGGTCAATGGCAATGTTACTTCCAAATTCGGGAAGCGCCGCCGCCGTATGCATTACGGTATCGACATCGATCTCGAGGTCGGAGATCCGGTAAAGTGCTCATTCGAAGGAGTTGTGCGCTTTGCCAAATGGAACGATTCGTATGGAAACCTGATAGTGATCCGCCATCCGAACGGGCTCGAAACCTATTATGCACATCTTTCCCGCATCGATGTAAAATCGGGCGATTATGTGCAATCAGGCGATTTTATTGGCCTCGGCGGAAATACCGGCCGTTCCTTTGGCGCTCACCTTCATTTCGAGGTCCGCTTCATGGGTATGCCTATTGATCCTACCCGCCTTATCGATTTCACCACGGGAAAGCTGATCTACAATAACGTGAATCTTTTTATGCGCCGCGACAAGCTGGACCTGCAGAATGCGGAGCGTTATCATACCATTCTGCCCGGCGAAGACCTGTATTCGATCAGCCGGCAGTACCATATTCCCGTGAACCGGCTTATGGAACTGAACGAGATACAGGAATCCGATGTGCTTATCGTCGACAGCAAGCTCCGGTATTACTAACCAGGAAATTAATGTTTTGGATGATCCTGTCTGTTCGCGCAGACAGGATTTTTTTTTACCGTATGCGGTCTACCGAACGGATCAGCTCGTCGTCCTTACGGATGTTGCGCAAAGCCAGCCATGTCAGTATCAGGCTGACAAGCGGAAAGATAAGGCCCGGAGAGCGAGCAGGTTCAAAAGCATAGGATGGCGCGGGATTCGTAATATAGTACAAAACGACGGCGTAATGCACGATGAGCGCGATGAAGATGAAACGGCATGCGGTCATCTGCGTTTTACGGTTGCGATACAGGAAAATGGTAACGACGCTGAGTGCCACCACGAGGAAGTTCACAAGAAAGAAAATAGCGGGAAATCCCTTTAATGCACCGTACTGAATTTTCAATGCGGTAAGCACGGCATTTCCATCCGCCGAAACCCAGCCGGCCGAAGGGACGAAAAGCAGGAGAAGGTGAATGATCGTTATGGCAAAAAGGAACAGGGATTGTACGCGCTGCAGCATAATTGGTATAATTTTCGGGTACAATTATACAACAAGTTGGCCGTATCGAAAATTTCAGTAATTTTATAAATCCGTTTTGCTATTTGAATTAATTATTTTGTATAATTGCGTCGCTTTTCGAAGGTATTCTTCTGAATAACTTTCAGCAATCATCAATCACATTTCAATACAAATCTCTTCCCGGAAGCACCGGGATCACAATCCAAATGTCATTGCACCGTTTTTTAGTTAATTATCTAAACATTCATTCATGTACGAAATCTCAGATCTGAGGGAAAAGCTGTTGCCGGAACTGAAGGAGATTGCCAAATCCCTGAAAATTTCCCGTTACCAGACGATGAAAAAGGAAGAGTTGATTTACAAGATCCTGGACGAACAAGCCGCCAATCCGGCAGAAGCAGGCCGGGTAAAACAGAATATCAGCGAACTGGCAAAAGAGCCTGTCAGAGAAAGTCTCGATGTAGAAGATGGAGACAAGCCCAAACGTAAGCGTCTTCGCGTAGGTCCCGTTAAACTCAACCTGTTTGAGAATTCCCCCAAGCCTGCGCATAAAATTGTGGATGAGGAAATGACCAACGTGGATACAGATATCTCACCCGATAAAGAAGAAGCCCCTTCAGAAGAAGAACCTGTGGCAGCACAGGAAGCGGCTCCCCTGGCAGAAACGACGCATACTCCGTCGCCTGAAGCCGGAGAGCAGATCCAGCAACCGCAACAACCGCAGCCGCAACAGATCTTCCCCCAGCACAACAATAAGAAGAACTTCGATTTTTACAGCTTTGAAGGCGTGGTGGAAAGCGAAGGCGTGCTCGAGATCATGCCCGACGGTTACGGCTTCCTGCGCAGCTCCGATTATAATTATCTCAGCTCGCCAGACGATATTTACGTTTCACAATCGCAGATAAAACTTTTCGGTCTCAAAACGGGAGATACCATCATCGGTACCATCCGCCCGCCGAAAGAAGGAGAAAAATATTTCCCGCTGATCAAGATCCGCGAGATCAACGGGCTTTCCGCCGAGAAGATCCGCGACCGCGTTCCGTTCGATTATCTTACTCCGCTGTTCCCGTACGAAAAGATGCAGCTTACCAGCAACGGTGCGAAGAAAGACAACATGTCGCTGCGTATCATGGACCTTTTCACGCCGATCGGCAAAGGCCAGCGCGGACTGATCGTGGCACAGCCGAAAACCGGTAAGACCGTATTGCTGAAGGAAGTGGCCAACGCCATCGCCGCTAATCACCCGGAAGTTTATCTCATCATCCTGCTCATCGACGAGCGCCCGGAAGAGGTAACCGATATGGCCCGCAGCGTGAACGCGGAAGTGATCGCTTCCACATTCGACGAGCCTGCCGATCGCCACGTAAAGATCGCCAACATCGTGCTCGAAAAAGCCAAGCGGCTTGTCGAGTGCGGACATGATGTGGTGATCCTGCTGGATTCCATCACACGTCTTGCACGTGCCTACAACACTACCGCGCCTGCTTCAGGTAAGGTGCTTACAGGTGGCGTGGATTCCAACGCCCTTCAGAAACCGAAGAAATTTTTCGGCGCCGCGCGGAAGATCGAAGACGGAGGCTCGCTCACCATCCTGGCCACGGCCCTTACGGAAACCGGCTCGAAAATGGACGAGGTCATCTTCGAAGAATTCAAAGGTACTGGTAACATGGAACTGCAGCTCGACCGCAAACTGTCGAACAAGCGCATATTCCCTGCCATCGATATTACATCATCCAGCACACGCCGCGACGATCTGCTGGTAGATAAAGATACCATCAGCCGCATGTACGTTCTGCGCAGCCACCTGGCAGACATGAACACCGTGGAAGCTATGCAGTTCCTCATGGAGCGCATCAAGTTCACCCAGAGCAACGACGAGTTCCTGGTGTCGATGAACGGATAATTTTTGAACAGAATCATTAAAGATCCCTGCCAACCGGCGGGGATTTTTATTTTTGTACCCTATGAAACCTACCGGAGTTGCTATTCTTTGCGCCGTTGCCTACCTGGCCTTCCGCATCATGTTATTTATGGCCAATATGCAGCACCAGGTGCTCGTGGAAGCTCCGTTCATTCCCCTGTTCGGGCTTATCTTTATAGGAGTGACGTATGTGATCCTCCGCTATAACAGGACCGCCGTGGCATACAACTGGGTGGAAGCCTTCAAGGCTGGCGGGCGCGTGGTATTGCTCAGCGCCGTTATCGCTTCGCTGGGCGTATGGTTTTATTATACCGTTATCGATCCGGATTATCTCGAACTGGTCACCATCGATTTTTATAACCGCCGGAAAGCAGAAGGCTTCAATGAAGCTCAGCTGACAAATTACCTGGAAGTGATGAATTTCATCAACCGGCCGTTCACGCGCAGCACGCTTTTATTGTCGGGAATGGTGGCGCTGGGGCTTATCTCTTCGCTGATGCTTGCGTGGATGGTAAAAGTATTCCTCCGCTCCCGCTGAGCTCACATCAAAACATTCCGCCGGCCACGCCCTGCATTTCGGAATTCCACGTATTCTCCGCATTTTCCAGCGCACGGTTCAGCGCTACGATCAGCAGGTCTTCCAGCTCTTCCTTATCGCCCGACAGAAGGCTGTCGTCGATGCTCACCGCGGTGATCCGGCGATTGCCGGTAGCGGATACTTTTATTTTACCGTCGGCCGATTCTCCGGTCACCTGGATCGCGTCCAGCCGTTTTTTCGATTCTTCCATTTTCTGCTGCATTTCCTGCAGCTTTCCCATCATATCAAACATACTGATAATTAAAAAGTTAAAAGTAAAAATTAAAAAAACGTTCCTATAACAGAACGACGTCCTTGATTACTTCCGCTTCCAGCTTTTCGTTCAGGTTGCGGATCAGCAGCGACTTGCTCATCGAAAGCTCCTGCCGCAGCACCGCCGATTCGAGCGTGATGGTAAGCACCCCGTTGCGGAACCGGAAACTTTTGGTAAGCCGGGCCACCGTATTTCCCATCAGTGCAGGCCACGCTTCCTCCAGCTTCAGGGCCACCACTTTATCGTCCATATTGTACGATCTAAGCATCTGGCCTATTGCGTCCTTCAGCGTGATATCCTTCGACTTTTTCATGTTTTACAGGGAAATAAACGATGCATTTACCCCAAATTTATCAAAAACCTGGGAGATTTTCTCCTTTCCGGTATCGGTTATGAACACTTGCCCGAAACCCTCTTCCGATACTTTTGTCACCAGCCTCCCCACCCTTCCGGCGTCCAGCTTGTCGAAAATATCGTCGAGCAGCAATATGGGATTGAAGCCCATTTTGCGGCCGAGGTAATCATGCTCCGCCAGCTTCAGCGCGGTGAGATAGGATTTCTGCTGGCCTTGGGACCCGAACCGCTTGATAGGGAATGTATTGAGGCGGAACTCGAGATCGTCCCTGTGAATGCCTGAGCTGGTGTACTGCACCGCGCGGTCCTTTTCGCGGCATTGCAGCAGCAGGTCTGTAAAGCTTCGATCATCGCCGAGCTGGCTGTCGTAGGTCATCGACACCACTTCGCCTTCCCCGGCCAGGAAATGATAATACCGGTTGAACACTTCTGTAAATTCGTCCAGGAAAGCCATTCTCTTCTCAAAAATGGGCGCTCCGTATACCGAAAGCTGTTCGTCATATACATCCAGCGTCTCGCCGTCGAAGCTGCGTTGCTCGGCCATTCGCTTCAGCAGGGCGTTGCGCTGCTGCAGCACCCGGTTATAGGCGATCAGCGCATCCAGGTACGTATGGTCGAACTGCGAGATAAGGCTGTCGACAAACTTGCGCCGTTCCTCGCTTCCGCCCGTCACCAGCACGCTGTCAAGGGGCGATATCACCACCAGCGGGAACAGCCCGATATGGTCCGAAAGCCGCTCGTATTCCTTTTTATTGCGTTTGAACTGCTTCTTCTGCCCGCGTTTCAGCCCGCAGTACAGGTGCTCTTCCCTGCCCTCGCGCCAGAACATCCCCTCCAGCATGAAAAAAGGCGCGTCGTGGCGTATATTCTGCGAATCGACGGGATTGAGGAACCCTTTGGAAAAACAAAGGTAGTGAATGGCGTCCAGCAGGTTGGTCTTACCGCGGCCATTGTCGCCGCTAATGCAGTTCACACCCGGAATGAACGAGAACTCCTGCTCTTCGTAGTTCTTAAAATTAAGGATATGTAGCCATTCCAGGTGCATGCTTGAAATTATGCGTGAAGGAACCGAATTTTTCCCAAAAATACAGACCCAACCAAAAAAAGTATATTTTTGCACTTCTAAAAATCAACAATGGCAAAACATCAGACAGACAGGAACCAGAACGCAAGTCTGGTCGATCTGGGAGGAACCTACGACAAAATGAACGCTTTTTTCAACAGAAACAAAAAAGTGGTATACGGCGTAGTAGGCGCCATCGTGCTGGGTGTAGGCGCATACCTGTATTACAGCAATATGGTGCTCGCTCCCCGCGAAAAGGAAGCCTCTGCCATGATGTTCAAAGCAGAATATTATTTCGGGATCGATTCCTTCAACCTGGCGCTTAACGGCCGTGGCGAAGACTTTATCGGGTTCCAGGAAATAGCTGACGAATACGGCAATACCAAAGCCGGTAACCTCGCATGCTATTACGCCGGCGTATGTTACCTGAACACAGGCAAGTTCCAGGAGGCCATCGACATGCTGAAGAAATTTGATTCGGATGATGTGATCGTGGGCCCGATCGCTCTCGGCTGCATCGGCGACGCTCACCGCGAGCTCGGCGAATCAGAGGAAGCTGCAGGCTACTACGAAAAAGCCGCCAAAAAGAACGCCAATTCATTCACTGCGCCGATCTACCTGAAAAAGGCCGCTCTGACCTACGAAGAGGATCTGCAGAACTACGACAAGGCGCTTGAGCTGTACAAAAAGATCCAGCAGGAGTACGGCAACACCACCGAAGGCAGGGATGTATCCAAATACATCGCCCGCATCGAAACCATGACAGGCAAGCAATAATGTCTTCGTCGCACAAGAACCTTTCCGATTTCACATCCTCCGTGCCCAACGGAACCGGCTACCGGTTCGGCATCGTTGTGGCCGAATGGAACAGCGCCATCACCTTTGCGCTGCGTGACGGGGCCATACGTACGCTCACATCCGCAGGTGTAAGCACCGAAGATATCCATGTGCATCACGTTCCCGGCAGCTACGAATTACCCGTCGCAGCCTCATGGCTCATCTCCTACGCGGGAGTGGACGCCGTTATCTGCATCGGTTGCGTGATACAGGGCGATACCCCGCATTTCGACTATATCTGCCAGGGAGTGACCCAGGGCATTATGCAGCTGAATACAGAAACGGAAGTTCCTGTGATCTTTGGCGTGCTGACGGTGCTCAACCAGGAGCAGGCGCTGGAGCGCGCAGGCGGGCAGCATGGCAATAAAGGAGAGGAAGCGGCCTTCACCGCTCTGAAAATGGTCGCATTGCATCAGCAGCTCATCGACCAGCACCATACGGAGGAAGATGAAGAGGGCGACGATGATAATCTAATCGAGTTTCCGTAAAATATCCAGCGCTTCTTCCACGTGCCGCGAGGCATTGAACTGCGAAGAAAAAATGTGGCGGATCACCCCGTACTTATCGATCACGAAAGTGACCCTTCCCGGGATCATGAAGAAAGTTTTCTGAATGCCGTAGAGCTCGCGTACCTTTCCGTTGGTATCGCTGAGCAGCAGGAAAGGAAGCCCGTGCTTGCCGGCAAATTTGATGTGCGTGTTCGTAGAGTCTGAGCTTACGCCAATCACTTCCGCACCGTAATTTTTAAATACTTCGTAATGGTCGCGAAAGCACCTGGCCTCCTGGGTACATCCCGGAGTGTCGTCTTTTGGATAAAAATAGAGGACCACGTTGCTTTTTCCCCTGAAATCGGAAAGCCGGATCAGTTCGTTATGCTGGTCCTTCAAAATGAAGTCCGGCGCAAAATCACCTATTTCCAGAGTCTTTGAAACTACTTTTGACATACTCCATACCAATGAGAGAGAAATCCCCGCAATAACCAATAGTATAACGGATAGAATGAGGCCCCTCTTTTTATACATTCCTTATGCAAGTATACGGTAATCGCTGAATTGCCCGCGTTTAGCCCGGTTAAATTACGTTAACCCTTCCCCGCGCCGAATAATAAATTCTCTTAAAAAACCTTGCCTTTTGCGATACATGATTACTTTTGATTCGCATGTTTCAGCGCTTACTCTCTGAAAATATCATCATTGCATGGCGTTCGATCCGTGGGCAGCTGCTGCGAACCGTACTCACCATTCTTATCATTGCATTCGGCATTATGTCGCTGGTAGGCATGCTCACCGCCATCGACGTGCTGAAGCAGAACATCAGCGAGAACTTTGCATTCCTCGGCGCCAATACATTCACCATCCGCAACCGCGGCATGACGATCCAGTTCGGTAAAGGCGGACAAAAACCAAAACGCCATCCCCAGATACAATATGAAGAAGCGGTGCGCTTCAAGCAGGAATTCAACTTTCCCGCGGTGGTTTCGATATCCGCCAATGCCACAGCTGCCGGAGTGCTGAAGTACGGCTCTAAAAAAACGCATCCGAATATTCCCGTCATCGGTGGCGACGAAGATTATGTGGAAACGGGAGGATTCGAGATCGACAAAGGCCGCAACTTCACCATGGAAGAACTGAGCGCGGGGCGGAGCGTGGTGATCATCGGCTCGGAGATACGAAGCAATTTTTTCGGCGATAACTCCGGGCTTGAAGAAGGCATCTGGATAGGATCGAAACGATATACCGTGATCGGAACACTGAAGGAAAAAGGTTCCGGCATGGGAATGGGCAGCGACCGCACCGTCATCATTCCCATAAACAACCTGAGGGCGAATTACGAAAGCGACCGGACCTCCTTTGTCGTTACCGTAAAATGCCCGAGCCCGGAAGTGATGGAAAGCGCGGTGGGCGAAGCCACGGGATTGTTCAGGATCATCCGGCAGGACAGGCCGGGCCGCGAAGAATCGTTCGAGATCGAGAAAAGCGACAGCCTCATCAAAGAGCTGCTCGGCATGACCACCTATATTTCCATCGGATCTATCGTAATAGCGATCATTACGCTGGTGGGCGCGCTCATCGGCCTGCTTAACATCATGCTGGTATCCGTAACCGAGCGGACGCGCGAGATCGGCGTGCGGAAGGCCATCGGCGCCACGCGGCAGTCCATAGCCATACAATTTCTCATCGAGGCCATATTCATCTGCCAGCTCGGCGGCGCGTTAGGCACTGTACTTGGCATCCTGGTGGGCAACATGCTTACGCTCATCCTCGGCGGATCATTTATTATTCCCTGGAACTGGATCATCGTAGCCGTAGCCGTATGCTTCATCGTAGGCGTCATCTCGGGTTTCTATCCCGCCATGAAAGCTTCCAAGCTCGATCCGGTGGAGTCATTGAGGTATGAGTAGTGAGTCCTGAGTATTGTCCTGAGATCGTTACGAGATCATTGTATGGTTACCAGATTTACCCGCCGAAGCCACAGGCGTAGGAGGGTTATCCCCCGAAGCCACAGGCGTAGGAGGGTTACCCGCCGAAGCTATAAGCGAAGGCGGGCTCCAGCATCCGGCATCCATTTCCCATTTCCTTCCCACATCCCCTCCTTTCTTTGACCTCACAAAAACATCTGACATGGTCAAAGCAATACTCGCCGGCTTCTTCACAATAGCAACAGCGCTGCCCGCCTGCGCGCAGATAACCGCCCAGGGCCAGGGCGGCAACGATGTGCTGTGGATGGCGTTCGGCATCGAACAGAAACTGGGCAAAAGATGGACGAACAAAAATGCCATTGCATACAGCCGGCATAGCGGCGAGGATGATCTTACGCTCCTTGAGCAGTCGGGCGTTTTTACCGTCCGCGAAGAGATCGTATACCGCATATCCCGTCACTTCAAGCTTTCGCAGGGCGTATTCTATGCCGGGCGGAATTATTACGACGCGGAGCATCCTTCGTATATAAACGAAATACGGCTATATCCGCGGCTTTACCATGAGTTTAACGCAGGCAGGATCCGCTTCTCGCATTATATCCGGGCCGATCTGCGCTTTTTCAGCGGTCCGGGCTTCCGGCAGTACAGCAAACCGTTCGAGTTACGCAACCGGTACAACATGAAAGTTTCCGTTCCGCTGGACAAAAACGAGGAGCATTTCATCACAGGTATCACCGAGTTCTTTTTTGCCACCGACACAAAGCTACGTCCCGAAGGCGCTATGCAAACCCCTTATGATTTTACAGAGAACCGCACCTCGTTCTTTTACCGCCGGCGGCTGAAGGACCCGGACATGTATTTCGACGCGGGCGTTATGTTCCAGACCTGGAAGGACAGCGCGACCGGGAATTTCCGCGAAACGGTGCTGTTGCAGGTGGACATTATCCTGATCGACCCTTTCCACCGGAAATAAAATTTTTAATTGGAGATATTATTCTGATGGGGCACCCCTCCGCTTGCACATCGCGCAATTGTTCCGGCATTTTGCGCGGAGGCCGGGCCATCCGCTGTATCCCCCCGAAGGATCGCAGATTCCTTCGGGGGGATGCCGCTCCTGTCCCTGGCGCGGTTCCGTTTTTACGCACGGGCATTTCCGTAAACAAGAAAAGGCATCCGTTGGGATGCCTTTTAAATACTTGTTCTAACCTAATTACTCTTCGACTACTTCAAACTGAAATTCTACTTTAACTTCTTTATGCAATTGGGCAGTGGCCTTGTACATGCCTACTGTCTTAATGCTGTCGTCAACGATGTGCAGTGAACGGCGCTCTACGTTGAAGCCGGCTTTTTTCAGAGCTTCGGAAAGCATTACGGTGTTGATGGAACCGAAGATCTTACCGCTGTCTCCTACTTTGGCGCTTAATTTCACGCTGGAGGACTGCAGCTGCTCAGCGAGGGTCTGCGCCTCGGCCATAACCTTCTCTGCCTTGTGAGCCTGCTGTTTTACATTCTCTTTCAGCACCTTCATAGTGGAAGTGGTGGCAACTACCGCCATTCCACGGGGGATCAGGAAGTTACGGGCATAGCCGTCGCGAACGCTCACTACGTCGTTCTTATATCCTAAATTGTCTACGTCTTGTTTCAGAATGATCTGCATGGCCAATTATTTTAACATATCTCCTACATAAGGCAACAGGGCGATCTGGCGGGCACGCTTTACAGCCTGGGCCACCTGGCGCTGGTACTTCAGCGAAGTACCGGTAATACGGCGGGGAAGCACTTTGCCCTGCTCGTTGATCAGTTTCAGCAGGAAATCAGGATCTTTATAGTCGATATATTTGATTCCCGACTTCTTGAAACGGCAATACTTGGACTTCTTCACCTCGATGGGCGGAGGAGTAAGATACCGGATCTCAGACTGGTTCTCTTCTTTTACGTTTTGATCGAGTACTGTGCTCATACGATAATTATTGTTCAGCTACTTTTTCTTTCTTTTTACCTGCCAGCTTATCACGGCGTTTTACGCTGTATTCGATGGCATCCTTATCGAGGCGTACGGTCATGAACCGCAGTACGCGCTCGTCGCGGCGGAACGTAAGCTCCAGCTTATCAATGAATGCGGCTTCAGCGCGGAATTCCATTAAATGGTAGAAACCAGTGGATTTTTTCTTGATCGGGTAAGCCAGCTTCCGGAGACCCCAGCTCTCTTCATGCACGATCTCGCACTTGTTCTCCTTCAACAGTTCCCTGTACTTATCCACCGCTTCTTTCGCCTGGTCATCGCTCAGCACCGGGGTGAGGATGAATACTGTTTCATATTGGTTAATCATTCGATTGATATTTAATCACTTCCCAAAAAGGGCTGCAAATATACGGACTAATCCTTTTAAAACAAATTAAAATTCGGATATTTTTAGAATATCCATATTCTTATTTGCTAAAGGAGTGCAAATATAAAAGGAATTTCCGAACTATCGATTTTTCTTTGATAATTGACTGAATGCTCTAACTTTGGAAACCTCAATGCCACGATCATGAAAGTAAACATCCCTAAAGAGACCAAGCTGAAAGAGAACCGGGTAGCCATTACCCCGGATGTTGTGAAAGAGCTGATCAAAAAAGGTTTCGATGTGACCGTGGAAGCCGGCGCAGGGCAGTCTTCCTTTTATTCCGACGAGCAATACCGCGACGCAGGGGCCGGCATAGAGCCCGATACGGCCGTCCTTTACCGGTCTGCCGACGTGCTGCTCAGGGTAAATCCCCCCGCTCCCGAAGAGATAATAAATATGAAGAGAGGCGCCGTTCTGATCTCTTTCCTCTGGGCCGCCACCAATCCGGCCATAGTGGATGCCTGCGCCCGGGCCGGAATTTCCGCCTTCTCCATAGATGCCATTCCCCGTATATCCCGCGCCCAGAAAATGGACGCGTTATCCTCGCAGGCAAACTTAGCCGGTTATAAAGCCGTATTGCTCGGAGCCGATACGCTCGGCAAGATCTTGCCGATGATGACCACCGCAGCCGGCACCATCCGCCCTGCGAAAGTAGTAATATTCGGCGCCGGAGTTGCCGGCCTGCAGGCCATTGCCACCGCCAAACGCCTCGGGGCTGTCGTGGAAGTTTCCGACATCCGCCCCGAAACCAAGGAGCAGGTGCAATCACTCGGCGGAAAGTTCATCGAGGTAAAAGGCGACGATTCCATCACCATCGAAGGAGGATACGTGAAAGGCGTGTCGGACGAATTCCTGAAACGGCAGCAGGAGCTCGTAGCCAAACATATAAAGGAAGCCGACATCGTAATTACGACCGCGCTGATACCCGGCAAAAAAGCTCCCCTGCTGGTAACGGAAGAAATGGTGAAAAGCATGCGCTTCGGCTCCGTCATCGTCGACATGGCCGTGGAACAGGGAGGAAATGTGGCCGGCAGCGAGCTGAACCGCACCGTAGTAAAACATGGTGTAACCCTCATCGGCGAAAGCAATCTTCCGGGACTGCTGCCCATGAATGCAAGCGACCTGTACGCACGCAATATTTCCACTTTCCTTTTTCACCTGGCCGATAAGGACAAGTTCCACTGGGAAATGGAAGAAGAAATAACCAAAGGCTCGCTTATCGTGCACAACGGCGAAGTGGTGCATCCGGGCCTGCGTGTAACAGTAAGCAACGGATAGAACTTATCGTATGGCAGATCTTAATTTATCCGGCGGAAAAGGACTTGAAAAGAATAGCGCACCCTGCACCGGCTTTTGCGGTGCCGCGGATCCGTTATCTGGCATTTCGCGCAGCATCATACAAAAAGTATAACAGTCAACACATAGCTTATGGACTTTATCCAGGACACTTTAAAATTCATTTCCGACAACCGGGAGATCTTCTATTTTATTATTCTCAGCGTGTTTGTGGGAATTGAAGTGATCGGCGGAGTGCCTACCGTTCTTCACACTCCGCTGATGAGCGGAGCTAACGCGATACACGGCGTGGTGATCGTAGGCGCCATTATCGTAATGCTCAACACCCGCGCAGACGATTATGTGTCGCTGGTGCTCGGCACCCTGGCCGTATTTCTCGGCACGCTCAATGTGGTGGGGGGCTTTGCCGTTACCGACCGCATGCTCGAAATGTTCAAAAAGAAAAAGTAACCCGTCAACCCAAACCTGCTATGAGCGAATACATCAAAGAAATTGTCTACATCATCGCATCCGTCACTTTCATCGTGGGCCTGAAAATGATGGGCAACGCCAGGACGGCCCGCAAAGGAAACCTGGTGGCCGCGGTGGGGATGACGCTGGCCATCTTCGTAACCGTCTTCCTGCACAAAGGCTCCGTTCCCGCATTGAATTACATTCTCATCTTTGCCGCCGTTATTGCCGGTACCGTTGTGGGAATGCTCACCGCGAAGCGCGTGCAGATGACGGCGATGCCGGAGCTCGTATCGCTCTTCAACGGTATGGGAGGCGCATGCGCAGCCCTGATCTCCCTGATGGAATTCGGTCACATCCGGCACGACCTGGAGTCGATCCGCAACGCCGATGTGGTATCGCACCTGCCGAAAGGCATGCTGGCCGCTATTTTCCTGGGGCTGATCATCGGAAGCATTTCGTTTGCCGGCAGCATCATCGCTTACCTGAAGCTGAAAGGAACAATGAACAAGCCGATCCGGCTTCCTCAGTATAATATTCTGAACCTCGTGGTTGTGATCGCCGTTTTTGCGCTCGGCGGTTTCCTGGTCTTCAATCCCCAGTACGCCTGGCTGGTGTACGTGCTGTTCGCGGCGTCACTGCTGTACGGAGTATTGTTCACCATACCGATCGGCGGCGCCGATATGCCCGTGGTGATCTCGCTGCTCAACTCCTTTACCGGGCTGGCCGCGGCTTTCGGAGGGTTCCTCTACGATAACAAAGTGATGCTCACCGGCGGAATTCTCGTAGGCTCGGCAGGAACGCTGCTCACCATTATCATGTGCAGAGCGATGAACCGTCCGCTCACCAACGTGATCTTCGGAGCATTCGGAGGTTCCGGCGGAGGCGCGGGCGTGGAAGTAAGCGGTTCTATCAAGGACAGCAACGCCACAGATATTGCCGTGCTGATGAACTATTCCAAGAAAGTGGTGATCGTTCCCGGGTACGGGCTCGCGGTAGCGCAAGCCCAGCACGTGATCCATGAGCTGGAGCAGATACTGGAGGAACGCGGCGTTGAAGTGAAATACGCCATTCATCCCGTGGCGGGCCGGATGCCCGGGCACATGAACGTGCTCCTGGCCGAATCGAACGTAGCGTACGAAAAGCTGGTGGAGATGGAAGATATCAATCCCGAGTTCGACCAGACGGACGTAGTGCTGGTGGTGGGCGCCAATGATGTGGTGAACCCCGCCGCGAAGACCGATCCGTCCTCGCCGATCTACGGAATGCCCATCCTGGAAGTGAGCCGCGCAAAGCATGTCATCGTCAACAAACGCTCTATGGGCGTGGGTTACGCGGGCATCGACAACCTGCTCTTTTACGATTCCAAATGCAGCATGTACTTCGGCGACGCCAAAAAAGCGCTGACCGAACTGGTAAACGAGCTGAAAAATCTTTCCTGATATTCGTCACCGCCGGCCTATGGATCTCCGCCTGTTTTATCTTTCGGCGATACGTACAGACTCCGTTCCTATTTTTGTAAATAACTGGACGGGAATTTTTCCTCTTCCCGACGAAGAGACCTACCGCTTATATCTCAGCCGTGAAGAAAAGGATGAAGAAAGCCTTCGTTTTCTGCTCAGCTGGAAATTCGGGATACTTCCCGGAACGAAAAAAGAACAGATGCTGCAGATGGTGCTTCGGGATCAGAAAATGCTGGATCAATGGAGGAAGAGCGGCGCGGGAGCTCCTGTGCTGTTCGCCATTCTGCCCCGCATCCCGGCTGAATGGAAGATCTTCATTGCTCACATTCTCCATCCTGGAAAGTTGCCGCTGTACAGCAGATACGCGCTCGCAGCCTACGCGCATCTAACCGGCAGCGATCCGAAAGCCCTCGCAAAAAAGCGCAGGGAAAATTTCTACCTGAAGACCTTCGTCCCGTTCATCCGGAGCGAATTCTACGACATCCCCATGTATAAGACCGACCAGGCCCTGTACGCCTTCGGGAAATATATTACGGAAGCTTCTATTACCATTCCGTGAGCATACCGACGTAAAAAAGCCTGAGGCGTTAAATTATTTAAAGTTCCGGAGCCCGTTTTGCTTTATTTGTACCTTTCATTTATGAAAACACAAAAACCGGGAACTCTTCTCGACGGTTTCCTGGCAGGCCTGATAGTGGTCGGTATCATGTGGGCTGTAAAGCTCGCGGAAGAAGCCTGGCACTTCAGCCTCGCGGCCTACGGGTTATTACCGAGGGACTGGAAGCATCTCTACGGCATTTTTACGATGCCTTTCATTCACGGCAACTGGGAACATCTTATCGGCAATTCATCTTCGCTTCTTGTGCTCACTACGCTTACGGTATGGACCTACCGGAATATCTATCCGCAGGTAAGCCTCATGCTGGTGCTGCTCGGCGGTTTCTGGACCTGGCTTCTCGGCCGGCCGGATTACCATATCGGGGCGTCGGGAGTTATTTACGGTTACGCGTCGTTTCTTTTTTTCGCCGGCATCTTCAGCCGGAATTACCGGATGATGGCGCTTTCGATGCTGGTGGTATTCCTTTACGGAAGCTTCTTCTGGGGCATCTTCCCGATGAAGGAAGGCGTCTCGTGGGAAGGCCATATCTCCGGCGCAGCCGCAGGATTGGTAGCAGCGTATTACTACCGCGACCGGTTGCCAAAAAGAAAAACGTACGACTGGGAGCTTGAAGACGACGAGGAAGAAGAAAAGGAAGAGGAAAGCAATGAGATGGCTTTCCATTCCGCGCCTGAGAACACTCTCATACACTACTACTACAAGGAAGTCAATAAACATAAAAACAACTCAGATGAACAGTCAGATAGATAACACCTGGACAGAGGAAAAGATAGAGGAAACGGGCTCGATGCTGGTGCGGAAATTCTCTTTTCCCGATTTCTCCTCAGCGTGGGCCTTCATGTGCCGCGTTGCGCTGCTGGCGGAAAAAATGGATCATCACCCCGACTGGACCAACGTATGGAACACCGTGACCATACGCCTGTACAGCCACGAGGGCGGAAACAAGATCAGCGACAAGGACAGGAGCCTCGCGGCGGCGATCGATAATCTGATCCTCAAACAGTAACTTTTTGCCATAAAAAAAAGGTGCCATACGAACACCTTTTTTATTTTCTGCGGGTGCCCCGTCCTGGAATAAGTTGACACAAAAGTTAACTTATATGGAAAAGACAAGGGAAAGCAAAAGACCAAAGCGGACTCAACGAGATTACAGTCTGGCATTCAAACTACAGGTTGTGGATGAGGTAGAAAAAGGCTATCTCACTTATAGGCAAGCTCAAAAGAAATACGGGATACAGGGAAAGGTCACAGTGCTTACCTGGTTAAGAAAACATGGTATCTTAGACTGGAAAAACGATGATCTCATGAAAGAGAAGAAGCCACCGAAGAAATATATCAGCGATCTGGAGAAAAGAATAAAGCAGTTAGAAACGGAGAAAGAAATACTGAATCGCGCTATCGATATTGCAGACGATACGCTGGGAGCTGAGATCAGAAAAAAGTATTTGCTCCTGTCGTTAGAAGCTTCCAAAAGACAGCAGGAAAAGGACGATCAATGAACACCCCATCCTGGGTCTATAAAAAGAAAAAATCCCGACTACCTGGGGCAATCGGGATCAAGTAATAATCTGTCAACCTATTTTTAGGACGATACAGGGTTGTAAATTAATACAGCACCAGGTTGAATTTTTTAGCGAATACCTTCTGAGACTCGATCAGAGCATCGTTATATTTTTTCTCACCGTCGTCCATATACTTCGACAGCTCGTCTACGCGGGCCAGGTCAGCATCGGTGATCTCACCTTCAGTTTTGGTGAAGATGCCTACCAGCTCTTTCAGCTCTTTATCACATGCATTGGAATAGAAAGAATACAGTTCTTTCGCTTTGTCGCGGAACTCTACATTCTTTTTGAAATCAGCCAGCTTGTTCATTTTTTCTACAGCTTCTTTCGAACGTCCCTGCAGATCGGATAAAGCGTCGTTGATCTCTGCGGATGTTCCATACTCCAGGCTGGAGATCAGAGCATCATACTTATCGAATACTGCGGACTGCTCGTCGATGATATAATCGTTGTACTCATTTGCCTGCTCGAAGTAGGTCAGGTTCGGATCTTTCTTGGGACCGCAGGATGTCAGGACGGCCACAAACAAAATAACAGGAACGATAAACTTTTTCATACGGTTAATTATATGGGTTAAAACAGGGGCAAAGATAGGATTATTCCTGTAGCTTCAAAAATATACCAAGACTAAGCCAATTCTTCCTAAATTCGCTGCGGAAATCAACAGTATGAGTAAGGAAAAGCCATCCGCACCCCGGGGAATGAGAGATTTTGGTCCGGCCGAAATGGCCCGGAGAAACTATATTTTCGGGACTATCCGGAAAATTTACGAGAAGTACGGCTTTTCGCAGATCGAAACTCCGGCCATGGAAAAGCTGGAAACGCTTACGGGAAAATACGGCGACGAGGGCGATAAGCTCATCTTTAAAGTGTTGAATTCCGGCGATTACCTGAAAGCCGTAAAAGGATCCGGTACCGGTCCGCTTGAGCTCGATTCCCGGAACATGCTCCGCCTCATCAGCGAAAAAGCGCTGCGGTACGATCTCACCGTTCCGTTCGCACGCTACGTGGTACAATATCATCACCAGATCACATTCCCGTTCAAACGGTACCAGATACAGCCTGTGTGGCGTGCCGATAACCCGCAGCACGGCCGCTACCGCGAGTTTTACCAGTGCGACGCCGACGTGGTGGGATCGCCCTCGCTCATCAACGAGATCGAATTCGTACAGATCTTCAACGAAGTCCTCAACGGGCTCCGGCTCCATGACTTCACGATCAAGATCAACAACCGGAAGATACTTTCCGGAATGGCGGAAGTGATGGGCATCGCCGACCGGCTGATCAGCTTTACGGTTGCGCTTGATAAGCTTGATAAGACCGGCAAGGAAAAAGTGCTGGCAGAGCTTTCCGAACAGGGATTCGACAGCTCACAGCTTGGCAGGGTGGAACAGGTACTCGATCTGAAAGGAAGCAATGACGAGAAGCTGAAGTTCCTGCGTGGATTCCTTCAGGACAGCCCGACAGGACAGAAAGGGCTGGACGAAATGGAAAATGTGCTACAGACTTCGTATGAGGTGGGCGTACAGAACGGCGAAGTGGAATTTGACATGTCGCTGGCCCGCGGACTCGACTATTATACCGGCTGCATCTTCGAAGTGAAAATAAACAACTCGGGAATGGGAAGCATCGCCGGCGGCGGGCGCTACGACGATCTTACGGGAATATTCGGAATGCCGGGAATTTCAGGCGTCGGTATTTCATTCGGCGCAGACCGCATTTACGATATTCTTTTCAAGCGCGAGCTGTTCCCTTCTTTCACGAACGAGCAATATAGATTTCTCTTCCTGAACTTCGGCGAGAAAGAAAGCATGCACAGCCTCGGCATCGTGCAACGTCTCCGCAATAAAGGCATCCGCGCCGCAGTATATCCCGACGCGGTGAAAATAAAAAAGCAGATGAGCTATGCCGACGCAATGAAAGCAGAATTCGTCTGCACCATCGGCTCCGATGAGATCGCTAACGGAACCGTGGGCGTAAAGAACATGCAGACCGGCGAACAGGTCTCGATGCCGCAGGAAGATTTTTTGAAAACGTATCTGGTTTAATTATGGCAGTCCATACCATTTCCATCGATCCCTCTTCAACAATTGATATATCACTGGTTCCGGCCATACTTCACGGAAGCACACGCTTCGCGCTGAGCGACGAAGCCGTTGCCCGCATTGCCAGAGGCCGGGAATACCTCGACCGGAAAATGCAGCCGGGAACCGATGTGATCTACGGTATCAACACGGGTTTCGGCGCATTGTACAACACGCGCATCGACGCGAAGGATCTTGAAAAGCTGCAGGAAAATCTTGTAAAATCGCATGCCTGCGGAATGGGGGAAGAGGTGCCGCAGTCCATTGTAAAGCTGATGCTGTTCCTGAAAGCGCAGGGATTGTCGTACGGTAACTCCGGCGTGCAGGTGGTGACGGTGCAGCGGCTGATCGATTTCCTCAACGAAGGGGTTCTTCCCGTTATTTACGAACAGGGATCGCTGGGGGCGTCAGGCGATCTCGCCCCGCTTGCACATCTTTCCCTTCCGCTGTTCGGCCTGGGCGAAGCGTGGTACAAAGGCGAAAAACATCCGGCCGGCGAAATATTATCACAGCTCGGCTGGGAAAAGATCCGGCTGCAATCCAAAGAAGGGCTCGCGCTGCTGAACGGAACGCAGTTCATGAGCGCCTACGCAGCGTATATCCTTCATGCTTTCGAAAATCTTTTCACCGCGGCAAATACCATCGCGGCGCTTTCGCTCGAAGCGTTCGACGGAAGAATAGAACCCTTCGATACGCTGCTGCACCGCGCAAGACCGCATGAGGGGCAGCTTCATGTGGCGAAGATCTTCCGCACGCTGCTGGAAGGAAGCGAAATGATAAACCGGGCGAAAAAACATGTGCAGGACCCCTACTCTTTCCGCTGCATCCCACAGGTGCACGGAGCTTCGTACGATGCGTTCCGCCACGTTCGTCATATCGTTACCACGGAGATCAACAGCGTAACAGACAACCCGACACTTTTCGCAGAAGAAGATAAAATACTTTCCGGCGGGAACTTTCACGGTCAGCCACTCGCTATCAACCTGGACTACCTGGCCATAGCAGCGGCAGAGCTTGGCAGCATTTCCGAACGGCGGATCTACCAGCTCGTGAACGGCAACAGGGAATTGCCAGGCTTTCTCGCAAAAGACGCGGGACTGAATTCCGGTTTCATGATATCGCAATACGCTGCGGCAGCTATTGTAAGCCAAAACAAGCAGCTTTGCACGCCGGCTTCGGTGGACACGATCGATTCTTCGCGCGGGCAGGAAGATCATGTGAGCATGGGCGCCAATGCGGCTACCAAAATGCTCCGCATTATCATGAACCTTGAAAAAGTGCTTGCCATAGAGCTGTTCACAGCCGCGCAGGCGTTCGAGTTCCGCCGGCCGGCCAGAACTTCGGATGCGCTCGAGGACCTGCTTGCGGGATACCGGAAAGAAGTTCCGTTCATCGAACAGGATGTGGTCATGAAAGAATACATGGACAAGAGCGCAGAGTTTATCAGGACTTACTTTAACGGCATGTGATGAAAACTCCCGGCGCACGTAAGAGAACTTTTCGTCTGCTGCTTACAGCTGCAATGATGGCTGCCGTGCAATTCGCTTCTGCCTGTGACTGTGGCGAGCAGCTTCCCGAGTTCACAAAAGAAGAGACCGAAAAGTACGGCCTCATCTTCATCGGCACCATCGATTCCCTGCAGGATAAGGAGCAGAACGGAACAGCGTGGTTCCGCGGGCTTGAGCTGTACCGGGGACTTGCCACGCCGCGCATTGCCATCCGTTACGATAATTATACGTCCTGCCGCATGTCATTCCGCGAGGGACAAACCTGGATGATCTACGCAGTGAAAGATTCCGTTACATCACAATGGACCGTATCGTATTGCAGCCGCTCGCGCCGGTTGCCCGAACAAGGTGAAACGGATGAGTACACGATCTACAGCAACCTTACATACGAAGAGGAAAAAAAATTCCTGGCGTCCATATACCCGCGCAGGGACTTTATTCCGCAGGAAACCATCAACGAAATAGACAAGGAAGATAAAACAGTGATCGACAGTAACCGGGAGCTCATACATGCCACGGGGCGGCAGAAGATCTTTCTCATTCTCGGCTCCGTTGCAGGGCTTGTGCTTATTTACCTCGTGGTAAAGAAGTGGCTTAAATAGTCATTTTCAAACGTTTACACAAGCTTTTCGCAGTACAATATTCCGTTCGTGTTTCCGTTCTCTTTATACAAACCGTCTTCTTCAGATGAAATTTTTTCTTTTATCTATTGGCATTTGCAGCGCCGCTTTGCTGGCAGCGCAGGATGCCTATGACCTGAAAGACCTGAAGAAAATGAAAGCGACCGACACAAGTTATGTGTACGAGCTGCCTTTCCGTCCCGGCGAAAAGCATTACATCATCCAGGGTTACCAGACCATGTTCTCGCACAAAGGCGAGTGCGCGATCGACTTTACCATGAAGCAGGGAACGGTGATCTGCGCAGCCCGCGGCGGCATCGTTACCGAGCTGAAGGAAGACGGCGTAAAGCACGGCGTAAGCTACAAGTTCGCCGGCGAAGGAAATTATGTGGAAGTCCGCCATTCCGACGGCACGTACGCCGGCTACTGGCATCTGCAGAAGAACGGCGCCACCGTGTCTGTAGGAGATACCGTCGTAACCGGGCAGCCTATCGGTCTCAGCGGGCACACGGGCTATTCGGCGCTTCCGCATCTTCATTTTTACGTGTACGGCTTCGACTCCAAAGGGAAGTACGTTACCTACCCCACACGCTTCCGCACTCCGAAAGGGATCATCTATCTTAAGCCTACCCGCCGCTACAGGCGCCCTGCGCAATAGTTTTCCGGTGCGGTATACAGTCAGCCTGACTTTTTGATTTTTTAATTTTAAATCTTGAATTTCCTGCGCACTTTTGCATCATGCGCCGTATCCTGCTGCTTTATAAGAACGCTTACGGTGGCTTGTCCAGGGCTGCATGGCTGCTCGCGTTCATTATGTTCATCAACCGCAGCGGCTCGATGGTGACGCCCTTTCTCACGCTTTATCTTACAGAAGACCTACATTTCGATCTGAGCAAGGCAGGCGTCCTCGTGGCGATATACGGGCTGGGCGCTATGGCCGGCTCATTTTTCGGCGGATGGCTCACAGATAAGATCGGTCATTTCCGGGTACAGCTCGGCAGCCTGTTTCTCGGCGGAAGCCTTTTCTTCTGCGTGCTTTTTCTCAAAAGCTTCTGGGCGCTGGCGGCAGGGCTCGCCATACTCAACATGGTGACCGAAACGCTTCGTCCCGCTAATATTTCGAGCGTATCACACTACGCACGACCGGAGAATGTGACACGTGCCTTCTCGCTCAACCGTATGGCGGTGAATCTTGGATTTTCTATCGGCCCGGCGCTTGGCGGCATACTCGCGGGCCTTGCCTTTCACTGGCTGTTCGTGGCAGACGGGATCACCTGTATCATGGCAGGCGGGGTATTCTATTTCTTTTTCCGCAACCGAAAAGGCCATGCCGTGCGGCACACAGCAGACGACGCATCTGTTTACATCCGCAAGCCGCACAACGATGTGCTCTTTATTCTTTTCTTCCTTCTCACCTGCTCTTTCGCGGTAATGTTCTTCCAGCTTTTCACCACGCTAACGCTGTATTACGAGAATGTGTACCTGCTTTCCAAAGCCGGCGCGGGGCTCCTGCTTACCATCAACGGGCTGATCGTATTCCTGCTGGAAATGATCGTCGTGTATCTCATCGGCAACAAGGTGCGCCTTTCTCTGCTCATTACGGGCGGCGTGCTGCTTACGGGACTTGCCTATGTGATGCTCAATCTTTTTCACAGCATCTTTATGCTGTATCTTTCGATGTTCGTGCTCAGCCTGGCGGAAATATTTGCCATGCCCTTCATGGCTACGGTAAGCGTGAAACGCTCAAGTCCGCAGAGCCGTGGAAAATATATGGGGTTGTATTCCTTCGCGTACGCGACGGCGTTCGTAATTGCGCCGCTGGCGGGCACTACGCTCGTGGACCGCTTCGGGTTTGATGTGCTGTGGTGGAGCGTGGGCGGTTTTTCGATCCTGGTGGCGGCAGGTTGTTACTTTGTCGTAGCCCGTATGGAAAAAGAGATCATCGCGGAAGAAGAGATTGCTTCAAAGCCTGTGGTAGCAACATAAAAATTACATCCGCGTTTCCTGTCATCTGGGAAAATAACCTAACTTTAAACAAAACCGGCTCTATGAATCTTTCATACCTGTGGATCGGCGCAGCTGTTGTTTCCGTAGTGCTTTTTGTGCGCATGGGCATTCGCGGCAGCGCAAAAACGATAAAGCTGAGAGCGGAAAAGCTTGGCAAGGCGGCGAAAGCAAAAGCCATGATCCTTTCGTACCGTGAGCACCGCGGAGGCCGTACCATTCGCGGGCGGTTCACCGAGGCTATAGTACGCCTGCGCGTGCAGCCTGAACAAGGTGAAAATTACGAAACAGAGGCGCACTGGTGCGTTTACCGGATGGCTGTACCCTTCCTCAGGCCCGGGCAGGAAGTGGATGTAAAGATCGATGCAGATGATCCATCTGTTGTTTACCCGGATCTGCATTCGGTAGAATATTATTGGAAAAAAAGTACTTAGCAATATTTCCGGAATATCTTTGGTAACGTGTTTATCTGCCAACGCCGAAGGCAGATATCCCTTGCCTCTCCTAGCCGCCGAAGGCGTAGGAAGATTATCCCTCGTCCGGCATCGTGTCCGGCATTTCTCCCCCATTTGCGGGATTCCTTCCCTCCTCCTATCCCCCGCATTAGGTATTTGCATTCCGAAATTTTTCCATTGTACCCGGTTTTTCTATATTTATATGAACTTGATTCTTGACAACAAGGGACTGTAATTTCTCCGAATTTACAGACAGTGACACCCCAACCCGAAATCCCTCCGTCACTGCCTGATTGACAATCGCATCCGTCAGCCCTTGATCCCCGAAGTATCTTTTTCTGCAGCCTTTGCTGTTGGCGACCACGTTTACGCGTATGCCGAAAAGCGGTAGACAGAGTAGGCTATGAACAAAAAATCGACTCGTAATGAAAAAGCTCTTTTTCGTTTTCTCATGCATCAGCAGCTTATTTATTTGCAGTTCCGCCAACGCGCAGCAGTGGGCCGGTTCTACAAGCACCACCGGTAACATATACCGCGGCGGAAATGTGGGCATCGGTACTGTTACAGCTCCGGGTGGCATACTGGAGCTCGCCAATACCACGCCGATCCTGTTCGGCACCCCTCATGTACCGATCACCTTTATCCGGCTCAACAATGTGCAGGGCAATATGATCGATGAGTCGGGTTACATCCGTAATGTATGGGATATCCGCGTTCACTCTTATGCACAATTCCCGTCGCTCGACCTGCCAGGTCTGGATATTGTAACCGGCGCTACGCTCGATCCGTTTTCCAGCTCGCCTCCTGCTGTTACCACATTCAGCTCCGTTATGAAACTTGCCATAAATGGTAATGTAGGTATCGGAACTACCAATCCTGCACGGAAACTGCATGTGCACAACGGCGGGCTGCGGATCACCGGCACAAGCCCGGGCGTATTTTTCGGCAGCTCAAATGCCAACGGTTCGGGAACAGAGCAATGGGGCATAGAATATATTCCGTCTGCGAGCTCACCCCGCCCGGGACTGAACTTCAAACGGCTCTCGAACAACTATTACCTGTTCCTTGGCGATAACGGGAACGTGGGCATCGGCACCGACAATCCCGGTACGTTCCGCCTGGCGGTAGAAGGAAAGATCGGGGCGCGCGAAATAAAAGTGACGCTGCAGAACCCATGGCCGGATTATGTATTCGATCCGGGCTATTCGCTCATGAACCTCGACGACCTGGCCTGCTACATCGAAGAGAACAATCACCTGCCCGGAATGCCTTCCGCCACCGAGATCAGGGATAATGAAGGGATCGAGCTGGGCGATATGCAGGTAAAACAAATGGAAAAGATCGAGGAGCTTTACCTGCTGCTGATCGATATGAATGAAAAATTAAAAGCCGTTACAGATGAAAATGAGCAACTGAAAAATAGAATTTCATCGCTGGAAAAATAAGAACGGATAACCAATAAAACTTTTTGTTATGAAGAAGATCTTGTTTTTCCTGCTGGTAATTCATGGCTTCGTTCTGCACGCTCAGACCGAAACGTATTATTACTACGATGACCATGTAGAATTGCAGCTCATCCGCACGCATATCTCGGTAAAGTTCTTACCGGATCTTGGCACTGCCGAAAAGTATAACTGCCTGGCCCGCTACGGCGAATGGATCGATGTATCCTCGTTTGACGAACGGATGGAAGTGGCCGGGTTTTACGGGCTCCGGCTACGGCAGGCGATCAATCCCGACCGGATGGAGGTCCTCGTATCGCAGCTCAAGGCCGAGCCGGAGATCATGTTTGCCAACCCCGGCTATACACCGGCACAGGGCCAATACGTATCGGCGACCGACCGTGTTACGTTCCGCCCGAGAAGCGATATTTCCGTTTACGATATCGCCGACTACCTGCAGGACGAATTTATTTCCGATATCGCCGCCAATGAATTCGATCAGTCCATCTACCATCTTACCCTCAGCGACCGCAGTAGCCTCAGTCCTTTCGCCTTGTCGCGCAGGCTGCACGATGCGGGCCTGGTAGAATTTGCCGAGCCTGAGCTGATCGGTTACGATCTCCGTATTTCCAACGACCCGCTTTATTCCACCCAGTGGGGGCACGAAAATACCGGGCAACATTCCGGTACTCCGGATGCCGATGTGGATGCAAACGACGCCTGGACGGTCACTTCCGGAAGGCCGGACGTTATTGTAGCGGTGGTGGATGAAGGTACGGACCTTTCACATCCCGATCTCGCCGCCCATCTTGTGCCCGGATTTGATGCTTCGGGCAATGGCACCGCGGGAGCATGCACCGGGAACGATGCGCACGGAACAGCCTGCGCAGGAATTATCGGCGCGATACGCGATAACAACATCGGCATAGCGGGCGTGGCACCTGAATGCAGCATTATGCCGGTGCGCGTCATGATAAATGGCAACGGAACCAGCACATGGTTTGGAGATGGCCTCAACTGGGCATGGCAGCACGGGGCGGATATCCTGAGCAACTCGTGGTACTTTCCTTCACCCACAGCTTACATAACCAACGCCATTAACGGCGCTACATCAAACGGCCGGGGCGGGCTCGGATCGGTAGTGCTTTTTGCGGCGGGCAACTTCAACTCCAGCGTTACCTACCCCGGAAATCTCCCGAATGTGATCGGGGTCGGCGCGATGTCGATGTGCAACGAGCGCAAACGCAGCAGCAGTAACTCCAGCGAGGTGAACTCCGGTGTTTCCACTGACCCCGCGGGCGTTTCGTGCGACGGAGAAAAATGGTGGGGAAGCTGCTTCGGCGCCGAGCTGGATATTATGGCTCCCGGGGTTAAGATCGCGACAACGGATATTTCGGGTACTGCCGGATACGACGGCGGAGATTATACTCCCGACTTCAACGGTACGTCGAGCGCCACTCCTTATGCTGCCGGCGTGGCCGCGCTTGTTCTTTCCGTCAACCGTTGCCTCAGCTACCTGGATGTGGCGAAGGTGCTGGCCCTGAGCTGCGAGAAAGTAGGAAACTACTGTTACAGTACCAACTCCGGGAATCCGTATGCGCCATGGAACAACCAGATGGGATACGGCCGTGTGAATGCATACAATGCCGTGCGCATAGCCAACAGCACCCAGATCGCCAATGGCCTGAACATATCGGGAGCCGATCAGGGCGGAGTAGGCATCATGCAATGGTCGCTTATTTCGGGCGGATGCTCAGCTCTTGCCGCTGCAAATTATTTCGTGTACCGGCATGAAGTATCCACTACCGTTTCTTACCCATACATCGATGCACCAACGCTGACGGCGTGGAGCAACGGGTTTTCCGCAGCAAGCCCGAACAACGGGAATTATTACTGCGGCATATCCAATGTGACCAACACCAGCGCCAAGCTCACCACTTATGTATATGAAGTGGTAAATACGCTCGGCCAGTTCATCGGCTGGGTTCCCACCGCTCCGGCGAATGTACGGTTCAATTATACGGCATACTCGTTCGTAAATCCGAACCAGTACTTCCAGAACCAGAATGTATTCACCACACAGGTGCACCACGTAAGGCATGTAATATATGCCGGCGAGCAGGTGACCACGGCGGTAGGCTACGGCGCATATACCGTCAAATCGGGCGCCGATGTTACGTTCCGCGCCGGAAGAGAGATCAACCTGGAGTACGGCTTCAACGTGGAATACGGCGGAACGTTCTGGGGATATATTCAGCCTTTCTTTACGTGCACGCAGTATCCGAACGGTATCATGGTCAACAATCCTTCGGGCATGGTTCCATTTCATGTGGAAGAGCGAACGGCCCCGATCACGGAAGATGCGCCCGCAGGAGACGAGTTCAGTATCTATCCGAACCCCTTCCGCGAATCGGTGAACCTGGAATATACGGCCGCTGAGCAACGCAACAACGTAGCTATTGCGATATACGATGTATCAGGCAACAAGGTGTACGAAATGAGTAACCAGCTGACCATTCCTCCGGGTAAATATCAACTGCAGCTAACGGGGCTTAGCCACCTGGCGCAGGGGATTTACTTCGTAAGGATCCGCAGCGAAGGCATTACGCATACACAGCGCATTGTCAAAGTGAATTACTGATTATTATAAACGTTCAGCAAAGCCCTCTTCCGCGCGGAAAGAGGGCTTTGCTTTTTACGGCATATCGCACCGCAGAAAGAAGTTGAAATATAATTTCCGATCCGGAAAAAGCAGATATTTACGGTACACAAAATACTTATGAAATATTTCCCGGTCATTTTTCTGGTAGCGTACTTTTCTGCGTCCGCGCAAGATCCCGGCAATCTGCAGAAGCTCAGCAGCAGACCGTTCTCTGTCGGCGAGACGGTAGAGGTGCATTCCGCTGCGCTGAACGAGAAACGGGTGCTCAATATTTATCTTCCGGAAGGATACCATACGGATACCGCAACAAAGCACCCCGTTATTTACCTGCTCGACGGATCGGCGGATGAGGATTTCATTCATATTGCCGGCCTGGCGCAGTTCTGCTCTTTTCCGTGGGTGAATTATATGCGTAGCTCCATTGTTGTCGGCATAGCCAACACCGACCGGAAAAGAGACCTGACCTTTCCCACTACCATAGAAAAAGATAAGGCGGATCTTCCTGCTTCGGGCGGATCGGAAAACTTCATCCGTTTTATTGAAAAAGAGCTGCAGCCCTTCATCACGTCCGGTTACCGCACAGATCCGGTAAAGACGATCATCGGCCAGTCGCTGGGAGGATTGCTTGCCACAGAAATACTCCTTAAAAAGCCGCATCTTTTTTCGCATTATATTATCGTAAGCCCGAGCCTGTGGTGGGATAACGGATCGCTGCTGAAGCAGGAGCCCGTCATAACTACGGACCGCCTCACCGTATACATCGCCGTAGGGAAAGAAGGCCGGATAATGGAACGGGCAGCCTCGCAGCTGGCGCGAAAATTAAAAAGCGATCATAACGTGGTCTCCGATCATATTTCCGGCACTGATCACGCAAATATTCTGCATACAGCTGTATACCGGGCATTCGAAAGAATATACAGGTAGTCCATACCTAATCAGGTTATAAACCGCTGATCAGGGTTTTCCTTTCGGACCGGCTTTTGGTCAACTTAAACAATAGACAGACAGCCACTTGTAGAAAAATTGACAATTATCAATTTTTCCAGGCGTCTGCTCTAAAACGTTTTACGTACATTTGCGCCACAACATGGGTCATCCCATAAACCCGGTTGAACCCACTGTATGAACGAACATTTGACACTTCGTCGTAAGCTCGAGGAGCGCGACGCGTATTTCAGGTCTGTACTTTCCTTTGAAGAGAGGAAAAAATTGCCGCCATGGAAGGCGCGCATCCTGTATAAGGATGAAGAGGACAAGATCATTATCCAGATGCATCTCGAAAATATTTCCGGTGAAGAAGCCGAAAACAGGATCGGAGAGCTGATGGAAGAATATTACGGCATGCTGTTTCCGTCGATGAACTGAAGCTGATAACATTTGAAATGCGACCGGCCTGCTCTGCCGGTTGTTATTTTCTACCAGATTAAATAGTGCGAAGCTCTTTTTGAAACACTTGCATTTGTCCTGCTGCAACTGGCCCGGTGCAGTTCCTTATCGAAATAAAGACCGAAACAGACTTCTTCAGATAACATTAACCCTGTAAGCGGAACTGAGCTGCGTTCAGCCTCTGCGGTCGGCGGCTCTCAATATGTCTGCCAGCTCATTGTTCCTTTCAGCCGGAGCGATGTCGTGCTGTGCGACTATCCATATCCATACCTGCGCCTGGCTGATGGTTCCCATTGCCAGCGCATCGATGACCTCCGACCTTGACCATTCAGCAAGCGGCGCGGGAGCAGGCTCAGGTTGCTTGGAAGGTGCCGCCTTTCCGGACGAAGGGCCGCCGGCGAAACCTTTGGCGCCGCCGAAGCCACCCGCACCCGCGCCAGAACCCCCAATGGCGCTGCCAAAGCTAAAGCCTGACGAGGCAGCGGAAGCCCCCGACGCCCCCCCCGACATAACCGCAGGACCGAATGCCATGGGCGCCATCAAAGCCCCCATCACATCCACACCGCCACCACCGCCTCCTCCGCCACCCATGTGCATAAATCCGCCCATTGCAGGCATATGCTTTACAGCGGCGGGAACAGCAGCCAAAGCAGGGGCAGCGGCAGGCCGGAAGAAAGATCCGATATGCGGTACGCCCTGCGGCGCTACAGGAACTTTATGGTAAGAGATCACACCATTCTGCATATCTTTCCAGTAACTGATCCTGTTTTCGGCATTAAAGTCTATGGTGCGATTCACTGCACGTGCGCCTTTAGTGAATCCGCCGCCGCAGTGCTCGTTAGCTTTCAGCACATATTGATCAAGCTGAGCTATAGGCGGCCCCTCGTCATGCCGTTTGATATCAAAGATCGCCTTGCCTTCCACCAGGTCAGCATAACCCGTTTTATTCGATCCGTCCGCATTTTTACTGATACTGCCCTCGGGTATCTCATATTCCTTTGCTGCGGCAGCTACATTGGCTTTATAATCATTCTCGATGGCAACGTGCTCCAGGCTTGTATCATGGTCCGTTTCCGCGCAGGCCATCTGGATCACCGCGTTTCCACCGGCAGACATTAACTGTACCGGCTCTTCCTCTTCCCCGCAGCTTTCGCATTTACGCTGGATCATCCGGATCTGTTGTGCCTGTAATGCCGCTCCCGGCCGGTTATCTGAAAACCCGGGCACAGTTCTCTTCGCCTGCATTGTATTTGCGGCAGACTGCACAGCTTTTTCCGGCTGTTTCTGCACATGTGTGGAAGCTGTATTGTTCATCGGGTGCGGAGGCAAAAGGGTTCCTGAGTCAAAGCTAAGGGAAAAATATGCGGTGAAGGTATTATAGCTGAACCTTTATACGTGGCTGAATTTATCAGGCAGCGTTGACGCAGAATTTACCGGTCATCTGCATTCTATTTCCGTTCCCGGTACTTTTGCGGTTATAAATTTGAAAAGGGAACCATACTTACAATATTGTCGTGAATGATGACGGACCGCCGGGAAAACTACAGGGTTACCGGGCCGCAAAGAAGTCCTGCAGTGCGCGCACCAGATCAGGAACGGTGTATGGTTTTATAATATAGTGGTGGGCGCCCAATCCCATCATCTCGGTCCTGGTGGCCTGGTCGCCTGCCGTGGAATAGATGACAACCGGAATATGCACCAGCCGCTCATCGGACTTGATGATCCGCAGGAATTCCCTGCCGTCCATCTTGGGCATATTGATGTCTACAAACACGAAGTCCGGAAGAATGGGGCTATGCCCGATAATGTCCAGGCCTTCGTACGCTCCGAACGCATACCTGAAGGTGATAGATGACGGAAGCTCCTTCGCTGCAGACTGGAAGATCTCAATTTCTTCATAGTCATCGTCGATGAGCAGGCAGTACCGTGGAGTCATAGCTTTCTTTGGTGAGATATCTCACTTCTAATTTACATATTCTTTAGGATATTAATGGCAGGAGAGATTTATTTTCAATAGATGGCGCTCACCGTATCAATGGAATAGCCACGCTCCTGAAAATGGAATATCCCTGCATAAGCAGCTGTCAATGACCTTTTGGATAAACCACCGAAAGGGATTCATACCTCCTGCGATGCCGCAGGGAAGTCCTTGCACACCTGGTGAGGAGCCACATGGTTCTACGGGTACTTAACCTCGGGAACAGAACAAAGAAAGCGCAAAGTGCAGGGCCTAATCTTATCCGGCCGCGAGCAGCCTGGCATATGTCCAGCATCGGCTATTCCTCTGAATCTTTCAAAGCTTTGATCGGTGAGAGGCGCACTGCAATGAATTGCAGATGGAATAAGGTTTTGTACAACCCAAGCTGGTCTGTGAATATTTTCCTGGCTCCAGCGGATGGCAATGTCTTTATCACATGCATTAACGTCCGCTTTGTCCGTTTGCCGACCTTCATAGTCACCACTCTTCTTGTATCTTTTTCTATAGCATACAGAAATTCCCAATATTCTTGACGTGCTTCTGATCCCACATCCTTCTTTTGTCAGGGTCATTAACTGAAGCTGGTAGTTTTCTGAACACGCCGGATAAGAATAGGCAGCCTGCTGATATTTTCCGCAGGACAAACAGCGATATTTTTGCTTTCCATTACTTTGACGCCCACACTTCTTACACGATGACTTGCAGTATCTACATAAAATTTCCATAGCAGATAATTGATAACACGAAGTAAGCATCCATTTTTGAATGACACGAAATAAAGGCTTTTAAAACAAGAAAGGATGCTCTACAAGCATCCTTTCGCTAAATTTACCACCAATAAAAAGCTACTTTACAGGTAGTTATACGCTGAGCAGATAATTGATAACACTACCGACAATGCCGTATGCATGCGCACGATGTTCCCGTTGTGCAGACCGTCGCTGCTGTTGTTGTACAACCCGTCGTATATGTCGCTGCCCGTTGGCATGGCTGCTATAAAGGTAGCATAATTTGTGGCGCCGGAACCCACGGGGCTGTAATCTCCCTCATAATAGTCCAGCACAAAGCCGTATGCATCGCGGCCCACCCATTCATGCGGATTGGTGCCGGATGATGGAACATATCCATCTCTTCCCATATCATTTTCTGCATTGAGGAATCCGGCATTCACCCCTTTCAGCCAGCCGTGGATCGTATAGGCATAGTCTACGCCCTGCGCCATGCGCTCGCCCAGCTCTACCCTGGCCAGCGGGCCATGACGGTAATACGAATATCTCGCGTCGGTCTCGAAGTTCAGGTAATCGTTGCTGGTCTCCACACGCACCAGCCTGTTATCCCCGTCGTACGAATACCGGTGAACGAACTTATCGCTCCGCCCGGGCTGGTAATGCACCGCGTTCACCTTACCGCTTACAAGGTCGTACTTATAATCGATGCGCTTGTACCGGCTGTTGGCAAAATGCACCAGGTAGTTCAGCTCGTTCACCTGTGTCTTTACATTCCCGTGTATATCGTAGCTGTAATGTATGCCCATGTCGTACTTCGGTCCGTCGTATTCCTGGGCTGGGCAGCTCCCGCGTATATATCCGCTCTTTCATTTTTCATCCTGCGCGGGCCGGGCCTTGCTTCGCCGAAGCGGCTACGCGAAGGCAATGCTGTCCGCTTGTACTCCTCGCTTCTGCTCCTACGCTGCGCTTCGGCGCAGAAACTGCGGGGTACCGCTTCCATCCCTGCTGCATCGTTGTCAAAGAACTTTTTGTAAAAAGTAATTATCTAACTTTAAAAATTGAAATATTGTAGCTGAAAATGAAATTAGAGTATATTAATTTACATTGTAGATAAGATGAAAGCAGATAATTGATAACACTACCGGATTGGGGACCGGAGCAAACAATTTACTCGCTGCATTCTGAATATATCGCAACACTGTTGGTACAGAAATTCCCAATATTCTTGACGTGCTTCTGATCCCACATCCTTCTTTTGTCAGGGTCATTAACTGAAGCTGGTAGTTTTCTGAACACGCCG
>Ga0196970_1000073_pt1 | contig 163979 bp, 158 predicted proteins | sample S1v_513CmetaG_FD_148672 | JGI IMG/M metagenome (GOLD analysis project Ga0196970, IMG submission 148672) | Soil microbial communities from Anza Borrego desert, Southern California, United States - S1+v_5-13C | ecosystem: Environmental > Terrestrial > Soil > Desert | place: USA: California... | reverse complement strand
AGGCGTCGGAGCAGGCTTGGGCGGAGGCGTCGGCTCGCGCGGGGGCGGCGGCACCTGGGCGACCTTCGGCGGCTCCGGCGTCTTGGCAGGCGGCGGGGGCGGAGGGGGCGGCTCGTCCTCCTCGTCCGGCGGTTCGGGCGCCGGCGGCGCCGGCTTCGCTTCGGGCACGGGCGGACGTGGCGCGGCGTTGGCGGCCGGCTTCGGTTCGCCCTTCTCGACGCGGGCGGCCTCGGTGACCTCGCCGACGTCGACGATCTCGATCGGGATCGAGGAGGCGATTTCGAGCTTGCGATCGCTGGGCGGCATGCCGAGCACCATCAGCGCGACCAACGCGACGTGCAGCACCGCCGAGGCGATCAGGGGCTTGCGCATGGGAGTTCCGCCCGCCTCAACGCGCCGGCTTGGGTGCGCCGACCCGTGCGCTGGACGCGGTCGGGCCGTTCGGCATCTCGGCGACCAGACCGACCTTCTTGAAGCCGGCGGCGCTCATGGTGCCCATCACCTCCAGCATCTTGCCGTATGCGATCTTGGCGTCGCCGCGGACCAGGATGCGGGCTTCGGGGTTGTTGTTGGTCACCGCGATCAGCAGCGGCACCATGTTGCCCAGATCGACCGGCGTCTCCTGCACGAAGACGCGGCCGTCGGTCTGCACGGTGACGAACAGCGGATCCTTCTGCTGCTCCAGCGGAGCGGCGTTGGTCTTGGGCAGGTCGACCGGCACGCCGACGGTCAGCATCGGGGCGGCCACCATGAAGACGATCAGCAGGACCAGCATGACGTCGATGAACGGCGTCATGTTGATCTCGGCCATCGCGCGATAGCCCCGGCGCTTACCGCGCCCGTGGGATTTGCCTGCGAGTTGTCCGGCCATGGTTCAGGCGGCTCCCCGCTCCTCGAGGTGGCGGGACAGGATCGCCGAGAACTCGCCCGAGAAGGTGTCCAGCCGGTCGGCGTAGCGGCCGAGGTCGGTGGAGAACTTGTTGTAGGACAGCACCGCCGGGATGGCGGCCAGCAGGCCCATGGCGGTGGCGAACAGCGCCTCGGCGATGCCGGGCGCCACCACGGCGAGGCTGGTGTTGCCGGAGCCGGCGATGGAGGTGAAGGAGTTCATGATGCCCCACACCGTGCCGAACAGGCCGATGAAGGGGGCGGTGGAGCCGACCGAGGCCAGGAAGGTCATGTAGCGTTCGGCCCGCGCCATCTCGCGGCCGATGGTCACCGCCATCACCCGCTCCACCCGCTGCTGCAGCGAGCCCTTCATGGTGCCGGCGATGCCGCGGTCGGCGGCGTGGCGCCACTCGCGCATGCCGGCGGCGAAGGTCGCGGCCATCGGATCGGCCGGCGACTGGCCGATGCGGTCATACAGCGCGTCCAGCGAACCGCCGGACCAGAAGGCCTCCTCGAAGGCGTCGGCCTGGGCGTTCAGGCGGCGGATGCGCATCAGCTTCTCGATGATGATCGCCCAGCACCACACCGAGGCGACGATGAGCATCAGCATCACGATCTTGACGACCGCATCCGCCTGCCAGAACAGGCCAAGGATGGTGATCTCATGTGCCGTCGTGGCGGCGGCGTTGCCGGCCAGTTGGGCGGTTTGCAGGGCGTCCATCGCAGTCAATCTCGCGTTTGCGCTGTTGGCACGGGGAGTGGAAGGGAAAGGGTCGAGCGGTCAGGCAGGCAGTGAAGAGGATTGCTTTGCATGCAGTGTCTCCATCGCCGCTTTCACCGCATCGGGAAGGCGCACGGCCCGCCCGGCGCGGCTGCCGGCTTGGCTGATCGTCACCAGCTGCAGGTCGGCGCGCGCCAGCACGCGACCGTCGCGGCGGATGACTTGTGCAACTGCGAAGGAGGCACCGCGGATATCGACGATTCGGGTTTCCACTTCAAGCGTGTCCTCCAGCTTGGCAGGGGCGTCAAAATCGATGGTCAGACGCCGTACCGCAAATGACACACCTGTGACATCGCTCGAGCCCTCCGCCATCTCCTTCTGACGGAAGCCCATCAGGTACAGCATCTCCGTCCGCGCCCGCTCCGCAAAGCGGAGGTAGTTGGCGTGATAAACGATGCCGCCGGCGTCGGTGTCCTCGTAATAGACCCGCAACGGATAACGGTGCGTCCCGTCCTCCGCGAACCAGCCGGACAGCGAGGCGGCCCGCTCACTCATCGCCGTCCCCCTCCGTCGGGTCGGGAACCCGGTCCAACAGGTCGAGCTGCCGGATCGGCGCGTTGGGCGGATTGAGCCCGAGATAGCGGAAGCCCTGGTCGGTCAGCATGCGCCCGCGCGGCGTGCGCTGCAGGAAGCCCTGCTGGATCAGGTAGGGTTCCACCACCTCTTCCAGCACGTCGCGCTGCTCGCCCAGGGCCGCGCCCAGCGTCTCCACGCCCACCGGCCCGCCGCCGTAATTGTTGGCGACCAGCCCCAGGTAACGGCGGTCCATGCTGTCCAGCCCCAGCCGGTCGACCTCGAGCCGGGTCAGCGCGGCGTCGGCGACCCGCTTGTCGACTTCCTCCACGCCGGCCACTGCGGCGAAATCACGCACCCGGCGCAGCAGCCGCCCCGATACGCGCGGCGTGCCGCGCGACCGGTTGGCGATCTCGCGCGCGCCCTCCGGCGTGATCCCCATGCCCAGCACGCCGGCGGCGCGGCGCACGATCAGTTCAAGCTCGTCCGGCTCGTAGAACTGCAGGCGCACGGGAATGCCGAAGCGTTCGCGCAACGGGCGCGTGATCAGGCCGCTGCGTGTCGTGGCGCCGACAAGGGTGAAGGGCGGCAGGTCGATCCGGATGGATCGCGCCGACGGGCCTTCGCCGATGATGAGGTCGAGTTGGAAATCCTCCATGGCGGGATAGAGCACCTCTTCCACGGCGGGATTAAGGCGATGAATCTCGTCGATGAAGAGGACGTCGTGCGGCTGCAGGTTGGTCAGCAGCGCGGCCAGATCGCCGGCCCGCGCGATGACCGGCCCGGAGGTGGCGCGGAAGCCCACGCCCAGCTCGCGCGCTACGATCTGCGCCAGCGTCGTCTTGCCCAGACCGGGGGGCCCGAACAGCAGCACATGGTCCAGCGCCTCGTTGCGGGAGCGGGCGGCCTGGATGAAGATCGACAGGTTCTCGCGCGCCTGCCGCTGGCCGATGAACTCGGCAAGCGTCAACGGGCGGATCGACGCCTCGGCCGAATCGCCGTGGCCCTGGCCCGGCTGGACCAGACGGTCGGAATTGGGGTCGCTCATTGGCTCAGTTCCTTGAGGCCCTGGCGGATCAGATCGGACACGCCGGCATCATCGCCCAGCACCCGCCCGGCGGCGACGACCGCGCCGAAGGCCTCCGACCGGCCATAGCCGAGATTGACCAGCGCCGACACCGCATCGGCCAGCGCCGGGCTGGCGCCCGGAACGGCGGCGGGGGCGCCCTTGCCGGCCGGCGCGCCCGTGGTCGCCGCGGGGCCGAGCGCCAGATTGCCGACCTTGTCCTTGAGTTCGTTGAGGATGCGCGCCGCAACCTTCGGCCCGACGCCGTCGGCCCGCACTAGCGCGGTCTTGTCCTGCGAGGCGATGGCGCGGGTCAGCTGGTCGGGGTCGAGCACGCCGAGGATCGACAGCGCCAGACGGGCGCCGACGCCCTGGATGGTGGTCAGCAGCTTGAACCACTCCCGCTCCGCCTGATCTCCGAAGCCGTGCAGGACGATGCGTTCCTCGCGGATGAAGGTCTCCACCACCAGCGACGCCCGCTCCCCCACCGCCATGCGCGACAGCGTTCGGTTGGAGCAGGACAACAGGTAACCGACGCCGTTCACGTCGAGCACGACCCAGTCGGTGCCGGTGGAATCGACGATGCCGGTCAGCTTGGCGATCATGGGAACTCCCGGCCCGAGGGCTGGCTGCGAAGAATGGGGGTCTCTTCGAGACGCGCACGGATGGTCTCCAGCACGCCGTCAAGGTTGTCGATCACGTCGGTGTTCCAGAAGCGCAGGATGCGGAAGCCGGCCTGCTCCAGCATGCGCGCGCGCCTTTCGTCATGGGCGGCGCGCTGCTCGGCATGCTGGCCGCCGTCCAATTCGATGATCAGGCGATGGTCATGGGCGACGAAGTCGGCAACGAAGCCAAGGATCGGCTCCTGCCGCCGGAATTTCGCACCGAGCTGGGCATTGCGCAGCTTCTGCCAGACGATCTTTTCCACATCCGTGGCATTCATCCGCAGGTCGCGCGCGCGTTCCGTGATGTATTCGGTGGGCTTCGTTTTCGCAACCCGCGCCATGTCCCCCACTCGCTCAAGGGCGTTCTCCCCCTCTCCCCCCCGGGGAGAGGGTCGGGGTGAGGGGGAGGCGTTGCGTGGCGTCTTGGGGGAGGCACGCCGCGCGTCCCCCTCACCCTGCCCTCTCCCCGGGGGGGAGAGGGTTTGTCGCATCGGTTCGGCGTTCTTCCGCCACATCGTCCAACTGGCGCGGTGGTGCGCGTGGCAGATCGCCACGGCCAGCGCGTCGGCGGCGTCGGGGCTGCCGATCTCGCAGCCGGGCAGCAGCAGGCGCACCATCGTCTGAACCTGCGCCTTTTCGGCGCGGCCCTGTCCGACGACCGCCTTCTTGACCATATTGTTGGCGTATTCCGCCACCGCCAGCCCGGCCTGGGCCGGCACCAGCAGCGCCACGGCGCGGGCCTGCCCCAGCTTCAGGGTGGACACCGCGTTGCTGTTGACGAAGGTCTCCTCCACCGCCGCCTCGTCGGGGTGGTAGCGCTCCACCACCGCAGACAGGGCGTCGTGAAGCTGCACCAGCCGCTCGGCCAGCGGGCAGGAGTCGTCGGAATGCACCGCGCCGTCGGCGACGTGGCTCAGGCGGTTGCCCGCCACGTCGATGATGCCCCAGCCGGTGTGGCGCAGGCCGGGATCGATCCCCAGCAGCCGCACCGGCGAGGGCACCCCTGCCTCAGTTCGTCCTGCCCGCGCAAACACGGCACCCGCACTCCGCCTGCAAGACCCGCGTCGATGTTACGCAGTCAGCTTCTGCATCAATTCGTCGGAGATGTCGAAGTTGCCTTCGACCACCTGGACGTCGTCGTTGTCCTCCAGCACGTCCAGCAGCTTCAGCAGGCTGGCCGCGGCATCCTCGGACGGGGCGACGGTGTTCAGCGGACGCCAGGTCAGCCGCGCGCTCTCCGCACCGCCGAACTTGGCCTCCAGCGCGTCGCGCACGGCGCCGAAGTTCTCGACGGTCGTGGTGACCTCATGCCCCTGCTCGTCGGATTCGACGTTGTCGGCACCGGCCTCCAGCGCCACCTCGAACACGGCGTCGGCATCCGCCGCGGCGGCCGGGTAATAGATCGCGCCGATGCGGCTGAACATGAAGCTGACCGAGTTGGTCTCGCCCAGGCTGCCGCCATACTTGGTGAAGCTGGAGCGCACTTCCGCGGCGGTGCGGTTGCGGTTGTCGGTCAGCGCCTCGACGATCAGCGCGACGCCGCCGGGACCGTAGCCCTCGTACCGCACCTCCTCGTAGTTCGCGTCGTCGCCGCCACCGGGCGTGCCCTGCTTGATGGCGCGGTCGATGCGGTCGCGCGGCATGTTCTGCGCGCGTCCAGCCAGGATGGCGGCGCGCAGGCGCGGGTTGGCCGCCGGGTCCGGCAGGCCGCTCTTGGCGGCGACGGTGATCTCGCGGGCGAGCTTGTTGAAGATCTTGGACCGCTTGGCGTCCTGCGCGCCCTTGCGGTGCATGATGTTCTTGAACTGGGAATGACCGGCCATGGGTCGAACGAGCCTCGAAACGGAAGATGGTCAATCGGGCGGGGTGAGCGCACGACACATGTAACAGGTCTGCCGCCCCACCGCACCTTTTCGGCGCGGGAGACGACACCCACGGGATTAGAAAGTCAATATGGCGAGATTGCGGCGCGGCCGGGCCTAAGCCGTGAACGCCCTACTGCATCCGCTCCGGCAGAGTCTGGCTCAGCCGCCCGCCGATGCGCAACGGTTCGATGCGGACAGCCAGCCCGCTGCGGTCGTCGGTCTCGACGTAGCAGCCGCAGACGGTGCCCTCCCCTTCCGCCGGGGACAGCCGTTCGGTCGGCAGCTTGCGTACCATCTTGGCCAGCGCCACCTCCTTCTTCATGCCGATGGCGCTGTCGTAATCGCCGCACATGCCGGCGTCCGACTGATAGGCGGTCCCCTTCGGCAGCACCATGTGGTCGGCCGTCGGCACATGGCTGTGGGTGCCCACCACCAGCGAGGCGCGGCCGTCGCAGAAATGGCCCATGATCATCTTCTCGCTGGTCGCCTCGCCATGCATGTCGACCAGCACGGCATCGACGCCCCCCGGCCCGAGGCGATGCGCCTTCAGCACCCGGTCCACCGCGGCGAACGGGTCGTCCATCGGCTCCATGAACAGGCGAAGCAGCACGTTGATGACCAGCACCTTGCGCCCGCCGCGCGCCTGCAGCAGGACGAATCCGCGGCCGGGCGTGCCCTCCGGGTAGTTCAGCGGGCGGATGATGCGCGGCTGCTGCTCGATGGTGCCGACCAGTTCCTTCTGGTCCCAGGTGTGGTTGCCCAGCGTGACCACGTCGATTCCGGCGGCGAAGAACTCCTCGGCGATCTTGACCGTGACGCCATAGCCGCCGGCGGAATTCTCGCCGTTCACCACGGTCAGGTCGGGGTCCAGCCGCTCGCGCAGCATCGGCATGTGCGCCAGCACCGCATCGCGCCCGGCCCGGCCCACCACGTCGCCGAAGAACAGAATCCGCATCGCCCCAACCTTCCCGATAATCTCACTTACGAATGCGGAGCGTTTCCCGCTCCGTCACGATCCAGTCCAGCCGCTCGTCATGGCCGTCCACCGGCACCGCCGGCATTTCCTGCGCCGCAAAGGCCACGCCCACCGCCAGAACCGCCCCACCCGCCCGCAGGCTGTCCAGCGTCCGATCATAATAGCCGGCGCCATAGCCCAGCCGGTGCCCGCCGCGGTCGAAGGCCAGCATCGGCACCAGCAGCAGCGACGGGCGCAGCACGGCACGACCCTCCTCCGGCTCCTGAATGCCGTAACGGCCGGCCGCCATTGGCGCTTCCGGATCCCAATCCCGAAAGACCAGCGCGGTGCCGCGCGGCCCAGAGACCGGCAGCCCGACGGAGTGACCAAGGTGTTTAAGATGGAGCAAAGCCGGCCGCGCGTCGAGTTCGGAGCCGAGCGGCCAATATCCCCCGGCGTCGCCGCGCGGCAGATGACCGCCGCGCGCCAGTTCGGCGATGCGGTCGCGCACGGCGGCGGATGCGGCGGGGCGGTCGGAAACGGCGATGGCGTCGCGCCGGACGCGCGCCTCGCGTCGGGCGGCGTCCTTGGCTTGCGGATCGGTCATCGCGGACTGCGCAGGGGAAGAAAAGGGTGGAAGGTGCCGCCTCGGCCGGTGGCCATGTGCCTATCCTCCATGGCCTGCATGAGCAGGTGGGCGCCATATACCCGGCCCGATGGGCCGGACAGGGACAGCTCCCTAGAGATCAAGGTTATCGGCCCTGGGGATTATTGCAGCCTGTCGAACCAGGCAGCGGTCCTTCCGTGTACCAATCTAGGCGCGCTCGAGCCGCGCGGCAACCTCTTCGATGCGTTTTGCCACACGATCGAGTTCGCCGACCACCGCGACCTCGTCCACGGCGGGGGCGATCCCCTTGTTGGACATCACGTCCTGCAGCTCGTCGGCCAGCACCAGGCAGGTCATCAGCATCATCTGAGCCTCCGACCCGCTGCGCCCGCCGCCGGTCAGACGGCGCAGCCGGTCGTCGACGTAAGCCGCCAGTTCGCGCAGCCGCGCCTCCTGCCCGTCCTCGCACAGCATCCGATAGAAACGGCCGTTCACTTCGATGTCGACCTGGGCCATGGCGTCAGCTCTCCAGCACTTGTTGCAGCCGGGCGATGGCGACCTCCAGCCGCTGGGACACCGCCTCGGCGGTGGCCTGGGCGGTCGCGCGATCTGCCCGCGCGGTTTCCAGCGCCTGCGACAGGTCCTGTTCGCGCCGGCCGACCCGCTCCTCGCGCGCCGCAGCGGCATGTTCCAGCCGGTCCACGGAACGGCCGAGACGGTCGAGAGCGGCTTTCAGGGAATCCATGGACGTCAACCTCGACCTGTGGGCACGTCATGTTCATGGAGCAGACGGAGCCCGACCGGCTGTCCGCCAAGCCGAGCCGCTGCTGTTCGGAGCGGATAGAGTTGGGCCGGCACAGCGGCCGCGTCAACCGTCACGACGGAGTCTTCCACCGAATGCCCATACGGAATACCGGGACGTGACGGAAGGCCGCAGCGGATGCGACAGTGACGAAACAATGCCGGACGAAGCGCCTCCCACACGGAAGAGGGGCCTCTGCCATACCATTTCCTACCCCATTCCCATGTTGACCTGCGGACGGCGGTTCTGCATGGTGCGCCCGTTTCGCGGCGCCTTGTCAAGGCGACCGCGCAACCATCGTTGCCGACGCCGCACCGCGCCCGATTCCGCAGGAAACGCCAGATGTCCGCTGCCTCCGCCCAGCCCTCCCTCCACACGATGGCCAGCGCGATCCGCGCGCTCTCCATGGACGCGGTCGAGGCCGCGAAGTCCGGCCACCCGGGCATGCCGATGGGCATGGCCGACGTCGCCACGGTCCTCTTCACCCAGTATCTGAAGTTCGATCCGAAGAACCCGTCCTGGCCCGACCGCGACCGTTTCGTGCTGTCGGCCGGCCACGGCTCGATGCTGATCTACTCGCTGGCCTACCTGACCGGCTACGAGCGGATGACCATCGACGAGATCAAGAACTTCCGCCAGCTGGGCAGCCTGACCCCCGGCCACCCGGAAGTCGATCCCAGCCTGGGCATCGAGATGACCACCGGTCCGCTGGGCCAGGGCGTCTCCACCGCCGTCGGCATGGCGCTGGCGGAGCGGATCACCAACGCCCGCTTCGGCGACGAGCTGATCGACCACTACACCTACGTCATCGCCTCCGACGGCGACCTGATGGAGGGCGTCAGCCACGAGGCCTGCTCGCTGGCCGGCCATCTCGGGCTGAACCGCCTGATCGTGCTGTGGGACGACAACCACATCTCCATCGACGGCTCGACCGACCTCAGCTTCACCGACGACACCCAGGCGCGCTTCCGCTCCTACGGCTGGAACACCATCGCCGTCGACGGCCACGACACCGACGCCGTGTCGAAGGCCATCGCCCAGGCCCGGACCTCCACCGACAAGCCGACGCTGATCGCCTGCCGCACCATCATCGGCAAGGGCGCGCCGAACAAGGCCAACACCCACGGCTGCCACGGCTCGCCGCTGGGTGCCGACGAGGTCGCCGCGACCCGCGAGGCCATCGGCTGGACCCATGAGGCCTTCGTCGTTCCCGACGAGGTTCTGGCCGCCTGGCGCGCCGCGGGCACCCGCAGCACCGACGCCTACGCCGCCTGGGCCGGCCGCCGCGCCGGCCTGACCGAGGCCGCCGGCAAGGCCTTCGACGAGGCCTTCGGCCGCGGCGTTCCCTCCGCCCTGACCGACGCCATCGTCGCCTTCAAGGAGAAGGTCAGCGCCGACAAGCCGAGCTGGGCGACCCGCGTCGCGTCGGGCAACACGCTGGAGGTTCTGGTCCCGGCGATCCCGGAGATGATCGGCGGCTCCGCCGACCTGACCCCGTCGAACAACACCAAGGTCAAGAACACCGCCGACGTGAAGGGCAAGGGCGAGTTCGCCGGCCGTTACGTCCGCTACGGCGTGCGCGAGCACGGCATGGCGACGCTGATGAACGGCATGACGCTGCACGGCGGCGTCATCCCCTACGGCGGCACCTTCATGCAGTTCGCCGACTACTGCCGTCCGTCGATCCGTCTGGCTGCGCTGATGAAGCAGCGCACCATCTTCGTGATGACCCACGACTCGATCGGTCTCGGCGAGGACGGCCCGACCCACCAGCCGGTGGAGCATCTGGCGGCGCTGCGCGCCATCCCGAACCTGCTGGTTCTGCGCCCGGCCGACGCGGTCGAGACCGCCGAGTGCTGGCAGATCGCGCTGGAGGCCACCGGCGCCCCGTCGGTCCTGGCGCTGACCCGCCAGAACGTGCCGACCCTGCGCACCGAGCATACGGCCGAGAACCTGGCCGCCCGCGGCGCTTACGTCCTGGCCGAGGCCGAGGGGGAGCGCAAGGCGACCATCCTCGCCACCGGTTCGGAAGTTTCGCTGGCGATGGAGGCCCGCAAGGCCCTGCAGGCCCAGGGCATCGGCACCGCCGTTGTGTCTATGCCGAGTTGGGAACTGTTCGAGCGTCAGGACGATGCGTACAAGGCATCGGTGCTGGGCTCCGGCGTGCGCGTCGGCGTCGAGGCGGCGATCCGTCTGGGCTGGGACCGCTGGCTGGGCGCGAACGGCGCCTTCGTCGGCATGGCCGGCTTCGGCGAATCGGCCCCCTACCAGGAACTGTACAAGCACTTCGGCATCACCGCCGAAGCGGTCGTGGACGCCGTTAAGGCGCGTCTCTGAGAGAAGCCGAAGGGGCGTCCAGCCGAATTCGGGCGCCCCATATCCAACTGGAGGAAGTCATGGCTGTACGGGTAGCGATCAACGGTTTTGGCCGCATCGGCCGTCTGGTTCTGCGCGCCATCTACGAGAGCGGCCGCAAGGACGTGGAGGTCGTGGCGATCAACGACCTGGCCGATCTGAAGGCCAACGCGCACCTGCTGAAGTACGACAGCGTCCACGGCCGCTTCCCCGGCACCATCGAAACGGGCGACGGCGTCCTGATCGTCAACGGCCACTCCATCAAGGTCGTGCAGGAACGTGACCCGGCCAAGCTGCCGTGGAAGGACCTGGGCGTCCAGATCGCCATGGAATGCTCGGGCATCTTCACCAAGCGCGCCGATGCCGCCAAGCATCTGGAAGCCGGCGCCGAGAAGGTGCTGATCTCCGCCCCGGCCACCGACGAGGACATCACCGTCGTCTACGGCGTCAACCACGACAAGCTGACGGCCGAGCACCGAATCGTCTCCAACGCGTCGTGCACCACCAACTGCCTGGCGCCGGTCGCCCATGTCCTCCACAACCTGGTGGGCATCGAGAAGGGCTTCATGACCACGATCCACTCCTACACGGGTGACCAGCGGATCGTCGACACCAACCACAAGGACCTGCACCGCGCCCGCGCGGCGGCCCTGAACATGATCCCGACCTCGACCGGCGCCGCCAAGGCCGTCGGCAAGGTGCTGCCGGAGCTGAAGGGCAAGCTGGACGGCACCGCCATGCGCGTTCCGACCCCGAACGTCTCGGTCGTCGACTTCAAGTTCACGTCCAAGCGCGCCACCTCGGTGGAGGAGATCACCAAGGCGATCAGCGATGCCGCCAACGGCTCGCTCAAGGGCGTGCTGGCCGCCTACACCGAAGATCTGGTGTCGACCGACTTCAACCACGACCCGAACAGCTCGATCTTCGCGCTGAACGAGACCAAGGTCATCGACGGCAACTTCGTCCGCATCATGACCTGGTACGACAACGAGTGGGGCTTCTCCAACCGCATGAGCGACACCGCCGTCGCCATGGCGAACGCCAAGTAAGCCTCGCCGGACCAAGAAAAGGGCGCCTTCCGCAAGGGAGGCGCCTTTTTTGTTGTGCGGGGGCTGAGTGCCCCCTCCCCATCCCTCCCCCGCTTTCAGCGGACCTACGGTCCGCCTGTCGCGTCAGCACAAAGCGTAGCTTTGTGCGAGAGCTTCGCGGGAGAGGGGGCAGGATGCTTGCAGAGATTTCGCAACGGAGCGGCGGCAGTCCCCTCTCCCTCGAAGAGGGGGAGGGTTAGGGAGGGGGCAATTGCAAGGCGCCCCCCTCTCCCCTCACGCCGCCCGCACCGTCGCCAGGAAGGTCCCGACCTGGGCGTTCAGCCCGGCGGCCTCCTCGGACAGCTTGCCCAGCGCCTCCACCAGTTCACGGGCGGTGCGGCCGCTCTCGTCCGATGCGGCGGTGACGCCGGAGATGCTCGACGACACCTCCCCCGTTCCGGCCGCGGCCTGCTGGACCGAGCGGGAGATCTCCGCGGTGGCGGCGTTCTGCTGGTCCACCGCGGCGGAAATCGTCGTGGCGATGGCGCTCAGCCGCTCGATGACGGCGGACACCTTCTGGATCTCCGTCACCGCCAGACCGGTCACCGACTGGATGCCGTTCATCTGGCCGCCGATCTCGTCGGTCGCCTTCGCCGTCTGGTTGGCCAGCGCCTTCACCTCGCTGGCGACCACCGCGAAGCCCTTGCCCGCCTCCCCCGCACGCGCCGCCTCGATGGTGGCGTTGAGCGCCAGCAGGTTGGTCTGGCCGGCGATGGAGTTGATCAGCCCGACCACGGTGCCGATTCGGTCCACCGCCTCGGCCAGGCTGCCGATGCGGCCCGTCGCCTCCTGCGCCATGCCGACGGCCTCGTTGGCGACGCGGCTGGCCTCCGACACCTGATGGCCGATCTCGACGATGGAACTGGACAGCTGTTCCGACGCGGCGGCCACGGTCTGCACGTTGGCGGCGGTGCCGTCGCTGGCGCTGGCCACCAGCCCGGCGAGCTGGCTGGTCTGTTCGGCCGCGTGCGACATCGCCCGCACCTTCTGCCCCAGCGCATCGGTGGTGGTGGAGACCGAGCGGATCATGCCGCCCACCGTCCCTTCGAATCGGGCTGCCAGCCGGTCCATCGCCTGCCGCTTGTCCTCCTCGGCCCGGCGGGCGGCCTCGGCCTGCTCGGCCTCCAGGCGCCGGCTCGCCTCGGCGTTCAGCTTGAACACCTCCACGGCGCGGCCCATGTCGCCCAGCTCGTCGCCGCTGCCGGTCTCGGGAACGGCGGCCGACAGGTTGCCGTCGGCGAGGCTGCGCATGCTGTCGGACAGGCGGCGGATGCGGCGGCTGATGGAGTTGCCAACCAGCGCGATCAGCGCCACCACCGGCAGCGCCAGCCCGCCGACAATGGCCGCCATGGTCCACAGGCTGCGCATGAAGCGGGCGTCCAGGTCGTCGATGTAGACGCCGGTGCCGATGATCACCTGCCACGGCTCGAACATCTTGACGTAGCTGAGCTTGGGCAGCGGCTGGTCGCCACCGGCCTTGGGATAGCTGTAGCCGACGAAGCCCTCGCCCTTGTTGCGGGCGGTGTCGACCATCTCGCGGGAGAAGAAGACGCCGTTGGCATCCTTCATGTCACGCTGGTCCTTGCCGATCACGTCGGGACGGACCGGGTGGATGACCGCCTGATAGCCGGTGCCGAGGACGAAGAGATAGTCCTTGCCGTTGTAGAACATCGTGTTGATGTTCGCCTTGAACCGCTCGAACGCCTGCTCGCGGGTCAGGCGTCCGGCCTTCACCTCGGCATCGTAGCCGGCGGCGAGCCCATGGGCGGTCTGCACGACGGAGCGCAGCGTCTCCTTGCGGTCCTCCAGCGTGCTGCGCTGGTTCAGCCACAGCGCCGAGGCGGCGAGCGCGATGCAGATGGCGCCAGCCAGCCCGACCAGAGCCCAAAGCTTCGTCCGCAGGGTCAGTTTCAGTCCGCTCATAGGCAATCCCCCTTTAACTTTTGGGGAGATATGAGCAAGTGCAATGCCAGTTCGGCAAGAGGAACATACCCATGCATCTCAACGCATGCGCGCAATCCCCGCCCGCAGTTTGAATGCCAAAATGCCAAGTTGCCGGATCGGCGCAGGCAATCGGCATCGCATTTTGCGAATCTTCAGCCCGCCTTCACCTTCGTCACCCCGGCCGCCCGCCCCAGGCATTCGGCGATCCAGGCCGACAGGCTCTTGCCCTCTCGCGCGGCGCAATCGGCGATGGCCCGGTGCAGGATGGGGTTGATGCGGATGGCGAGGCGGCCGGAAAAGGGCTGCTCTCCATCCCCGCCCATGTCGCAGGAAAGGTCGAGATAATCGTCCACCGCACGGCGGAAGGACTCGCGCAGTTCGTCCACAGACCGGCCGGAAAAGGTGATGCCGTCGTGGGTGTTGATGACCTCGCCGACGAAGACGCCCGCTTCGTTGTCGAAGTCGATCTGGGCCTTGTAACCCTTGTATTCCATCATCGCGGCATTCCCGGGGGATCAATTCCCATGAAACGGACCCGGCGCGCTGGCACCCTGTCCCCAGAGATTGGGTCCGATGTGACCGACCATACTCCGGGACCGCGATCATAGGGTTTGACCTGCCTCAATTCTCTCAACCGCAAGATCACGCCCGACCGGATCTCCGATTCGCCCGTTCCCGCCGCTTCCCGTCGTGGCTAGAGTGCGCCGCCCTCCCCCGCCGCCGCCCTCCCCCGCTGCCGCAATGCGCCGATGACCGCCCCTCCGCCAATCCACCCCATCCTGATTCGCGGCCCGGACGACGCGCTGGCCGCCGCCGCCGCCGCCGACTCGATCGGGAAGCCTCTCGTGCTGATGGCCCCGCCCGCGGCCGGCGCCCTGTGGCTGCGCGGGGTGGTGGAGCGGGTCCGCAAGGCTCACCCGGGGCTGGAGGTCGCCGGCCTGCTCGATTGCGGCGACCGCGCCGGCGAGGCGCAGGGGGCGCTGGCGGCCGGGCTGCGGCTGGTCCTGTTCACCGGCCGACCCGACATGGCGGGCCGGCTGGCTGCCATCGCCGCCGCGCGCGGCGCGGCGCTGCTAACCCGCCGCCCGCCCGCCCTCGACCTCGCCGCACAATCCTCCGCCGAAGGTCGGGGCCGGCACCGCGGCCCATCGCTGGAGGCCCTATGCCGCGGTTGGCTGGCACGCGACCAAGGTTAGGGCGGGACTACCGCTTTTTCGCACAGCCTCGCCGCGCAAAGGTGGTGTACCGTCGCGTTAGGATATTTTTGTGACACGACACCCTCCCTCCGATGCCGGATGACCCGCCCATGAGCATCACCTCGCTGACCACGCCGGACCAGACGATCGCGCAACCTCGCCGTCCGGGGCACGCCGCAAGCGGCCGGCCGGCGGACCGAAGCGGGCTGGGGGCCACCGGTCCCGGCGCCGGGCCGGAGAAGATGCGCGGCATCCGCCTGCTGGCGGTCTGGATCGGATTGACGGCGGGCGCCTGGGCGGTGCTGGGCGGCGCCGGCTATGGGTTGTACATCGCACTGCACACCCTTCTGCCCTAACTCCTTGGTGAATGCCGCACCCACCATGCGGGACCGGCCACTCCGCATGCCCTAGGCCGTTCAGACGTGGCAAATGGCCGCTTTATGCCCCTCCCGCCGTTGCAAAACGGCCGAATACGGGCTAATACGGCGCCATTCCAAGAATGCCCCAGGGAAGAGCCACAATGAAGCTCACGCGCCGCGTCAAAGACATTCTCGCCAACTACGAGAGCGACAATCCCGGCACCAAGGCGAACCTCGCCCGCATCCTGATGGAAGGCAAGCTCGGCGGCACCGGCAAGCTGGTGATCCTGCCGGTCGACCAGGGCTTCGAGCACGGGCCCGCCCGCAGCTTCGGCCCGAACGATGCCGGTTACGACCCGCACTACCACTACCAGCTGGCCATCGACGCGGGCTGCAACGCCTACGCCGCCCCCCTGGGCTCGCTGGAAGCCGGCGCCGGCACCTTCGCCGGCTCGATCCCGCTGATCCTGAAGATGAACAGCGCCAACTCGCTGTCCACCCAGAAGGAAGCGGCCGACCAGGCCGTCACCGCCTCGGTCCAGGACGCCCTGCGCCTCGGCTGCTCGGCCATCGGCTTCACCATCTATCCCGGCTCCGACGCCATGTACTCCCAGTACGAGGAGTTCCGCGAGCTGTCGAAGGAGGCGAAGTCCTACGGCCTCGCCACCGTGCTGTGGTCCTACCCGCGCGGCGGCGCCGTCACCAAGGACGGCGAGCTGGCCATCGACGTGATCGGCTATGCCGCCCACATGGCCGCTCTGCTGGGCGCCCACATCATCAAGGTGAAGCTGCCGTCGGCCACGCTGGAGCAGGCCGAAGCCAAGAAGATCTACGAGTCCAAGAACATCCCGATCGCCACCCAGGCGGAGCGGGTGAAGCACATCATGCAGTGCACCTTCAACGGTCGCCGCATCGTGGTCTTCTCCGGCGGCGCCACCAAGGGCGAGGACGCGGTGTTCGAGGATGCCCGCGCCATCCGTGACGGCGGCGGCAACGGCTCGATCATCGGCCGCAACGCCTTCCAGCGCCCGCGCGAGGATGCCCTCAAGCTGCTCGACCGGATCATGAAGATCTACCAGGGCCGGGAGTAACACTTGGCCAAGGGAAAGCCGGCGCAGGCGGAACCTCCCGCCTGCCGTCTGTACCTCGTGACGCCGCCGGCCCTGGAGCCGGCGGCGTTCGCGCCGCTTCTTCGGGAAGCGCTGGATGCCGGCGACGTCGCCTGCGTGCAGCTGCGCCTCAAGGACTGTTCCGAGGACGACATCCGTCGCGCCTGCGACCTGCTGCGCCCGATCGCGCAGGAGCGTGACGTGGCCTTCATCCTCAACGACCATCCGCGCCTCGCGCGGGAGACCGGCTGCGACGGCGTCCATGTCGGTCAGCAGGACACCCCCTATCGAGACGCCCGCAAGATCATGGGCAACGACGCCATCGTCGGCGTCACCTGCCATGACAGCCGCCATCTTGCCATGATCGCCGGCGAGGAGGGGGCGGACTACGTCGCCTTCGGCGCCTTCTTCCCCACCGCCACCAAGACGGCCGAGTACAAGGCGGAGCCGGAACTGCTGAGCTGGTGGTCGGAGCTGATGGAGGTCCCCTGCGTGGCCATCGGCGGCATCACCGCCGAGAACTGCGCGCCGCTGGTCACGGCCGGCGCCGATTTCCTGGCCGTCGTCAACGCCGTCTGGGGCCACCCCCAGGGTCCGGGCGCCGGGGTCCGGGCGCTGAACGCCGCCATCGAGGCTTCCACCGGGGCCGCACTCGCCGGCTGAGCTGGACGATTGCCCGGCCGATTACCTGGACTTCCCCAAAATCATGGATCTTCTGACGCCCGAGTCGCTGGGCATCCTGTTCGCCGTCGGCCTGCTGGCCGGCTTCGTCGACTCGATCGCCGGCGGCGGCGGCCTGCTGACAATCCCCGCTCTGCTGGCGTCGGGCATGTCGCCGGCAGAGGCGCTGGCCACCAACAAGCTGCAGTCCAGCTTCGGGTCGCTGTCCGCCACCATCAAATTCGTCCGCCGCGGCGAGGTCAATCCGGCGGCGATGCGCACGATGATCGTCTGTACCTTCATCGGCGCCGCCATCGGCGCCACGCTGGTGCAGATGCTCGACGCCAGCTTCCTGCGCGACGTCATCCCGGTCCTGCTGATCGGCATCGCCATCTATCTGCTGCTGTCGCCCAAGGCCGGCGACGTCGATGCCCACCAGCGCATCGGCGAGCATGCCTTCGCGCTCAGCATCGGCACCGGCATCGGCTTCTACGACGGCTTCTTCGGGCCGGGCACCGGCACCTTCTTCGCCATCGCCTTCGTCTCGCTGCTGGGTCACAACCTGCGCAAGGCGACCGCCCACACCAAGGTGCTGAACCTGACCAGCAACGTCGCCTCGCTGCTGTTCTTCATCGTCGGCGGCCATGTGCTGTGGACGGTGGGGCTGCTGATGGGGGTCGCGCAATACGTCGGCGCCCAGCTCGGCGCCCACATGGTGATCCGCAACGGCGCCCGAGTCGTCCGTCCGATGCTGGTCGTCGCCTCCATCGTCATCACCGCCAAGCTGGTGTGGAGCGACGAGCACAACATCCTGCGCGAGATCTTCGCGGCCGCGGTCGCCTGGATCGCCTGACGCGCCGCGCTTCGCCGACGCTTTTTCCCACTGAGATCACTGGATAATTCCGCCGCCTGACGGCGCCACGGCCGGAGCCCCCTCTCCCGCCGGTGGTGCCGCCTTGCGGCTATTTCCCTTTGCCGACTTCCGCTTCCGATGCAGGGCCGCAACACTGCTTGTGCAGCCAACAAAAAGTGGTGGGCGGCTCTTTACGTAAGCGTCAGTTTGTGTATCATTGCGTCAACAACACAATTTGGGGAAGGAACCATGTCTCCGATGACGCTCAAGACACGCCTGATGACCGCCGCTGCCGCCCTTGCGGTGACCGCACCGATCGCGACCGCCTCCACGTCGTTCGCCGCCGGTTTCGCGTTGAAGGAGCAGAGCGTATCGGGCCAGGGCACCGCCTTTGCCGGCGTGACCGCCGGCGGCAACGGCGACGCCAGCTCCATGTATTACAATCCGGCGACCATGGGTCTGGTCACTGGGATCGAGGCGGTGCAGACCGCCACCGGCGTCATCGTGAAGTCGAAGGTCGAGAGCGCCAGCGCCACGCGCGCCCGGCGGCTGGGCGGCACCTCGATCAGCGGCAACGCCTCGCCCGGCGACATCGCGCAGGACGCCATCGTCCCGGCCGGCTATTTCGTCTATTCAATCAACGACGACCTGAAGGTCGGCCTGTCGGCCAACGGCCCCTGGGGCCTCGTCACCGATTACGGCGACAGCTGGATCGGCCGCTATCACGGCATCCGGTCGGACCTGCGCACCTATAATTTCGTGCCGACGGTGTCGTACCGGATCAATCCGATGATCACCATCGGCGGCGGCGTGCAGATCCAGTACGCCAAGGCCAAGCTGTCGCAGTCGTCCGACTTCGGCGCCAGCCGGCTGGGGCGTCCGGGCTCGCTGGACGTCAAGAGCGACGTGACCGGTGACGATTGGGGCTGGGGTGTCTCGCTGGGCGCCTTGATCGAACCGATGAAGGGCACGCGCATCGGCATCGGCTACCGGTCGGCGGTCAAGCACACGCTGACCGGCAACATCTCCTTCACCGGCCTGCCGCCGGCGCTGGCCGGCGCCCTGCCCTCCCAGAGCGCCAACGCCGACCTGATCACGCCGGAAATCGCCTCCATCGGCCTGTACCACGAGGTGAACGACCGCTGGGCGGTGATGGCCGACGTGCAGTGGACCAACTGGTCGCGCTTCAAGGAACTGCGCGTCAACATCGCCAACCCGACGCTCACCTCGGTCACGGAAGAGCACTGGAAGGACACTTGGTACTATGCGCTGGGCACCTCCTACAAGGTGACCGACAAGCTGACGCTGCGCGGCGGCATCGCCTTCGACAAGAGTGCGGTCGACGTCGAATTTCGCACGCCCCGCATTCCGGAGCAGAACCGTTACTGGCTGTCGGTGGGCGCCGGTTATCAGGTGACCGACAGCCTGCGCGTCGACGCCGCCTACTCCCATGTCTTCGTGCCGAAGGCTTCGGTCAACCTGACCGACGACCTGACCGGTCCCGAAGCCGGCCGCGGCAACCTGACCGCGGAGTACAAGAACGGCATCGACCTGATCGGCCTGCAGGCGAAGTTCACGTTCTGAGGTTGGTACCCTCCCCACCCAAGGATCCCCTCTCCCCCCCGCTTTCGCGCAAACGAAGTTTGCGCTGTCGCGGCAGGCGGACCAAAGGTCCGCTGAGAGCGGGGAGAGGGTTAGGGTGAGGGGGTCGCGCGGCGAGGATCTTCAAGAGCCGCGCGACTCCCGTTTCCTTTCGAATCCACGCTTTGCATCCCCCTCACCCCGACCCTCTCCCGGGACGGGAGAGGGGGATACCCCAACCTTCCTCACACCCCCGCCACCGGCAGCCACAGCACCTGCTCAATGCTCTCGGCCCCGCTGCACAGCATCGCCAGCCGGTCGAAGCCCATGGCGATCCCGCTGCTCTGCGGCATGCCATGCTCCAGCGCCGCGAGGAAATCCTCGTCCACCGGGAAGCGTTCGCCGTACAGCCGCTCCTTCAACTCCATGTCGGCCTCGAAGCGGGCCCGCTGCACCGCCGGATCGGTCAACTCGCCGAAGGCGTTCGCCAGTTCCAGGCCGCAGGCATACAGCTCGAACCGTTCGGCCAGCCGCGGATCCTCCGGCTTCGGCCGCGACAGCGCCGCCATGCACAGCGGATAGTCGGTCAGCACGCAGGGAACGCCGTCGCCCAGATGCGGTTCGATCCGGTCGAACATGATGCGGAAGACGATGTCCTCCCAGCGGTCGCCGTGATGGGGGGCGATGCCGATGCGTGCGGCCTCCGCCGCCAGCGCCGCCGGATCGGGATCGTGGCTGCCGTCATAGGCCGCCATCAGGTCGATGCCCGCATATTCCCGAAACGCCTCCGGTACGGTCAGCACCCGCCAGACGCCGAAGGGATCGCAGGTCATGCCGCGGAACGTGAAGCTCCGCCGCCCGCCGGCTTCCGCCCCGGCCCGCAGCAGCTCCTGGCAATCCTCGATCAGGCTGCGGTAGCCGTCGCCCGCCCGATACCATTCCAGCATGGAGAATTCCGGCGCGTGGGTGCCCGACCGTTCGCCGTTGCGGTAGACATGCGCCAGCTGCCACAGCCGCGGTACGCCCGCGACCAGCAGCTTCTTCATGGCGAATTCGGGACTGGTGTGCAGGTACAGCGGCCGGCGGTCGTCCGGATGGGGACCCTGCAGTTCGGTGGCGAAGGCCCGGAGATGCGGTTCCATCCCAGGCGACACCTGCAGGGCGGGCGTGTCCACCTCCACGAAGGCAAGCTCCTCGAACACGCGGCGGACGGCGTTCAGAACCCGGCCGCGCGCCGCCAGATAGGGCCGGCGCCGGGCCAGCGCCTCGGGGTGCCAGGGGGGAAGCTCGGGGGATCGGTGGGCGGGCATGCGGCGCGCTCTTCTGCAAAGTCGAAAGGGGTGCCGGTGCATCAGAGCACCCACGGGCGGCGTACTCAAGCCGGCTCGCCATTGGTCACAGCCGCCGGCCCTGCCCCCCAGTTTTGCCGCCCCCGCTTACCGCCGGGGGCCGCACCGTGGTAAACTCCGCCCATCGCCGGCCAGCCGTGGCGATCGGGACGAATGGAACAGTGAACAGGGGCGGCAAAACCGTTTCAAACGTCGCATCGCTGGAAAAATTCTAAACTGGCCGCGCCGATTCGCTGAAGAATCATCTGCGAATCGCCCGGATCGCCCGCCGTTACCGTTCCGCGCCGTTGCCTATGGGCGGTCAAGCTGGTAGGGTCCGCGCCGCCCTGATTCTGGAATTCACGAGTACGCCATGAAGGTCAATGCCAACACGATGCGCCCCGGCCATGTGCTGGAGCACAACGGTAAGCTCTGGGTCATCACCAAAACCGCCATCGTGCAGCCTGGCAAGGGCGGCGCCTTCATCCAGCTGGAAATGAAGGACGTTCGCACCGGCAACAAGTCGATCGAGCGGTTCCGCACCCAGGAGACCGTTGAGCGCGCTCGCCTGGACGAGCATGAGATGACCTTCCTCTTCGCCGAAGGTGACAGCTTCACCTTCATGGACAAGGAAAGCTTCGAGCAGGTCGCCATCCCGCGCGACATCATCGGCGAGCCGGCCGTCTTCCTGCAGGACGGCATGGAAGTCACGGTGCAGAGCCATGAAGGCTCGCCGCTGGGCGTCGAGATCCCCGGCAAGGTCACGCTGCTGATCACCGAATCCGACCCGGTGGTGAAGGGCCAGACGGCCTCTTCCTCCTACAAGCCGGCCAAGCTGGAGAACGGCGTGTCGATCCTGGTTCCGCCGCACATCGAGGCCGGGACCCGCGTCGTCGTCGACACCGCCACCGGCGAGTATGTCGAGCGCGCGAAGGACTGATCCTTCCCAGGTCGGTTCTGCCATCACCGGTCTTCGCCATGCGCGGAGGCCGGTGTATTGTTTTCTGGTTCCTGCATAAAACGGTACACCAACACCCATGGCCACCCGCTCCGCTCTCATCAACGTCATGGTCCGCGCCGCCGAAAAGGCTGCCCGGGGTCTCGTCCGCGACTTCGGCGAGGTCGAACACCTTCAGGTGTCGCGCAAGGGGCCGGCCGACTTCGTGTCCGCCGCCGACCTGAAGGCCGAACGCACCCTGCGCGAGGAACTGCAGAAGGCGCGTCCCGAATTCGGCTTCCTGATGGAGGAGAGCGGCGCGTCCAAGGGCAGCGACGCCGAGGCGCGCTGGATCGTCGATCCGCTCGACGGCACCACCAACTTCCTGCACGGCCTGCCGCACTGGGCGATCTCCATCGCCGCCGAGCGCAACGGCGAGATCGTCGCCGGCGTCATCTACGCCCCCATCGGCGACCAGCTGTTCTGGGCCGAGAAGGGTGCCGGCGCCTTCGTCAACCACACCCGCCTGCGCGTCTCCGAACGGCGCCGTCTGGAGGACTGCGTTCTGGCCACCGGCATCCCCTTCAAGGGCCGGGGCGACCACGCCGCCTTCCTGAAGGAACAGGAAGCGGTGATGAAGGAAGTCGCGGGCATTCGCCGCTTCGGCGCTGCTTCGCTCGACCTCGCCTATACCGCCGCGGGCCGATTCGACGCCTACTGGGAGCGCGGGTTGGCTCCGTGGGACTGTGCGGCCGGCGTGCTGATGGTCACCGAGGCTGGCGGCTTCGTCGGCGAGATCGAGGGTGGCCGCAACCCGGTCTTCACCGGCAATGTACTGGCCGCCAACAGCCACCTCCAAGTCCCGGTCGCCCGCCTGCTGAAGTCCGCCAAGGGCTGAGCCCTTCCCCCGCACCGGCCCGCCCGCCCTGCCCCACACCGGGGCGGGACGGATGAGCGGTTGTCGCTGGTGCGATCGATAGGCTATGGTTTGCAAGACAAGGGTTTAACGGGACGCATCGTTTTGGGCCGCTGGGGACACGCCGACCGCAAACACCGTGCCGTCGCCGCCGCGCTGTGCGCGGCCTGGGCGCTGCATCCTGCCGCCCTGTCGGCCGCAGCACCGGCGAATGCGGCTCCGGCGAACGCACAGATCGCCGCCGGGCTGACGCTGGAAAACGCGGTTCCGCTGTCCGTGCCGCCCCGCCCCAACCTGCGCACCCCGCCGGCAGTCAAGGCGCCGCCGCGCCTCGTCCTGCCGCAGCCGATCGAAGCACCTCCCCCGCCGGAGATGACCGAAGGCCCGGCCCAGCCGCCGGCCTCTCAGCCGGCAGCGCCGTCCGCCCCGGCCGTCGCCACCGCGCCGACGCAGGCAGTCCCCGCACCGATGCCCGGAACCGAGCCGGCCTCTCCGCGGACCGACACCGCGGCGCTGCCCCCTCCCCCGGAAGCGGCACCTCCTGCGGCGACGCTGCCACCTTCGAGCGTTTTGAGCCTTGTGTTCCCGGCCGACACCACCAATTTGCCGGATACCGCGGACGCAACGGTCGATCGGATCGTCGAACGGCTGCGCGCCAGCGACACCGCCCGTCTGCAGCTCCGCTCCTACGCCAGCGGCACCGCGGACACGGCGCGTGAGGCGCGGCAGCGGTCGCTCGCCCGGGCGCTGGCCCTGCGCGAGCGGCTGACCGCCTTCGGCATCCGCAGCAGCCGGGTTGATGTCCGCGCGCTGGGCCTCGACGAGGCCGGCGGAACGCCGGACCGGATCGATGTTGTCTTCTTGAACGAGTAGCGCTCCACCCGTGGGCCCACCCGTGGGCGAGGTCTGATCGGAACACCCCTTCGGAGCATCATGACCGCCACAACCCCGACGACCCGACCGCTGGAGGTATCCTCCCTCATGACACGCCCGGAGCGGTTCCTGACCCGGATGATCCTGTTCCTGGTGGTGGTCGGTGCCGTGTGCGGACTGCTGTTCCCGGCCTTGCGCGCCGCCTTCCTCAACAACGCGCCGTTGAACGGCGTCATCCTGGCGACGCTGCTCGCCGGCATCGCCTTCATCTTCCGCCAAGTCCTGATGCTGCGCCCCGAAGTGGCGTGGCTGGAACAGTATCAGAGCGGCGTCGCTCCCGCCTCGCTGCAGGAGCCGGTGCTGCTGGCCCCGATGGCCCGCATGCTGGGCGAGCGGCGCGGCCGGCTGACCCTGTCGGCGCTGTCGATGCGCTCGCTGCTGGACGGCATCGCCTCACGCCTGGACGAATCGCGGGAACTGTCGCGCTACCTGATCGGGCTGCTGATCTTCCTCGGGCTGCTCGGCACCTTCTGGGGCCTGCTGCACACGGTGCAGTCGGTGGGCGGCGTCATCGGCAGCCTGTCGGTGCAGGGCGGAGACGTCGGCACCATGTTCTCCCATCTGCAGCAGGGGCTGGAAGCGCCGCTGGTCGGCATGGGAACGGCCTTCTCCTCGTCGCTGTTCGGCCTTGCCGGGTCGCTGGTGCTGGGTTTCCTGGAACTCCAGGCCAGCCAGGCACACAACCGCTTCTTCCAGGATCTCGAGGATTGGCTGTCCAGCGCCACCCGGCTGTCGAGCGGTGCGGCCGGCGGCCTCGAGTCGGGTGATCACTCGGCCTCGGCCTACCTGACTGCCCTGCTGGAGCAGACCGCTGAGAATCTCGACTCCCTCCAGCGCACCGTCGCCACTGCCGAGGAAGGCCGGCGCGCCGCCAACGCCAACCTGATGGCGCTGACCGAACGGCTGTCGAGCCTCACCGACCATATGCGGGCCGAACAGCAGCTTCTCCTGCGGCTGGGCGAAAACCAGCTGGAGGTGAGAAGCCTGCTCGACCGGCTGGCGGAAACCGCCGGGGGCGGCTTCGACGACGCCTCGCGCCAGCATCTGCGCAACATGGACATCTACCTCGCCCGCATCGTCGAGGAATCCTCCAACGGCCGCGTCCAGGCGGTGCAGGAGATCCGCAGCGAGATCAAGCTGCTGGCCCGCACCATCGCCGCCCTGGCCGAAGAAGCCGACCAGCAGCAGCGCTGACACCCAGAATCCCCCAAGGCCAACGCCGGGAGCCCCCATGGCCAGCATCAGCCGCCGCAACGGCCATCGCGACGCCAGCGCCTGGCCCGGCTGGGTCGACGCCCTGTCGTCCCTGGTGATGGTCGTCATCTTCCTGCTGATGGTCTTCATCGTCACCCAGTTCTACCTCGCCACCGCGCTGACCGGCCGTGACGAACAGCTGACCGTGCTCAACCGCAAGATCGCGGAGATGAACGACCTGCTGGCGATGGAGCGGGAGGCGAACGCCGACCTGCGCATCAACATCACCCAGCTGTCGACCGAGCTGCAGACCTCCGTCGCCGCGCGCGACGACATGACCCTGTCGCTGAGCCAACTGCAGGAGGACCGCGACCGCACCGCCCGCACGCTGGAGGAATTGCAGCGCAACGTCCGTGTCGACCGCGAGACGCTGGACCTGAAGCTGAAGGAAATCCTCAGCCTGCAGGCCGACATTAAGGCCCTGCGCGATGCCCGGCAGAAGCTGGAGGGCGAACTGGCCGCCGCCGCTGCTGCCGCCAAGCTGACCGAACAGCAGCGCCAGGCCCTGCTGGCGGAACTCGGCACCACCCGTGACCGGGCGAAGGCGCTGGAGTCCGAACTGGCCTCCGCCGCAGAGAAGACGATGCTGGCGCAGAAGGAAATCGACCAGCGCGACATCCGGCTGAAGTCGCTCGAATCGCAGCTGACCGACAACCAAACCCAGACCCGGAAGGATCTGGAGCAGCGCGACATCCGCATCCGCGACCTGATGGCCTCACTGACCGGCGAGCAGGCCGAGGGCACCCGGAGCAAGCAGCAGATCGACCTGCTGAACCAGCAGCTTCTGGCGCTCCGCGAACAGCTGGCCCGCATCGGGGCGGCGCTGGAGGTGTCGGAGAAGGCGTCGGCCGAACAGAAGGTGCAGATCGCGGAATTGGGGGCGCGTCTCAATCAGGCGCTCGCCGCCAAGGTTCAGGACCTCGCCCGCTACCGATCGGAGTTCTTCGGCCGGGTCCGCGAGGCGCTGGGCAGCCGGCCGGACGTGCGGATCGTCGGCGACCGCTTCGTCTTCCAGTCGGAACTGCTGTTCCCCTCGGGCTCAGCGACCCTTGAGGAGGCCGGCAAGCAGCGGTTGGCCGATCTTGCCCGCACGCTGATCGAGATCGGCAAGGCGATCCCGTCCGACATCAACTGGGTCCTGCGGGTGGACGGCCACACCGACATCAAGCCGGTGCGCTTCCAGTTCGCCTCCAACTGGGAACTGTCGTCGGCACGCGCGCTGTCGGTGGTGAGATTCCTGATCGACCAGGGCATCCCGGCGGAACGGCTGGCAGCCGCCGCCTTCGGCGAATTCCAGCCCATCGACCCCGGCAGCTCGGACGAGGCGCTGGCGAAGAACCGCCGCATCGAGATCAAGCTGGACCAGCGATAAGGACCGGAGGGGTCAGCCTTTCCATTCCTCGCGCAGGATGGCGTAGAGGACATGGTCGCGCCATGCGCCGTCGATGCGCAGATAGCCGCGGGCATAGCCTTCGTGGCTGAAGCCGACCTTTTCCAGCAGGCCGCGGCTCGGCAGGTTGGTCGGCAGGCAGGCGGCCTCGACCCGGTGCAGTCCGAGTTGGCCGAACGCGAATTCCAGGACCAGCCGGGTACCGCCCGACACATAGCCGTTGCGGGCGTAGGGCTGGCCGGCCCAATAGCCGAGCGTCCCCATCTGGGCGACGCCGCGCCGGATGTTGGTGAGGCCGAGCCCGCCGACCAGCGCATCGGTTCCCCGGTCGAAGATCAGGAAGCTGTAACCGAGATCGTCCCGCCACTCCTGCGCCTGCCGCCGCAACCGACGCGAGAAAGCGGTCCGCGTCAGGGCGTCGGCCGGCCAAGTGGGTTCCCACGGCGTGAGGAAGTCGCGCGAGGCGGCGCGGAGGTCCGCCCATTCCCGCCAGTCGCGCGGCAGCGGCGGCCGGATGTAGCAATGCGGACCGTCGAGCCGGACCGCGGGCGGGCTGATGAGGCCGCTGCCGAGGAGGCGGATCATGATTGCGGCCCCTCTCCCACCTTTGTATCCCCTCTCCCCCCCAATCTCGCGCAAACTTCGTTTGCGCTGACGCGGCAGGCGGACCTTCGGTCCGCCGAAAGCGGGGAGAGGGTTAGGGTGAGGGGGATCCGCTGGCTGGACGGTCCACGCGATGCATCCCCCTCACCCCGACCCTCTCCCCGGGGGGGAGAGGGGGAACAGCCCGGGGGCAGAGGGGAGGCGGCCACCGTCTTCATCGTCAGGCGAGACGCTCCGCGATGCGGTCGTAGCTTTCCAGCTTGGCGATCGGGCCGAGGGCGGCGACGGTCGGGCGGCTGGCTCGCAGGCGGCCGGCGGCCTTGACCACGGCGTCGCGATCGACACCGTCGATCTTCGCGACGATCTCCTCCACCGGAACCGGGCGGTCGTAGATCAGCATCTGCTGGCCCAACTGTTCGCAGCGCGACATGGTGCTTTCCAGCGCCATCAGCGTCCCGGCCTTCAGCTGGGCGCGGGCGCGGGCGACCTCGTCCTCGGTGACGTCGGCGCCGACCTTGGCGATCTCGTCGCAGACGACCGGGACCAGTTCCGCCACCTCGTCCTCGCCGGTGCCGGCATAGACGCCGAACAGGCCGCCGTCATGATAGCCGCCGGTGAAGGTGTAGATGGAATAGACCAGCCCGCGCTTCTCCCGCACCTCCTGGAACAGCCGGGACGACATGCCGCCGCCCAGCAGGGTGGACAGCACCGAATGGGCGTAGAAGTCGGGATCGTGCACCCCTACCCCGTCGAATCCCAGCACAAGGTGCATCTGCTCCAGGTCGCGGTCCTCGCGGAAGTCGCCGCCGGCATAGCGGGCCGACTCCGGCTTGGGCGGGGCGCCGCTCGGCAGGTCGCCGAATGCCTTGAATGCGAGATCGACCATGCGGTCATGCTCGATCCGGCCGGCGGCGCTCAGCACCATGCCGGGGGCGCCGTAATGGCCGGCGATGTAGTCGACCAGCGCTTCGCGCGGCAGGGCGCCGACGATCTCGGCGGAGCCCAGCACCGGACGGCCGATGGCCTGCCCCGGATAGGCGGTGGACTGGAAATGGTCGAAGATGATGTCGTCGGGCGTGTCGGCGCTCTGGCCGATCTCCTGCAACACCACAGTGCGCTCGCGCACCAGCTCCTCGGCGTCCAGCGTGGAGTGCTGGATCATGTCGGACAGGATGTCGAGCGCCAGCGGCGCATCCTCGTGCAGGACCTTGGCGTAATAGGCCGTCTGCTCGCGGGTGGTGTAGGCGTTCAGCTGCCCGCCGACATTCTCGATCTCTTCGGAGATGCGGAAGGCCGAACGGCGCCGGGTGCCCTTGAACAGCATATGCTCGACGAGGTGGGCGACGCCGTTGACGCTCGCCGCCTCGTTGCGGGTGCCAACCCCGACCCAGCAGCCGAGCGAAACGGACTGCACGTCGGGCATGGTGTCGGTCGCGACGCGAAGCCCGTTGGGCAACGTCGTCACACGAATGGAACTCATGCGGCCTCCTGGGCGGCGCGGGCGCGCGCGATGACGAAGTCCTGGACCGCCGCCAGATCGTTCGGCAGTTCGGACAGGCGCTCCTCGCGCACATAAAGATCGGACAGACGCGGCGGCAGGTCCGGCCGGCGGCCGGTCGCCTTTTCCACCGCATCGGGGAACTTGGCGGGATGGGCGGTGGCGAGAACCACCATGGGAACGGACGGATCGACCCGGCCGGCCGCGACCGCGGCCTTGGCCGCTCCGATGCCGACCGCCGTGTGCGGGTCGAGCAGATAGAGGCTGCCCTTCCAGGTGTCGGCGATGGTCGCCATGGTGGCGGCCTCGTCCACCCGGTGGCCGGAGAAGATGTCCAGCGCGCGGGCGAGCTGGGCGTCGGTCACCGCGAACTTGCCCTCGGTGCGGAAGCGGTTCAGCGCCTCCGTCACCGCGGTGCCGTCGCGGTCGAGCAGGTCGAACAGCAGCCGTTCGAAGTTGGAAGAGATCTGGATGTCCATGCTGGGAGACAAGGTAGGCACGACGGGCGCCGCGACCATGCTCCCACTGGCGAAAAAGCGCGCCAGGATGTCGTTGCTGTTGGACCCCACCACCAGCGTCTCCACCGGCAGCCCCATGGCGCGGGCGCCATAGGCGGCATAGACGTTGCCGAAATTGCCGGTCGGCACGGTGAAGGCCAGCTTGCGATCTGGGGCGCCCAGCGCCACCGCGGCGGTGAAGTAATAGACGATCTGGGCCATGATGCGCGCCCAGTTGATCGAGTTCACCGCCGACAGCCCCATCCGGTCGCGGAAGGCGCCGTCGTTGAACATGGCCTTCACGAGGTCCTGGCAATCGTCGAAGGTGCCGTCCAGCGCGATGTTGTGGACGTTGGACGACAGCACGCTGGTCATCTGCCGGCGCTGCACCTCGGACGTGCGGCCCTTGGGATGCAGGATGAAGATGTCGACGTTCCGGCGGTCGCGGCAGGCCTCGATGGCGGCGGAGCCGGTGTCGCCGGAGGTGGCGCCGACGATGGTCACCCGCTGCCCGCGCTTGGCCAGCACATGGTCGAACAGGCGGCCGAGCAGTTGCAGCGCCACGTCCTTGAATGCCAGCGTCGGACCGTGAAACAGCTCCAGCACCCAGGTGGTCGGATCGACCTGCACCAGCGGGGTCACCGCGGCATGGTCGAAGCTGGCATAGGCGTCGCGGACGATGGCGCGGAACTCGTCCTCCGCAATGGCGCCGCCCAGGAAGGGCAGCATCACGCGGACGGCGATCTCGCTGTAGGGCAGACCGCGCATGGCGCGGATGTCGTCGGCCGTGAATTGCGGCCAGGTCTCCGGCACATAGAGGCCGCCGTCGCGCGCCAGCCCGGCAAGAAGGACGTCCTCGAAACCCAAGACCGGGGCCGCGCCCCGCGTGCTGACGTACCGCACCGCTTACACTCCGTCCGATGAAGTGGGCATAGTTAGCGAGGTGCCCGCCCGCACGCAAGCGATGCGGGACGCACGGCCCATATTCCGTCCGGTTGGGGCGCCCGGTGAGAACCGATGGAACGTTTGGAACGCCGTGAAACGGTTTTCCGGGGGCTGTTCAGTGTTCCATCCGGGACGGCGCCTCTCACGCGGCCTCCTCCACAGCCCCGTCCGTCATCTCATCGGCCGTACGCCGCCGCACCAGGGAAGCGGCGCGTTCCAGCACCTCCGGCCCCGCACCGGGGCGGTGAGCGTTCTCGGCGATGTGGCGGCGGTAGGCGCGGGCGCCGGGCAGCCCCTGGAACAGGCCCAGCATGTGGCGGGTAATGGAGGACAGCGGCGTGCCGCGGGCCATGCGCGCCTCGATGTAGGGCAGCATCGCCTCGATCACCGCATGGCGGTCGGGGCCGGGTTGTCCGTCCATCAGGCGGTGGTCGGCATCGGCCAGCAGATAGGGGGTCTCGTAGGCGGCGCGGCCGATCATCACGCTGTCGACCTTGCCGAGATGCAGCGAAGCCTCGTCCAGAGTCTTGATCCCGCCATTGATGGCGATGGTCAGCTGCGGATATTCCGCCTTCAGCCGGTGGACGAGGTCGTAGCGCAGCGGCGGGATGTCCCGGTTCTCCTTGGGGCTGAGGCCCTTCAGCCAGGCCTTGCGGGCATGGACGATGAAGTGGCTGCAGCCGGCGGCGGAGACGGTGCGGATGAAATGGTCGAGCGTCGGCCATTCCTCCATCTCGTCGATGGCGATGCGCGACTTGACGGTGACGGGGATCGACACGGCATCGCGCATGGCGCCGACCAGCCGAGCCACCAGATCGGGTTCCGCCATCAGGCAGGCGCCGAAGCGGCCGGACTGCACGCGGTCGCTGGGGCAGCCGACATTGAGGTTCACCTCGTCATAGCCCCACTCTTCCGCGATGCGGGCGCAGGAGGCGAGGTCGGCCGGGTCGGAGCCGCCGAGTTGGAGCGCCACCGGATGTTCCGCCGCGTCGAAGCCGAGCAGCCGCTCGCGGTCGCCATGCAGCACGGCGCCCGTGGTCACCATCTCGGTGTAAAGCAGCGTGGAGCGCGACAACAGACGGTGGAAGTACCGGCAATGCCGGTCGGTCCAGTCCATCATCGGGGCGACGCTGAGGGGGATGGCGGGGGACGTGGTCATGTCGGGTGCGGGCCGGTGCAGAGGAACGGAAGGTCGAAGACGGAAGATACGGCGCTAAGGGCTGACGGTCAGGCGGAGGCCGAGGGACTTGATGACCTTCAGGACGGTGGCAAATTCCGGATTGCCGTCCGGCGACAGAGCCTTATAGAGGCTTTGGCGGCCGAGGCCGGCATTGCGCGCGACCTCCGTCATCCCTTTGGCCCGGGCGATGTCGCCAAGCGCCGCGACGATCAGTTGAGGATCGCCGTCTTCCAGCACCGCGTCCAGATAGGCGGCAATGCGCTCGTCGCTGTCCAGGCTGTCGACGATGTCCCACTGACGGGTCTCTGTTCGGGCCATGCTCCCCTCCTTTATCGGGCCGCAGGTCTAAAGGTCCCGTGCCAGCGCGATGGCGGCGGCAATGTCGCGGTCCCGGGACCGCTTGTCTCCACCGTCCAGCAGCACGATCAGCGTGTCGCCACGCTGGATGAAATAGACGCGGTAACCGGGGCCATAGTCGATGCACAGTTCACTGACGCCTTCGCCCACCGGCTTCGTGTCACCAGGATTGCCGAGTTGAAGGCGACGAATGCGCACTTCGATCCGCATGCGAGCCCGATCGTCCCGCAAGCTCTCTATCCAGGCAGCGAAGCGGTCGGTCTGGCGGATCTCGATCATCGGAGAATGTCTTCTTTGGGAGACAGTTTGTCAAGCCACCAGCCCAAAACGACTAAGCCCCGCACAAGGCGGGGCTTAAGTCATTAACCGAGAGAGTGGCGTCCCCGACGGGAGTCGAACCCGTGTCGCCGCCGTGAAAGGGCGGTGTCCTAGGCCTCTAGACGACGGGGACGTCGTTCGCGGTGACGCGCTTTCTAAAGATCGGCGGCGGTGAGCGCAAGCGCTTTTTTGTGTGGGGCGATACTTTTTTGTGGGCGGGGGTGGCGGTGGGTGCCCCCTCCCTAACCCTCCCCCGCTCTCGGCCGGCCGAAGGCCGGTCCGATCGCGGGAGAGGGGACTGCCGCCGCTTCGGCAGATGCGTCATGCCGACAAGCATCTTGCCCCCTCTCCCGCGAAGCTCTCGCACAAAGCTACGCTTTGTGCTGACGCGACAGGCGGACCGTAGGTTCGCTGAAAGCGGGGGAGGGATGGGGAGGGGGCACCCGCTGCCCCCCAAAACCTCCCCACTACCCCACCAACCCTACGCCGATCGCGCCGGCGCCGCGTCGTCGATCAGCAACTGCACGCCTTCGGACCCGTTCCAGCGGTCGATCCGCAGCACCCCGGCAAGGTGGAAGGGGGTGCCGCGGCCGGTCAGCAGAGCTTGGCCCATGTCGCTGTCGAGCGCGCGGAAGGCGATGGACTTCAGCCGGGCGCCATCGTTGCCTTGCAGGATGCAGCGGACATGGTTGGCACCCACCACGTCGGCGCGCACCACGCGGGCGTCGGCGATGGCGAAGCGGGGCTCCGAATTGCCGGTGCCGTAGGGGCCGAGCTTGTCGAGGGTGGTCACCAGACCGACGCTGGCGCCGCCGACCGACAGGGCGCCGTCCAGTTCCAGCGTCGGCACCAGCGGCGCGGATGCCACCTGTTCGGAGATGCGGCCGTGCAGGAAATCGCGCAACGCGTCGATCTTGTCGCCGGCCACGGTGAAGCCGGCCGCCATGCGGTGGCCGCCGCCGGCCAGCAGCAGCCCTTCCTGCCGGGCGGCGATCACCGCGGATCCCAGATCGACACCGCGCACGGAGCGGCCCGACGCCTTGCCGATGACGGTGCCGTCGGCGGTTTCCTCCAGGGCGACGACGCAGGCCGGGCGGCTGTAGCGCTCCTTCAGCCGGGCGGCGACGATGCCGATGACGCCGGGGTGCCAGCCGACGCCGGTGACGAAGACCAGATCGGTCTCGCGCCCGGCCTCGGCGGCGACGCGCTCCAGCGCTTCGTCGAGAACCGCCTGTTCGATTGTGCGGCGTTCGGCGTTGTGGCCTTCCAGCCGCTGGGCGAGTTCCATCGCCTCGATGGGATCGTCGGTGGAGAGCAGGCGGGCGCCGAGGTCGGACGCCCCCACCCGGCCGCCGGCATTGACGCGGGGGCCGAGGACGTAGCCGGCATGGTAGGCGTCGGGCTTGTCCTTTACCCCGGCCACATCGGAGAGGGCGGCGAGGCCCGGGTTCGCGCGCCGCGCCATCACCTTCAGCCCCTGTGCCACCAGCGCGCGGTTGAGGCCGGTCAGCGGGACCACGTCGCACACCGTGCCGAGCGCCACGAGGTCCAGCCATTCCATTAGGTTGGGTTCTGTCCGGCCGCTGTAGAAGCCGGACTGGCGCAGGGCGCGGTTGACGGCGACGATGGTGATGAAGGTGACACCGGCGGCGCAGAGCGTGCGATAGGTGCCGTCCTCGTCAAGCCGGTTGGGGTTGACCAGGGCGACGGCGGGAGGCAGGCGCGGTTCGGCGGCGTGGTGGTCGAGAACGACGACCTCCAGCCCGGCGTCGGCGGCAGCCTCCAGCGCCGCAAAGGCGGAGATGCCGCAATCGACGGTCACCACCAGCCGCACCCCCTCCCCTTTCAGCCGCAGCAGCGCCGCGGCGTTCGGGCCATAGCCTTCGGTGATCCGGTCGGGGACATAGACGCGGATGTCGGCGCCGAGCGCGCGGAAGAAGCGGCGCAGCAGAGCGGCGGAGGTGGCGCCGTCGACGTCGTAGTCGCCGAAGACCGCCACCGGCTCGCCGTCGCGGATGGCCCGTGCGATGCGCTCGGCCGCCGGGTCCATGTCGCGGAAGCGCGAAGGGTCGGGCAGCAGAGCCTTCAGCGTCGGGTTGAGGAAGGTTTCACAGGTCTCGTCGGTGACGCCACGGGCGGCCAGCACCCGGCCGACGATCTCCGGCAGCCCGCGCCCCTGGGTCAGCGCCTGCGCCTGCCGCTCGTCGCAGGGCCGCGCCTGCCAGCGCTTGCCGGACAGGGAGTTGGCGACGTTGAGGAAGGCGGCGGCTTCGGTCATGGCGGTGCTGCACGGTCTCTCTGGGATGGGGGCACAGCCATAGCAGAGATGGGCGCGCGGCGCACGGTGGGTGTGGGCAGAGGTGGGATGTGGGGGTGGGGAGTTGTCGAGTTGGGTGCCCCCTCCCCATCCCTCCCCCGCTTCGCGGGAGAGGGGGGAGGAGCTTTGCGGGAGTGTGGCGGAGTTCCCTCTCCCGCGGAACGCGGGGGAGGGTTAGGGAGGGGGCACCCGCTACAGAACCTACGCCGCCCGCATCCAAACCGCCGTGTCGTGGAACGCCGCGCCGCCCGCGGGCGGGACCGGCTCCGGTGAGGTCAGGCTGTTGATGCCCATGCCTTCGACGAAGGCGCTGTTGGGCCAGATGCCTTCGACGATCACCACGCCGCGCGGCACGCCGGCGAAGGGCTTGGCATGGACCACGACGCTGCCCTGCGGGTTGCCCAGCCGCACCGCGTCGCCGTCGGCCAGACCGAGCCCGGCCGCGTCGTCCGGGTGGATCAGCGCGGTGGGCCGGCCTTCGCGGCGCTGGGCGGTCAGCGTCTCGGTGAAGGAGGTGTTGAGGAACTGGCGCGCCGGGGCGGTGACGAGACGGAACGGATGCTCGGCGTCGGCATCGCGGCCGGGAGGCATGTGGTCGGGAAGCTCCGGCATGCCGCCATAGGGGCCGAGCGCCGCCCAGTCGGGGGCGAAGCGGAACTTGTCGTCGGGATGCGCGAAGCCGTTGAGGAAGTGCGAGGTCTCGAAATCGGGCTGGGCGTCGATCCAGCGCTGCTCGGTCAGCGTCGCCGCGTCGCCCAGGTCGGACGCCTTCAGCATGGCGTCGATGATCTCCAGCGCAGTCATGCCGAATCCCGGATGCTCGGCGCCGACGCGGCGGGCGAGTTCGGAGATCACCCAGTGGTTCTCGCGCGCGTCGAACTGCGGCTCGATCACCTTGCGGCCGATCAGGATGTGCATCTGGCCGCCGCCGCGGTAGATGTCGTCATGCTCCAGGAAGGTGGTGGCGGGGATCACCAGATCGGCCAGCTTGGCCGTGTCGGTCATGAACTGCTCATGCACCGCGACGAACAGATCCTCGCGCAGGAAACCCTGGCGGACGCGGGTCGAATCCGGGCAGATCGTCACCGGGTTGGTGTTCTGGATCAGCATCGCCGTCACCGGCGGGCCGCTGGTCAGGTCGCGCGGGTCGCCGGTCAGCACCGCGCCGATGCGCGACTGGTCGAAGCTGCGCACCGACGTGTCGAGACGGTCCAGCCCCTCCGACAGGGTCTTGTCCAGCTTGTAGATGCCGGACGAGCAATAGAGCGCGCCGCCGCCCTTGTGCTGCCACGCCCCGGTGACCACCGGCAGGCAGGAGACGGCATGAACCTGCGCCGCGCCGTTGTGGGCGCGCGACAGGCCGTAGCCGACGCGCAGGTAGCTGCGCTTGGTGGTGCCGTAGAGGCGGGCGAACTCCTCGATCTCCCCCACGGTCAGGCCGGTGATCCCGGCCGCCCATTCGGGGGTGCGGGTGGCGAGATGCGCCTCCAGCCGGTCGGTGCCGGCGGCGAGGCGGTCCAGATAGGCGCGGTCGGCGTAGCCGTCGCGGAACAGCACATGCATCACCGCGCAGGCCAGCGCCCCGTCGGTGCCCGGCCGCAGCATCAGGTGCAGGTCGGAAACTTCGGCCGTGCCGGTGCGGTAGGGATCGATGGTGACCAGCTTGGCGCCGCGGCCCTTCCGGGCGCGGCTGACATGGGTCATGACGTTGACCTGGGTCGCCACCGGGTTGCCGCCCCAGTTGACGATCAGGTCGCTCTCCGCCATCTCGCGCGGGTCGGCGCCGCGGATGTCGCCATAGCCGGCGAGCCAGCCCATGTTGGCCGGGGTGTCGCACACGGTGCTGGTCTGGCGCGAATAGCCCTTGGCATGGCGCAGCCGCTGGATGGCGCCGCGCTGCACCAGACCCATGGTGCCGGCGTAGAAATAGGGCCAGACGGCTTCGGGGCCGTGAGCGCGCTCGGCGGTCAGGAAGGCATCGGCGATGCGGTCCAGCGCCTCGTCCCAGCCGATCGGCTTCCACTGGCCGGAGCCCTTCGGGCCGGTGCGCAGAAGCGGGGTCTTCAGCCGGTCCGGCGAATGGACGCGCTCGGCATAGCAGCTGACCTTCGCGCAGATGACGCCGGCGGTGTAGCTGTTCTCCGCCGCGCCACGCACTTTCCCAATGCGGTCGGGGGCGAGGCGTTCCACCTCCAGCGCGCAGGTGCTGGGGCAATCGTGCGGACAGGCCGTGGGCAGGAACTGGGCCGACAAGGCTAACCTCTGGTCTGGCTGGCGGCGGGAGAACGGCAAGTTTAGGCCCGGCGGCGCGACCGCTTCAATGCGCAACAATGTATGGGTACAATAAAGAAGGGCCGCGAAGTCCCCTTCCGGACTTCGCGGCCCCAACCGCTCGGGCGAAAATCCCCAGACGACTTGCGGCTTTACATCACGCCGATCAGGCGCGGGAACCACAGCGAGATCGCCGGCACATAGGTGACGAGGCCGAGGAAGATCAGCATCGTCAGCAGCCACGGCCACACCGCGACCGTCAGTTCCGTGATGCCCATCTTGGTGATGCCCGACGCGACGTAGAGGTTCAGGCCCACCGGCGGGTGGCACATGCCGACCTCCATGTTCACGATGATCAGGATGCCGAAATGCACCGGGTCGATGCCCAGCGACATTGCCACCGGGAACAGGATCGGCGCCATGATCAGGACGATGGACGACGGCTCCATGAAGTTGCCGGCCATCAGCAGCACGATGTTCACGACCAGCAGGAAGACCCAGACGCTCAGGTTCTGGCCCTGGATCCAGGCGGCCATGCTCTGCGGGATCTGCTCCGACGTCATGACGAAGGAGAAGAGGACCGCGTTGGTGATGATGTAGAGCAGCATCGCCGACATGCTGGCACTGTCCAGCAGCACCTTCGGCACGCGGGTGAGCGGCATGTCGCGGTAGATGAACACCGCCACGATGAAGGCATAGACCGCGGCCATCGCCGCCGCCTCGGTCGGGGTGAAGATGCCGGTGTAGATGCCGCCCATCACGACGACGATCAGCAGCAGGCCCCAGAAGCTTTCCCGGAAGGCCAGCCAGCGCTGCCGGGCGCTCGCCTTGGGCAGGCGGGGATAGCCGAACTTGCGGGCGCGGTACCAGGTGGTGAAGCCGAGGAAGGCCGCCAGCATCAGGCCTGGCACCACGCCGGCCAGGAACATCTGGCCGATGGAGGGCGCCTGCGGATGGCCGGTGGTGGCGACGCAGTACATCACCATCACGATCGACGGCGGGATCAGGATGCCGAGCGCGCCCGAGGTGGTGACGACGCCGGCGCCGAAATTCTTCGGGAAGCCCTGCGCCACCATGGCCGGCAGGATGATGGAGCCGATGGCGACCACCGTCGCCGGGCTGGAGCCCGACACCGCCGCGAACAGGGCGCAGGCCAGCACGCCGGCCATGCCGAGCCCGCCGTGCCAGTGCCCGACCATGGAGGTGGCGAAGTTGATCATGCGCCGGGCGACGCCGCCATGGGTCAGGAAGTTGCCGGCCAGGATGAAGAACGGGATCGCCATGATCTCGAACTTCTCGATGCCCGTGAACAGCTTCAGCGCCACCGCGGCGACCGGCACGTCGGTCATCAGGAACAGGAAGGACAGAACGGTCAGGCCGAGCGAGATGGAGATCGGCATGCCGGTGAGCATGAGGGCAATCAGCAGCCCGAAAATGATGAGCGCGTTCACGCCGGGCCTCCCTCGTTGGCGGCTTCGACCGGGTCGATGCCGTCGACCTGGGCATGATCGTGGTGGGGCAGCTCGCCGGTCCGGATGAAGGTCCAGGCGACCTGGAGGAAGCGGAAGCACATCAGGAAGGAGCCGAGCGGGATGGCCAGATAGACCAGCCACATCGGCAACTCCATGTCGGCCGACACCTGTTCGGTCTCGGCGATGTGGTAGACGAAATTGGCGCCGAGAGCGCCGACGACGCCGGTGAACAGGGCGCCGGCCAGCAGTCCGAAGACGACGAAGCGGCCGCGGATGTCCGGCCGCAGCCGGTTGATCACCACGTCCACGCCCACATGGATGCCGGTGCGCACGCCATAGGCGGCGCCGAACTTGGCCATCCACACGAACATGTAGATGCAGACCTCCTGGGCCCAGGCGAGGTTCCAGTGGATGACGTAATCCTGGATGACGGCCACGCCGGACAGATAGCGGTGCATGACCGCCACGAAGATGACGAGCGTCGCCGCCGCCATGAGGGAGGCGATCAACGTCTCCTCAAGGCGGTCGAGTATTTTCATAAGCATGTCGGGGGGATCTCCCGGTCGGCGGAGATGGTGTCGGGTACGCTGGAGAGCCGCGGCAAAACCCGCGGCGCGCCATTCGGCCGTCATCCCCGCGAAGGCGGGGATCCAGGCGGCTGCCGGAGCGCACGCATCGGGACGTCTGGGTTCCCGCCTTTGCGGAAAGACAGCCGACTGAAGCGGATGCCGGTTCGGTGCGGGCGCGCCTTCCGGCGGGAAGACGCAGCCCGCCCGCAAGCCCTTACATCTTGAAGCCGGCGGCGGCGGCTTCCTTGTAGATCGATTCGATCAGGTCCTTGCCGACGCGGGACTCGGCATCCTTGTGGACCGGCTTCAGGGCCTTGATCCAGGCTTCGCGCTCTTCCTTGGTCTGGGTGTGGAAGGCGGTCTTGCCCGACGCCTTCATCTGGGCCAGCGAGACGTCGTTCTCGTTCTGGGCGATGTCGTTGGCGTAGGCGGTCGCCTCCTTCATCGCACCCTCAAGCCCGGTGCGGACATCGGCCGGCAGGCCTTCCCAGAACTTCTTGTTCACGATGACCGCATAGCCGAGATAGCCGTGGTCGGTCAGCGTGGCGTTCTTCTGCACCTCGTGCATCTTCTGGGTGTACATGTTCGACGGCGGGTTTTCGGTGCCGTCGACGACGCCGGTCTGCAGCGCCTGGTACACTTCGGAGAAGGCCATCACCTGCGGCAGGGCGCCCAGCGCGCGCATCTGGGCGTCCAGCACCTTGGACGACTGGATGCGCATCTTCAGACCCTTCACGTCCTCCGGCTTGGTGACCGGCTTGTTGGCGCTCATGATCTTGAAGCCGTTGTCCCAATAGGCCAGGCCGATGATGCCCTTGGTTTCCAGCTTCTGGAACAGCTGCTTGCCGATCGGACCCTCGGTCACGCGGCGCAGGACGTCCTTGTTCGGGAAGATGTAGGGCAGGTCGAAGACCTCGAATTCCTTGGCGCCCAGCGGGCCGAACTTGGCCAGCGACGGCGCCAGCATCTGCACCGCGCCCAGCTGCAGGGCCTCAAGCTCTTCCTTGTCCTTGTAGAGCTGGCTGTTCGGATAGACCTCGACCTTGACCTTGCCGTTGGTCGCCTTCTCGGCAAGTTCCTTGAACTTCTCGGCACCCTTGCCCTTCGGCGTCTCCGGAGCGACGACGTGGCTGAACTTGATCACGATCTGGTCCTGGGCCCAGGCCGTGGACAAGGCCATCGGCGCCGACATCATGCAGCCGACCGCCGCCGCGCACAGAAGCTTCACGAGTTTCATAGGTGCGTTCCCCTCTGGTGTCGATTATCGGTTGGACGGAATGTTCCGTCCTGAACTTGTTGCGCATTGTTCATGATCCGACGAATTGCGGCTATTGTGGATATCCGCAGAGTCGGCCTATCCCACTTTCGTCCGGTCCCATCGTCGTCAGCCTCCACACTTTCGTGTCAATCGTCATGCCGCAGTCCAACCGCACCCCCGGCTCCGCCGCCCTGCCCGCCTCCCGATCCGGGTGGGCGGTGCCGCACGCCATGCCACTGGTGGCGATGGCGCTGGTCGTCGTCCTGCTGGGCGCCTTCCTGTGGCTGCTGCAGCGCAACGAGCGGGACGAGGAGGCGCTGGCCCTGATCAAGGACGCGCTGTGGGTGGAGCAGAACCTGCATTTCCAGCTGGCATCCGACGAGGACAAGCTGGAGAGGCTGGCGGAGACGCTGGGCCGGACGGAGGTGGACCTGCGGCAGTTCGCCGCAATGGCCCGGCTGGTGGTGAACACCAACCCGGCGATCGAACGGGTGCTCTGGCTCGACCCCCAGGGCCGCACCATGCTGGCGGAGCCGCCGCTGCCCCAGGACGGTACGCCGGGTGCGGACGGCCCGCCCGGCGACAGCCTGACCCGCCATGACGCGATGCGCATCGCCCGGTCCACCGGCCTCAGGGCCTATGGCGCGCCCTACCGGATCGACGCCACCGACCGCGGGTTCGACGTCGCCTTTCCGCTGTTCCGCGACGGCGTCTTCGTCGGTGCGCTGGTCGGCGTCTTCTCGTTCGAGGCGATGCTGACCCACCATGTCCCCTGGTGGTTCGCCCAGCGCTACCAGCTGGAGGTGATCGACGTCACAGGCACCGTGCTGGGGGCGAAATCGCGCATGGTGGTGCCCGGGTCCATGACGGGTCCGGCACCCGATCCGGCCAGGAGCCATGTCATCCCCTTCGATCCGCCCGGCCACGGGCTGGCTCTGGTCGCCACCGCCTACCCCAGCGAGTCCAACGTCACCCGCACCGTCCTGGTGGCGGCGATCTTCGCGCTGACCGGATCGGCGCTGTGGAGCCTGTGGTCGTTGCGCCGCCACATCGCCGGCCGCTTGCGCGCCGAGGAGGCCCTGCGAGAGGAGCATGCCTTCCGCAAGGCGATGGAGGACAGCCTGACCGTGGGCATGCGCGCCCGCGACCTGGAAGGGCGCATCACCTACGTCAACCCGGCCTTCTGCCGGATGGTCGGTCTGGCGGCCGAGGATCTGGTCGGGCGCGGCCCGCCGATGCCCTATTGGCTGCCGGAGGAGATCGACCGGGCGGAGGCCGCCCTGCAGGACGTGCTGGCCGGCCGCGCGCCGGAAACCGGGCTGGAGATGCGGTTCCGGCGCGCCAACGGCGAGCGGTTCGACGCGCTGATCTACGAGGCGCCGCTGATCGACGCCAACGGGCGCCAGACCGGCTGGATGGGCTCCGTCCTCGACATCACCGAACGCAAGCATGCCGAGGAACTGGCCCGCCAGCAGCAGGAGCGGCTGCAGCAGACCTCCCGCCTGATCACGATGGGCGAGATGGCCTCCACCCTGGCGCATGAGCTGAACCAGCCGCTGTCGGCCATCGCCAGCTATTGCACCGGCTGCCTGAATCGCCTGCGCTCCGGCCGGTTCGACACCGACGAGGTCGCCGCGGCGCTGGAAAAGCTGGCGGCGCAGGCCAAGCGCGCCGGGCAGGTGGTGCGGCGAATCCACGACTTCGTGCGCAAGCGCGACCCCAACGTCGCCCCCTGCTCGCTCGCCCGCGTGCTGGAGGATTGCGTCGGGCTGACCGGCGCCGACGCCGCACGGCTGGGCGTGCGGGTGGAACTGGACGCCCCGGCCGACCTGCCGCCGGTCACCGGCGACCGCATCCTGCTGCAGCAGGTGGTGCTGAACCTGATGCGCAACGGGATCGAGGCGATGGCCCGCACCCCGCGCGACGACCGCCGCCTGACCGTGACCGTCCGCCGGGAGGGAGGGGGGGACGAAGCCGGGGACGGCGTGCTGCTGACGGAGATCCGCGACCGCGGCTGCGGTGTGGCGCCCGATGTGGCGGAGCGCCTGTTTTCCCCTTTCTTCACCACTAAGCGCGAAGGTATGGGGATGGGCCTGAACATCTGCCGCTCCATCGTCGAGCACCACCGCGGCCGGCTGTGGTTCGAAGCGGTGGCGGCGGAGGATGCCCCGGACGGCAACTCCGCCGGGACACGCTTCCTGTTCACCCTGCCGGTGCATGCCCAACCCTCGGGCCGAGTTTCAGACCAAAGCGCAGAGGCCGCAGAATGACCACGCTCCACATCGTCGACGATGACGAGGCGATCCGCGACGCGCTCGGCTGGCTGTTCCAGTCGCGCAACGTGCCGGTGGCCGGCTGGCCCTCCGCGGAAGCCTTCCTGGAGGGGTGGAGGCCGGATATGGCCGGCTGCCTTCTGCTGGACATCCGCATGGAGGGGATGAGCGGACTGGAGCTGTTCGACCGGCTGCTGTCCAAGGGATGCCGGATGCCGGTGATCTTCCTGACCGGCCATGGCGACGTTCCCATCGCCGTCAGCGCCCTGAAGAAGGGAGCCCGCGACTTCGTGGAAAAACCGTTCAACGACAACGAACTGGTCGACCGGGTGATCGACGCCCTGGCCTTCGACGCCGAACAGCGCGAGCGCGAGGCGGGACAGGCCGGGCTGGCGGCGCGGCTGGCGACCCTGACCCAGCGCGAACGGCAGGTGATGGAGCTGGTCGTCGCCGGCCGCCTGAACAAGGTCATCGCCGACGAGCTGGGCATCAGCATGCGCACGGTGGAGGTCCATCGCAGCCATGTGTTCGAGAAGATGCGCGTCAAGACCGCGGTGGAACTGACCCGGCTGCTGACCGGTGCCGCGTGATCTGGTGGGTGACCCGGGATTTGACCGGGGGTGCCCCCGGCCTGCCCCGCCAAGCAAGCCCCCGACCATTCCTTGCCACTCCGGTGGTGCCTTAGCAGTGGAGCGTCGACGGTTGCGCCTGCGGTTGCCCGGTTCCCTGCTCGCCATCGGCGTGGCTGTGACCACGCCCCTGCTGCTGTTCGGCGCCGTGCTGGTCTGGCAGCTCGACGCCCGCGAGCGCGGGAAGATGGAGGGCGAACTGCAGTCTGTGGCGCAGTCGCTGTCGCTGGCGGTCGACCGTGAACTGGCAAGCCAGCTGCGGCCGCTGGAACTGCTGTCGGCCCTGGTCCAGCCCAGCGTCGGCGATCTGCGCGCGCTGTATGACGAAACCACCGCTGCCGCCCACAGCCAGAACGGTTGGCTGGCGATGGGGCTGATCGACACCGACACCGGACGTTTCGCCTTCCACACCCATTACCCGCTGGGCGTCCAGCCGCTGCCGCCGCCGCGGCAGGACGAGATCACCCGCCACGTGATCGAAAGCCGCCGCGCGGCGATCGGCGGCGTGCTGCCGCCGGGCGGGCCGCCGGGGCGACCGTCGCTGATCCTGCGCGCGCCGGTCCTGCAATACGATCCGGCCGCCGAGGGCGACCGGGTGCGCTATGTCCTGTCGCTCGCCCTGGGGCTGGAAGGGCTCGGCGGCGCGCTGCAGACCCGCAACACCCCGCCCGAATGGACGGTCACGGTCATCGATCCGTCCATGCTGATCGCCGCCCGGTCGCGCGATGCCGCAACCCATCTGGGCCAGCGCGTCTATACGGCCCTGGAAGGACGCATCCGGATCGGCAGCAACAGCATGTTCAACGGCAAAACGAAGGACGGCCAGGAAGTCCATGCCGTCATCCACCGTTCCGCCGAGACCGGATGGTCGGTGGTGCTGGGCGTGCCGTCGGCAATCGTGCAGCAGAGGCTGAACGCCCTCCGCATGACGGTGATCGGCGGTGCTGCCGCGGCCTGTGCCGCGACGCTGGGGCTGGCCCTGCTGGTGTCCCGCGCCTACCGCCGCCGCCGCAGCGCCGAGGAGGAGGTGCGCCGCGCCCGCGAAGCCATTCTGATCGAACAGCGCCGCCGGCTGGAATCCGAGAAGGAGCATGCCGAGGCCGCCAACCGGGCCAAGAGCGAGTTCCTGGCCAACATGAGCCACGAGCTGCGCACCCCGCTGAACGCCATCATCGGCTTCGCCGAGGCGCTGATGTCCGGCATCTTCGGCCCGGCCCCGCCGAAGCATGTCGAGTACATGACGGCGATCCACCAGTCCGGCCGGCACCTGCTGGACCTCGTCAACGAGCTGCTGGACATGGCGAAGATCGAGGCCGGGAGGCTGGAGCTGTTCCCGGCCTGCGTGCCGGTCGGCGAACTGCTGGACGACTGCATGGGGCTGGTGGAGGCACTCGCCCTGCGCAAGGGCGTGACGCTGACCGGCGACGGGATCGACCGGACCCTGCAGGTCACGGCGGACGGGGTCCGCATGCGGCAGGCGGTGCTGAACGTGCTGTCGAACGCCATCAAGTTCACCCCCGCCGGCGGTGCCGTGCGGGTGGAGGCAGCCGCCGGGCCGGACGGCAAGGGCGCGGTCATCGTCATTGCCGACACCGGAGTCGGGATGACGGCCGACGAGTTGCAGATCGCAATGGAGCCGTTCCGGCAGGTCCACAATTATCTGACGAAGGCCGAGGCGGGCACCGGGCTGGGACTGCCGTTGGCCCGCCGCTTCATCGAGGCCCATGGCGGCTTGCTGACCCTGGACAGCACCCCCGGCGTCGGAACCACGGTGACGATCCGGTTGCCGTGAGGAGGGACGGCTATCGTGAGGGCCCGGCTGCCGTGAGGGAGGGCGGGCGTTCGGCCCCCAAGGTTCCTACCCCCGCCGGGGCGGACGGCCCGGCAGCATCGCGCGCTGCAGCTTGGCACCGGCAAGGTCGGCGCCGTCCAGATCGGCGCTGTCGAGATTGGCGTCGGACAGGTTGGCCTGGACCAGGCAGGTCCCGACCAGCAGGGCGCCGCGCATGTCGGCCCCCATCAGGTTGGCGGCCCAGGAGCGGCCGGTCGGGCGCCCCGACGGGTCCTTGATCGCCGCCGGCCCCAACCGCACCCGCGTCAGGTCGGCGTTGGTCAGCACGGCATAGCTGAGATTGGCGCCGGACAGGTCGGCGCCCATCAGGTTGGCGCCCTCCAGATTGGCGCCGGACAGGTCGGTCATCATCAGCCGGGCGCCGGTCAGCGCCGCCGCCGACAGGTTCGCCCCGCGCAAGGATGCGGCGCTGAGATTGACGTTGCGCAGGTCGGCGCGGCTGAGGTCGGCGCCGTCCAGGTCGGCGCGCTGGCCGCGCTGGCCGACGCTGTCGATCCAGCGTTCATGGTCGAAGATGGCGCGCTGAATCTCCGACCCCATGCTATCGATCGGCCGGGTCATCTGCGCGGTGGCGATCCGGGTGGAGGACAGGTCGCAGTCGGCCATGCGGGTGCCGACCATGTCGGCCTTGTCGAAGCGGGTGCCGTCGAGCGACGCCCCCGACAGGTTGGCGCCGTTCAGCCGCGCACCGGTCAAATCCGCGCCGTTCAGGACCGCCCCCGACAGGTCGGCGTTCTGCAGCACGGCACCGGTCAGCTCGGCATCGGACAGGTTGGCGCCGCGCAGCACCGCGCCGGTCAGGTCGGTGGGGATCCCACCCTCCGCCGTCGTGCCGTTCTGCAGGCGGGCGAGCGCCGCCTTGTGGAGCTGGCGGGCGCTTTCGGCGTCCTGGCCGCTGGGTGCATCGGGGCCGGTGCCGCGCCTTGCGCTGCCGCCCGGCTCCAGCGTCCCGGCGCGCAGGTCCGCCCCCTTCAGGTTGGCGTTGGAGAAATCGGCCGCGCGCAGGCGGGCGCCGCGCAGATCGGTCTGCATCAGGTTGGCGCGGCTGATGTCGGCGTCGCGCAGATCGACGCCGAACAGGTCGGCGCCGGCCAGATTGGTGCCGTTCAGCCGGCCGCGGGCCAGCCGCGCGCCGACCAGACGGGCGCCGCGCAGGTCGCGCTGCGACAGGTCCACACCCTCCAGGTCGGCCATGGCGAGGTTGGCGCGGGCACCGCCCGGCTGGCCCTTGATCCAGCGGGCGTGCCGGTCCAGCACCTCGGCCAGTTGATCGGGCCGAAAGAAGGACACGGTGGAGGCGGTGGGGGCGGAGGCGGTGGGCACGGGCAGGTTGACGCCGTGAAATTGGTTACATCGCGACAATCATGCGATTCATTCCTTACCGAAGGCTGAATGAATCTCCTTTTGCGCTCACTCTTTCGGAGGATGCGGTTCGGGAGTGCGCCGCTATGGCGTCCGGCCGGGCAGAGCGGCGCCGGACGAGGTCCGTCGTGAAAAACAGAAGCTTTGCCATACGGATGTCCGAGCCCTTCCTTCCGGTCCGGCAGGGTCATTCTACGGTGAAGCTCCCGAGTCGCGCACGTTACGGTTCTGTAATCGAACCGGCTGCGAACGAGTCGCGAACAGCTTCGCCTCAGCATCCGGGTCGCCCCGCCCGCTGTTCGGCGGAAACCCTGGACTCGGCCGAAAACCGGCAACGGTTAAGCAATGGTTTCTTGACAGCAAAGGCCACAGACATCCTAAAAGTGTCCCACCTTTCGGACTAACGCACCGCAGCACGCCCTGACCTTGGCCGGGGTGTGGCTTTGGCCGTAACCGGGATGACGGGCTCCGAAGGACGGAGACGGCGCCCCGGAGCGGAAAAACGGGATATGAAGGAAGAATGATGAAGGATGCGGACGCCCGGTCGACCACGACCGCACGCCCGAGCGCTGGCGAGAGCCACGCCACCGAACGCCGTCATCTCGATCGCCGCTCTCTTCTGCGCGCCGGGCTTGGCCTGGCGGCGGTCGCCTCCGCCGGGGGAACCCTGTTCGCGAGCGAGGAGGCCGAGGCCGCGGCGCTCCGCGCCCCACCGCGGATGCTGTCCCTGGTGAACCTGCACACCGGCGAGAAGGTCAGTGCCGAGTACTGGGCGAAGGGCCGCTATGTGCGCGATGCGGTGCGGGCGATCAACCACCTGCTGCGCGACCACCGCAACAACTCGGTCCATCCCATCGACCCGAAGCTGCTGGATCTGGTCCACAACCTGAGCCGCAAGATCGGCCGCAAGGGTCCGATCGAGATCGTTTCCGGCTACCGTTCGCCGGAATCCAACGCGATGCTGCGCGAAGCCGATCACAGCGGCGTCGCCCAGAACAGCTTCCACATGCGCGGCATGGCCATCGACCTGCGGGTGCCGAAGATGTCCACCCGCCAGCTGCAGCGCGCGGCGCTGAGCCTGCGCGGCGGCGGCGTCGGCTATTACCCCGACAGCAACTTCGTCCACGTCGACGTCGGCCCGCTGCGCCATTGGTGAGCGGGCCTCCGTCGGATTGCGGTCGCGGGCGATGCCGGGGTCGGAGAGCCGGAACTTTCCGACACCGATATCAGATGTCGATCGTGTCGCCGTCGTCGCGGTAGGCGTAGCGGTAGGCGGGAGTGGTCTTGCTCCACCCGATCCAACCCGCCTTCTTGGGATTGCCGGTGCCGACGCCGGTCCACTGTTCGATGGCGATGTAGCCGTACCCCTGCAACTTCTCCATGAGTTTCGCCACGTCGTCGGCCCTGGCGTCCGGCGAGACATCGGCATAGGCCAGCCTCAGCTCGTCCAGAACGCTGTCCGCCGAACGGTAGACCGGAGCGTCCTTGGCGAACAGCGCGGTAATGTGATCCACCTCGACCGGGCATTTGTCGATCGACCGGGCCAGCAGAAGGCAGATGTTCTCGGCGATGACATCGGTAGGCAGCGAGGCCGTACCGCGCATGACGTCGAAGATGACCTTCTTGCTGCTTTGCAAGTCGGGAAAGCTCTTCAGCAGGCGCATGGTCAGGATATAGGGCGACGGCTTGTCGTCCATGCAGCACTCCAGCACCCGGCGCAGGTCTTCCTGCAGGATCTGGTCGCGGTGGACCAGATCGGGAAAGGTGAACTTGCGGATGGCCTTCAGTGTGCTCGATCTCGCCTTTTTGAACACGGCCCAGGTGAGGACATTGAACCGGGTGACGACGGCTTCGCCCGTGCTGAGGGACTCCAGAAGCTGCTTCCATCCGAGATCGACCAGCCGGTCGTAGCGCGCCATGGCCGCGTCCACGAAGCCCTGATAGGTCTGCGGCGTGATCGTCGGCCAGTCGCGCGGCGTCACCTCCATGCGCGCGCTGCCGCAGAGCGGGATGATCGGGTAACGAACCTCCTCGCCGGCTTCGTCGGTCTTCATCACGCGGCTGATCGGCTCGCCCACCGCATCGATGTGCGGATTGTTGTCGGGCAGGCCGAACCAGGACTGCAGGAATCGCTGACAGTTGCGGCGGCCCAGCTCGTAATCATGGCGCCGGAACTCGATGTCGAGGAAGCCGCCGAAGCCGCCCCACAGACCGCAGGCGATGGCCGCGGACTGCGACTTGGTGCCGACGAAGCGCGACGGGGAGATGCGCCACAGGTCGGCCCCGGTGTTGTCCAGGGCGCGCATCAGCACGTCGGGGCGGAAGCGGCTCTGTTCGACGAACATGCCGATCATCTTCGAGACGATCTTGGTCAGCCGGGTGTTCGCGCTCCCATCCGGATTGAGGCCGTCGATGGTCGGGGCCTCGGGGAAGGGACTGATCATCACGACGATGCGGTTGACTTCCGCCACATCGCTCGGCGCCCGTTCGGGGGGATTTTCCATCAGCGCGTAACGGGCGAGGTCGAAGGGATCGTTGTTGATGGCGCCGCCGTCCACCGCCGCAAACCGGTAATTCTCCGGCGGCTGCAGGACCGTTCCCTTCCCGGAGGAGCCGTTCCCCCACGGCCACTGGGGCTTGATCTCCTTGAACCGATCGGGAGGGATGCTCATCGGCCAGGCGCGCTGGTTGTAGTGTGACAGCGGAGTCACCAGGTCCAGGGCCGAGAGCCCGATCGGAAACGCCCCGGACGCGAGCGTGTTCTTCACCAGCCGCTTGCTGTTGGACTGGGTGTAATCCTTCGGCTTCTCCCCGTCCTTGCTCTCGAACCACAGCGAGCCCTCGTTCCGCGCCGCGGCGCCGCCGGCGTTCGAATCGACGGTGTAGCTGTAGGCCGCGTCCGACTGCGCCCATGGGCTGACGAAGGCTGCGCATCCCAGTCCCTTCAGGACGAAATGGGCGTGGTCGAGATGGTTCATCATGCCGTAGGCCGACCCGCCCATGCCGCCCCGCACCTCAATCTTGTAGGGGATGCCGCGGGTGTTGGTCTGGGTCAGGAGCACATGCAGGTTTTCGGCGATGTAGGGGCGCGGCGGCAGACGATCGGGGGCGCTCGCCGCCACCTCCAGGTCGGCCAGCGCCTTGCGGCCGATGTTCATCAGCGGCTGGGCGTTGAGAAGCGAGTACACATCGCCCAGCTTGGTGCCGGCAGGCAAATCCGCATTGTCCAGCAGCCCGGGGATCGTCGGCGTCCCGCCCTCCGCCTGCTTTGCCGCGGCCTTGTCGGCATCGCTCTTCACGAAGGCCGGGCCGTCCACCCATGCCTGATAGAGTTCCGGCAGGACGTGCCAGGGGACCTTGCCGGCCGTTCCCGCCTCGTCACGCGCGGCGTAGTTCGGGTCGTTCGGCCGGCGGGCCTTCGAAGGCCGCGCGCCCATGCCGGCGCAGAGAGAACCGATGGAACTGGTGATGGCGCCGGCCGACGCGCCGGTCATCGTCGCGATGACGACCTTGTGATGAGGCACCGTCCGGGTGCCGTTGGCGATGTCCTGCCGTTTCGCCGCCTCCCACTCCTCCAGCGCTTCCACCAGGAAATCGAGCACGCCAGCGGAATAGGCACCGGCGGAAATCGCGCCGGACATCGCGAGGCCGAGATAAATGGTTTTGTCTGGAGTCTGTGTTTCGGCAGCCATCAGCTTCGTTCCCCGTCATCGAATACGACGGACGGCACGCCGTCGCGCGCGTCACGTCGGGAGGAAACTCTCCTTCCGATAGCGGTTGAACGCAACGGAGGTTATATGACGAGATGAATCATCATATTTAATCTCTGAAATTGCACCCTCTCCGACACGACCGGCGCGGCCTTCCCCTGCCCTGTCATTCGGAAAACGGAAAAAGGGCGCCGAATCCGGTCGGATCGGGCGCCCTTCGCTTCCCTGTGACGAACCGCCGGAAGAACCGGCGGAAAACGCCCTACCCCACCTTCAGCTTGCGGCGCAGCAGCGACAGCGGTGCCGTGTCGTCCAGGCTCGGCTGGAAGGCGATGGTGACCTCGGTCAGCGCGTTGGCCCAGCTGTCCGGGTTGGTGCCCTCCGGCGCCTCGACGGAGGTGAAGCCGGTGCGGACGAGATAGAGATACTGGTCGGGGATGACATGGCCGACCGCGCGGATCTCGCCGGTGTAGCCGTAGCGCTCGCGCAGCTCGCGCGCGGTGGAGAAGCCGCGGCCGTCGCGGAACTTGGCGAATTCCACCGCCACCAGGGCAAAGCGGTCGAGATCGGCGGCGATAGCCCCTGCCAGCGTGCCGCTCTTCAGCCGCACGCCCAGCTTGGCGTTGCGTCCGTCGAAGCTGTCGCGCTCCGCCTGCCAACGCTCGAAGCTGATGATGACCGGGCGGTCGTTGGGCACCGGCTCGCCGTCGGGGATGAAGCTCCAGGCGTCCTCGCCGATGCGCCCATTCTCAATCAGCGGCATAGATTCTCTCCTTGAACGGGGCATGGCCGACGCGCTTGAGGGTGTCGATGAAACGCTCGCCCTCGCCCGAGCGGTTGGCGAGATAGACGTCGACGATGGCCTCGATGGCGTCCACCGCCTCGGTCTCGGTCACCGCCGGGCCCAGGATGTCGCCGATGGCCGTGGTCAGCGTCGGGTCGCCGCCCACCGTGATCTGGTAGTACTCGGTGCCCTTCTTGTCGACGCCGAGGATGCCGATGGCGCCGACATGGTGATGGCCGCAGGCGTTGATGCAGCCGCTGATCTTGATGCCGAGTTCACCGATGGTGCGCTGGCGGACCGGATCGGCGAAGCGGGCCGAGATCGCCTGAGCCAGCGGGATCGAGCGGGCATTGGCCAGCGCGCAGTAGTCCAGCCCCGGGCAGGCAATGATGTCGCCGATCAGCCCGGCATTGGCGCTGCCCAGCTCCGCCGCGTCCAGCTGCTTCCACAGGTCGTAGAGGTCGTCCTTCTTCACGTGGGCGAGGACGAGGTTCTGAACATGGGTGACGCGCAGCTCGCCGAAGCTATAGCGCTCGGCCAGATCGGCGACGAGGTCCATCTGCTCGCAGGTGGCGTCGCCGGGGATGCCGCCGGCCGGCTTCAGCGAGATGGTGGCGATGGCATAGCCCGGCGCCTTGTGCTCCGCGACATTCACCGCCAGCCAGTTGGCGAAGGCCGGGTCCGCGGCCTTGGCGCGCTCCAGCGCGTCGGAATGGTCGGGCAGCTCCTCGAAGGGCGGCGGGGCGAAATGCTGGCGGATGGCGTCGACGACCTCCGGGTCCAGGCGGTATTTGGGGCCGCGCAGCCGCGCGAACTCTTCCTCCACCTCCTGGGTGAACTTCTCCAGCCCCAACTCGTGCACCAGGATCTTGATGCGCGCCTTATAGATGTTGTCGCGGCGGCCATACTGGTTGTAGACGCGCAGGATGGCTTCCAGGTAGGCGACGAAATCCTCCTGCGCCACCCACTCGCGCACCAGCTTGCCGACGAAGGGCGAGCGGCCGAGACCGCCGCCGACATAGAAGGAGAAGCCGGCCTCGCCCTTGTCGTTGCGGCGCGCCAGCAGGCCGACGTCGTGGATGCGCACCGCGGCACGGTCGCTCTCCGCGCCGGAGATGGCGATCTTGAACTTGCGCGGCAGATAGGTGAACTCGGGATGCATCGTTGTCCACTGCCGCAGGATCTCGGCATAGACGCGGCCGTCCACCACCTCGTCCTTGGCGGCGCCGACGAAGGGGTCGGTCGTCACGTTGCGCACGCAGTTGCCGCTGGTCTGCAGCGCGTGCATGTCCACCTCGGCCAGCTCATGCAGGATCGCCGGGGTGTCCTCCAGCTTAATCCAGTTGTACTGCAGGTTCTGGCGGGTGGTGAAATGGCCGTAGCCGCGGTCGTACCGGCGCCCGATGGCCGACAGCTTGCGCAGCTGGGTGGCGGACATCACGCCATAGGGCACGGCGATGCGCAGCATGTAGGCGTGAAGCTGCAGATAGAGGCCGTTCATCAGCCGGATCGGCTTGAACTCCTCCTCCGTCAGCTCGCCAGACAGGCGGCGGTCGACCTGTTTGCGGAACTGCTCGACGCGCTCGGCGACGAACTGCCGGTCGATCTCGTCGTAATGATAGATGCCGGCACGGGCGCCGGGCGCGATGTGGTTCATGTCGATAAACCCTCAGGGCCGCCGGAACGGCCAGCGTTCATTAAATGAGGCAGGAAGTCAGGCGGCCTGCTTGCCCAGATCCAGGCGCACGGTCGGGCCGGCGGTGCGGATGCGCTCGCGCATCGTCGCCGGGACCGGGATGCCGTCCTGCTCCACCACCTCGAAGGCGTAGATGTCGACGCCGAACTGCTCGCGCTCCGCCTTTTCCTTGGCGGCGGCCAGCACCCCGTCGGCCTCGGCGCGCGGGAACAGCGCGGCCTCGGCGAAGGACTCGACCCACACGCCGCCTTCGCCCAGGAACACGACTTCCCCGTCGCGCAGGCGGTTGGCGGTGATGGCTTTCATCGATCCTTCCTTCGATCGATCCTTGGCCGACATCTGGCTCTCCTGGCTGGTCGTTCTCGAACGCGTTTGGTGTCTTACCCGAACCGGTGAGGGTCCGGCAGTGAATTCGGCGCGGCGGCGTGGGAGGCGGCGCGGGAGGTCCTCACGGCAGCCATTTTTCCCTGTCGATCATCGCGCGGGTCTCCTTGGCGACCTCGGCCATCGACGCCCCCTCCGCCCGGCGGCGGTTGCGGAAGTCGGCGATGGTGCGCAGCCGCTCCGCCCACTCTTCCGGGAACAGGGCCTCCAGCCGCTGGCGCAGGAGGCTGGCGAGGGTCGGGCTGCGGCCGCCGGTGGAGACCGTCATCACCAGATCGCCACGCCGCACCACGGAGGGCGAGTGGAAATCACACAAGGGGATGACATCCTCGACATTCACCAGCACGCGGCGCGACCGCGCCAGCTCCGCCAGTGCCGTCTCGGTCTCCGGCCCCAGCCCCATGACGTACAACACGCCGACCGTGTCCAAATCCTTGGCATCCGGCAAGGCCCGCACCAGACGGTCACCGGCGAGTTCGGCCAATTCCCCATCCGGAACCGGTGAATACACCGCCGGGTCGGCCCCGCCCTCGCGCAATTGCGTCAGGCGCCGAACCGCGAGCGGACCGTTGCCGGCCAACGCGATCGCCACACGCGACGGGTCGAGCGCCAGCGGAATCATGGCCGTACCGCCGGAGCGGACGACGCGGAGCGGCGGAGGCCAGTCCCTATGATGGAGATCATGTGCATGGCGGTATTTAGCCCAGGCCCGCCGACACAATCAACATATTTCACACAAAGCTCTGCAGCGCAGCACAAGCCTATTAAACAAGTAGAGAATGTATTTACGTTGCACGGGTTTTCCGCCGGTGTTAATGTGCAAACACGAACGCTAAATCTACTATTTAAGTAGATAATGTGGCCACCGCGAAAGGCAGCTGACGATGGACGCCGCGATACGGGTGAAACATCTGACCGACAGCTACGGCACGCTGGAAGGCGCGCCTTTGCTGGCCGCCATGCATGACGTGTTCGGCGGGCGCATCGCACTGCTGTCCTCTTTCGGCGCCGAATCCGCGGTGCTGCTGGCGCTGGCCGCCGAGGCGACGCCGGATTTCCCGGTTCTGTTTGTGAATACCGGCAAGCTGTTCGGCGAGACCCTGCGCTACCGCGACCAGTTGGTGAAGCGGCTCGGCCTCCGGGATGTGCGGGAGATCGGTCCGACCGCCGACGACCTCGCCGCCGGCGACAAGGACGGCATGCTGTTCAACCGCGATTACGACGCCTGCTGCCACCTGCGCAAGACGGTGCCGCTGGACCGCGCGCTGGCCGCCGCCGGGCTGGAGGCCTGGGTGACGGGGCGCAAGCGGTTCCAGTCCGCGACCCGCGCCGCCCTGCCCCTGTTCGAGACGGAGGGGGGCCGCGTGAAGGTCAACCCGCTGGCCAACTGGGACAAGGACCGGCTGGAGGAGGAGTTCACCCGGCGCGACCTGCCGCGCCACCCGCTGGAGGCCGACGGGTTCCTGTCGATCGGCTGTTACACCTGCACCGAGCGAGTAGCGCCCGGTGCCGACCCGCGCTCCGGCCGTTGGGCCGGCAGCGCCAAGACCGAATGCGGCATACACACCACCATGATTGGAATCGCCCGATGAGCGCCGATCTCGACCAGCTCGAAAACCAGAGCATCTATATTCTGCGCGAAGCCTACAACCGCATCGACAAGCTGGCGATGCTCTGGTCGATCGGCAAGGACAGCAACGCGCTGCTCTGGCTCTGCCGCAAGGCGTTCTTCGGCCGCATTCCCTTCCCCGTCGTGCAGCTCGACACCGCCATGGAGCTGCCGGAAGTCTACGAGTTCCGCGACCGCATCACCAAGGAATGGGGCCTTGACCTGAAGGTGGAGCAATGCCCGCCGGAAGAGGAGATGGACCAGACCCTTCCCCCCCTGACGCGTGCCGCCGCACGCAAGACGGAAGGTCTGAAGAACCTGCTGCGCGACCACGCCTATCAGGGCGTGATGGTGGGCATCCGCCGCGACGAACAGGCGACCCGCGCCAAGGAGCGCGTGTTCTCGCCCCGCTCGCTGGAAGGCGACTGGGACGTCAAGGACCAGCCGGCGGAGTTCTGGGACCATTACAAGACCCGCTTCCCCGAAGGCGTGCATGTCCGCATCCACCCGCTGCTGGCTTGGACCGAGCTGGACATCTGGCGCTATTCGCAGCGCGAGGGCATTCCCATCGTTCCGCTGTACTTTGCCAAGGACGGCAAGCGCTACCGCTCGCTGGGCGAGAAGAACATCACCTTCCCGGTCGACAGCACCGCATCCACCATCGACGAGATCATCGCCGAGCTTCAGGTGACCCGCATTCCGGAGCGCGCCGGCCGCGCGATGGACAACGAATCCGAAGACAGCTTCGAACGCCTGCGCAGCGTGGGGTACATGTAAGATGCCGCATTCTCAACTTCGCATCGTCATCGTCGGCCATGTCGACCATGGCAAGTCCACGCTGATCGGCCGCCTGCTGAACGACACCGGCAGCCTGCCCGACGGCAAGGTGGAGCAGGTCCGCGAGATGAGCCGCAAGCGCGGCATGCCGTTCGAATGGGCCTTCGTGATGGACGCGCTCCAGGCCGAGCGTGACCAGGGCATCACCATCGACACCACGCAGATCCACTTCAAGACGGCGCAGCGCCCCTACGTCATCATCGACGCGCCGGGCCACACCGAGTTCCTGAAGAACATGGTGACCGGCGCCTCCCAGGCCGACGCCGCGCTGCTGGTGATCGACGCCGACGAAGGCGCGCTGGAACAGTCGCGCCGCCACGCCTTCCTGCTGCATCTGCTGGGCGTGCGTCAGGTCGCGGTCGTCGTCAACAAGATGGACAAGGTCGAGTTCTCCAGCCGCCGCTACGAAGTCGTGGCGCAGGAGATCAAGGACTATCTGGCCGAGCTTGGGTTGCAGCCGAAGGCGGTGATCCCGGTGTCCGCCCGCAACGGCGACAACATCGTCAGCCGCAGCGAGCAGTCGGACTGGTATCTCGGCCCCACGGTGATCGAGCAGCTGGACGCCTTCCGTCCGCAGCAGACCTCGCCCGACCAGCCGCTGCGCCTGCCCCTGCAGGACGTCTACAAGCCGGACGACCGCCGCATCCTGGCCGGCCGCATCGAAAGCGGGCGGCTGCGCGTCGGCGACACCCTGCACTTCTCGCCCACCGGTGCCAGCGCCAAGGTGGTCAGCATCGAGGCGTGGAACCATCCGGAGACGGTGCCGTCGGCCCAGGCTGGGCAGAGCATCGGCATCACGCTGGACAAGCGCATCTTCGCCGAGCGCGGCCACATCGCCCACCATCAGGCCGACGCCCCGACGCTGGCCCACCGGCTGAGCGTGCGGCTGTTCTGGCTGGTGTCGGACCCGCTGGTGGTGGGGAAGACCTACACGCTGAAGATCGCCACCGCAGAACACCGCGTGACGGTGGAGCAGGTGACGGCGGTCATCGACGTGGAGGATCTGTCCAGCACCCCCGGCAAGGCGGTCCGCCGCAACGAGGTGGCCGAGGTCGTCCTGCGCTCCCGCTCGCCGATTGCGCTCGATCTGGCATCGGCCCTGCCGCGCACCGGCCGCGGTGCCCTGATCGACGGCAACGACGTGGTCGGCGGCTGCCTCGTGGTGGAGATCGAGGACGCCGCGGCGGCCAACATCACCGAGGTGTCGCACACCGTCTCGCTGGAGGAGCGCGCCCAGTCCAACGGCCACAAAGGCGGCATCGTCTGGCTGACCGGCCTGTCCGGTGCCGGCAAGTCGACGCTGGCGATGGCGCTGGAACGCGCGCTGTTCGACCGCGGCTGGCAGACCTTCGTGCTGGACGGCGACAACGTCCGCAACGGGCTGAACGCGGGCTTGGGCTTCTCCGCCGACGACCGGGCGGAGAACATCCGCCGGGTGGCCGAGACGGCGAAGCTGTTCGCCGACGCCGGCATGGTGGTGATCGCCTCGCTGATTTCGCCGCTGAAGTCCGACCGGGCCAAGGCGCGGGTAATCGGCGGCGAGCGCTTCCACGAGGTGTACGTCGCCGCCAACCTCGCCACCTGCGAAGAGCGCGATCCCAAGGGCCTCTACAAGAAGGCGCGGGCCGGCGAGATCGCCGAGTTCACCGGCATCTCCGCCCCCTACGAGGCGCCGGACCAGCCCGAACTGGTGATCGACACCGACACGCTGAGCCGCAGCGAGGCGCTGGCCCAGCTGCTCGACTATGTCGACGAGACCTTGGGCAAGAACAGCCTGAAGTCGGAGAAAGAGCTGACCTACGTCATTTGATGGGCGTGATCTGAGGGTCGGTGTCACTGTGGTGAAGCTTCGGGCGCGGGGGAAAGACCGCGCCCGACGTGTTTTCAAGCGGCCTTGCTGTCACTGCGGTAAAATGCGGTGACGACCAGCGCCGCGCACGCCACCGCCAGCGGCAGGAACGAGATCCACAGGACGGACTCCCACCCGTAGCTGGTCAGCAATCCGCCGGAGGCAAAAGAGCCGAAGGCCATCGTGCCGAAGACGATGAAGTCGTTCAGCGATTGCACCCGCGTCTTCTCCTCCGGCCGGTGGCACTCCAACACCAGGGCCGAGGCGCCGAGGAAGCCGAAGTTCCAGCCCACCCCCAGCAGGATCAGGCTCACCCAGAAATGGGCCACATCCAGCCCCATCAGTCCCACGGCGGCGGACGCGGCGATCAGCGCCAATCCGGCGGCGACCAGGCGGGGAGCGCCGAAGCGGGTGATGAGACGGCCGGTGAAGAAGCTGGGGGCGTACATCGCGATGACATGCCATTGCAGGCCGAGATTGGCCGATTCCTGCGACAACCCGCACAGCCGCATCGCCAGCGGGGCCGCCGTCATGATGAAGTTCATCAGCAGGTAGGACACCACCCCGCAGATCACGGCGGTGATGAAGCGGGGCTGGCGCAGGATCTGGCCGGCCGACCGCCCTCCGGCCACCTCCGCCGCCGTCGGCTTCGGCAGACGGACACCGAGCAGGACGAGCGCGGACAGGGCGGCGACCGCGGCCTGCGCCACATAGGTCGCCGCGAACAGGTAGGGCGGCCACAGGTTCATCGTATGGGTGACCAGCTGCGGCCCGACGATTCCGGCGACCACGCCCCCCGCCATGACGGCGGACATCGCCCGCGGGCGCCGCTCGGGCGAGGTGCAGTCGGCGGCGGCGAAGCGGAAGGAGAGCACCACCGCGGCATAGGCGCCGCCGGGGATCATCGCCGCGCAGAACAGCCAGAAGGACCCCAGCAGGATCGCAAGCCAGGACAGCAGGCCGACGAGGACGCCGCATCCTGTACCGGCAAGGAATGCGGCGCGCCGGCCATACAGGCGGGCGATGGTCCCGGCCGGCAAGGTGCACACCGCCATTCCGACCACGAAGATGGAGATCGGCAGCGTCGCCAGCGCCGCGCTGGGCGCCAGCGTGTTGCCGACGATGGCGCCGGTGGCATAGACGACCACCGCATTGGCCCCGGCAAGCGCCTGCGCGACGACCAGCCGCGTGACGTTTCCGAACTCGTGCCGGCTCACGGAGGTGGAGGCGAGTTCGGTATCGGCGGCGTGCGTGGCTTCGGCTTGCGGCATGGCGATCCTCGGGCGGTGCGTCGGCCAGTGCCGGCGGGAACGGTTGATCCATGAGTAACCGTCGCCCATTATGAACGGAAATGGTTTGTTCTCATGGATGGATGAGCGGGAGTCATGAATGATCGACCGCCAGCTTCTGGCGATCCTGCGGGAGGTTGACCGCCTGGGCAGCGTCACCGCCGCCGCCGGGCGGTTGAACGTCAGCCAGTCGGCGCTGAGCCACACGATCCGCAAGGTCGAGGAACGCTACGGCATCGAGATCTGGACGAAGAAAGGACGCAGCCTCCGCTTCACCCAGGCCGGCAAGCATCTTCTGGCGCTTGCACAGCGCGTGCTGCCGCAGATCGAGCATGCCGAGCGGGTTCTGGCCGATTTCGCCTCGGGCCAGCGCGGGGCGCTGCGGGTGGGGATGGAATGCCACCCGTGCCAGAAATGGCTGATGCGGATGACTGCGGCCTATCTGACGCAATGGCCGGATGTGGATCTGGAGGTACGCACAGCCTTCCGTTTCGACGGAATCGCCGCGCTGCAGGACAACGAAATCGATCTGCTGATCACGCCTGATCCGATCACTTCACCCGATATCCTCTTCACGCCCGTCTTCGACTACGAACTGGTCCTGGTGGTGCATGAAGCCCATCCACTGGCCGCGCGCGGGCTGGTCCAGCCGCAGGACCTGCAGGACGAGGAGCTGATCACCGTTCCGGTCGGCCTGGAGCGGCTGGATGTCTTCACGCGCTTCCTCGTGCCGGCGCATTGCCGTCCGCGCCGCCACCGGACGGCGGAGACGACCGACCTGATGCTGCAGCTGGTCGCCGCCGGACGCGGGGTCACCGTCCTGCCGGATTGGCTGGTGCGCGAGGAGGGCTCCCACCTGCCGGTCCGCTGCTTGCGCCTCGGCCCTGACGGCATCGGCAAGAGCATCCATCTCGGTACCCGCCGCGGCGAAGAGGCGGTCGAGTACATCGCAGGCTTCCTGGCGCTGGCACGGGAGATGGACCGATAACGGCCGCGGCGACCGCATCCTCCCTTCACCCGAAGTGAACGCCGCCTTCAGAACAAGTCATTGGCCGTGAAAGCCGGCGGGGCGTAGCATCGCTTGCGTTGTCGAAGCGACGGAGACGGACATGCCCTCTTTCATGGACTCCCTTGACCGGCTCGGGCTGCGCTCGCCGGTGATCCAGGCGCCGATGGCGGGCGGTGGCGATACGGCGGCGCTGGTCGCGGCGGTCAACGAGGCCGGCGGCCTGGGCTTCGTCGGGGCGGCCTACCTGACCGACGCGCAGATCGCCGAGCGAGCGCTCGATATCCGCAGCCGCACCGCCCTGCCCTTCGGCATCAACCTGTTCGCACCGACGCCGGCACCCGGTCCCGCGCCGATGATGGCCAACGCCCTGGCCAGGGTTGCACCTTTCTACGCCGAACTGGGACTGCCGGCACCGGAGGCGCCCTCCGCTGCCGGCGACGGGTTCGACCGGCAGTTCGCGGCGCTGCTGGATAGCGGGGCGGTCTATTACAGCGTCACCTTCGGACTGCCGCCGGCCGACAGCGTGGCCGCGGCCAAGGCGCACGGCATGCGGGTGCTGGGCACCGCGACCACGGTGGCGGAGGCGGTGGCGCTGGAACAGGCCGGCGTCGATGCGGTGATCGCCCAGGGCAGCGAGGCCGGGGGGCATCGCGGCAGCTTCATCGGCGATCCGGCTGCCAATCTGGTCGGCACCATGGCGCTGGTTCCGCAGGTGGCCGATGCCGTCGGTGTTCCGGTGATCGCGTCGGGCGGCATCATGGACGGGCGCGGCATCGCCGCGGCGTTGGCGTTGGGCGCCACCGCGGTGCAGATGGGGACAGTTTTCCTGACCAGCGACGAGGCCGGCATCCCGGAGGCGCACAAGGCCGCCATCCTCACGGCACGCGAGGATCAGACCCGGCTGACCCGCGCCTTTTCCGGCCGGCCGGCCCGCGGCATCGTCAACCGCTTCATGGAGGCAGTGGAGGACCCGGCAGCGCCCGACGCGGTGCTGCCCTTCCCCCTACAGAACGCGCTGACCCGGCCGCTGCGCACCGCCGCCGGCAAGGCCGGCCGGGCGGAGTTCCTGTCGCTGTGGGCCGGCCAGGGGCTGCGGCTTGCGCAACGCCGGCCGGCGGGGGAACTGGTCACGGAGCTTCTGCACGGGACCGAGGAGGTGCGGCGTCGGCTGGGCGGCTGATCAAGGGGGACGCTGGACTCAGGCGGTCGGTTCAGGCGGTCTCGGCCATCACCCGGTTGCGGCCGCCACGCTTGGCTGCATAGAGCGCCTGGTCGGCGCGTCGGACCAGCGCCATCGCCTGCTCGCCGACGCGGAACTCGGCGACGCCGACCGACAGGGCGACGGTGCCGTAATTGGCATTGCGCGCCTTGTTCACGATCTGCCGGGCGCCGACGAAGCTGCGCACCTGCTCCGCCAGCTTGGTGGCGTTCTCAAGGCTGGTGCGCGGCAGGATGATCGCGAACTCCTCCCCGCCATAGCGGACGGCGGTGTCGCGGCCCTTGATGCATTCGGTCAGCATGCGGGCGACCAGCTTCAGCACATGGTCGCCGACCAGATGCCCGTGGGTGTCGTTGAACGCCTTGAAATGGTCGATGTCGACCATCAGCAGAGACAGCGGCTGCTCATCCCGCACCGATGCGTCCATCGCCTCCTGCAGCATCAGGTCGAAGGCCTTGCGGTTGCCGATGCCGGTCAGCCCGTCGGTCAGCGCCTCGCGCCGGGCATGGTCCAGGCTGACCCGCATCTCCGCCAATTGCTGGCTCGATTCCTGAAGCTGGTTTTGCAGGGCGGTCTGGCGGTCGACGATCTCCTTGGTCTCCGCCGCGATGGCGGCGACCATGGCCCGCAGTTCCGGCAGGCTGAGCGGCTGGTCCAGCTCGTCCCGGAAGCCGGTCAGGGCGTTGCCGTATCGCTCCGTCTCCGACCCGACATTGCCCAGCTGCTCCAGGATGCGGCCCAGCGCGTAGCGCGCCTTGTCGGAGGTCTCGCGGATCGCCTGCGCCTCCGCATCCGTGGTGAAGAAGCGCTTGTACAGCTCGTCGCACAGGGTCTGCGACGCGCTCTGCCCGTCGCGGCGCGCCAGGTCGACGGCGCGGGTCAGGTCCGGGTTGCGGCCGCTGAAGTAGACGTACCAGAGCGTGAAGTTTTCCGGGGTGGGCGGCAGCCGGTCGGACAGCATCCGCTCCATGGCCTTCGCGGCAAGGCCGCTGGAACGCTCGAAATCCTCCGTGATCGCCACGACCGTCGTCCGTCAAAAATCATTCGGTTTCGAACGGTACGCGGCCCAAGCCCTTACGGCAAGAAGGTTTTTGGCGATGCGGCGAGTTGTTGCAACCGCTCTAGTTGCACTGCCCGATCGAGCTTTCCGCACAGATGTGCGTGCCGTCGGTCCAGCGGGCGCCCGACAGGTCGGCGTTGCGAAGATCGGTGCCGGACAGCTTGGCCCCGGTCAAGTCGGACCGCACCAGCGACGCCCCCACCATCTTGGCATTGCGCAGGTCGGCATCGCGGAAACTGGCGCCGGCGAGGTTGGCCCGGGTGAAATCGGCCTCGATCAGCCGCGCTCCGTCGAAGATCGCCCCCGGCGCCGTGCTGCTGACGAACCTCGCGCGATAGCCGTCGGCGTCGGTCAGCTTGGCCTGCCCCAGATTGGCCCGCTGAAAGGTCGCATCGCGCAGCATCGCGCCGCTGAGGTCGACCCCGGTCAGTGTCTGTCCCTCCATGGAACAGCGCCGCCAGTTGACCTTCGGCTGCGCCGCCTCGGTACAGGCGGCCAGCGCCGGCCCGGCGGAAAGAATGGTGACAACCGCGGCGGCCAGAAGAGAGGCGGAACGGAGCCGATTGGCGAGGGCGTTCTTCATTCCTCGATAGATGGGGGCATTGCCCGTGAACTCAAGCTCGGCCCCTGTCGGATTGGGCCTGGATTCAACCGTGCCACCGCCCGTCCCGCCTGAGGCGGCCAGGGACCGGCCGCATGGGCTGCCGCCTGTTCGGCGAGAGCCGCCGCAACCGCCGACGGGAACGGGCAGGTCTTGTGGTTGCCCAGATCGACGTGCAGCAGCATGAACTCCGCCGTCGCCGCCAGCCACCCGTCTTCCGCATGCCGCATCTCGTGGAACAGATGCAGCCGCTTGGCGTCCGCGCCCAGAACCAGCGAGTCGAAGCGGAGCGGCGCCCCTTCCGTCACCTCGCGGGCATAGGTCAGGTGGGCATCGACGACGAAGACCGATCGGTTCTCCGCCGCCACATAGGCCTTGCCGATCCCGAACCGGTCCAGCACGGCATCCGTGGCATGGTCGAAGGCCAGCAGGTAATAGGCGACGTTCATGTGCCCGTTGTAGTCGATCCACTCCGGGCGGACGGTCTCGCGGTGGAGGTCGAGGGGGGTGGCGGTCATGAAAGAGGTCCATTCGCGGGATAGATGGCCGCTGCGATGCTGTCCCGCACGGCCTCGATCTCGTCCAGCCAGCCGCAAACCTCTTCTACGGTCGGTTCGTCCGTGACATCGCCCGCCTCACCCGGATACCGGTACAAGGTGGCATAAGCGGTGAAGCGGCCAAGGGGCAGCAAGCGGTCCCTTACTGGCAGATCGCGGGGGACGCGCATAACGAGGGAATCGATATCGTGGGAGCGGGGCACATCCTGTCCCAGCCAGACCAACACCGCTTTGACCAGCTTTTCAGCGGCTTGCTGGCAATGGTAAGCGGCGGCGGTGACGATGGGCGCCGGAACTGACAGACAGGCTCGCCCGGCACGCAGATCCAGGGATGCTGTCGCCAGCCATGCTTCGGGTCCGACCCTAAGGTCCATAGACCTGAACCCCCTCATGCGTGGCCTTGTAGCTCAATGTACCGACCTGATCCTTGTTCGCTTCGAAAAAGGAGCGCCGGCATGGCACGATGTCCGCCGGGATGCCGGTCCCGGCCTTTGCCGCATGGGCGAACACAGCCGACCGCCGCTCCTTCGGCGCGTCGTCGGGTACGATCACCAGCAGGTCGTAGTCGCTGTCCTCATGGAAGTCGCCGCGCGCCCGGCTGCCGAACAGGTAGACGGCTTCCGGCTCCAGGGCCGGCACGATCCGGTCCAACAGGAGTTGCAGCTTCTCGTCGTTCCGTGCGTCGACCATGCCCATGGAAATCCTCCGCTGCCCATCCTAACACGGAACGGGCGGCGGAGGATCAACGTCGAAGTCAGGTCCTCAGACCGAGAAGTACTTGGCCCGCGGGTGGTGCAGGACGATGGCGGACGTGCTCTGCTCCGGATGCAGCTGGTCCTCGTCCGACATCTCGATGCCGATGCGGCCGGCGTCCAGCAGCTTCAGAAGCTGTTCCTGGTCCTTCAGGTTCGGGCAGGCCGGATAGCCGAAGCTGTACCGGCTGCCGCGATAGGACTGCTGCAGCAGCTTCTCCTTGTCGCGGCTATCCTCGACGCCGTAGCCCAGCTCCGCACGGATGCGGGCGTGGACATATTCCGCCATCGCCTCGGTCATCTCCACCGACAGGCCGTGCAGGTAGAGATAGTCTTGATAGCGGTTCTCGGCGAACCACTCGCGCGCCACCTCGGCGCAATGCTGGCCCATGGTGACGACCTGAAGACCCAGAACGTCACGCTCGGGATCGGTCACGTCGCGCAGGAAGTCGGCGATGCACTCGCCATCCTCCTTACCCTGGCGGGGCATGGTGAAGCGGGCGGCCTCGGTGGTGCCGTCCTCCTCGAACAGGATGACGTCGTTGCCGTCGGCCGCCGCCTTCCAATAGCCGTAGACGGCGGTCGGGCGCAGGATTTCCTCCTTCGCCGCGATCTGGAGGATGCGGTCGAGCACCGGCCGCAGCTCTTTCTTCGACCACTCCTTGAACTCCTCGAAGGACTTGCCGTCCTTCCGGTAGCCCCATTGCAGCTGATAGAGCATGCGCTCGTTCAGGTATGTGACCAGCGTCTTCAGCGGCACATGGTCGATCAGCTTCGGCCCCCAGAAGGGCGGGGTCGGCACCGGCACGCCTTCGGCCAGACGATGGCGGCGGGCGCGGACGGCGTCCTTGTCCACCGGGCCGGTGGCGGCGCTGGTGGCCTGCCCCAGCACGCGGCGGCGGTTGGTCGCCTTGCCGGCGCGCTTGGCCTGCTGGATGGCAAGCTGCTGGTCGAAGCTGCCCTCCACCACCTTGTCCATCAGGGTCAGGCCGTCGAAGGCGTCGCCGGCATAAGCCACGCGGCCGGAGCCGTAGGACGCCACGCAGTCGCCCTCGACATAGGCGCGGGTCAGGGCGGCGCCGCCGAGCAGGACCGGCACCTCCAGCCCCTCGCGGGTCATCTCCTCCAGGTTCTCGCGCATCACCACGGTGGACTTCACCAGCAGGCCGGACATGCCGATGGCGGTCGCCTTGTGCTCCTTGGCGGCCTGAATGATGGCGGAGACCGGCTGCTTGATGCCGAGGTTGACGACCTTGTAGCCGTTGTTGGTCAGGATGATATCGACGAGGTTCTTGCCGATGTCGTGGACGTCACCCTTCACGGTGGCGAGAACCAGCGTGCCCTTCTGCTGGCCCTCCACTTTCTCCATGTGCGGTTCCAGCCAGGCGACGGCGGCCTTCATCGTCTCCGCCGACTGCAGGACGAAGGGAAGCTGCATCTTGCCGGCGCCGAACAGTTCGCCGACCACCTTCATGCCGTCGAGCAGGTAGGTGTTGATGATTTCCAGCGGCGGGTGGGTCTTCATCGCGTCGGCGAGGTCATCCTCCAGCCCGGTGCGGTCGCCGTCGACGATGCGCTCCTTCAGCCGGTCCTCCACATTCTCCGCCCGCGCCTTCTTCTTGGCGTCCGCCGCCTTGCGGCCTTCGAACAGGGCGATGAAGGCGTGCAGCGGATCGTACCCTTCCGCACGGCGGTCGAAGATCAGATCCTCGGCGGTCTTGACCTCGTTTTCCGGGATCTGGTGCAGCGGCAGGATCTTGGAGACATGGACGATGGCGCCCGTCATCCCCTTCTTCACCGCATGGTCGAGGAAGACCGAGTTCAGCACATGGCGCGCCGCGGCGTTCAGGCCGAAGGAGACGTTGGACAGGCCCAGGATGATCTGGCAGCCGGGCATCTCGCGGGCAATCGCCTCGATGCCCTCCAGCGTCCAGATGGCGAGCTTGCGGTCGTCCTCGTTGCCGGTGGCGATGGTGAAGGTGAGCGGGTCGAACAGCAGGTCGGACGGGGCGAGGCCGTACTCGTTCACCGCCAGATCGTAGAGCCGCTTGGCGATGGCGAGCTTGCGGTCGGGCGTCTTCGCCATGCCCTCTTCGTCGATGGTCAGGGCGATTACGGCGGCGCCGAACTTCTTGGCCAGCGCCAGACGCTTGCGCGCCGGCTCCTCGCCGTCCTCGAAGTTGATCGAGTTCAGGATCGCCTTGCCGCCATACAGCGCCAGCGCCTGCTCCAGCACGCCGTACTCGGTGGAATCGACCACCAGCGGCGCCGTGACCGAGCCGACGAAGCGCGACATCACCGCGTTCATCTCCGCCACTTCGTCACGACCGACGAAGGCGGTGCAGACGTCCAGCGCGTGGGAGCCTTCCTTCACCTGCTCGCGCGCCATCTCGACGCAGCCGTCCCAGTCGTTCTTCTCCTGCAGCTCGCGCCACTTCTTGGAGCCGTTGGCGTTGCAGCGCTCGCCGATGGCGAAGAAGGCATTCTCCTGGCGCAGTGTGACCTGGGAGTAGAGCGAGGCAACCGCCGGCACCCAATGGACGGTGCGGCCCTTCGGCGCCGGACGGTGCGAACCGGCGGGCGCCAGCTTGCGCAGCATCTGGTTCGCCGCCGCAATGTGGGGCACGTTGGTGCCGCAGCAGCCGCCGACGAGGTTCACCCCGTCCTCCGACACGAAACGCTCCAGCCAATGGGCGAAATCGTCGGCACGGAGCGGGTAGTGCGTCTTGCCGTCCACCAGTTCCGGCAGGCCGGCATTGGGCTGGACCGAGATCAGGCCCGGCCAGTTCTGCGACAGCCAGCGCACATGCTCGCTCATCTCAAGCGGGCCGGTGGCGCAGTTCAGGCCCATCAGCGGCACGTCCAGCGCCTGGATGACGGTGGCGGCGGCAGCGATGTCGGTGCCGACCAGCAGCGTGCCGGTGGTCTCCACCGTCACCTGGACGAAGACGGGGGTGTCGGATTTGGCCTCAAGCCGGGCGCGCTTGATGCCGTTGACGGCGGCCTTGATCTGCAGGGGATCCTGGCAGGTCTCCACCAGGATGGCGTCCGCCCCGCCGGCAATCAGGCCGGCGGCCTGGACATAGAAGCTGTCTTCCGCCGGCTGATAGGCGATGTGGCCCAGGCTGGGCAGCTTGGTGCCCGGCCCGATGGAGCCGATGACGAAGCGCGGCAGCCCGTCCTTGAAGCTTTCCGCCGCCTCGCGCGCCAGCTCGACGGCGCGCTGGTTGATCTCGAAGGCCTTCTCGGAGATGCCGAACTCGCCCAGCGTCACCGGCGAGGCGCCGAAGGTGTCGGTCTCCACCATGTCGGCGCCGGCTTCGAAATAGCCGCGGTGGATGTCGCGGACGATGTCCGGGCGCGAGAGGGGCAGGATGTCGGTGCAGTTCTCGTGCCCCCAGTAATCCTTCTCGACGTCGAGGTCGAGCGCCTGGATGCGGCTGCCGAACCCGCCGTCGCAAAGCAGAACGCGGTCACGCAGGGTGTCGAGGATGTGGGGCATGGGAATGCGTCTTGTCCGTTATTTGGCGGGTTCGGGGCAGAGAAGGCGGGGTCAGGTGAGTCCGTGGCGGCTGGCGGGCCACCATCCGGAATCGAGAAGCTGGTCAAGAGAATAGGGACAGGCGGTCGGCAACGGCCCCGCGGCCTCGCCATCGCGTGCCAATCCGTGAGCCGCTACCGGTTGAGCGGTTTCGAAGATGTCCGGCAGGTCGATCTTGCCACGCAAGCTCGGGCTGGCCTTGAGGTCGCGCCTGATCCGGCCGCGATGCTCGATCACCGACGCTTTCCATCCGTCGCGCGGATCGGCGGCCGGGGAGTATTCCAGCTTCAGCAGATGTTCGATCACACGGACCAGCGCGCTTTCGACCGCACGCAATTCCGACCGGCCCATGCTCTCGATCTCCTCCGCGACATTCTCCCAGTCAATGGGCGTGTTGATGCGCTCGCGCGATGCCTCGCGGAGCAAGCGGGCCTGCTCCTCGGTCCAGGCGAGGAAGTCGGTGTCGTATCCGATCCGGCTGTCCATCACGTCAGCCCTCCAGCCCATGGCGGTTCACCGGCCACCAATCCGGATCGCGCAGGTCCTCCAGAGCATAGGGGCACTCCTTCGGCAGCGCGTCGATGGCGATGCTGTCGTCCTGGCAGGCATCGTCGCGGCCGTCCAGCCACGCCTTCGCCAGGATTTCAGCAGGCCAGCGCTGCAGGCTCGGATGCTCCTCCAGCTTGTCGTCCAGATGACGGCGGGCCTTGGTCACGGAGATCCGCCATTTCCGCCGCGGATAGGGATCGGGCGAATATTCGAGTTTCAGGAGATGTTCGATCACCGTGGCGAGATGACTGCGGATTGCGTCCTTGACCTGCCCGCCCATGATGTCGAGTTCCTCGGCGATGTGCTCCCAGTCGATGGGCGAGTTCGAGCGCTCGGTCGCCGCTTCGCGCAGCAGCCGCGCCTGTTCCTGGGTCCAGGCGTAGAAGTCCGTGTCGTATCCGATCCGGCTGTCCATGGCATCGCCCTCCCGCGCCCCGTTCCGCTGCTCAGTTCCGCCGCCCCAGCATAGCACAGGGCGGCGTCCGGCGCCCTACCCCGCCACCGGCGCGGCGGCAGCGGTGGCTTTCGCCTTCACGCCCAGCATGCGGCAGATGGCGATGGTCAGGTCCGACCGGTTCAGGGTGTAGAAGTGGAAGTCGTGCACGCCACGCGCCTGCAGTTCCTGGCACTGCTCGGCCGCCACGGTGGCGGCGACGAGATGGCGGGTCTCCGGGTCGTCGTCCAGCCCCTCGAAGGTCTCGGCCAGCTTCGCCGGCATCGACGCGCCGCATTTGCCGGCGAACTCCACCGCGCGGGCGAAGTTGGTGATCGGCAGGATGCCGGGCACGATCGGCACATGGATTCCGGCCGCGGCACAGCGGTCGAGGAAGCGGAAATAGACGTCGTTGTCGAAGAAGAACTGCGTGATGGCGCGGGTGGCGCCGGCATCGACCTTACGCTTCAGGTTGTCGAGGTCGAATTGGGCGCTCGGCGCCTCGGGATGAGATTCGGGATAGGCGGCGACCGAGATCTCGAAGTCGGCGATGCGCTTCATGCCCGCTACCAGATCGGCGGCATAGGCATAGCCGCCGGGATGCGGCTCGTACCGCCCGCCGACGCCGCCCGCGGTCTCCGGCGGGTCGCCACGCAGGGCCACGAGATGGCGGATGCCGGCATCCCAATAGGTTCGGGCGATGGCGTCGATCTCGTCGCGGGTGGCGCCGACGCAGGTGAAGTGGGCGGCGGCCGGGATGCCGGTCTCCGCCTGGATGCGGCAGACGGTGGCGTGGGTGCGCTCGCGGGTCGAGCCGCCGGCGCCGTAGGTCACCGACACGAAGCCGGGCGACAGCGGAGCCAGCCGCCGGATCGACTGCCACAGGCTCTGCTCCATCTTCTCCGACTTGGGCGGAAAGAACTCGAAGCTGATGGAGGGCAGCGCAGAGGTGGGCGCGGTCATGACGGGACTCCGCTGAGCGAGTGGGCGGGCTTCGGGGAAGAAAGTTGAGTTCCGGCGGCAAGGCGGGTGGCCGGCCAGATGGAGACGGTGAGCGGATCGCCGGGCAGATGCACCACCGGGCCGCAATCCAGGCCGGACTGGCGGCACCAGCCGGCGACCTCGGCGTCCGCGAAGCCCAGGCGGCGGTGCGCATGCTCCTCGCGCAGGGCTTCCAGATGATGGGGGGCGAAATCGACGACCAGCAGCAGCCCGCCGGGGCGCAGGACCCGGGCCGCCTCGGCCAGAACGCCGGCCGGCGATTCGGTGTAGTGCAGCACCTGATGGATCACCGCGGCGTCGAAGGAACCGGAGGGAAAGGGCAGCTGGTACATGTCCGCCTGCCGGACATGGCAGTGGCGAAGCCCCGCCTCCTCCAGCCGGTTGCGGGCGACGGTCAGCATCTCGCGCGACTGGTCTACCCCGATCGCACGGTGGACGCGCCGGGCGAGCACCTCCAGCATCCGTCCGGTGCCGGTGCCGATATCCAGCAGCTCCTCCACCCCCTCTTTCGGGAACAGGCGCAGCAGAGCGGCCTCGACCTCGCCTTCCGCAACGTGAAGGGAGCGGATTTCGTGCCAGCGCGCGGCATTCTCACGGAAATAGGCGGCGGCGATCTCCGACCGGGAGCGCTTGATCGCCTCCAGCCGCTCCAGATCGAGCGTGAGCGTCGGATCGTCGTCGGGGATGGCGTCGACCAGCACGCGCGCCAACTCGGCCGATTGCCCCTTCTCGGCAAGGCGGTAGAAGGCGAAGGTGCCCTCGCGGAAGCGGTCGAGCAGCCCGGCGTCGCACAGAAGCTTCAGATGGCGCGAGACGCGCGGCTGGCTCTGTCCCAGGATATGGGTCAGTTCGGTCACCGTCAGCTCGCCGTGCGCGCAGAGCGCCAGCAGCCTCAACCGCGTGGTCTCGGCCGCCGCCTTCAGCGTCGCCAGCAGATCGTCCATCGCCTTACGTCCGATTCGGGCCAGGGAGGGGTGCGGCCGGCCGGCGCACCATGCCCCGACGACCCGGATACAGATATAAAGATATCTTTATGCGTCGTAAACCGCTTTTCGCGGACGGTCGCCTTCGCATTGGTCACGGCGGTGGCCCGGCCCCTGCCCGACCGCCCGGTCCGAGATCGAATGCGGTGGCGCGCAAGCTCTCCGGCACCACTGCGGCCAAGCCGTCACGATCGCCGCGCTGCCGCGCAGGCTAAGAGTGCCCATGCTGGTCAAACCGCAAAGCCTGTGTTAGGTGATGAAACGGTGGAAATTCTGCGATATCTCGCCCAATCTTCCCCCCGACCGCGTAGCCACCTTGCCAGGGTTGAGGACATCCGCCATCGGAGTCTTCGGTTGTGGACAGGACATGCGGCGACCCGCACCGAGTCGAGCCCACTGATAAAGAGCCGTCGCACATGAAGCTGGCCAGCCTTTCCCGCTCCCTCCTCCGTACGGCCACCGTCGTGGCATTCGCCCTGACGGCAACGGCCTGCGCGACCAACCCGGGCGACTCGGGCGCGACGGACGCCGCCTATCAGGTCAACGATCCGCTGGAGATCCCCAACCGCTTCGTCTTTGCCGCCAACGAGGCGGCGGACATCCTGGTGATCCGTCCGGCGGCTGAGGTTTACGTCGGCGTCGTGCCCGATCCGGTGCGCGACGCGATCCACAACTTCATCGACAACCTGATGTCGCCGCTCTACATCGCCAACAACCTGCTGCAGGGCAATGTGGACGGGGCGTCGCACGCCACCGGGCGCTTCCTGACCAACACCATCCTGGGCGTGGGCGGCCTCGCCGACGTCGCCACCCAGGCCGGCATCCCGAACGCGCCGGAGGATTTCGGCCAGACTCTGGCGGTGTGGGGCGTGGGTGACGGCCCGTACATCGTGCTGCCGCTGCTGGGTCCGTCGAACCTGCGCGACACCGCCGGCTATGCCGTCGACACCGTCGGCGATCCGGTCCGCATCTGGGCCTACGGCACCGACCACAAGGGCATGCTGGTGACCCGTTCCGTCGTCAGCGCCGTCGACCGCCGGTCCGAGATCCTGAAGGAGGTCGACGACCTGCGCCGCAACTCGCTGGACTTCTACGCCACCGCGCGCAGCCTGTACCAGCAGCAGCGCCGTGCGGCGATCTCCAACAACAAGGCGTCGGCCGCGCCGGAGTTCCCGGACTACTCCACCCCGCCGAAGCCCTGATCCCGACCGCATGGCTTCTCCGCCTGCCGGCACCTTTCCCCGAACGGGAAGCGCGCCGGCGGGACCGCCGGACGCCTATGGATTTCGGATCCCCGAGGTCACAGGACCCCCAAAGGCCACATGACCGTTGACAATGCCGCGGCAACCGCCACCTTTCGCCCTACCATGCTGACACGCCGTAATTTTGTCGCGTGCGCTGCCCTGCTCGCGGTGAGCGGTTGGGCCGGGCACACCCTCATCTCCCCCGCCGCCGCGCAAGGCGCGGACCAGGGAGCCAGCGCGTTCATCCAGAAGCTGGGGAACGACGCCATCGCAACCTTCTCGGACAAGAGCCTGTCGCGCGATCAGGCGATCCAGCGCTTCCGCACGCTGCTGTACGCCGGCTTCGACGTGCCGTACATCGGCCGCTGGGTGCTGGGCCGCTACTGGAACAGCGCCAACGAGGCTCAGCGGGCCGAGTACCAGAAGCTGTTCGAACAGCTGATCGTCAACACCTACGCCGAACGGTTCGTCGAATATTCCGGCGAAACCTTCAAGATCGTCGGCACCTCCCCGGCCGGCGAGGCGGATACCATGGTGACGACCCAGATCGTCCGCCCCAACGGTCCGCCGGTGAATGTCAGCTGGCGCGTCCGCAAGGCGGGTGCCGACTTCAAGATCATCGACGTGGTGGTGGAGAATGTCAGCATGGGCGTGACCCAGCGGCAGGAATTCGCCTCCGTCGTCGAGCAGAACGGCGGCCGCATCGACGGCCTGATCCAGGCCCTGCGCCAGAAGGTCGGCCGCGCGGGCTGATCCGCCCAGCGGCGAAGCAGACAACCGGTCGAGGCCGCCTTCCCCAGGGGAGGCGGCCTTTTCCATGCCCGGCCGCTGCTTCCGCCCCCGGCGACGCTGGCCCGCCGCTCAGAATCCGTGACGCGACTGCCCGAACGGGCTATCGTTGCGCCGACGCTCCTGTCTTTCGTCATACGGTGGATCCGGGAACCCACGCCATGGCCGAACGCGATCCCAAAGAGATCGACGAACTCCGGACGATCATCCAGGCGCATCAGGCGTGGCTGAAGCGGCCGTCCAGCGGCCGTCGCGCCGACCTCAGCTTCCGCGACCTCTCGCGGCTGAATCTGGAGCGCGTGTCGCTGGCCGGGGCCAAGCTGGCCGGGGCCAATCTCAGCAGCACCCGCATGGTGAAGGCCGACCTGTCGCAGGCCGACCTGTTCGGCGCCGACATGGAGGCGGTGAACCTGTCGGGCGCCATCCTGACCGGTGCCGACCTGCGCGGGGCCAACCTGCACCGCGCGCTGCTGACCGACGCCAACCTGCGCGGCGCCGATTTCCGGGCCGGTGAACTGGTCGACAGCGGCGGCCCGGACGGCAGCCAGACGACCCGCGGCACCGGCACCACCCGGCTGACCGAAGCCAAGATGGAACGCTCGATCCTGGCCGGCGCCAACTTCAGCGGCTGCGACCTGACCGGTGCCGACCTGAACGACGCCGACCTGACAGGGGCGGAACTGACCTCGGCCGTGCTGATGGGCACCGATTTCTGCGGGGCCAACCTGGACGGGGCCGTGTTCGGCAACACGGTGATGGATCATGCCACCCTGACCCGCACCTTCATCCCCTTCGCCCTGCCGCCCGACGCCATCGTCCAGCCCAGCTACACGGCGATGCCGGTGGCCGAGTTCCTGGAACTGGTGGAGCGGCACGAACGCTGGGTCGACAGCGGCGGCGCGGAGGGCGCGCGGCTCGACGTCGACCTCGTGTCGGTGGCGGGGGCTGATTTGCATGGCCGCACGCTGGCGGCCGCCCGGCTGCGCCGCTGCCGCCTGCCCGGCGCCCGCCTGACCAAGGCCAGCCTGGAAATGGCGGAGCTGTCCTACATCGACCTGGATGAGGCCGACCTGCGCGACGCCGTGCTGCGCGGGGCCACCCTGCGCCGCGCCTATCTGGCGCACACGCTGATGAACGGGGTGGATGCCCGGCCGGTGCCGCTGGCCGGCGGCCGCGACTGGCCAGCCAATTTCGAGGGCGCCGACTTCTCCGACGCCGACCTGCGCCAGTCCACCATGGGGCCGGCGGTGGTCCGCGGGGCGAATTTCCAGAATGCGCTGACGGACGGGTCCGGCATCGACGTGCCCAGCGCCTCCAGCCCCTTCCCGCCGCCGCCGCCGGAAGAGCGGCGGCGCCAGAAGCGCTTCGTGCGTCCGGGCATGGTCGTCCACACCGAACATGGCAGCTTCCCCGCCCGAAACTGGTCGGTCGGAGGCCTGTGCCTGCTGGCGGTGTACCAGCCCTATCGGCGCGGCCAGACCTTCCAGGCCCGCGTGGTGCTGGCCGACCGGCAGGAGGTGGCGGCCGTCGCCAACCTCGTGGTGCTGCATCGCGACGAGGAACGCGGCCAGCTGTCCGTCCGCTTCCACCAGTATGGCGACGACCTGAAGGCGCTGCTGAAGACCGCCTTCCTGGAACATCAGCGGATGGCCGGCTGAGCTGAAGGTTCGATGCATCTGCCCTTGATCGTTCGATTTGAAAGGATCGTTGATTCCTCGGAACGATCAGGGGGAACGATCCACAAGAGGCCCTGTTTGAATGGAGCACGCCGGATGGGGGCACAACCCGCCGGTCCATCCCCGAACGGAGGCTCCCATGGCAGACGAACAGAAGCCCAGGAAAGTTGGTGTGTATGACTCCGTGACCGGAGCCGGAAGCTCCGGGATGAACTGGATGTGGATCATCATCGGCCTGATCGTGGTCGCGATCGTCCTCTATCTCCTGTTCCGCTGACCCGCGACACCCGCCGCCATGACGGCCGACAACGAATTCCCTCGCGAAGAGGGCGACGCGATCATTCCCCTGCACGACGAGTCGGTGACCGTCGGCAAGCAGCGGGTGGAACGAAGCCGCGTCCGCGTGACCACGCGCGTGTCCGAACGCGAGGCAATGGTCCGCGAATCGCTGGAGCATGAAGAGGCCACCGTCACCCGCGTCCCGATCGACCGCGAGATCGACGCCCATCCCGGCATCCGCCAGGAGGGGGACGTGACGGTGATTCCGCTGGTCGAGGAAGTGCTGGTGGTGGAACGCCGCCTGATGCTTCGCGAAGAGCTGCACATCCGCAAGAGCCGGCGGACCGTCGAGGTCGAGCAGCCCGTCACCCTGCGTTCCGAAGAGGCGGTGGTGGAGCGTGTGACAGCACCGTCCTCCCCCGTCCATTCCCCCAATCCGAATTCGCCCGAGGAGTAAAGCCGATGACCAAGACCATCGTCGCCCTCTACGACCACCGATCCGAGGCCGAAACCGCTTCCCGCGACCTGCAGGCCGCGGGCTTCGAAACCAGCGCCGTCGAGATCCTGTCCCATGCCGATCTGGCCAGCGGCGGATGGAGCGGCAGCGACACCACCGGACTCGGCACCACCACCGGCGACTCATCGGTAGGCGCCGCCGGCGGCATGGCCCGCACCGACCTGTCCACCGGCTATGTCGCGTCGCCCAACACCGTCCCCGGCAGCGGCATGGGCACCGGTTTGGGAACCGGCACCGGAATGGGTTCGACCACCGGCAGCAGCACCGGCACCACCGGCAGCGGCATCCTGACCCGCCTGTCGGGCTGGGGCATCCCCAACCATGATGCGCAGGTCTATGCCGAGGGCGTGCGCCGCGGCGGCTCGCTGCTGAAGCTCCGCCTGGACGAGGAAGACGTCGACCGCGCCATGGAGGTGCTGGAGCGCGGCAACGTGGTGGATGTCGAGGAACGCAGCGCCGCCTATCGCAACTCCGGCTGGACCGGCTTCGACGAGAGCGCCGACTATTACGACGACAGCTCGGCCGAGGAGGAGCGCCTGCGCTATTCGCCCGGCCGCACCGCCATCGACACCACGGGCACGGGGATGGGCACCAGCACCAGCGGTGCCGGCCTGACCGGTGCCGCCGCCGCCATGCGCGATGTCAACACCGACAGCACCCGCACCACCCGCACCGGCACTTCTGAACGGGAAGAGCAGATCCCGATCGTCGAGGAGCAGGTCAACATCGGCAAGCGCACCGTCGAACGCGGCGGCGTCCGCATCCGCAGCTATGTCGTCGAGACGCCCGTCGAGGAACAGGTGCGCCTGCGCGACGAGACCGTCACCGTCGAACGCCGCCCCGGCGGCTTGGTCGAAGGCAGCACCGATGTGCCGGCCGACGCCTTCCGCGAGCGCACCATCGAGGTGACGGAGACCGACGAGGAAGCGGTGGTCAGCAAGACCGCCCATGTCCGCGAAACGGTGGTGGTCCGCAAGGATGTCGAGGAACGCGCCCAGAGCGTCCGCGACACCGTCCGCCGCACCGAGGTTGAGATCGAGGACACTCGGGACGAAAGCCTCCGCGACCGCCGCACCGACCGTTCGGACGACGTCACGCGCTGACCGGTTCGACCGTTCGCGGTCATGAAAAAGGCCGCCCCTTCCAGCCGGAGGGGGCGGCCTTTCCCGTTCAGCCTACAGGATCAGCTGCGAACCAGCGGCTTGTACTTGATGCGGTGCGGCTGGTCGGCGTCGGCGCCCAGGCGGCGCTTCTTGTCGGCCTCGTAATCCTGGAAGTTGCCTTCGAACCATTCGACGTGGCTTTCGCCCTCGAAGGCCAGGATGTGGGTGGCGATGCGGTCGAGGAACCAACGATCGTGGCTGATGACCACGGCGCAGCCGGCGAAGCTCTGCAGCGCGTCTTCCAGGGCACGCAGGGTGTCAACGTCCAGGTCGTTGGTCGGTTCGTCGAGCAGCAGGACGTTGGCGCCGGACTTCAGCATCTTGGCGAGGTGGACGCGGTTGCGCTCACCGCCCGACAGCTGGCCGACCTTCTTCTGCTGGTCGGGGCCGCGGAAGTTGAAGCTGGAGACATAGGCGCGGCTGGGCATGGTCTTCTTGCCCAACTCCACCAGATCCAGCCCGTCGGAGATTTCTTCCCACACCGTCTTCTTGGCGTCCAAGCTGTCGCGGCTCTGGTCGACATAGCCGAGCTTCACCGTGTCGCCGACGCGGAAGGTGCCGGCGTCCGGCCCATCCTGCCCGGTGATCATGCGGAACAGGGTGGTCTTGCCGGCGCCGTTCGGGCCGATGACGCCGACGATGCCGCCCGGCGGCAGGCGGAAGGTCAGGCCGTCGATCAGCAGGCGGTCGCCGAAGCCCTTGGCGATGTTCTCCGCCTCGATGACGACGTTGCCGAGGCGCGGCGGCACCGGGATGACGATCCGCGTCTCGCCGGACTGCTCCTTGCCGCTTTCGGCCAGCAAAGTCTCGTAGGCGGTGATGCGCGCCTTGCTCTTAGCCTGACGGGCGCGCGGCGACTGCCGGATCCACTCCAGTTCGGTGGCCAGCTGCTTCTGGCGCGACTCTTCCTGGCGGCCTTCCTGTTCCAGACGCTTCTGCTTCTGCTCCAGCCAGGACGAGTAGTTGCCTTCCCACGGAATGCCCGACCCACGGTCGAGTTCGAGGATCCAGCCGGTGACGCTGTCGAGGAAGTAGCGGTCGTGGGTGACCAGGACGACGGTGCCCTTGTAGTCCTCCAAGTGCTTCTGCAACCAGGCGACCGATTCGGCGTCGAGATGGTTGGTCGGCTCGTCGAGCAGCAGCAGGTCGGGCTTCTCGAGCAGCAGCTTGCACAGCGCGATGCGGCGCTTCTCACCGCCGGACAGCTTGGTCACGTCGGCGTCGCCCGGCGGGCAGCGCAGGGCGTCCATGGCGATCTCGACCGTGCGGTCGATGTCCCAGGCGTCGGCCGCGTCGATCTTCTCCTGCAACTCGCCCTGTTCGGCCAGCAGCGCGTCGAAATCGGCGTCCGGGTCGGCCATCAGGTTCGACACTTCATTGAAGCGGTCGAGCAGCGCCTTCGTTTCCTTCAGCGCCTCCATGACGTTCTCATGGACATTCTTGGTCGGGTCGAGCTGCGGTTCCTGCGGCAGGTAGCCGACGCGCGCGCCCTCGGCGGACCAGGCCTCGCCGGAATAGTCCTTGTCCAGGCCGGCCATGATCTTCATCAGGGTCGACTTGCCGGAGCCGTTGACGCCGAGCACGCCGATCTTCACACCCGGCAGGAACGAGAGCCAGACGTTGTCGAGAACCTTCTTGCCGCCAGGATAGACCTTGGTCAGGCCCTTCATGACATAGACATACTGGTAGGACGCCATGCGCCGCTCCGACCTTCCGAAAAGATGTGAGAATTGGCGCCGCCCCATCCCTGCGGTTCTACGGCACCCTGTCGCTAGGGTCTGGTTTTAGCGCATAAGGAGCTTTCATGAAACCTTGTTGAGCCGACCCGCCAGGATCGGGGGGCAACAGGAGGAAGAGGATTGGTCAGTTCCAAAGTCGAAATCTACGTCGATGCCGACGCCTGCCCGGTCAAGGCCGAGGTCTACAAGGTCGCCGGCCGCACCGGTTGCAAGGTGTGGCTGGTCGCCAACGCGCCCTTGCGCCTGCCGACGGAATGCATGACGGAGCTGGTGGTGGTCAGCGACGGCTTCGATGCCGCCGACAACTGGATCGCCGAGCATGCCGGTTCGACTGACATCGTGGTGACGGCGGACATCCAGTTGGCCGACCGCTGCGTGAAGCGCGACGCCGTGGTGATCGGCCCGACCGGACGGCCCTTCACGCCGGACAGCGTCGGCTCGGCACTGGCGACCCGCGCACTGATGCAGGATTTGCGCGACATGGGCGTGGTCGGCGGCGGCAATGCCCCGATGAGCCAGCGCGACAAGTCGCAGTTCCTGCAAACACTGGATCAGGCGGTGCAGGCGCTGAAGGCGGGGCGGCGGCCGAAGTTCCGGTGAGGGGAAGACCTGCCGTCACTGCCGAACCTGAATAAATCAGGCATTTTCTCCTTTTCCGGATACAACCAGGGAAACCACTCGTTAATAATATCGGATCAATCTGTTCTAGCAACCCTGAGGCAGCATGCAAAGGAACAGAGGATGGCAGCGTTAACTGAGTCAGCGATCCATCAAGCCCTGGATTGGGCATATGACAAAGCTGTCAATGGTGTTCCCGGGCTTGATAGCGCTGTTGAATTGGCTGCCGAGTACGCTAAGCAAGATGGAACTCTACACGATCAAGCCAATGCACTGATCCGCTGGCAGATAGCCAAATGCGCGACATCCGGTTTTGTGACCGGCCTTGGTGGACTCATGACTCTTCCGGTAGCAATCCCAGCCAATATTACGTCAGTTCTCTATGTTCAAGTAAGAATGATCGCAGCTATTGCCCATCTGGGCGGACACGATATCAAGGACGACCGCGTCAAAACTCTCGTTTACACCGCGCTATGCGGGAATGCCGCCCTTCCGGTTTTGAAAGAAATCGGCGTTAAAGTAGGAACCAAAGTAACACAGAAGATGATACAAAATATATCAAAAGAAGTTATCATCTCTATCAACAAAGCAGTTGGCTTTCGCCTTCTTACCAAGTTTGGGTCCACGGGCGTAATAAATTTGGGAAAAGCTATACCGCTTGTTGGCGGAATTGTAGGCGGTACTGTTGACGGCGTTGCCACAAACACGATCGGCAATGTCGCTCGCGACCTGTTCATTGCTCAGCAGATTGCGTAACATTGAGGGGGCCTCGCTCTCCGAGGCCCCCTCGTTTTCTTACACCCGCACAACCTTGCCCGGATTCAGCAGATTGTCCGGATCGAAAGCCCGCTTCAGGTCGCCCATGACGTTGAACGCTTCGCCGGTCTCCTGTTCCAGGAACGCCATCTTGCCATAACCGATGCCGTGCTCGCCGGTGCAGGTGCCGCCCATCTCCAGCGCGCGGGTCACCATCTTGTCGGCAAGGCGCTGGGCCTCCGCCAACTCCGCCGGGTTCTCCGGATCGAGGACGTAGACGAGGTGGAAGTTGCCGTCGCCGACATGGCCGACCATCGGGGCCAGCATGTTGGACTCCGCCAAATCCATCTTGGTCTCCAGGATGCAGTCGGCAAGGCGCGAGATCGGCACGCAGACGTCGGTCGGCCAGCCCTTCGACCCCGGACGCAGGGCGAGCGCGGCGTAATAGGCGTCGTGCCGGGCCTGCCACAGCTTCGACCGGTCCTCCGGCCGGGTGGCCCAGGCGAATTCCAAGCCGCCATGCTCGGCGGCGATGGCGGCCACCATCTCCGCCTGCTCCTTCACGCCGGCCTCGGTGCCGTGGAACTCGAAGAACAGGGTCGGGGCGACCGCGTAGTCGAGCTTGGAGTATTTGTTGACGGCGTCGATCTGCACCTCGTCCAGCAGTTCGATGCGGGCGACCGGCACGCCGATCTGGATGGTCTGGATCACCGTGTCGACCGCGCCCTTGATGGTCGGAAAGGCGCAGACGGCGGACGAGATGGCTTCCGGAATGCCGTAGAGCTTCAGCGTCACCTCGGTGATGATGCCGAGCGTGCCTTCGGAGCCGACGAACAGCCGGGTCAGGTCATAGCCGGCGGCCGACTTGCGCGCCCGCCCGCCGGTCTTGATGACGCGGCCGTCGGCCAGCACCACGGTCAGGCCCAGGACATTCTCGCGCATCGTGCCGTAGCGCACGGCGTTGGTGCCGCTGGCCCTGGTCGCCGACATGCCGCCGAGAGAGGCGTTGGCGCCGGGATCGATGGGGAAGAACAGGCCGGTGTCGCGCAGATGCTCGTTCAACTGCTTGCGGGTCACGCCGGCCTGCACGGTGACGTCCAGATCCTCCGGGCTGACGCGCAGGATCTGCTGCATGCCCGACAGGTCGATGGTGATGCCGCCGGCCAGCGCGGCGATGCCGCCCTCCAGCGAGGTGCCGGTGCCGAAGGGGATGATCGGCAGCTTGTGCTTCGCGCAGATCCTGACGATCGCGCTGACTTCCTCCGTCGAGTTGGCGAAGGCGACGCCGTCCGGCGGGAAGGGGGTGTGATAGGACTCGTCCTTGCCGTGATGCTCGCGCACCGGCAGGGAGGTGGTGAACCGGTCGCCCAGCAGAGCCGTCAGCTCGGCCCGAGCCTCCTCGGTCAGGGCCGCGCGCGGCTGGGTGGTGGCGATGACGGTCATGGGTGTTGTCCTCCCCGCTCCAAGATTCATTGGGATGGTTCATTGGTATGACCAAGCGAGGCTAAAGCGGCAGGCGAACGCTTGGCAAGACGGGCGATGCGCAGGGGTGGAATGCCGGGTTGCGAAGGGCACATACAAGGGTGGGCGGCCATTGACTCATGCGCGAGTGGGATCCATCATCACTCAATCGAATGGAGAGTGGCAGATGGCCGAACCGACGCTCGCCGATGTGTTGAACGCGATTGCCGACATGGGCCGGCACTTCAGCGTCAAGTTGGATGCCAACACCGAACGGCTGGACCGTTTGGAGCGTGACCTTCACGGCTTCAAAGCGGAAGTGTCCAGCTTCCAGACCGAAATGACAGAGTTTCGGGGCGAGATGCAGTCCTTCCGCGAAGAGGTGCGCGAGAAGCATATCGAATTGCGCACCGAACTGAAGGTCGTCAGCGCCCGGCTGGACGAACAGCGCCAGACCATCAATGCCATGATCCCCACCCGCATCGCCGCGGTACCGCCAGCCGCCGAGTGACGCCACACCTGTTGCACCGGCCGCGCAACAGTCCGTGCAACACCTGTTGCAACGCCCCACCCCGTCGCATCACCGTCAACCGTTGAAAAACAAGAAAATCCGCTGAACTGACCATCTGGCACGGCGGTTGCTCTTACCCCTTTGAAGCGCGCGTCGATCAACGGCGCGCCGCAACGAGGGGGAGGCGCAATCTTGGCTCCGGTCGTCGGCATCGTCGCCAATCCGGTTTCTGCCCGCGATATCCGCCGGGTCGTCGCCAACGCCACCAGCCTGCAGATCGCCGACCGGGCGAACATCCTGCTGCGGGTGCTGGCGGCGCTGCATGCCTGCGGCGTCCGCGACGTTCTGATGATGCCGGAGAATGGCGGCATCCGCGCCCATGTCGAACGCGGCATGATGCGGGCAAAGGCGCGCGGCGAGGACATCTACCCTGCCCTCCACCCCATCGCCATGCCGGTCACCGGCACCGTCGCCGACACCCACCGCGCCACGGCGGAGATGCAGCGAGCCGGCGTCTCGGCCCTGGTGGTGCTGGGCGGCGACGGCACCCATCGGGCGGTGGCGGCGGAATGCGGGACGGTGCCCATCGCGGGCATCTCCACCGGCACCAACAACGCCTTCCCCGAACACCGCGAACCGACGATCACCGGGCTCGCCACCGGGCTGGCGGTGACCGGCCGGGTGCCGCCGCACATCGCCTTCTCCGCCAACAAGCGCATCGACGTCTCCCTCGACCGCGGGGCGAACGGCGGCGCCGTCACCGACATGGCCCTGGTCGACGTGGCGCTGGTGACGGAACGCTACATCGGCGCCCGCGCCCTGTGGCGGACCGAGAATTTCCGCGAACTCTACGTCACCTTCGCCGACCCGGAGGTGATCGGCATGTCGGCCATCGCCGGCCTGCTGGAACCCGTCGGCCGCGACGAGAGCGGCGGCCTGATGGTGCGGCTGTCCCCTGATGGCGACTGCCGCAAGGGGGCGACCACGCTCCACGCCCCCATCGCGCCGGGGATGATGGCCCGGGTCGGGATCACCGACTGGCGCCGCATGCCGGCCGACGTGGCCTTCGTGCCGGAGGTCGCCGCCGGCTCCATCGCGCTGGATGGCGAACGAGAACTGTCCTTCAGCGAACGCGACCGTCTGTCCCTGACGCTCAGGGACGACGCCTTCCGCACGGTCAACGTCGCCGCGGTGATGCGGCACGCCGGCCAGAACCGGCTGCTGACCGGCACCCCGGTGCCCGTCACCGCCGCTTTCTAAACCTCAAATCAACCCGCCAAACATCAATCAGGGAGAAAACACCTCATGGCCCAGAATCCCTTCCCCCTCGGCAAGGACGAGCTGCTGAAGGCCTACCGCACCATGCGAACGATCCGCGAGTTCGAGGAGCGGCTGCACGTCGATTTCGCCAAGGGCGACATCCCCGGCTTCGTCCACCTCTATGCCGGCGAGGAGGCCTGCGCCACCGGCATCATGATGCACCTGAACGACAACGACCGCATCGCCTCCACCCACCGCGGCCATGGCCACTGCATCGCCAAGGGCGTCGACGTCCACGCGATGATGGCGGAGATCTACGGCCGCAGCACAGGCGCCTGCCGGGGCAAGGGCGGGTCGATGCACATCGCCGACCTGTCCAAGGGCATGATGGGCGCCAACGGCATCCTCGGCGCCGGGGCGCCGCTGATCTGCGGCGCGGCGCTGGCGGCCAAGGTGCGCGGCGACCGCGGCGTCGGCATCACCTTCGTCGGCGACGGGGCGTCGAACCAGGGCACCTTCCTGGAAAGCCTGAACCTCGCCGCGGTGTGGAACCTGCCGGTGGTCTTCGTGGTGGAGAACAACGGCTATGCCGAATCCACGGCGATGGAATGGGCGGTGTCCTGCGACAGCTATGTCGACCGCGCCACCGGCTTCGGCATGCCGGGCGTCACGGTGGACGGCACCGACTTCTTCGCGGTGTACGAGGCGGCCGGCGAGATCATCCGCCGCGCCCGCGACGGCGGCGGCCCGGCCCTGCTGGAATGCAACATGGTCCGCTTCTACGGCCATTTCGAAGGCGATGCCCAGACCTACCGCGCCAAGGGCGAGTTGGAGGCGATCCGCGCGTCCCGCGACTGCCTGACCATACTGTCGGAACGGGTGATCGAGGCCGGGGTGATCGGCCGCGACGAGTTGCAAGCGGTCGACCGCGAGGTGAACGCGCTGATCGAGGACGCCACGCGCGCCGCCAAGGCCGCCCCGCTGCCCGCGCCGGAAGACCTGCTGCGCGACGTTTACGTCGCCTACTGAGCCACGTCTACGTCGCCTACTAAGCCCCCTTCAAGAAACGCCAAACGCGCGGAGGAAACACATGTCCCGCAAGATCAGCATGAAGCAGGCGATCAACGAGGCCCTGGACCTGGAGATGCGCCGCGACCCCACCGTCATTGTCATGGGCGAGGACATCGTCGGCGGCACCGGCGCCCAGGGCGAGGACGACGCCTGGGGCGGCGTGCTGGGCGTCACCAAGGGTCTGTACGCCAAGCATGGCGACCGGCTGATGGACACGCCGCTGTCGGAATCCGCCTATATCGGTGCGGCCGTCGGTGCCGCCGCTTGCGGGCTGCGGCCGGTGGCGGAGCTGATGTTCCTGGACTTCATGGGCGTCTGCTTCGACCAGATCTTCAACCAGGCCGCCAAGTTCCGCTACATGTTCGGCGGCAAGGCCGAGACGCCGGTGGTGATCCGCGGCATGGTCGGCGCCGGCTTCCGCGCCGCGGCCCAGCATTCGCAGATGCTCACCCCCCTGTTCACCCACATTCCGGGGCTGAAGGTGGTCTGCCCCAGCAACGCCTATGACGCCAAGGGCCTGCTGATCCAGTCGATCCGCGACAACGACCCGGTCATCTTCTGCGAGCACAAGAACCTCTACGGCCTGGAATGCGAGGTTCCGGCCGAGAGCTACGCCATCCCCTTCGGCGAGGCCAACGTGCTGCGCGACGGCGACGACGTGACCATCGTCAGCTACGGCCTGACCGTCCACCGCGCGATGGAGGCGGCGGCGGCGCTCGCCAAGGACGGCACCGAGGCGGAGGTGATCGACCTTCGCACCCTGTCGCCGATCGACTGGGACACCATCGTCGAGAGCGTCGAGCGCACCGGCCGGCTGGTGGTGGTGGACGAGGCGCATCCGCGCTGCAACCTCGCCACCGACATCGCGGCTTTCGTCGGCCAGAACGCTTTCGGTGCGCTGAAGGCCGGCGTGCAGATGGTGACCGCGCCGCACACGCCGGTGCCCTTCGCGCCGTCGCTGGAGGATTTGTACGTCCCCAGCGCCGACAGCATCGCTGGCGCGGTGCGGCGTACGTTGTCGCCCAAGGGAGCGCGCAGCATCGCGGCGTGATAGGCGCCGGCATTTTGCCCCCTCCCCGACCCTCCCCCGCTTCGCGGGAGAGGGAGTGAGCGCCGGAGCGGCGGAGTTCCCTCTCCCGCGTAAGCGGGGGAGGGTTAGGGAGGGGGCATCTTTAGCAAAACAAGAAATTCCCCCAGGAGCCTGAACAACATGCTGAACGAGCGCATCAAGCCCATCGTCATGCCGAAATGGGGCCTGTCCATGTCGGAAGGCAAGGTCACCGGCTGGCTGAAGCGGCCGGGGTCCACCATCTCCATCGGCGATGAGCTGCTGGAGGTCGAGACCGACAAGATCACCAACGTGGTCGAGGCCGGAGAGACCGGCGTCCTGCGCCGGGTGCTGGGCGAACCCGGCACCGTCTATCCGGTCAAGGCGCTGATCGCCGTGCTGGCCGAACCCGACGTGCCCGACGACGACATCGACGCCTTCATCAGCGCCTATGCCGTCCCCGCCAGCGAAGACGGTGGCGAGGCCGAAGCCGGCCCGCAGTACCACACCGCCGAAACGCCGGCCGGCACCATCCGCTACGCCAAGCGTGGGGAGGGGCGTGGCGAGAGCGGTCCCACCGTCTTGCTCGTACACGGCTTCGGCGGCGATCTCGACAACTGGTTGTTCACCATCGATGCGCTGGCGGAGACCGCCACCGTCTACGCGCTCGACCTGCCCGGCCATGGGCAATCGACCAAGCAGATCGCCGACGCCAGCCTGTCCGGCCTGTCTCAGGCGGTGCTGGGCTTCCTCGACACGGTCGGGGTGGAGCGCGCCCATTTCGTCGGCCATTCGATGGGCGGTGCGGTGTCGATGCGCACCGCGCTGGACGCGCCGAGCCGGGTGGCGTCGCTGTCGCTGATCGCGTCGGCGGGCCTGGGCGAGCAGATCGACGGCGGCTACATCCAGGGTTTCGTCGGTGCGACATCCCGCCGCGACCTGAAACCGGTCCTGGAAACGCTGTTCGCCGACCGCGGCCTCGTCAGCCGCCAGATGGTTGACGACCTCTTGAAGTACAAGCGGCTGGACGGCGTGGATGAAGCGTTGCGCGCCCTGTCGGCGTCGCTGTTCGCCGACGGCCGGCAGGCCAGCGTGCTCGCCGCCGGGATCGCCGATGCCCGGACGCCCACCCTCGTCGTATGGGGCGAAGAGGACCGCGTCATCCCGGCCGACCACGCCCAGGCGCTGGCCAACACGGCACAGGTCGCCGTGATCCCCGGCGCCGGCCACATGGTGCAGATGGAGGCCGCCGGCAAAGTGAATGCGCTGCTGAAGGACCACATCGCCAAGGCGAGCTGAGGCACCTCCCCGCTCTTCATTTCCAAACCCCTCGCAACCGGCGCGCAGGCTATCCGCCAGCGCGCCGGCAGGAGACCGCTCATGCCTGACCTCAAGGACAAGAGCATCATCGTCACCGGCGCCGGCCGCGGCATCGGCGCCACGATCGCCAAGGCGCTGGCCGCCGACGGCGCCAAGCTGACCATCGCCGACCGCACCGAGGCCGACGCCCAGCAGGTGGCCGAGGCCATCCGCGCCGCCGGCGGCAGCGCCATCGCCGTCACCGTCGATGTCCGCGACCGCAGCGCCGTCCGCCGCATGATCGACGAGACGGTGAAGGCCCATGGCCGGCTCGACGTGATCTTCAACAATGCCGGCATCGCCCAGACCAAGCCCTTCCTCGACATCACCGAGGACGACTGGCACACGGTGAATGACGTCAACGCCCTGGGCGTGCTGATCGGTATGCAGGAAGCGATCAAGACGTTCAAGAAGCAGGGCGGCGGCGGCAAGATCGTCAACACCGCCTCCATCGCCGGCAAGCAGGGCTACGAGCCGCTGGCCCATTACTCCGCCAGCAAGTTCGCCGTCGTGGCCCTGACCCAGGCCGCCGCCCGCGGCTTCGGCAAGGACGGCATCACCGCCAACGCCATCTGCCCCGGCGTGGTGGCGACCGAGATGTGGAAGATCATCGACCAGGGCTTCCGCGACACCGGCATCACGAAATCCGAGAACGAGGCCTTCGACATGTTCGCCGCCGGCGCCGTGCTGGGCCGGCCGTCGCGGGCGGAGGATCTGGTCGGCGTCGCCCGTTTCCTCGCCTCGTCCGACAGCGACTTCATGACCGGCCAGTCCCTGCTGGTCGATGGCGGGATGGTGTTCGCCTGACCGTCCCGACCGCTCGTCCACAAATATAAAAACCGGAGGACACATCCCATGAATGCGATAACAGAAGATTTGGCGGCCACCATGAAGGCCGCCGTCTGGCATGGCCGCAAGGACATCCGCGTCGAAGACGTGCCGCTGCCGGGTGCCCCGCCCGCGGGATGGGTGCAGATCAAGGTGCATTGGTGCGGCATCTGCGGGTCCGACCTGCATGAATATGTCGCCGGTCCGGTCTTCATCCCCGTCGACACCCCGCACCCGCTGACCGGCCTGAAGGGACAGTGCATCCTGGGCCACGAGTTCAGCGGGGAGATCGCGACGCTGGGCGAGGGCGTCACCGGCTTCGCTGTCGGCGACCGGGTGGCGGCCGACGCCTGCCAGCATTGCGGTGAGTGCTATTACTGCAAGCACGGCATGTACAACATCTGCGAGAAGCTGGCCTTCACCGGCCTGATGAACAACGGCGCCTTCGCCAGCCTGGTCAATGTCCCGGCCGAACTGCTCTACAAGCTGCCCGACGGCTTCCCGACCGAGGCCGGCGCCCTGATCGAGCCGCTGGCGGTCGGCATGCATGCGGTGAAGAAGGCCGGCAGCATCGTCGGCGAGACCGTGGTGGTGGTCGGCGCCGGCACCATCGGGCTCTGCACCATCATGTGCGCGAAGGCGGCGGGGGCCGGGCGGATCATCGTCCTTGAGATGTCCGCCGCCCGCAAGGCCAAGGCGCTGGAGGTCGGCGCGACCGTCGTGCTCGATCCCAAGGAGTGCGATGCGGTGGCGGAGGTCAAGGCGCTGACCGGCGGTTATGGCGCCGACGTGTCGTTCGAATGCATCGGCCACCGCGACACGGCGAAGCTCGCCATCGACGTGATCCGCAAGGCCGGCAAGGCGGTGCTGGTCGGCATCTTCGAGGAACCCAGCTCCTTCAATTTCTTCGAGATCGTCGCCACCGAAAAGCAGATCATCGGCTCGCTGGCCTACAATGGCGAGTTCGCCGACGTCATCCGCTTCATCGCCGATGGCCGCATCGACGTGCAGCCGCTGATCACCGGCCGCATCACCCTGAACGACATCGTCAGCGGCGGCTTCGAGGAACTGGTCGCCCACAAGGACCGCAACGTGAAGATCATTGTGCAGCCCCAGGCGTCGCTTGCTGCGGCCGAACAGCCGGAGCTCGTCCACTGATGGCCCTGCCCGCGATGCACATGAAACCCGCCCGCCCGGAGCACCGGGCCGAGAAGCCGGCTTGGCTCCGCGCCCGCGCGCCTGGCGGTGCGGCGTTCGAGGACACGCAGTCCCTGGTTCGCCGCCACGGCCTGAACACGGTCTGCGAGGAGGCCGCCTGCCCCAACATCGGCGAGTGCTGGAGCAAGCGGCATGCGACGGTTATGATCCTGGGCAGCGTGTGCACGCGGGCCTGCGCCTTCTGCAACGTCGCCACCGGCCGGCCGGACGCGCTCGACCCCCACGAGCCGGACCGGCTGGCCGAGGCGGTGGGCGAGCTTGGCCTCGCCCATGTCGTCATCACCTCGGTCGACCGCGACGATCTGCCGGACGGCGGTGCCGCGCATTTCGCCCGCTGCATCGCCCGCATCCGCGACACCTCCCCCGCCACGACGGTGGAGGTGCTGACCCCCGATTTCCGCAACAAGGCCGGCGCGGTGGAGACGGTGGCGCACGCCCGGCCCGACGTCTACAACCACAATCTGGAAACGGTGCCGCGGCTCTATGCCGACGTGCGGCCGGGGGCGCGCTATTACGGTTCCTTGCGCCTGCTGGAGCGGGTGAAGGAGCGCGACCCGTCCATCTTCACCAAATCCGGCATCATGGTGGGTCTGGGCGAGGAGCCGGCGGAGGTGTTGCAGGTGATGGACGACCTGCGGGCGGCGGGGGTGGATTTCCTGACCATCGGCCAGTATCTCCGCCCCACCCCCAACCACCACCCGGTCGCCCGCCACGTCAAGCCGGAGGAGTTCGAGCGCTACGGCACGGTGGCGCGGGCGAAGGGCTTCCTGATGGTGTCGGCGACCCCGCTGACCCGCTCCTCCCACCACGCCGGCCGCGACTTTGAGGAGTTGCGGCGGCGGGCGGGGGAGAAAGCTGCGGAGATGGTGCGAGCGGAAGGAGAGTGACCGTTCAGGTCAAATGCTGCCTTTGCAGGTAATCCTCGCTCTGCATCTCCATCAACCGGCTCACCGTCCGTTCGAACTCGAAGGCGTGGGTACCTTCCGGGTAGAGACGTTCGGGCGGGCCTTCGGCGGCGATGACGACGTTGACCTTGTGCTCGTACAGCGCGTCGATCAGCGTCATGAAGCGCTTGGCCTCGTTGCGCAGTTCGTCCTTCATCGTCGGCACATGGTCGATCAGGACCGTGTGGAAATGGGTGGCGATGGCCAGATAGTCGGCCGCTCCCAACGGCTTGCCGCACAGGTTCCAGAAATCGACCCAGGCCACGCTTTTGGCGGCACGATCGATCTCCACGCGGCGTCCCTGAACCGTAAGGCTGCAGGGCTCGCCCGCCGCACCGCCGGTCAGGTCAGAGAAGGCCTTGGCAAGGGCGGCATCCGATGTCGGCCCCAGCGGGTGGTGATAGATCGGCACGCCCTTCAAGCGGTCCAGCCTGTAGTCGGTCGGGCCGTCCAGCGACAGGATGTCCAGCTTGTCCTTCAGAAGCGCGATGAAGGGCAGGAACAACTCGCGCTGGAGCCCGTCCTTGTACAGCATGTCGGGCGGCCAGTTGGAGGTCGCGACCACCACCACGCCCAGGTCGAACAGGTTGGTGAACAGCCGGCCCAGGATCATCGCGTCGACGATGTTGGTGACGTGGAATTCGTCGAAGCAGAGCAGCCACGCCTCGTCCGCCAATGCGCGGGCCAGTTCCGGCAGCGCCTCGTCCGGGCCGTCGCCTTTTCCCTTGCCGGACTGGCGGTGGTCATGGATGCGCTGGTGGATTTCCAGCATGAATTCGTGGAAGTGGACGCGCCGCTTCTTGTCGACGGGAGCCGTCTCGAAGAACAGGTCCATCAGCATCGACTTGCCACGCCCGACGCTGCCGTAGATGTACAGCCCCTGCGGCGCGGTCGAAGCAATGTCCGGCGGCGGCGGCGCGGCGCGGCGGCGGCCAAGCCCGAACCGTTCCAGCCACCCTCCCCCGGCGGGCTTGTCGTCGCCGGCGGGCTGCGGCTGATAGCCTTTCAGCGCCTGATACAGGCTTTGGAACTTCTCCGCCGCCAGTTCCTGGTCGGGATCGGGGCGAAGCGTGCCGCTGCCGCGGCGGGCGCGGTAGAGCGAAAGCGGTCCGTCGGTCATGGGGATATGCGCGATCCGGCTGCCAAGATGCCCCTTACCTAACGGATGGAACCGCTCCCGGCAACCGCCGACCCGCACGGGCGGGAGCAGCGGCGGGAATGGCAGGGTGGCGTGTGCAGCGGTTGCGCGGAGCGGTTCGGTGGACGCCAGCGGCGCGGCATCTAAGCGCAGTGGGGAGGCCCCTGTTTCCGTTCGGTGACACATTCATTAGGGTGTTCGTCCGATCAATGTTCCGGCGCAGTCGAGCCGCCCGCCAGACAGGAAACCGCCGCACCGATGCCCGCTTCCGGGTCCGCCTTCCCGACCAATCGTTCCAACGCCGGTCTGGCGCGGGCGTTGCGTGGCCGTCTGGGGTCGGTGCGCTTCCTGATGACCGCCTCCGGCCTCGCCTTCATCCTGGTGGTGAACGCGCTGATCGGCTACGGCATCCTCCAGGGCCGGAGGGAAGCCCTGGATGCGGGCGAGCGCGCGACCCGCGACCTCGCCCGCATGCTGGAAGCACAGACCCTGCGCACCGCCTTCTCGGTGGACCGGCTGTTGAGCGATCTGGCCTTCGCGCTCGACACCCATGCCGACGGCGGACGGCGCGGCAGTGCCGCCATTCACGACCATCTCCGCCGGAACCGCGATTCCTTCGGCGAACTGGCGGACCTGGTGGTGGTCGGCAGCGACGGCATTGCCCTGCACCATTCCGCCGACGCCCCGCTGCCGTCCTTCCCGCTGTCCGACCGCACCTATTTCACCAATGCACGCGACCGCGCCAGCCCTGGCCTGCTGGTGGGCGCGCCCATCGGCAGTCTGGTGATGCCCGGCACCCGCGTCATCCCACTGAGCCGGCGCTGGACCGACGCGAACGGCCGCTTCCGCGGGGTGCTGGTGGCACTGGTCGATCCGACGCGGCTGGCGGCGACGCTGGAATCGCAGCGCATCGACCGCAAGGGCAGCGTGATCCTGGCGCTGGAGGACGGGACCGTTCTGCTGGAACGGCCGCAGGACCGCATCGGCCTGACCCGGTTGGCGGACTGGCCGGCGGTGCAGCGCGCCCTGGCGGCCCAGGACGAGGCCACCATCCGCGACAGCACCCCGATGACCGCGCCCGCGGCTGCATCCTCGGGTGCGGCGACCTCGGCGACGGCCATGCCCGGCAGCGGTGCGGGCGACAGCCTGATCAGCGTGAGGCGGGTGCAGGGCTATCCGTTCGTCATCGTGGCGACCCTGCCGGTGCGGGCGGTTTTGGCCGACTGGCAGCGCGACACCGCGGCCTGGACCGCCATCGGCACGGTGATGACCATCGCCATCGCCTTGCTGACCGCCTTCGTCGTCCGCCAGCACGCCCGCCGGGAGGAGGATCAGGCACGGCTCGCCCGTGCCTCCCGCCGCATCCGCGGCATCCTCGATTCCATGCTGGACGCGGTGGTGACCTTCGACACGGCGGGCCGCATCGTCACCTTCAACCGGTCCGCCGAGGTCATGTTCGGCGTGCCGGAGCGGGAGATGATCGGCCAGCCGATCGAGGCGCTGATCCCCGATGCCCGCGGCGGCGCCAACGACCGCGACCTGACCGCCCTGCGCCGCGACGGCCGCGCCTTTCCGGTGGGCTTCACGGTCAGCGACCTGCGGCTGGGCGCCGGTCCCTGTGCCGCCGCGCCCTACCCCTCCGCAGCCGGCGCGCGGCGCCCGGCCCCGAGTCCGGCCCCGAGTCCGGAGGAGCCGCGCATCTATGTCGGCGTCATCCGTGACATGACCCGCCGCAAACAGCAGGAAGCGGAGGTGATCGCCTCCAAGACCCAGGCGGAACTGGCGAACCGCGCCAAGAGCGAGTTCCTGGCCAACATGAGCCACGAGCTGCGCACGCCCCTGAACGCCATCATCGGCTTCGCCGAGGTGCTGGACAGCGAGTTCTTCGGCACCGTCAACGAGCGGCAGAAATCCTGCATCGCCGACATCCACGACAGCGGCCGGCACCTGCTGGACATCGTCAATGCCGTGCTGGACATGTCGAAGCTGGAATCGGGCCAGTTCGAACTGTGCGAGGAACCGGTCGAGGTCCACGAGGCGGTGGGCCATTGCCTGATGATGGTGCGCGACCGCGCGGCCTCCGGCGGCGTGGTGCTGAACAACCTCGTGACCGGAACCGTCGCCACGCTCTGGGTCGATCAGCGCGCGTTCAAGCAGGTGATCCTGAACCTGCTGTCCAACGCGGTGAAGTTCACGCCCGGCGGCGGCAGCGTCACCATCACCGCCGGCCTGGACCAGGAAGGAAATGGGGATGGCGGGTTCCGGCTGTCGGTGGCCGATACCGGCATCGGCATCCCGCCCGAATTCATGGCCGACCTGTTCCAGCCCTTCCGTCAGGCCGACAACGCGGCCAACCGCCGTTACGAGGGGACGGGGCTGGGCCTGTCGATCTCGAAGAACTTCATCGACCTGCATGGCGGCACGCTGACCTGCGACAGCACGCCCGGCACCGGCACCACCATGACGATCCGGCTGCCGCCCTCGCGGGTTGCGGATCATCCGTCAAAGATGGGCGACTGGACCGTCGGTGCCGCCTGACGGCCGGGCAAAGCCGCCGGGCTTCAGCCCAGGCGGACTTCAGCGCAGGCGGGTGGCGGCGAAGCGGCGGGGCGGATCGACGAAATCGTCCTGGGCGGCGATCAGCTGAAGTTCGCGCGTGCCCAGACGCTTGGTCGTCTCGAAGATGGCGAAGATCGCCGCCGCCGCCCTCTCCAGCGCATCGGCGGGATCGAAGTCCTTCAGGTAATGGGCGAGGAACAGCGCCGCCACCGCGTCGCCCGAACCGTTGGGCGGCGGATCGAAGGTCAGGCGCGGCGTCGCCACCAGCCAGGCGCCATCCGTACCGTCCACCAGCATCTCGATGCTGTCGGGATCGGCGTCGCTGCGGGTCAGGCTGGTGACCAGCACCAGCCGCGGTCCGCGGGCGCGCAAGGCGGCGGTCGCCGCCAGCGCGTCATCCAGCGTCGCCACCTTGCGGTCGGTCAGATACTCCAACTCGAACTGGTTGGGCGTCATCAGGTCGGCGGCGGGGACCGCATGGTCGCGGATGAACTCCGGCAGGCCGGGCCGCACGAAGAAGCCGCGACCGACATCGCCCATCACCGGATCGCAGCAATAGACCGCCTTGGGATTGGCCGCCTTCACCCGCGCGGCGGTCTCGACGATCACCTGCCCCAGTTCGACGGCGCCCATATAGCCGGACAGAACCGCATCCTGCGCCGGCAGCACGCCGCGGGCGGCGATGCCGTCGACGATGTCCGCGATATGCTCCGCCGTGAAGACCTGCCCGGTCCAGGCGCCGTAGCCGGTATGGTTGGAGAACTGGACGGTGTTCACCGCCGTGGCGTCGATCCCCAGCCGCTGCAGCGGGAACACCGCGGCCCGGTTGCCGACATAGCCATAGGCGACGTGCGATTGGATGGTGAGGACGGTCTTCATGGGGATGAAGCCTAAGCGACGGTCCGCCGGGCGTAAAGCCGCCGACTCCACGGCGATGCCGGGAGACAGCGGCATGGCTGCCATGCATATGCCCCCGCCGGCCGTCTGCTGTGGCGGCTTGGCCCATGGACAGGGCGGGGACGCACGGCTAAAGCTGCCTTCTCCAACCATCCGCAGTTCCGGGATATCGCCATGGCCACGACCGTCCGCCCCCGCCGCAGCGTGCTCTACATGCCGGGCTCGAACGCCCGCGCCCTGGACAAGGGGCGCAGCCTGCCCGCCGACGGTCTGATCCTCGACCTGGAGGATGCGGTCGCCCCCGATGCCAAGGCCCCGGCGCGCGACACCATCGCCCAGGCGCTTGTTGCCGGCGGCTATGGCGGGCGGGAACTGATCGTCCGCGTCAATGGGCTGAACACCCCCTGGGGCTATGACGACCTGCGCATGGCGGCGGCCAGCGGTGCCGACGCGGTGCTGCTGCCGAAAGTGGAGAGCGCCGACGCGGTGCGGCAGGCCGAGGCGGTCCTGCGTACCGCCGGGGCACCGGCCGGCCAGACGATCTGGTGCATGATGGAAACGCCGCTCGGCATCCTGAACGTGAAGGAGATCGCCGGAGCCTCCCCCGGCGTCGGAGCGCTGGTTCTCGGCACATCGGACCTCGCCAAGGATCTGCATGCCGCCCATACGGCACAGCGGCTGCCGATGATCACCAGCCTGGGGCTCTGCCTGCTGGCGGCGCGCGCCTATGGGCTGGCGGTGCTGGACGGCGTGCATCTGGACCTGAACGACGACGAGGGCTTCGCCGCCTCCTGCCGACAGGGGCGTGAGCTTGGTTTCGACGGCAAGACGCTGATCCACCCCAAGACGATCGCCGCCTGCAACGCCGCCTTCGCCCCCGATGCCGACGAGATTGCCCACGCCCACCGCATCATCGCCGCCCATGCGGAGGCCGCCGCCGCCGGCAAGGGCGTGGTGCTGGTCGACGGCAAGCTGGTGGAGAACCTGCATGTCGAAAACGCCCGACGGCTGGTGGCGCTGGCCGAGGCGATCGGGAGGATGGAAGCGGTGGGGTGAGTTTTCTTCTGGAGGCGTTCTATGCTCCCTCCCCATCCCTCCCCCGCTTTCGCGGGGGAGGGAGTAGGAGCTTTGGAAAGCGATGCAAAGGAGTAGCGGCAGTCCCCTCTCCCACGATCGGACCGGCCTTCGGCCGGCGAGGGTTAGGGAGGGGGCATCCGCCGCAACCACTTCCCCACTCCACAATGCTGGTCATACCGAAAAAATAGCGGTTGCAGAAATTGTTCGTTATTTGGAACCAACCCACGGCTGTCCGGTTGTCGAATCAGCAAGGCACAGTCGGAGGTTGGTTATGGCCTCGAAAGAGAGCAATCGTACGTCGGGCCGCGGATTCGCGTCGATGGACCCTGATCGGCAACGCCAAATTGCCAGCAAGGGTGGCGAAAGCGTGCCGGCCGACAAACGCAGCTTTTCGAAGAACCCGGAACTCGCCGCGGAAGCCGGGCGCAAGGGTGGGCGCAGCGTGCCCGCTTCCTCGCGCAGCTTCTCCAAGAACCCCTCGCTGGCGGCGGAAGCCGGCCGCAAGGGCGGACAGGCGAGCCATGGCGGACGGTCGGCCGACCGCCCTGCCGGGGGCGATTGAAACGCTGCGATCCGTGCAGACGAAAAAGCCCCCGTCCTTGCGGACGGGGGCTTTTTCTTGAATGCAGTCCGGAAAGCCGATCAGGACGCCACTTTGTCCAGTTCGCGCAGGATCGAGTCGCCCATGACGGTGGTGGAGCAGCGCGCCATGCCCGGGGCCATGATGTCGGCCGTGCGCATGCCGCCGCCCAGCACGTTCTGGATGGCCCGCTCGATCAGCTTCGCGTCCTCGTCCAGGTTGAACGAGTAGCGCAGGCACATCGCGAAGGACAGCAGCGTCGCACAGGGGTTGGCGAGGTCGCGGCCGGCGATGTCCGGGGCGGAGCCGTGCACCGGCTCGTACAGGGCCTTGCGGTTGCCGTTGGCATCCGGGGCGCCCAGCGAGGCCGACGGCAGCATGCCGAGCGAGCCGGTCATCATCGCCGCCTCGTCCGACAGGATGTCGCCGAACAGGTTGTCGGTGACGATCACGTCGAACTGCTTCGGGTTCTTCAGCAGCTGCATGGCGCCGTTGTCGGCGTACATGTGGCTCAGCTCGACATCCTGGAACTCTTCCTGGTGCAGCTTGGTCACTTCCTGGCGCCACAGCAGGCCGGATTCCATGACGTTCGCCTTTTCCATCGAGCAGAGCTTGTTGCCGCGCTTGCGGGCCAGCTCGAACGCGACGCGGGCGACGCGGCGGATCTCCGACGTGGTGTAGACCTGGGTGTTGACGCCGCGGCGCTCGCCGTTGCCGATGTCGGTGATGCCGCGCGGCTCACCGAAATAGACGCCGCCGGTCAGCTCGCGGACGATCAGGATGTCCAGGCCGCGGATGACGTCCGGCTTGAGAGTCGAGGCGTCGACCAGCGCGTCGAACACCACGGCCGGACGCAGGTTGGCGAACAGGCCCAGTTCCTTGCGCAGGGTCAGCAGGCCCGCTTCCGGGCGCTTGGTGTAGTCGCTGGGGTTGTCCCACTTCGGGCCGCCGACGGCGCCCAGCATCACCGCGTCCACCGCCAGCGCCTCGGCCAGCGTGGCGTCGGACAGCGGAACGCCGTGGGCTTCGATGGCCGCGCCGCCGACCAGGCCTTCGGACACGTCGAAGGTGATCTTGCGCTTGCGGTCCATCCAGTCGATGACCCGGCGAACCTGGCGCATCACCTCGGGGCCGATGCCGTCACCGGGGAGGAACAGAAGCTTCTTATTGGCGGCCATGGCGGGCGCACTCCCAAATATCAGACGTCAAGAAGACAGATGGTGAAATCGGGGGAGGACGGGGGCGGTCAGCCCCACATCCACGGCTGGCCGGCGCGCTGCTTGCCTTCGTACCCGTCGATATGGGCCGACTGCTGCAGCGTCAGGCCGATGTCGTCCAGGCCGTTCAGCAGGCAATGCTTGCGGAACGGGTCCAGCTCGAAGGAGATGGTGCCGCCGTCCGGGCCGGTGATGGTCTGCTTCTCAAGGTCGACCGTGATGACGGCGTTCGACCCGCGCGACGCGTCGTCGAGCAGCAGGTCGACCTGCTCCTTCGGCAACTTGATCGGCAGGATGCCGTTCTTGAAACAGTTGTTGTAGAAGATGTCGGCGAAGCTGGGGGCGATGATGCAGCGGATGCCGAAATCGGCCAGCGCCCACGGCGCATGCTCGCGCGAGGAGCCGCAGCCGAAATTGTCGCCCGCCACCATGATGCTGGCCTTGCGGTAGGCCGGCTTGTTCAGGACGAAGTCCGGGATCTCCTGCCCGTCCGGGGTGTAGCGCATCTCGTCGAACAGATGCTTGCCCAGCCCCGTCCGCTTGATGGTCTTCAGGAACTGCTTCGGGATGATCATGTCGGTATCGACGTTGATCATCGGCAGCGGCGCCGCAACGCCGGTGAGAACCGTGAACTTTTCCATCGCCAGAAATCCTGTCGCGCAAGAAGGCGCAAGCGTGCGCATGCAGAGCGTGGTGAATAGCAGACCGAACAAGCCATTGCCAGAGGAAGCTTGCCCTTTTCCCGGCACGCAATGAGCGAACAGGCATGCGCGAATGCACCGGCGCGCATCTTTGTTGCGTCAACGCGCGCGGATCGTCCCGGTCAGGCCCGATTGCCGGGGCCGAAACGCAGCGCCAGAACCAGCGCCGCCGCCAGCGCGCCTGCCGCAAGCAGGAAGGACAGCCACAGCGCCGCGGCGTCGCCGAACCGCTCGATCACCAGCGCGTAGACCAGCGGGGCGAGGGCCGAGACGAAGAATCCGGGCGTGATCAGGCGCCCGACGGTCTGGCCGTAGCGGGCGGGATCGAACAGGACCAGCGGCAGGGCGCCACGCACGATGGTGACCAGTCCGTTTCCGGCCCCGAACAGCAGGGCGAAGGCGATGCCGGCCGCGGGCGCCGCCCCGAAGGCGACCGGGAACAGGAAACAGGGCACGATCAGCCCGGTGGCCAGGATGGCGAGGCCGAAGGCGGACAGCCGCCTGCCGAACCGGATCTCCGCCAGCCGCGCCGCCGATTGTCCGACGCCGCGCAGGGTGGACACCCACACCGCCAGAGCCGGCGCCATCCCCAGCCCCGCCAGCATGCCGATCATGTGGGCCGACAGGCCGGAGTTCAGCATCCCCGACAGCGCAACGATCAATGCATAGAGAACCGCCGCCAAGGCCGACGGCGGCGGGGTGGCCGGCGCTGCGGGTGCCTGGACGGCCGGCGGCACGTCCGGCACCGGCTCCGCGAAGCGGTCGGGCGGGATCAGCAGATGCAGCGGCACGGTGGCGAGTGCCAGCAGCGCATAGACGAGGAGCGCGCCGCGCCAGCCCAGCCCCTCCGCCACCGACTGCCCGACCAGCCACATCACGCTGGAGGCAAGCCCGCCGAGCAGCGTGATCTGCGAGATCGGCCTGCGCGCCCCCCGGCCGCCGATGCGGGCCAGCGCGGCGAAGGCCGCATCGTACAGCGCCATCCGCATCGCAAGTCCGAGCAGAACCCAGGAGGCGTAATAGACGACCAGCCCATGCGCCAGCGCCAGCCCGATGCAGCCCGCCGCCATCAGAAGGGACCCGGCGACCATGACCGCCCGACCGCCCCGCCGGTCGATGGCCCGGCCGACGGCGGACGACACCAGCCCCATCACCACCAGCGCCAGGGTGAAACCGCCATGGATCGCCGGCAATCCCTGCCCCAGATCGGCAGCCATCGCCTCGCCGAACAGGCCGACGAGGTAGTAGGACACACCCCAGCAGACCAGCTGCGACATGCCCAGCGCCCACACCACCCGCGCCGGCACCGCCGGTCCGCTCTTTCCGTCCACGCCCCGCCACCCCGTTCTTGACATTGGTCGGCGCCACGGTAGCGGCCGGCGGGGGTTGGGAAAAACGACTTGTTCTGCGATGACCGTTGAGAAAATATCAACGGATGTCCAGCCGTTCGAACACTTCGCTTCCTCCGCTCAACGCCCTTCGCGCCTTCGTCGCCGCCGCCCGCCATGGCAGCTTCCGTGCCGCTGCGGAGGAGCTGTGCGTCACCACCGGCGCGGTCAGCCGGCAGATTCGTCTGCTGGAGGATTGGCTGGGGCTGGCGCTGTTCGACCGGTCGCGCCGGCAGGTCCGGCTCACCCCGGTCGGCGCCCGTTATTTCGTGCGGGTGGCCGATCTGTTCGACCAGCTGGCGACCGCCACCGGCACATTGCGCGAGGAGAAGGGCGGGCAGGTCGTTCATCTCGACTGCATCCCGACCTTCGCCATGCATTGGCTGCTGCCGCGGCTGCCGGCCTTCAAGGCGGCCTTTCCCGACGTCGAGCTGTCGCTGTTCACGGCACCCGACCGCATCGACCTGTCGCGCCCGCTCGACTACGCCATCCGTCGCGATCCCGGCCATTTCGCCGGCTTGGCTCCCCACCCGCTGATGGCCGAGCGCTCGGCGCCGGTCTGCAGTCCGCAATTGCTGAAGGAGGTGAACGGCGAAGCGATGCCGGACGGGCTGGCCGGGCGCACGGTCATCGCCATCCGGGCGCGGCCGGATTTGTGGCCGAACTGGTGCGCCGCCAACCGCATCGGCGCCGACCGGCTGCGCAACCGGCTGGACGTCGATCACACCTATGTCGCCATCCAGGCGGCGGTAGACGGATTGGGAATAGCCCTGGTGCCGCTGCTGTTCATCGAGCGGCAGCTGGCCGACGGGCGGCTGGTTCCGGTCCCCGGCTGTCCCGCGGCGGAGACCGGACGCTATTTCCTGCTGGAGCACAGCCATCCCGACCACACGGCCCTGCCCGGTCTGGCCGACTGGCTGCGAGGGCAGGAATCCGCGGCGCAGGACTCCTCCATGATGGCGGTCTGATCCGCCGCGCCCCTTGCGGCGGGCGTGGCGACCGCCTACCAAATCCCCTGCTACCCCCCTGCCACCCCCCTGCCAAGCCGTCATGTCCCACCGAATGACCGAGACCAACGAAGGCCGCACGACCCGATGCCGACCATTGACGACGACCGCCGCGCCCGCCTGATCGGCCGTGCCTTCCTGCTGCTGGCCCCGCTCGCCTACGGGCTGCTGACGCTGTCCTTCGGCATGGACGCCAACTGGGACCTGCGGAACTACCATTGGTACAACGCCTATGCGCTGCTGACCGGGCGGATCGGGCGCGACCTGCTGCCGGCGCAGATGCCGACCTTCTACAGCCCCTTCCTGGACGTGCCCTTCTATTGGCTGGCGACCCACCTGCCGGCGCGGGGGGCGGGATTCCTGTGGGGAGCACTGCAGGGAATCAACCTGTCGCTACTGTATCTGCTGGCATCGTCCTGTTTCCGGAACGGTCCGGCTGTGCAACGAAGCCTGATCGCCATGGCCCTTGCAGTGATGGGCGGGCTGGGCGGCGGGGCGTTGGGACTGATCGGCACCACCTTCCAGGACAATGTGGTCAGCCTGGGCGTGCTGGGTGCGCTCGCCGTCATCGCCGGCAGCCTGCCCGGCATCCTGGACGGCCGGCCATTGCCGAGCTTCGCACGGGTGGCGGCGGCCGGGCTGCTGGCCGGGGTTGCGATGGGGCTGAAGAACCCGACGGTGATCTATGCGGTCGGGCTGTGCCTGGGCTTCCTGGCCCTGCCCGCCCGGCCATGGCGGCGGCTGTGGCTGGCCTTCTTCTTCGGCATCGGCGTGCTGGGCGGTCTGGCGCTGGGCGGCGGCGTGTGGATGGCCCATCTGTGGCACGATTACGGGAACCCGGTCTTCCCGCACATGAACCACATCTTCAAGTCGCCCTTCGCCGCGATATCCGACTACGTCAATGTCAGCTTCTTTCCGCCCGGCCTGTGGCAGCGGCTGTTCTTCCCCTTCGTCTTCACCTTTTCCCCCCTGACGGTGGGCGAGGTGCCGTTCTTCGACCTGCGGGTGCTGGCGCTGTTCGTCCTGGTGCCGGTGGGAGCCGTCGGCGCGCTGTTCGGATGGTCGCTGCATCGGCGGAACGATTGGCTGACTGACAAGCCGGCGACACGGTTCCTGCTGACGGCGCTGAGCGTCACCTACGCGCTGTGGGTGGTAATGTTCTGCATCTACCGCTATCTGGTGCCGCTGGAGATGCTGGCGCCGCTGGGGCTGGTGATGGCGGTCGGCCTGCTGCCGCTGTCCCGGCGCCTGCGCATCGGGCTGGCGGTGGCCCTGCTGGCGCTGGTGCAGCTGACGGTGCAGCCGGCCGATTGGGGGCGTGTCGCCTGGGCCGATAAGTGGGTGACGGCGGAGGTGCCGCCCATCGAGGACCCGGACGACACCATGGTGCTGATGGCGGGATATTGGGCCATCTCGCATGTCATCCCGTCCTTCCCGTCCCGCGCCACCTTCGTGCGCATCCAGTCCAACTTCCTGCAGCCTGATTCGGTCGGCAACGGCCATCTCGCCATCCTGAAGGACAAGGTGGCGTCGCATCGCGGCCCCTTCCTGATGCTTAGCACGATCCCCGACACGGCTGGAGCGGCGAAGGCCGCCGCCCTGCTCGGCCTGCGGTTGGATCCGCAGCGCTGCCGGACGATTCCCAACAATCTGGGCGAGACCCTGAACCTCTGCGCGGTGGACAGGACGACCTGAAATCGGGAGACAGTGGAATAATTGCCGGGTTTGTGCTGTTTATCGCCGGTAACCGCCCCGTCCGCCCTTTTCGAGCCATAAAGCCAGCGCCATGACCGTATCGACCATCGACCGCGCCGACTCCATCACCGGCACCGACGCTTCGGGAACGCCGCGGACGAACGCGGACGCCGCCCCGGCTCCGACCATCGCGGTGCTGATCCCGTGCTATAACGAAGAGGCGGCGATCGGCAAGGTGGTGCAGGACTTCCGCGCTGCCCTGCCGGAGGCGACGGTGTACGTCTACGACAACAACTCCAAGGACCGGACGGTCGAGGTCGCGCGTGCGGCGGGGGCGGTGGTCCGGGCCGAGCCGCTGCAGGGCAAGGGCAACGTCATGCGCCGCATGTTCGCCGACATCGAGGCGGACGTTTATGTGCTGGTCGACGGCGACGACACCTATCACGCCGCCAGCGCGCCGCAGCTGGTCAAGCGCCTGTGGGACGAGCAGCTGGACATGGTCAACGGCGCGCGGGTGACCGACATCGTCGCCGCCTACCGCCCCGGCCACCGGTTCGGCAACCTCGTGCTGACCGGCATGGTGGCCAAGATCTTCGGCAGCCGCATCGGCGACATGCTGTCGGGCTACCGGGTGTTCTCCCGCCGCTTCGTGAAGTCCTTCCCGGCGCTCGCCAGCGGTTTCGAAACCGAAACGGAGCTGACCGTCCATGCGCTGGAGCTTCGCATGCCGATCGCCGAGGTGAAGACCCCCTACAAGGACCGGCCGCCCGGGTCGCACAGCAAGCTGAACACCATCCGCGACGGCATCCGCATCCTGCGCGCGATCATCATGCTGGTGAAGGAGGAGCGGCCGCTGCCCTTCTTCTCCGGGCTGTTCGGCGTGCTGGCCCTGCTGTCGGTGATCCTCGGCATTCCGGTGATCTTGACCTATTTCGAGACCGGACTGGTTCCGCGCTTCCCCACCGCGGTGCTGGCGACCGGGCTGATGCTGATGGCCTTCCTCAGCCTGACCTGCGGCCTGATCCTGGACACCGTCACCCATGGCCGCCGCGAGGCCAAGCGCATGCATTACCTGTCGCTGCGCGCGCCGGGGAACCATCCGCCGCTGGTCGGCGAGCGTGGGGACGGTCGCCGGTGAGGGGGTTGGCCGATGGACTGCTGAACAGCCGGCTCGGCCGGCTGGGGGTGCAATTCGCCAAGTTCGGCGTGGTCGGCGTCATCGGGCTGCTGGTGGACACCGCCGTGCTCTATGGCGGTCTGGCGCTGGGACTGGAGTTCTTCGCCGCCCGCATTCCGTCCTTCTTCGCCGCGGCGACCGCGACCTGGGCGCTGAACCGCGCCTTCACCTTCCGCGGCGCCGCGGACGAACCTCTGCACCGCCAATGGGCCAAGTTCATCGCCGCCAACGCCATCGGCGGCGTGGTGAATTACGGCGTGTCGGTCGGTCTGGAATCGAGCGTGCAGACCGTCGCCGACCACCCGTTCCTGGCCGTGGCCGCCGGTTCGATCGCCGGCATGTTCTTCAACTTCGCGGCGTCGAAGCATCTGGTGTTCAAGGGAGCGTGACGGGGGCGTGACGGGGGGCATACTCCCCTGGACACGCCCGCGAATCTGCCTTGCGCGGCGCCTTATGGACTTATCCCCACGGCTCGCCATATAACGGCGGCCATGACCCGCGAATTCCTGAAGATGCACGGCCTCGGCAACGACTTCGTCGTGATCGACGCCCGTTCCGAACCCTACCGCCCCTCTGCGGCGGAGGTCCGCGCCATCGCCGACCGCAAGACCGGCGTGGGCTGCGACCAGTTCATCATCCTGGAACGGACCGAGGCGCCGGGCGCCGACGCCTTCATGCGCATCCACAACGCCGACGGCAGCGAGGCCGCGGCCTGCGGCAATGCGTCGCGCTGCGTCGGCTGGCTGCTGATGGAGGAGAGCGGGCGCGACCGCGCCAGCTTCCAGACCGCCGCGGGTCTGCTGCACGCCTTCCGCGCCGACAACGGCCGCATCACGGTGGACATGGGTCCGCCCCGGCTGGATTGGAGCGCCATCCCGCTGGCCGCCCCCACCGATACGCTGCGGGTCGAATCGGTGGAGCATGGCGGCTTCGCAGGCCCGGTCGCGGTCAACATGGGCAACCCGCACGCCGTCTTCTTCGTCGACGATGCCGAGGCGGTGCCGCTGGCCGAGGTCGGCCCGGTGTTCGAGAACCACCCAACCTTCCCGGAGCGGTCCAACATCGAGTTCGCGCAGGTCCTGTCGCCCACCGCGATCCGCATGCGGGTGTGGGAGCGCGGCGCCGGCATCACCCAGGCCTGCGGCACCGGCGCCTGCGCCACGCTGGTGGCGGCGGCCCGCCGCGGCCTGACCGGGCGCAAGGCCGACATCCTGCTGGACGGCGGCACCCTGACCATCGAATGGACCGAGGACGACCGCGTCCTGATGACCGGCCCGGTGGCGCTCGCCTTCAGCGGCCGGCTGTCGGCTGAACTGGTTTCCGCTGGACAAGGCGATGCCTGAGATCAGCAGGTTCTTCGGCATCATCATCGCGATGTATTACAACGATCACGCGCCGCCGCATTTCCATGTGCGGTATGGCAATCAGAAAGCCGTGATCGACATTTCGACGCTTGGGATCATGGAGGGTGAACTTTCGCCCCGGGCGTTGGGACTTGTGACGGAATGGGCCGCCCTGCATAGGAACGAGTTGAAGAACGATTGGGAACTGGCGCGCAGGCATGCGCCGTTGAATCAGATAGCTCCGCTGGAATGAACCGATGCTGAAGGATATTGTCGCCGCCACGCCGCTCGACGGCTACCGCCTGCACCTCCGGTTCGAGGATGGTGCGGAGGGGGATGTCGACGTGTCCGCCCTGGTTCCTTTCACCGGAGTGTTTGCCGTGCTGCGCGAACCCGAAACCTTCGCAGCGGTTCGCGTCGATCCGGAGCTTGGGACGGTGGTCTGGCCGAATGGAGCCGATCTCGATCCAGCCGTTCTCTATTCCTCGATCACCGGCGCCCCCTTGCCCGGTATGGGAGGGGCTCAGCATGCCCGATGATGTCGCCCTGAAGACCGACGGCCCCGAGATCGTCACCTTCGGCTGCCGCCTGAACACCTACGAGTCCGAGGTGATGCGCAATCATGTGCGCAGCGCCGGGCTGGACGACGTGGTGATCGTCAACACCTGCGCCGTCACTTCGGAAGCCGAGCGGCAGGCGCGGCAGACCATCCGAAAGCTGCGGCGCGAGCGGCCGGACGCCCGCATCGTCGTCACCGGCTGTGCCGCCCAGATCGACCCGCAGCGCTTCGCGGCGATGCCGGAAGTCGATCAGGTGCTGGGCAACCAGGAAAAGCTGCAGCCGGAAAGCTGGGGCCTGCCGCCGGCCGAGAAGGTTCTGGTCAACGACATCATGTCGGTGAAGGAGACCGCCGGTCACCTGATCGGCGGGTTCGAGGACCGTGCCCGTGCCTTCGTCCAGGTCCAGCAGGGCTGCGACCATCGCTGCACCTTCTGCATCATCCCCTATGGCCGAGGGCCCTCGCGCTCCGTCCCCATCGGCGGCATCGTCGAGCAGGTCCAGGCGCTGGTGAAGGCCGGCTACAACGAGGTGGTGCTGTCGGGCGTCGACATCACCAGCTATGGCCCCGACCTGCCCGGTTCGCCGTCGCTGGGGCAGATGGTGCGCCGGCTGCTGGCCCTGGTGCCGGAATTGCCGCGGCTGCGCCTGTCCTCCATCGACTGCATCGAGATGGACGACGACCTCTGGCGCCTGATCGAAAACGAGCCGCGCCTGATGCCGCACCTGCACCTGTCGCTGCAGGCCGGTGACGACATGGTGCTGAAGCGGATGAAGCGCCGCCACGGCCGCGCCGATTCCATCGCGTTTTGCGAGCGGGTGCGCTCGATCCGCCCCGACGTGGTGTTCGGCGCCGACTTCATCGCCGGTTTCCCGACGGAGACCGAGGAGATGTTCCAGAACACCATGCGGCTGGTGGAGGACTGCGGCCTTACCTGGTTGCATGTCTTCCCCTACAGCCCGCGCCCCGGCACGCCGGCCGCCCGCATGCCGCAGGTCGACGGCGCCGTCCGCAAGGAGCGCGCCGCCCGCCTGCGCGCCGTCGGCGAGGCGGCGGAAGCCCGCACCCTGGCGAGCCTCATCGGCCGCACCGCTACGGTGCTGGTGGAGAAGGACGATTTGGGCCGCACGGAACATTTCGCCGCGGTCCGCCTGGGCCGGCCCTTCCCGCCCGGTTCGCTGGTGCCTGCCGCCATCACCGGCATCAAGGACGGCGTGCTGACCGGCACCCCGCTCTGACCCCTCTCATAGTGGACACTCCATGATTTTCCGCTGGTTCGGCCGCAAGAAGCCCGAAGAGACCGCGCCCAAGGACGAGGCGGCGAAAGACGAGTCGGTCACTCTGGAGTCCGCCACCCCCGCGCCGGAACCCGAGCCGGAAAAAGCGCCCGAGCCCCCAGCCGCTCCGCCTGCGCCGAAGCCGGAGGTCGAGCCGGTGCCGGAACTGGCGCCCACCCCGCCGAGCGCCGAACCGCCGCCCGCGCCGCCGGCTCCCGTCGCGCAGACGCCGGTCCCCCCTCCGCCCGCTGCCGCACCCGTCGAGCCGCCCCCCGCCCCTGCCCCGGTGGCCCCTGCCCCGGTGCCGGAGCCTGAAGCGGTTCCGGAACTGCCGCCGGCTCCAGCCCCCGCACCTGTTGCCGCCGCTGCCGAAGAGGCGCCGCCGACCAGGAAGGGCTGGTTCGCCAAGCTGAAGGAAGGACTGTCGAAGTCCTCGTCCAAGCTGACCGACGGCATCACCAGCATCTTCACCAAGCGCAAGCTGGACGACGAGGCGCTGGAGGAGTTGGAAGAGCTGCTGATCACCGCCGACCTCGGCCCTGCGACCGCGGCGAAGGTGACGGCGGAACTGGCGCGCACCCGCTTCGGCAAGGAAGTCTCGCCGGAGGAGGTCAAGTCGACGCTGGCGGCCGAGGTGTCGAAGATCGTCACCCCCGTCGCCAAGCCGCTGGTTCTGGACCCGGCGCTGAAGCCGCATGTCATCCTGGTCGTCGGCGTCAACGGCACCGGCAAGACCACCACCATCGGCAAGCTCGCCCGCCAGTTCAAGGCGGAGGGCAAGAGCGTGATGCTGGCCGCCGGCGACACCTTCCGCGCCGCCGCGGTCAGCCAGCTGAAGATCTGGGGCGAGCGCACCGGCTGCCCGGTCGTCGCCCGCGACACCGGGGCGGATGCCGCCGGCCTTGCCTATGACGCGCTGGAACGCGCACGGGCCGAGAAGGTCGACGTGCTGCTGATCGACACCGCCGGCCGGCTGCAGAACAAGACCGGCCTGATGGAGGAGCTTCGCAAGATCGTCCGCGTCATCAAGAAGCTGGACGAGACGGCGCCGCACACCACCCTGCTGACGCTGGACGCCACCACCGGCCAGAACGCGCACAGCCAGGTGGAGATCTTCCGCGACATGGTCAACGTCAACGGCCTGATCCTGACCAAGCTGGACGGCTCCGCCCGCGGCGGCGTGCTGGTCTCCCTGGCGGAGAAGTTCAAGATCCCGGTCCACGCCATCGGCGTCGGAGAGGGCGTCTACGACCTGCGCCCCTTCGATGCGGATGCCTTCGCCAAGTCGCTGATGGGGCTGAACGCCGACTGACCGGTGGGGGCGTTTCGTCATCTCCGAAGGGATAAGTGCAGGGGATTGGCCGAAATTCGGCCTTCCCAGCCGGCCGTTCGTACCCCATCTTTGACGACATGACTGATAAAGCCCCGCTCCAGCCCGGGTCGGCCGGGCGCTTCACCGATGCCAAAGCCGCGCTGGCCTGCGTGCGCGACATCTACGATCGCAACACCGCTTACCTGCGCGACCGCTTCGCCGCCTACACCCAGGGCGAGGAGGAAGGCGGGCGGAACCGGGCCTATTACCCCTATGTCCGGATGACCGCCGTGTCGGGAGCCGCGGTCGACACCCGGCTGTCCTACGGCTTCGTCGAGGGGGTCGGCGTCCATTCCACCACGGTGACGCGCCCCGACCTGTTCGAACGCTATCTGCTGGAACAATTCACGCTTCTGCTGCGCAACCACGACGTCCCGCTGGAGGTCGGTGTCAGCGAGGAGGCGATCCCGATCCATTTCGCCTTCCCCAACGGCATGTATGTGGAAGGCGATTTGCCGCCGGACCGGCTGACCAAGCTGCCGGACCTGTTCGACCTGCCCGATCTGGCGCGGATGGACGACACCATCGTCAACGGAACCTGCGATGCCGGAATGGACGCGGTGAAGCCGCTGGCGCTGTTCACGGCCCCGCGGGTGGATTTCTCGCTGCACCGGCTGCGCCACTACACCGCGACCGCGCCGGAGCATTTCCAGAACTTCGTCCTGTTCACCAACTACCAGTTCTATGTGGACGAGTTCATCCGGCTGTCGCGCGAGATCATGGAGCCGACCGGCGATGCCGATCTGGCCGCCTACCGCAGCCAGTATGACAGCTTCGTCGAGCCGGGCGACATCGTCACCACCAACCGGAACCTGGGCGGCGCGGCGGATGTTCCAGCGGCCAAGCTGACGCGCATGCCGCAGATGCCGGCCTATCACCTGAAACGGCCGGACGGCAACGGCATCACCCTGGTCAACATCGGCGTCGGGCCGTCGAACGCCAAGACCATCACCGACCACATCGCGGTGCTGCGCCCGCATGCCTGGCTGATGCTGGGCCACTGCGCCGGGCTGCGCCACACCCAGCGGCTGGGCGACTATGTGCTGGCCCACGGCTATGTCCGCGAGGACCATGTGCTGGACGCCGATTTGCCGCTGTGGGTGCCTGTGCCGGCATTGGCCGAGGTTCAGCGCGCGCTGGAGACGGCGGTGGAGCGGGTGACCGGCCTGTCGGGCTTCGACCTGAAGAGCATCATGCGCACCGGCACGGTGGCGACCATCGACAACCGCAACTGGGAACTGCGCGACCACCGCGAACCGCTGATGCGCTTCAGCCAGAGCCGCGCCATCGCGCTGGACATGGAAAGCGCGACGATCGCCGCGAACGGTTTCCGCTTCCGCGTGCCGTACGGGACGTTGCTGTGCGTGTCGGACAAGCCGATGCACGGGCAGCTGAAACTGCCGGGCATGGCCGACCGCTTCTACCGCGAGCGGGTCGACCAGCATCTGAAGATCGGCGTGCTGGCGATGGAACTGCTGCGCGAGCACGGGATGGAGACGCTGCACTCCCGCAAGCTGCGCAGCCTGGCGGAGGTGGCGTTCCAGTAGGGGGGTCGGTGGGGTGCCCCCTCCCCATCCCTCCCCCGCCCTCGGTCGGCCGAAGGCCGATCCGATCGCGGGAGAGGGGGCAGGAGCTTTGTCGGCGTCCAGCGGCAGTCCCCTCTCCCGCCCTTGATCGGCCTTCGGCCGACCGAGGGCGGGGGAGGGTTAGGGAGGGGGCAACCGCAGCCGCCCCCGTCAGCCTCAAGCCGCGACCAGCAACCCCTCGATCTCCTTCGCGGCGCCGGCCAGCGCCTTGTCCTTGGCTTCCGGCCCCATGCCGATGCCCTCGGCGCGGATGAAGGTCACGTCGGTGATGCCGAAGAAACCGAACACCGTGCGCAGATATGCTTCTTGGTGGTCCAGGCCGGCCAGCGCCGGGTTGGTCGAATAGACGCCGCCGCGCCCGGACGCCACGATCACGCGCTTGCCGCCGGCCAGACCCTCGGGACCCTTCTCGGTGTAGCGGAAGGTGCGGCCAGCCTGGGCGAGGCGGTCGATCCAGGCCTTCAGCTGGGTCGGAATGGAGAAGTTGTACATCGGCGCGCCGATCACGACGACGTCGGCGGCCAGGAACTCGTCGAGCAGCGCATTGGTCAGGGCCAACTCTTCGCTTTGGCGCGGGCTCAGGCCCTCGACGACGCCGAGCTTGACGACCTGCAGCAGTTCGCCGTCCAGATGGGCCGGCGGGTTGGCGGCGACATCGCGGGTGACGACGGTGGCCGACGGCTCGGCCTTCACCAGTGCCTCGACGATGGAGGCGGTCAGCTGGCGGGTGACGGACACGGTGCCGAGCGGGCTGGAGTCGACATGCAGGATCGTGGTCATGGCGGAAGGAGCCTCTTGGTTGTTGCGGCCGTATGTCCCGGCCGGGTTCTGACGACCAAGATGCTCCTTTGTTTTCCGGCGGTTAAGCCTGTCTGTGTGCGAAAGATCGTCTCTGGACAAGCAACAATCGGCGCAGGTGGACCGGGTCAGCGCGTCACCAGCGCCCCGCCGCGGAAGACCGCCATCTGCCCCGGCTGCATCACCGTCCAGGCCTCGTCCCTGGTCAGCGGGCGGGTGGCGATCACGGTGACGACGTCGTTGGGCGTCGTCTCCTTGGAGAAGTCGACGCTCATGTCGGCATCAAGCAGGGTGGCGGCACCGAACGGCGCCTTGCGGGTCAGCCAGGCGAGGTTGGTGGCGCAGTGGCACCACAGGTAGCGCCCGTCGCTGAGCAGCATGTTGAAGACACCGAGCGTCCCCAGATCGGCAGCCAGATGGCGGATCAGCTTCATCAGGCCGGCGGTGGTCTTCGGCGGCTCCGGATACTGCATGCGGATCTGGTCGAGCAGCCAGCAGAAGGCATGCTCGCTGTCGGTGCTGCCGACCGGCTCGTAGAAGGTCAACACGCGGTCCTTGATGCCCTTCAACTGACCATTGTGGGCGAAGGTCCAAACCCGGCCCCACAGCTCGCGGGTGAAAGGGTGGGTGTTCTCCAGCGACACCCGGCCGCGGTTGGCCCGGCGGATGTGCGAGATCACCGTGCAGGACTTGATCGAATACTGGCTGACCAGCCGGGCGATTTCCGATTCGCTGCTGGGAGCCGGGTCGTGGAAGGTGCGGCAGCCCTTCCCCTCATAAAAGGCGATGCCCCAGCCGTCGCGGTGCGGCCCGGTCTGTCCGCCGCGACGCATCAGGCCGGCGAAGCTGAAGCAGATGTCCGTGGGCACGTTGGCGCTCATGCCCAGGAGTTCGCACATGATGTCCTCGTCTGCCGCTGGTCGTCGCCCTTGGGGGCGACAAGCTACGACAGGTGGCGGGCGAGGTCACGCGTTGACATGGCTCGCGCCCTTATGCACGTGAGGGTTTCGGTCCTTATGGCTTCGGACAGGGCGGCATGTCCGGCCGCAAGCAGCCTTCCATCTTCCCTTCCGCCGGCATGGCGCCGCCCAGTCCGATCCAGGCATCCACCCGGTCGGTCTCGAATCCGCAGTCGCGGCGGTCGCCGACCTGCATCAGCGGGCGGCGGATCAGCAGCGGCCGTTCGACCATCGCGGCCAGCGCCGCGGCCTCGTCCATCGCCTCCGGCACCACCTCGCCGCTCTTCACCGCCGGGGCGGCGCGGTTGAACCAGTCCGCCACCGGACGGTCGCCGAAGAAGGGGCGGAGCGTTTCGGGCGTCCAGGGCTCGCTCAGCAGGTCACGGGCGAGCACGCGGTGACCGGCCCGCTCCAGCAGGGCCTTCTGGCGGGCATTGCCTCCGCAGCCGGGCTTTTCGAAGAACACCACATCGGCCATCGCTCATCTCCCCTGGAACATCGGTGCGCGGGCAAGCAGCGCGTCGGTTTGCTGACAAATCTCGTCGTAGACCTTGCGGTCCAGCTTGCGCAGCCAGCGCGGCGGAATCGACTCGACGCCATAGGTGGCGCCGGCCAGCATGCCGGCAATGGCGCCGGTGGTGTCGGCGTCGCCGCCCTGGTTCACCGTCTCCACCACGCAGGATTCGACCGAATCGGTCTGGAAGTAATAGTGGAAGACGGTCTGCACCGTATCCACGATGAAGGCGGTGGACAGGCCGCGGTAGGGTTCGAACTTGAACTGGCGGTGCCTGGCGATCAGGGCGTTCGCCTCCTCCCGTGCTGCGAGGACACCGCCGCCGAGCACCAGTCGCCGCACCATTCGGCCCAGCGCGACCACCGCGGAATCGGACAGCTGGTTGCAATGGGTGATGTGCGACTGCTCCACCGACCAGCGCTCGAAGGCCGCGTCGTCGCCCAGCGTCGCCAGCGCCACCGGAAGGTTGCGCATCGCCGCGCCGTTGCCGGCGTGGTACTCCGACTCCGGCTCCTCCAGCGTGCCGTGCATGATGAAGCGGCGGATGCCGCGGCGCGTCGTGTCGCCGACATCGACCGGCACCGATTTCAGCCAGATGGCGAACTCCTCCGCGGCGCGGCGGGCCTCCCACTCCGGCCCGGACAGGATGGCGCGGCCGAGATGCAGCGACATCTCGGTGTCGTCGGTCACCTGCCCGGCCGGCAGCTTCAGCCAGCCGCCGCCCTTGATGTGCTTGTGGACGCCATATTGGTGGGCGATCTCGCCCTTGGTCAGGAACTCGACCGTCGCCCCCAGCGCATCGCCGCAGGCGAGGCCGAGATAGGCGCCGAGCGACCTGGATCGGATTTCAGGGGAACGGAGTTCGGGCGTCGGAATCGTCGGATCGGTCATGCCATGGGGCGAAATGCCCGCCCTTTCCTGGTGCGCCCGGCAAACGGCCCACAGGCCGACGCCCGGCGTGAGGTTGTCAGAGAAGCGACACACCCACCCGGTAATCCCCGCCGATCACCAGATATTCTCCTTCGCCCTGGAACGGGTAGCGCGGCAGGATGTCGCGGAAGAAGACCACCTTGGGCAGCGGCACCCAGGCATCGAGGATGTAGTCGCCGAACTGGCCGGCGATGTCGCGGTTGATGGAAAAGGAACACAGGTTGTTCAGCCGAAGCACCGCCGTGCGCTTGTCCGGCCGGGCGACGATGTGGTGTTCCTCGAAATCGTTGACGCCCCGGTACAGCCGGATGTGCGAGGCCCAGTTGGGCATCGGCGCGTCGGGCCAGCCGCGGCGGATCGTCCATTGGCAGAACTCGTACAGAAGGTCGAGCTGCAGGTGGATGTTGTTGTTGTGGAAGCGGGTCGACTGCCTCTGCTCGCCATAGGCCGCCCACGCGTCGGAGGCGAAGCGGCGGATCGGTTCGCCATGGAAGGTCGGCAGCAGTCCGAACCGGCTTTCCACCCACCCCTTCATCACCGCGCCTTCCGCCCGGTTGCTGTCGAACATCCAGCCCTTCAGCAGGCGCAGGTAGCTGGCACGGAAACGGCGTTTGCCGTCCGGCCCCTCCGCCCCGGAAAAGTCGGGGTTCACCCCGAACACCTCGGCCATATGGCGCTGGAAGACGTCCGATGCGGTCAGCGCGTCGGGGCTTTCGTCCAGCGCCTCGAACAAGGCGGCGTGCTCGCTGCGGGTGGCGCCGATGCGCAGGCGCCGCGGCTCGTCATTGTAGGCTTCGCTGCACAGCGCGGCGGCCGGGATGTTGACGAGGTTGGCGCGGTGGGCGCGAAGGGCCAATGGCGAATCAGGGGGCGAATCGGACGTCGTCGTCCGACCACTCGCATCCTGTGTCGCCACTCCATCCGCCACGCCGGTCCGCTCCATCCAAATGTCATTACTCCTTATATGGATATTGTATAAGCGGGCGCGTGCCAAGCCCGGACCACCGCAACCGGAAGGGTTCCAGTGCCGCATGTCGCAACATTGTCCGTTTGAAGCCGAACGGTCCGTCCCCATACTCAGTACAGCGACGCTTACGATCCGGCGGCACCCGCATGGCCTTCTGGCCGACCAAGTACGACGACAGCCGGCGCCGGCGCACCCCGCCGGTGCCCACGCAGACGCTTGTCCGGACGCCACCACCGTCTCCCCAGCCCGCCCTCGCCGCACCGGCAGCACCCGACGGTCTTCCGCCGCGCGGCATCGACGAGGCGCGAACGGCCCTGCGCCTCGCACAGCTTCTGCGCGGCACCATCACGCCCCTGCGCGGCGACGCGGTGCTGGAGCTGCTGGAGCCGCATCGCCCAAGGCTGGTTCCCAAGCCGGTCAACCCGCTGCCGGGGCTGGCCGGTCAGCCGCCGGGCCGGATGCTGGAGGCGCTGTTGCGGCCGATCGGGCAGATCGTCACCGACGTGCTGCTGCCGGGGGTGCGCGACCATCTGATCGACCGGCTGGTGACCGGCCGCACCGCCCATGAGGAAAGCCTGCCCAGCGCCATCGACCTTGCCGAGGCGATGCGGGCGCTGGTCGGGCGGATGCGCGGCGGCGGCAAGGGCCATCTCCAGGCAGTGATCGGCGCCATCGAGACCGACGCCCGCGCCACCGCCGACGCGCTGACCAGGGACCGCCGCCCCATCGACGTCGGCGGCATCGACCGGCTGGCCCGCGCCCTGCTGCGCTTCGAGGTGCGGCGGATGGTGCTGGAGGCGCTGGGCGGCGGCAGTGCGTTGCAGGACGTCGTCTATCAATCGCGCCGGCTTGCCCGCTATTCCCTGCACCGCGCCACCGAGGCGATCGAGGGATTCGTCGCCGACCGTGGGCTGAAGGCGCTTCATGCCAGCCTCGCCACGCTCGCCCAGGCCGATGGGCTGATCGTCATCGCGCTTCGCAACCTGGACGACCAGGAGGAGACGAAGGAGGAGTCCGGCCCCTTCGTCGAGCCGGCAGACCGCAAGGCGATGAACGACTGGCTTTCGGCGGCATGGCGGCTTTCCGACACATTGTTCGATCTTGTCGGCAAGGCGGCGGTCGGCGGCGAACTGGACGACCTTCTGTTCGCGGCGCTGCTGCGCCAGCTGCGCAGCCTGCACCATTTCTGCGCCGACCTGACCCACGCCGGCCGCCCCGCCGCCGTGGACACGCTGAAGCAGCGGCTGATCGACCGCTGCGACGCGCTGGCCCGCCTGACCGGCGAAAGGCTGGTCGAGGCGCTGCTGGCGAAGCCCGCCGATCCGGCATTGGCCCGTCGCTTGGTGGCGCGCGGCCGGCTGCTGGCACAGCTTCTCTACGACATGGACCGCGACGAGGCGGTGGAGGAGTTGGCGCTGCGCATCGTCGTGGCGAGCGAGGCTTTGGGCGAGGGGCGGTAGGATAGCCTCTGCGATGTATTGCCCCCACCCCGACCCTCCCCCGCTGGGCGGGGGAGGGGGACAGGAGCTTTGCCGCCATGCGGCGACAGTCCCTTCCCCGCCCAGCTCTCGCACAAAGCTATGCTTTGTGCTGACGCGGCAGGCGGACCGTAGGTCCGCTGAGAGCGGGGGAGGTTAGGTGGGGGCATTCGAAAGCCGACACCTCCCCATAGCCCCCACGAAAAGACCCGACAAAATGTCGGGCTTTGTCGTGTGTGTCGGGACCCCGACAAAGAGAAGGCACGCGTCGCCACACCAAATAACATAATAGATTCAGTTACTTATCAGGCATTACCGCTCTGGCACGGGTCGTGCAATCCATGAAATCCGAAGCGGCCACGAACCGGCCGCACCGGATCGAAGCACAGTCCCACGACCCAAGCACAGGAGCGACCCACATGGCCAAAGCGCCTCTGCGTCAGATCGCCTTTTACGGCAAGGGCGGTATCGGCAAGTCCACCACCTCTCAGAACACGCTGGCCGCGCTGGTCGAGCTGGATCAGAAGATCCTGATCGTCGGCTGCGATCCGAAGGCCGACTCGACCCGCCTGATCCTGCACGCAAAGGCCCAGGACACCGTCCTGCATCTGGCCGCCGAGGCCGGTTCGGTCGAGGATCTGGAACTCGAGGACGTCCTCAAGATCGGCTACAAGAACATCAAGTGCGTCGAGTCCGGCGGTCCGGAGCCGGGCGTCGGCTGCGCCGGCCGCGGCGTCATCACCTCGATCAACTTCCTGGAAGAGAACGGCGCCTACGACGACGTGGACTATGTGTCCTACGACGTGCTGGGCGACGTGGTCTGCGGCGGCTTCGCCATGCCGATCCGCGAGAACAAGGCCCAGGAAATCTACATCGTCATGTCCGGCGAGATGATGGCGCTGTACGCCGCCAACAACATCGCCAAGGGCATCCTGAAGTACGCGCACAGCGGCGGCGTCCGTCTCGGCGGCCTGATCTGCAACGAGCGTCAGACGGACAAGGAATGGGATCTGGCCGACGCGCTGGCCAAGCGCCTCGGTTCCAAGCTGATCCACTTCGTGCCGCGCGACAACATCGTGCAGCACGCCGAGCTGCGCCGCATGACGGTCATCGAATACGCCCCGGACAGCAAGCAGGCCGGCGAATACCGCGCGCTCGCCAACAAGATCCACGCGAACTCGGGCCAGGGTTGCATCCCGACCCCGATCACCATGGAAGAGCTGGAAGAGATGCTGATGGACTTCGGCATCATGAAGACCGAGGAGCAGCAGCTCGCCGAGCTGGCTGCCAAGGAAGCGGCGAAGGCCGGCGCCTGATCCCGGGCGTAGCGACGGTTGCCTACCGGCCCCCCTGCCCCCGCGCAGGGGGGACCGCCTGAACACTGGCCCTTTTCCCCAGCCCCGCACGACGTCGACCCAACGACTGCCCACCGGTTCCGGCCGGGCGACGTCGGCGTGGGAGGGAGGGGCTCGGTCACGCGCTGAAGCGGCGCGGAATATTCAAGCAGGAGGCCGGCTATGAGCCTGTCCGAGAACACCACGGTCGACGTCAAGAACCTCGTCAACGAAGTCCTCGAAGCCTATCCCGAAAAGTCCCGCAAGCGCCGCGCCAAGCACCTGAACGTGCTGGAGGCCGAGGCCAAGGACTGCGGCGTCAAGTCGAACGTCAAGTCCATCCCCGGCGTCATGACGATCCGCGGCTGCGCCTATGCCGGTTCCAAGGGCGTGGTGTGGGGTCCGATCAAGGACATGATCCACATCTCCCACGGGCCCGTGGGCTGCGGCTACTACTCCTGGTCCGGCCGCCGCAACTACTACATCGGCGACACCGGCGTGGACAGCTGGGGCACGATGCACTTCACCTCCGACTTCCAGGAGAAGGACATCGTCTTCGGCGGCGACAAGAAGCTGCACAAGGTCATCGAGGAAATCAACGAGCTGTTCCCGCTGGTGAACGGCATCTCGATCCAGTCGGAATGCCCGATCGGCCTGATCGGCGACGACATCGAGGCGGTCGCCCGCGCCAAGTCGGCGGAAATCGGCAAGCCGGTCATCCCCGTGCGCTGCGAAGGCTTCCGCGGCGTGTCCCAGTCGCTGGGCCACCACATCGCCAACGACGCCATCCGCGACTGGGTGTTCGAGAAGACGGAACCCAAGGCCGACTTCGTCTCCACCCCCTATGACGTCACCATCATCGGCGACTACAATATCGGCGGCGACGCCTGGTCTTCCCGCATCCTGCTGGAGGAGATCGGTCTGCGCGTGATCGCCCAGTGGTCGGGCGACGGCACCATGGCCGAGCTGGAGAACACGCCGAAGGCCAAGGTCAACCTGATCCACTGCTACCGCTCGATGAACTACATCGCGCGCCACATGGAAGAGAAGTACAATATTCCTTGGATGGAATACAACTTCTTCGGCCCGAGCCAGATCGCCGAGTCCCTGCGCAAGATCGCCGCTCTCTTCGACGACAAGATCAAGGAGAACGCCGAGAAGGTCATCGCCCGCTACCAGCCGATGGTCGATGCGGTCATCGCCAAGTACAAGCCGCGGCTGGACGGCAAGAAGGTCATGATCTACGTCGGCGGCCTGCGTCCCCGCCACGTCGTCGATGCCTACCATGACCTCGGCATGGAGATCATCGGCACCGGTTACGAGTTCGCCCACAACGACGACTATCAGCGCACGCCCCATTATGTGAAGGAAGGCACGCTGATCTACGACGACGTCACCGCGTTCGAACTGGAGAAGTTCGTCGAGGCGATGCGTCCCGACCTCGTCGCGTCGGGCATCAAGGAAAAGTACGTGTTCCAGAAGATGGGCCTGCCGTTCCGCCAGATGCACAGCTGGGATTATTCCGGCCCGTACCACGGCTATGACGGCTTCGCGATCTTCGCCCGCGACATGGACCTGGCCATCAACAACCCCGTCTGGGGCGTGATGAAGGCCCCGTTCTGACCATCGGCCTCTGGAACAGGAGAATTTGAGAATGACCGACAAGCTTTCGCAGAGCGCCGACAAGGTCCTCGACCACTACACCCTCTTCCGGCAGCCCGAATATGCGGCGATGTTCGAGAAGAAGAAGACCGAGTTCGAGTACGGCCATTCGGACGAGGAAGTCGCCCGCGTTTCCGAATGGACCAAGTCCGAGGACTACAAGGCGAAGAACTTCGCCCGTGAAGCGGTGGTCATCAACCCGACCAAGGCCTGCCAGCCGATCGGCGCGATGTTCGCCGCCCAGGGCTTCGAGGGCACCCTGCCTTTCGTCCATGGCTCCCAGGGCTGCGTCGCCTATTACCGCACCCACCTGACCCGCCACTTCAAGGAGCCGAACAGCGCGGTCTCCTCGTCGATGACGGAGGACGCGGCGGTGTTCGGCGGCCTGAACAACATGATCGACGGCCTGGCGAACGCCTATGCGCTCTACAAGCCGAAGATGATCGCGGTGATGACCACCTGCATGGCCGAGGTGATCGGCGACGACCTGCAGGGCTTCATCGCCAACGCGAAGAACAAGGAAAGCGTGCCGGCCGACTTCCCGGTGCCGTTCGCCCACACCCCGGCCTTCGTCGGCAGCCACATCGTCGGCTACGACAACATGATCAAGGGGATCCTGAGCAACTTCTGGGGCACGTCGGAGAATTTCGACACGCCCAAGACCGAGCAGATCAACCTGATCCCGGGCTTCGACGGCTTCGCCGTCGGCAACAACCGCGAACTGAAGCGCATCGCCGGCGAGTTCGGCCTGAAGCTGCAGATCCTGTCCGACGTGTCCGACAATTTCGACACGCCGATGGATGGCGAGTACCGCATGTATGACGGCGGCACCACCATCGAGGAGACCAAGGAGGCCCTGCATGCCAAGGCCACCATCTCCATGCAGGAGTACAACACGACTCAGACCCTGCAATTCTGCAAGGAGAAGGGCCAGGACGTCGCCAAGTTCAACTACCCGATGGGCGTCACCGCCACTGACGAGCTGCTGCTGAAGCTGGCGGAACTGTCGGGCAAGCCGGTGCCGGCCAGCTTGAAGCTGGAGCGCGGCCGGCTGGTCGACGCCATTGCCGACAGCCACACCCACATGCACGGCAAGCGCTTCGCCGTCTATGGCGACCCGGACTTCTGCCTGGGCATGACCAAGTTCCTGCTGGAACTGGGTGCGGAGCCGGTGCACATCCTGTCCACCTCGGGCTCCAAGAAGTGGGAGAAGCAGGTCCAGAAGGTGCTGGACGGCTCGCCCTTCGGCAAGTCCGGTGCGGCCTATGGCGGCAAGGACCTGTGGCACCTGCGCTCGCTGATCTTCACCGACAAGGTGGACTACATCATCGGCAACAGCTACGGCAAGTATCTGGAGCGCGACACCAAGGTTCCGCTGATCCGCCTGACCTACCCGATCTTCGACCGCCACCACCACCACCGCTACCCGACCTGGGGCTACCAGGGCGCGCTGAACGTGCTGGTGCGGATCCTTGACCGGATCTTCGAGGACATCGACGCCAACACCAACATCGTCGGCCAGACCGACTACTCGTTCGACCTGATCCGCTGACCGGCACGCCGACAGCAGTTCAGGCATCGGATCAAGCATCGGTTCCAGTCTACCCGTCGGGCCGGGGTTTCCATCCCCCCGGCCCGACGGCAACCTCCCCAGCCCGGAGTGCGTCGGTGACGGCGCGCTCCGGGTTTCTTTTTGCGCATTGGATCCCGTTTGCAAGGTGCGTCATTCGCGCCGGAACCCCCGTCGGTGCCGAGCAGCTGTCGGTGGAGGTCGACCGCTTCATCCGCGAGGTGCGCGCCGGCTGAGGCGGGCGGGCGATCGCCTACGGGATGCACCGACCCCGATGCACCATGGAATCCCCTCTCCCCCCGGGGAGAGGGTTAGGGTGAGGGGGGACGCGCGGCGGCCCTTTATCGAGAATCCATCCTATGCATCCCCCTCACCCCGACCCTCTCCCCGGGGGGAGAGGGAGTTGGATGCCGCTCCACCCCCCATGTGCGACACCCGACAAGACGCCCGCCCCGGCCCCCTATTGTCATCTATCGGACAGGGCCGTGGAACCCGACAATCATTGCTTATCAACAACTTACCTTCTGGCACGCCCCCTGCAACAGGTTCCGCAGAGCCATTTCCGGCGCCAGGATGGGAGAGCGGGCATGCTCCAGGACAAGATCCAGGACGTCTTCAACGAACCGGGCTGCGCGACCAATCAGGCAAAGTCGGCCAAGGAGAAGAAGAAGGGCTGCACCAAGTCGCTGAAGCCTGGCGCGGCGGCCGGCGGCTGCGCCTATGACGGCGCGATGATCGTGTTGCAGCCGATCGCCGACGCCGCCCATCTGGTCCATGGACCGATCGCCTGCCTGGGCAACAGCTGGGACAATCGCGGCTCGCAATCCTCCGGCCCGCAGCTCTACCGCACCGGCTTCACCACCGACCTGTCGGAACTGGACGTCATCGGCGGCGGCGAGAAGAAGCTCTACCGCGCCATCAAGGAGATCGTTCAGCAATACGACCCGCCGGCCGTCTTCGTCTATCAGACCTGTGTGCCGGCGATGACCGGCGACGACATCGCCGCGGTCTGCAAGTTCGCGACGCAGAAGCTGGGCAAGCCGGTGATCCCGGTGGATGCGCCGGGCTTCGTCGGATCGAAGAATCTCGGCAACAAGCTGGCCGGCGAGGCCCTGCTTGAGCATGTCATCGGCACGGTGGAGCCGGAATACACCACCCCCACCGACATCTGCATCATCGGCGAATACAACCTCGCGGGAGAGCTGTGGCTGGTCAAGCCGCTGCTGGACGAAATCGGCATCCGCCTCTTGTCCTGCATTTCCGGCGACGGCCGCTACAACGAGGTGGCCCAGGCCCACCGCGCCCGCGTCACCATGATGGTGTGCAGCCAGGCGCTGGTGAATGTCGGCCGCAAGATGCAGGAGCGCTACGGCATCCCCTATTTCGAGGGGTCCTTCTATGGCGTGTCCGACATGTCGGACACCCTGCGCACCATGGCCCGCATGCTGGTGGAGCGCGGCGCCGACAAGGCCCTGATCGACCGGGCGGAGGGCGTGATCGCGCGGGAGGAAAGCCGCGTCTGGCGCCGTCTGGAACCCTACAAGCCGCGCTTCGAGGGCAAGCGCGTCCTCCTCTTCACCGGCGGGGTCAAGAGCTGGTCGATGGTCAGCGCGCTGGAAGGCGCCGGGCTGACCATCCTCGGCACCTCCACCAAGAAGTCGACCAAGGAGGACAAGGAGCGCATCAAGAAGATGAAGGGCGAGGAGTTCCACCAGTGGGACGATCTGAAGCCGCGCGACATCCACAAGATGCTGGCGGACGATCAGGCCGACATCATGATGTCCGGCGGCCGGTCGCAGTTCATCTCGCTGAAGGCCAAGGTTCCCTGGCTCGACATCAACCAGGAGCGCCACCACGCCTATGCCGGCTATGACGGCATCGTCAATCTCTGCGAAGAGATCGACAAGACGCTGTCCAACCCGATCTGGCGTCAGGTCCGCCAGCCGGCACCGTGGGAATCCGGTCCGTCCTCCACCCTTCTGGCGGCGGAGTAAGGCCGATGTCGCACGTCCAGCGCTTCCCCTCCGCCGCCAAGGCCGCCTCGACCAACCCGCTGAAGATGAGCCAGCCGCTGGGCGCGGCGCTCGCCTATCTCGGCGTCGACCGCTGCCTGCCGCTGTTCCACGGGTCTCAGGGCTGCACCGCCTTCGGGCTGGTCCTGCTGGTCCGCCATTTCCGCGAGGCGATCCCGCTGCAGACCACGGCGATGGATCAGGTCTCCACCATCCTCGGCGGCTACGACAATCTGGAGCAGGCGATCCGCACCATCGTGGAGCGCAACAAGCCCGCCATGATCGGCGTCGCCACCACCGGCGTGACCGAGACCAAGGGCGAGGACATGGGCGGACAGTACACGCTGTTCCGCCAGCGCAACCCCGACATGGCCGACACCGCCCTGGTCTTCGCCAACACCCCCGACTTCGCCGGCGGGTTCGAGGACGGCTTCGCCGCCGCAGTGACCGCAATGGTGGAACGGCTGGTCGAACCGTCGCCGGTGCGCATCCCGACCCAGGTCAATGTGCTGGCCGGCAGCCACCTGTCGCCCGGCGATGTCGAGGAGTTGCGCGACATCATCGAGGGCTTCGGCCTGTCGCCGATCATGCTGCCCGACCTGTCGCTGTCGATGTCCGGCCGCCAACCGACCGACTTCACCGCCACATCGCTGGGCGGCGTGACAGTGGAGCAGATCCGCGCCATGGGCGCCTCGGCCGCGACCATCGTGATCGGCGAGCATATGCGGGTCGCCGGCAACGCGCTGGAATTGAAGACCGACGTGCCCAGCCATTTCTTCAGCCGGCTGACCGGGCTGGAGGCATCGGACAAGCTGGTCCGCTTGGCTATGGAGCTGTCGGGCAAGCCGGCGCCGGCCCGGCTGCGGCGCCAGCGCGAGGCCCTGGTCGACGCCATGCTGGACGGGCATTTCTTCTACAGCCGCAAGCGCATCGCCGTGGCGCTGGAACCCGACCTGCTCTACGCCGTCACCAGCTTCCTCACCGACATGGGGGCCGAGGTGGTCGCCGCGGTGTCGCCGACTCAAAGTCCGGTTCTGGAACGGCTGAAGGCCGCCACCATCATGGTCGGCGATCATTCCGACCTGGAGACGCTGGCCCGCGACGTCGACCTGATCGTCTCCAACTCGCACGGTCGGCAGGGAGCCGCGCGGATCGGCGTGCCGCTGCACCGCATGGGCCTGCCGATGTTCGACCGGCTGGGTGCGGGACTGCGCGTCCAGGTCGGCTACCGCGGCACGCGCGAGCTGCTGTGCGAGATCGGCAACCTGTTCCTCGCCCGCGAGATGGACCACGAGAACCACGAATCGGGCGAATCGCACGGCTGCGGAGGCGGATCATGCGGATGCAACGCCGTCTGAGCGTGGTGCAGGCCCCCCGCCCGACACAAGGAGGATCGATGAAGGTCGCTTTCTGCACCCAGGACATGCAGCACGTCGATGCGCATTTCGGCTGGGCCAAGAACATCGCCGTCTATCGGGTCGACCGCCAGGGCCATGCCTTTCTGGAGACCTTCCAGTTCGGCGGCTCGATGTTCGAGGACGGCAACGAGGACAAGCTGGTGCCCAAGCTGGAGGCGCTGGCCGACGTCGCCATCATCTACCTGTCGGCCATCGGCGCCTCGGCCGCCGCCCGCGTGGTGGCGAAGAAGATCCATCCGGTGAAGGTCGAGGCCACGGAAACCATCCCCGCCCTGCTCGACAAGCTGGTCCAGACGCTGAACGGCAACCCGCCGCCCTGGCTGCGCAAGGCGATGGGCGAGACGCCGCAATTCCATTTCGACGAGGAGGAGGTCTGAGCATGGCCGAATTGGCTGAAGTGTCCGTCGCCGACCAGTTCGTGAAGACGCTGGTCCTGCTGTTCCGTGCCGAGGACAGCTATGGCGCCTGGGAAGGCAAGCCGGACGAGGCTCTGCTCGCCCCCTTCATCCTGGACAAGGAGGCGCGCGCCGCCATCCCGATCATCGGCGATCCCGACCCGGACACGCTGTGGCGGCTGGAGCTGTTCTACAAGGCGGTCGGCGTCACGGTCGAAAAGCAGACCGGCATGATGGCCTCGCCGATGATGAAGATGAGCCACGAGGGCTTCGGCCGCATGATCCTGACCACCGGCCGGCTGGTGGTGGTGTCGAAAACCCTGCGCGACGTCCACCGCTTCGGCTTCCCCAGCATCGAGAAACTGGCCGCCGACGGCGCCAAGCTGGTCGAGGACGCGGTGGCGCTGATCCGGGAATACCCCGAGGTCGCAAACCTCTGAGCCGGTTCTTCAAGCCCTTGGGAGCACGACCATGAGCGACATCGACGCCCTGAAGGACGAGATCAAGAAGCTGAACGCCCGCGCCACGCAGAAGAAGATGGATTTGCACGATTTGTCGGAAGAGCTTCCGCAGAATTGGCAGACCATCCTGACGGTGGCGCAGGAAACCTATGACGCCTTCAAGACCCTGACCGAGAAGCGGGCGGCGCTGAAGGCGCTGGAGAAGGCGTGATCCCCTCCATTTTCAAAAAAGCTTAGGCGCACCCTTTCCCGAGAGGAGCATTCCCATGGCTGAGTTCCTGACCGGCACCACCCGGGGTGGTCAGAGCTGGACCCCGAAATTCGTCGAAACCATCGATCAGAAGCAATGCATCGGCTGCGGCCGCTGCTTCAAGGTCTGCGGCCGCGGCGTGCTGAACATGATCGGCCTGACCGAGGACGGCGACGTCGTCGAGGCCTTCGACGACGAGGCCGAGAAGAAGGTGATGACGGTCGAGACCGCGGCCAACTGCATCGGCTGCGAAAGCTGCTCCAAGGTGTGTTCGAAGAACTGCATCACGCATGTCGCGGTGGCGGCGTAGGGGCCTCGCCCGGGTGCCCCCTCCCTTCCCAAGCTTTGCAGCTTGCGCCCCTTCCCTCCCCCGCCTTTGGCGGTAGAGGGAGTTGGTCGCAGAGCAGCGGCAGTTCCCTCTCCCTCGAAGAGGGGGAGGGTTAGGGAGGGGGCCTCACCTCGGCAAAGCCCCCGCTCCCCTCAGTACGCATACTCCTTGAACACCGGATCGACGCTGCCGCCCCAGGGACCGTTGAACTTCTCCAGAAGCTCGTCGGCCGGGCTGCGGCCGGTCTCGGCGATGACCTGCAGGGTGTCGAGGAAGTGGGTCTCGTCGTCGCCCCAATTGTCGTTGCGGGCACGCCGAGCCAGCCCGTCGCGGGCGATCGCCACAACCTCCCGGGCCACCTCGCGCACGCTGCGGTCGCGGAAGCTGGTGCGCAGGCCCGACCGCGGCACCTCGGCGCGCAAATGCGCGCGCTCCTCGGTCGTCCAGTCCTTCACCAGATCCCAGGCCGCATCCAGCGCCACCTGATCGTAGAGCAGCCCGACCCACAGCGCCGGCAGGGCGCACAGGCTGCGCCACGGACCGCCGTCGGCGCCGCGCATCTCCAGATACTTCTTCAGCCGCACTTCCGGGAAGGCGGTGGTGGTGTGGTCGGCCCAGTCGGTGATCAGCGGCAGCTCGCCCGGCAGGGCCGGCAGCTTGCCGTCCATATAGGCGCGGAAGGATTGGCCGGCGGCATCGATGTAGGTGCCGTCGCGGTAGACGAAGTACATCGGCGTATCAAGCAGGTAGTCGACGTAGCGCTCGAAACCGAAGCCGTCCTCGAACACGAAGGGGATGTCGCCGGTGCGGTCCGGATCGGTGTCGGTCCAGATGTGGCTGCGGAAGCTCTGGAAGCCGTTCGGCTTTCCCTCGGTGAAGGGCGACATGGCGAACAGCGCGGTCGCGATCGGCTGCAGGGCCAGCGACACGCGGAACTTCTTCACCATGTCCGCTTCGGACGCGAAGTCCAGGTTGACCTGCACCGTACAGGTCCGCGTCATCATGTCGAGGCCGAGCGAGCCGACCTTCGGCATGTAGTCGCGCATGATCTTGTAGCGGCCCTTGGGCATCCACGGGATGTCGTCGCGCGTCCATTTCGGCTGGAAGCCCAGCCCCATCATGGCGATGCCAAGCTCCGACCCGACCTCCTTCACCTGGCGCAGGTGGCGGTGCACCTCGGCGCAGGTCTGGTGCAGGGTCTCCAGCGGCGCGCCCGACAGTTCGACCTGCCCGCCCGGCTCCAGCGTGATGTTGGCCATGTCCTGGACCAACGCGATGATGTTGCCCTTTTCCTCCACCGGCTGCCAGCCGAAGCGGGTCATGCGGGTCAGCAGTTCGCGGATGCCGTCCGGCCCGTCATAGGGCAGCGGCCGCAAGTCGGAGGTGCGGTAGGCGAACTTCTCGTGCTCGGTCCCGATGCGCCAGTCCGGCGCCGGCTTGCTGCCGGATTCGAGATAGGCCACCAGTTGGCGGCGGTCGGTGATGGGTTCGCCGCGCGTGGTCGGGGGTGCGGACATGAAGTCTCTCGCGGGAAGTGGACGGAGGAACGGCCGGATGGCGGCCGGTTAAGGGGTCGGCGCGCGGAAAGGCGGACGCCGGTCGCTTCCCCCGGCAGTCCAATCCCCGGCCAAGGACTGCCAGCAAGCCAGCGCCGCCACCACCGCCGTATCGGCCCGCAGGATGCGCGGACCCAATCCCACCGGAACAACAAAGGGGAGTTTGGCGAGTTCGTCAAGTTCCGACTGGTCGAAGCCGCCCTCCGGCCCGACCAGCAAGGCCGCGGGACCGGGGGGCGCGTCGCGCAGCACATCGGCGATGGGGCGGGCGGAGCCGGCCTCCGCGCACAGATAGAGCCGGCGGTCGGCCGGCCAGCCGGCCAGCACGCGGTCCAGCGGCAGAGCCTCGCCCATCTCCGGTACGCTCAGGCGCTCGCACTGCTCGGCCGCCTCCACCGCATTGGCGCGCAGGCGGTCGATGTTGACGCGGTTGGGATCGGTGCGGCGGGTGAAGACCGGCCAGAGGCGGGAGATCCCCATCTCCGTCGCCTTTTCGGCGACGAAGTCGATGCGGCCCTTCTTCAGCGGGGCGAACAGCAGCCAGAGGTCCGGAGTCGTGTCCTGTTCCCGCCGCTGGTTCGCCACGGTCAGCGAGCACCAGCCCTTGCCGAAGCCATCGATCACCGCGCGCCATTCGCCGTCGCGGCCGTTGAACACGGCGACCGGATCGCCGCGGTCGAGCCGCAGGACATGGCGCAGGAAATGGGCGCGCTCATGGTCCAGCCCGACCGACTGGCCTTCGGCCAGCGGGCTGTCCACATACAGGCGGGTCTTGATCGGGTCGGCCATGGCTGTCGTCTCCGCGGGGCGGCGCCGACTATAGCCGGCTGCGGGCGTGCAAGTCAGCACATCAGAGACAACGGTGACGCGCAGGGGCGGTGCGCGGAAAACGGATGGCGGGCCGGAGCGCGGGGGATCAGGCTTTCGCGACCGGACCGCTGCGATCAGACTGGGGCGATCAGACTGGGGCGATCACGGCCTCGATCTGACGGCGCAAGTCGTTGGGCTGGACGGGCTTGTGCAGGATGCGCACCTGTTCGGCCTTGGCCGCGGCCATCAGTTCGGCGCCGGTGTCGCCGGTCAGGATGATGGCGGGAACGGCAACTCCGCAGGCCTCGCGCACCGCACGCACGGCGGTGATGCCCGACCAGCCGTCGCGCAGCCGGTAATCGGACAGGATCACGTCCGGAACCGGATGGCCCGGCAGCTTCGCCAGGACGGTTTCCACATCCTCGGCGGCCAGTACCCGGTAGCCCCAGGTGTCCAGCATGATCTCCATCCCGGCCAATATGATCGACTCGTCGTCGATGACGATGGCGAAACGGTCCGGTGTTGCGTTCATGTCCATTTAAGATAGCAGACCGCTGAGGTTACAACGAAGAAACAGTATTGGTGCGATTTTGGCGCGTGCAAGCCCCCGACCTGCTATTTTCCATAGCGACAGCCCGGGCCTAACGCCGCACCCACCTCGCACCCGGCCATGGCAGCGTGCTTGCCGCCTGGACGGCAGCCCGATACCTTCGCGCTGATTGCCTGTTCAGACATCTCAATAGCACAGCGGGAACGCCGCCGTCATGCCCACCGCCTCCACCGGTCCCACTCTTCCCGACTCAGGCTTTACAGACATCCGCCAAGACGGGTGGCTCGCCCGCCGCGTGCCGGCAGCTTTGCGCCCCTATGTCACGCTGGCACGGCTGGACCGTCCGATCGGGACATGGCTGCTGCTGTTCCCCTGCTGGTGGAGCGTGGCCCTGGCGATGCCGCAGCCCTTCCGCGACTGGCCGTCGCTGCTTTGGCTGATGGCGCTGTTCGGGATCGGCGCCGTTCTGATGCGCGGCGCCGGCTGCACCGTCAACGACATCCTGGACCGCAAGTTCGACGCGATGGTGGAACGCACCCGCTCCCGCCCGATCCCGTCGGGACAGGTGTCGGTGCGTCAGGCGCTGGCGTTCCTGGTGCTTCAGCTGCTGGTGTCGCTGCTGGTCCTGCTGCAGCTGGGGATGATGGCCATCGGGCTGGGCGTGCTGTCGCTGGCGCTGGTCTTCACCTATCCGCTGATGAAGCGCATCACCTGGTGGCCGCAGGCCTTCCTGGGCCTGACCTTCAACTGGGGCGCCCTGATGGGCTGGGCCGCGGTGCAGAACGATGTCGGTTGGCCGGCGCTGGCGCTCTATGTCACCGGCATCGCCTGGACGCTGGGGTACGACACCATCTACGCCCACCAGGACAAGGAGGACGACGCCCGGATCGGCGTGAAGTCCACCGCGCTGCGCCTGGGCGACCAGAGCAAGATCTGGATCTACGGCTTCTACACCCTGACCTATGTCGGCATCGGCATCGCCGGCCGCCTCGCCGGTCTGGGCGGCCTGTTCCTGCCGGTGCTGTCGCTGGCGGCGCTGCAACTGGCCTGGCAGGTCGCGACATGGCGGCCGGACGATCAGGGCGACTGCCTGGACAAGTTCAAGTCCAACCGCTGGTTCGGCTGGCTGGTTCTGGCGGCGATTTTGGCCGGGAAGATTTAGGGAGGCGTTGGTGGGGAGGGGGTTGGCTTTTCGATTGCCCCCTCCCTAACCCTCCCCCTCTTCGAGGGAGAGGGGACTGCCGCCGCCTCGCATAAGGCCCCCTCTCCCGCGTAAGCGGGGGAGGGTTGGGGTGGGGGCATCGTCTACCGACGCTCATACACCCCCCACAAACAAAAAGGGCGGAGCAAAGCCCCGCCCTTCCTGAAAGCCTGAAAACTACCCCGCTCAGCGCTCGCTGGTATCGGCCAGCTGGGCGACGGAGCTGGTCGAACCGGGCTTGCGGCCGGGGGCAACGGTGCGGCGGCTGCCGGGGGAGGTGACCTCGGCGACGGTCACCGGGGCCGCAGAAGCATGCGAGGCGCCCGGCTTGCGGACTGGAAGCACCGCGACGTCCGTGCGCTGCGGCTTGGCATGGGAGGCGACGGCGGTGGCCGGCAGGCTCTGCGGCTTGCGGCCGGGCACCGAGACGCTGTGGCCCTTCTGCGGGTGCAGCGACGCTTCCATCATGCGCGGGCCATTGGCTTTGGCACGGCCGCGCGGGCTGCTGCTGAAGCCCTGGTCCATGCCGCGGTCGCCGGCATCCAGCATCCGGCCGCCGCGCGGGGAAGCCTCCTCCCCCTCCGGCATGATGAAGCCGTAGGCGGCGTAGACGCGCAGGCCCATCTGGTCGGTCGGCTCGTGCCAGACGCGGACGGCGGACCAGTCGTTGTTGCGGGAAACGTCGACCACCCGCATGCCGCGGCGGAGCCCGTCGCCATCAATCCAGCTGTGGTCCACCTCGATGGTGCGGCGGTCGATCACCGCGCTGACCAGCGAGACGTGGCCACGGCGCATATGGCCGGTGCGCTTGAAGACGAGGACGGAACCGACGGCGGGGCGCTGGTCGCGGTCATACTGGCCGGCGGCATGGTCCCACCAAGTCCAGGCGTCGCCACGGATCGTGAAATCGGAGATGGAGCGGACGGTGCGGACGCAATCGCCGTCTTGTGCGGCAGCCGTCGACACGGTGAGGGGGCTGAGCGCGATCAAAGCCGCAAACGAAAGGCCGATGGCGGTTCCCCTCTGCCGCATGATTCCCCCAATCCCTCTGTTTTCCCCTGGCGAGAACGGGTAACACGGGTTCGCAGCTGTGTCTACACCGTTTGAAATGTGTAACATTCAAAAGCCATCGACCAGCATACCCCCAACAGCGGAGTCCCTCGGGAAGCCTCGTATGAACAACGCATCTCCGCAAGATTTCGTCCGCGACAACACGGCGCTGACGACCACGCCGCTGTTGCCGGAAATCCAGCTTCATCTTGCCACCGAGGTCACGCCCCTCTGGCAAGCCACCGAAGAGACCTTGGCCGCCACGAACTTGCCACCGCCATACTGGGCTTTCGCTTGGCCGGGCGGACAAGCTGTGGCGCGGCTGTTGCTCGACCGGCCGGAGCTGGTGGCCGGCAGGTCGGTGCTCGATTTTGCCGCAGGCACCGGGCTGGTCGGCATCGCCGCGATGATGGCGGGGGCGGCGCGGGTCCAGTGCTGCGACATCGACCGCTTCTCGCTCGCCGCCATTGCGCTGAATGCCGAGGCCAACGGGGTGGAGCTCAAGGCGGTCAGCGCCGATCTGGTCGGCCGGCCGCTGCCGGGCATCGACGTCGTGCTGGCCGGCGACGTCTGTTACGAGAAGCCGATGGCCGAACGGGTGACGGCGTGGCTGCGCGAGATCGCGGCGACCGGAACGCTGGTCCTGCTGGGCGATCCCGGCCGCGCCTACTTCCCCGCCGGCGGTGTCGAGAAGGTGGCGAGCTATACCGTCCCGACCTCGCTGGAGCTGGAGGACCGCGAGGCGCGCGAAACGGCGATCTGGCGCCTGTTGGCTCAGATTTAGCGATCAGATTCACACGTCAGATCGATTCCGATCTTACGTAATCCGATCTAACGGCTGAGGCGCGAGACGGCCAGCCGCAGGTCGGCCAGGAAGGTCGGCTGTTCCACCAGCTGGCCGCGCAGCAGGTAGCTGGGGTGGAAGGTCGGAACCACCTCCACCCCCTCCAGCAGCCGGCAGGGCAGCACCTTGCCGCGCAGCTGCAGGATGCCGTTCTCTCCGGTCAGCGCCCAGGTCGGCGTGCGGCCGAGCGCCACGATCACCGACGGACGGTATTCGGTCAGCGTGGCGCGCAGATGCTCGATCTCGCCGGCGAACTCGGCGAGCAGCCGATCGGACGTGCCGAAGGCGCCCCAGCTCTCGTCGATCTCCCGCCCCTCCTTGCGGGCGCGGGCGCGCGAGGCGAAGAAATGCCCAACCTTGTTGCCGGGCGGCTGGTAGCGGAAGACGTTGGCGACCAGGCATTCCGCCCGCTCGATCCCCACGGCGGCCAGCGATTCGTCCAGCAGCTTGCCGCTGCGACCGACGAAGGGCGTGCCCTGCCGGGCCTCCTCCGCCCCCGGCGCCTCGCCGACGATGGCGAGCCGCGGCCCGTCGACCGGCTTGGTCGGGTATTGGTAATCGGCGAAGGGCATGTCGGTGCGCAGGTCGGTCATCGGATCGCTTCCAGAAATCTTGCCAAATGGGCGCAGTCGGGGCGCCGGGCTTGCCGAAGCGCCTGCCCGAACCCAAGCTTGTAGGCGGTAAGGTTCCAGCCCAGACCGCCCAACCTACAAACAAGCCCAACCTGCAAACAAGGGAGAGACCGGGATGACACCGCAAACACCGGCGACACAGGAGCTGGCCGGCAAGACCTGCGAGCCCTGCCGCGGCGGAATACCGCCGATGGACCGCGCGATGGCCGCCTCCTATCTGGTGCAGGTGCCGGGCTGGGTCATGAAGGAAGACCCCGACCGCATCGAGCGCGACTTCAAGTTCCCCGACTTCGTCCAGGCCCAGGCCTTCGCCAATCAGGTGGGCACCCTGTGCGAGGCCGAAGGCCACCACGCCGACATCCATTTCGGCTGGGGCCACTGCCGGGTCGCGTTCTGGACCCACAAGATCAAGGGCCTGCACGAGAACGACTTCATCATGGCCGCGAAGGTCAACGGGCTGGCCGACGCGCCCTATGTGCCGGCATCGGTGGGAACCCCGCCGCCGCCTTATGTGCAGGGGGCGTGAGGCGGACGCTTTGGATGCCCCCCTCCCTTCCCACGCTTAACAGCGTGGGCCCCTTCCCTCCCCCGCCCTCGGCCGGCCAAAGGCCGGTCCGATCGCGGGAGAGGGAGTGTAGCGCGGAGCGGCGGCAGTCCCCTCTCCCGCTGAAAGCGGGGGAGGGTTAGGGAGGGGGCAAAGTGCTGCCCCTACCCCCACAACTCCGCCAGCGGCGGCTGGACCACCGCGCCGTCATAGTGCAGCCCCGGCTCGCGGTCGCAGGCAAGCAGCAGCGGGCCGTCGAGATCGACGTAGCGCGCCCCCTGCCCCACCAGCATCGCCGGGGCCATGGCCAGCGAGGTCGCCACCATGCAGCCGACCATCACCTCGAACCCCATGGCATGGGCGGCGCGGGTCATCGCCAGCGCCTCGGTCAGGCCGCCGGTCTTGTCCAGCTTGACGTTCACCACCTGATAGAGCCCGCGCAGCTTCTCAAGCGATTCCAGCCCGTGGCAGGATTCGTCGGCGCCCAGCGGCACCGGACAGGCGACTCCGCGCAGGGCATCGTCCTGGCCGGCGGGCAGCGGCTGCTCGATCATCTCGACGCCCAGGCCGGCGAGCACCGGAGCGAAGCGGTGCAACTGATCCAGCGTCCAGCCCTCGTTGGCGTCCACCACCAGCCGGGCGGCGGGCGCGGCGGCGCGGACGGCGCGGACCCGGTCGAGGTCGCCCTCCCCCGTCAGCTTCATCTTCAGCAGCGGATGGCGCGGCGCCCGTTCCCGCGCCGCGGCGGCCATCGCCTCGGGTTCGTCGACGCTCAGCGTGTAGCAGGTGACCAGCGGCCCCGGCGGCTCGGCCAGCCCGGCGAGCTTCCAGGCGGGCACGCCGCTGCGCTTGGCCTCCAGGTCCCACAGGGCGCAATCCAACGCGTTGCGGGCCGCCCCCGGCGGCATCAGCCGGGACAGCGAATCGCGGTCCAGCCCACCGGCCACCGCGCCTGCCCTCGCCTCCAGTGCAGCGACGACTCCGTCCACGCTCTCGCCATAGCGGGCGTAGGGCACGCATTCGCCACGGCCGCAGTGCGGACCGTCGGTCACCTCCGCCACCACCACTGCGGCTTCGGTCTTGGCCCCGCGCGAGATGCGGAAAGAGCCGCGGATCGGGAAGCTCTCCCGGCGGACGGTCAACTGTTGGGCGGACATGATCGCGAACCCCGAAACGGAACAGGGCCGGGAGTGTATCCCGGCCCTGCCCTTTTCCGCGACAGTGAAGGCGACAGCCGAGGCCGCCGTATCAGCGTTCCTGTGTCAGCGTTCCTGAATGATCACGCCGTACCAGCCCAGCCCCTTGTAGGTCTCGTAGCCGGGGGTCAGGGCATAGCCGACGATGCGGTTCCTGTCGTCGATGTAGTGGCCCATGGAGCCGGCATTGCGACGCAGCGGCACCGTCTCGGTCAGCAGGCCGCGCCCGTCGGACGAGGCGATCACCCGATGACGGGCGTCGAGCAGCAGGCAACGCGACTTCTCGCGCTCCCCGGCCTCCAGCCGCACGCCCTCGACCACGGCGGCGGCCTGGGGTTCCCAGTCGAAGAAGATGCCGAGCACGCCGATTGCGTCGCCGTCCGACTCGCCGTCGCGGCGGATGGCCGTGGCATAGGTGGCGACGACACGGTCGTCCAGGCTGCGGTTGCGGGCGACGTCGCCGACCGTGAACTCGCTGCCGTTGCGGGTGGCCAGCGCCTGGCGGAACCAGGGCTCGTCCGACACGTTGGCGCCGCGCGCCCCCGGATAGCGGTCGGGCCGGCCGTTGGCGATGACGGTGCCGTTGCGATCGGCGATCCAGAGGTCGAGGTAGACGGTGTAGGATTCCAGGATCACGCCCAGCCGGCGCGAGGCATGGCGGCGCGCCTCCTCGCCCGGGTCGGCGGCACAATCGACCACCGCGCTGTCGGTCGCCCACCAGCGCACGTCGCAGGACCGTTCGTACAGGTTGCGGTCGATGATCTCGATCATGTTCAGCGACAGGTCGGCCAGCCGCTTGCCGTGCATTTCCTGCACCATGGCGCTGCCGGTGGTGGTCAGGTGATCGACGCGGGCGACGATCTCCGACCGCAGTTCCTTGGTGATGCTGTTGACCTGCGTCGAGATCTCCGACACCTCGTTGGCGACGACGGCGAAGCCGCGCCCGGCGTCGCCGGCCCGCGCCGCCTCGATCAAGGCGTTCATCGCCAGCATCTTGGTGCGCCGGGTGATGTCCTCGATCAAGGACACCTTCTTCGAGGCAACATCCAGCACGCCCCGCGACAGCTCGAACAGATCGGTGCCCGCCATGCTCATCGTCTTGTCCCCCGTCATGACCGTCCCTGTTTCCCCTTCATCAAAAGCCGTGCCAACGGTCGCCGGTTCTCCGCGGGCCACCCACCCTTCCCGATTTCCGCGGCACTTGGCCGCGGACGACACCCTTGGTCCGGATGTTTCGGAAGTGTCGTACGGTTAAGATGCTGAAACTAAAGGCAGGCTGGCGTGAGGTTGCTCAACGGGTCGTGGCGTCGGCAGTCATACGCCAGCCATATTGCCGACTGGTAACACGATTTCTCGCTAAATTCGTAATAAAAAGTCCGCGCCGCCTGGAAATACGCCAGATCAATTCCGCATTGCGGGATCTCATGCACATGCTGTGCACATTCGCCGGGCAGTTGATGCGATGCGCGTCACCACGCCGGGAAAGCGCCGTCAGGCGACGCGATGCATCTCGTCAAGGAAACGCTGGACCTCTCGGGTCAGGCGGTCGGCTTCGGCCGCCATGCGTTCGGACGCGGCGAACACCTCGTGCGCGGTGCCGCTGGTGCGGCCGGCGGCATCGGTGACCTCGCGGATGTCGTCGGACACGGCACGGGTGCCGGCGGCGGCCTGCTCCATGTTGACGACGATCTCGCGCACGGCGGAGCCCTGCTGCTCGATACCGGCGCTGATGCCGGCCGCGATCTGGTTGATCGAGGTGATGGTGCGGCCGATGCCGACGATGGCGCCGACCGCCTCGTCGGTGGAGGACTGGATGCCGGCAATCTGGGCCGCGATGTCGCCGGTGGCCTTGGCGGTCTGGTCGGCCAGCCGCTTCACCTCCTGCGCCACGACGGCGAAGCCCTTGCCGGCCTCCCCCGCCCGTGCCGCCTCGATCGTGGCGTTCAGGGCCAGAAGGTTGGTCTGGCTGGCGATGTCGTTGATCAGGGTGATGACGTCGCCGACCGTGCGCGCCGCCCCCGACAGCGTGGCGACCAACGCGTTCGACCGCTCGGCCTCGCCGGCCGCGGTTTCGGCGACGCGGGCGACGTCGCCGATCTGGCGGGCGATCTCGGCGATGGAGGCGGACAGCTCTTCCGTCGCGGCGGCGACGCTGCCGACATTGCTGCCGGTCTGCGCCGCAGAGGCCGCGACCGACGAGGCCTTGCCGGTCGCCTGGGTCGCGTCCGTCTCCATGGTGCGGGCGGAGACCTCCAACTGATGGGCGGTGTCGGCCACCTCGCTGCAGACGCTCTGGATCTGGCCCTCGAAGCGCTGGGTGACGCCGGCGAAACCAGCGACCTTCTGCGAAATGCTCTCGGTCGCCGCATTGATGGTGCGGCTGGCGTGCAGGAAGCCGCCCTGCATGCCGCGCAGCACGATCCGGCGGAAATACTTGTGCTCCGACACCGCATGCATGGAGGCCGTCGCCTCGCGCACGAAGGCGTCGGTGCGGTCGATGGCATCGTTGGTGGCGTGCATCAGTTCGCCCAGCGCCCCGCCCTCGCGGATGCCGATCACCCGCGCCTCGAAATCGCCGGCGGCGACGGCACGGTTGACCGCGGTCAGCTGCCGCACCACCGCGCCGGCGCGGCGCAGGTACAGACCGGCCCCGCCCAGCGTGGCGAGCCCGGCCAGCGCCAGACCGGCGCGCAAAGCGACGCCGCCGGCATTCAGCAGCTCCACGACCAGCAGGACCGCCAGCGCGACGAGGCCAAGCGCGACCAGCCAACCGGCCCGGGTCAGGGACGACGCGTTAGAGGGAGAAGACGAATTCGTCATACCCGATTCCCTTTTCGGCCAGCAGGGCGAGGACGGCGGCGAATCCGGCCTCCATCCCCTGCTTGCGGTCGGCGTGGCTGTCCTCGATTTCGAGGAGCTGACGGTAGAGCGGGATGACCTTGTCCAGCGCCGACCGCTCCGGCACCCGGCGGGAGGAGTGGTAGCCGATCACCCGCCCGTCCACGTCGAAACTTGGCGTGACATGGGCGAAGACCCAATAATGGTCACCGTTGCGGGCGCGGTTGACGACATAGGCGAAGATCTCCTGCCCCGCCTCCAGGGTGACCCACAACAGCTTGAAGACGCAGCGCGGCATGTCGGGATGGCGCACGATGGAATGGGGGGCGCCCATCAGCTCCGATTCGCTGTAGCCGGCGACCTGCTGAAACACCCGGTTTGCGTAGGTGATCCGCCCCTTCAGGTCCGTCTTGGAAACGATGACTTCATCCGGGTCGAAGAAGCGTTCCACCCCCGTCAGGGGAACGTCGCGTCGTGCCATGTGCCTTCCGGTCTCCCGCATCCCTGACCCGCCGGGATCACGCCGGTCCTGGCATGCTCCCGTCACGACGAAAACCGGCGGCAGGGACGGATTATGTCCGGATCGGCATGCCGCGCGATGCCCCGCACCGCGGGCGCCGCAACGATTTGCACTGTAATGTGACGGAAGCTTGCAGGAAAGACCCTACCTATTGCGGTGCTGAAATATTTGGGTACGGACGGTAGGGCGGATCAGCTGCCTTACTCCGGCGGATAGGGAACGATCAGCAGACGGTCGGCCGGCGGGTTGTCCACCGTCACCACGGTGCCGTCGGGCCAGCGCACCTCCACCTGCTCCACCGCATGGAGCGGCCCCAACCCGAAATGGGCGACCGGTTCGCCCTGGCAGAGATAGCCGGAGCCGGCGCACACCGCCCGGCGCTGGCGTCGTCCGCCGACGGTCAGGCTGACCACCGCACCGCGGGCCGGCGCCCCGAAGGGAGTCAGCGGCTGCACGCGCAGCCAGCCATTGTTGGTCGCCTCCGGACGAAAGACCGACAGCGGCTGCGCGCTGCCCTCTGCGCCTTGGCCGCCCCCATGGGAGCCGTGGCCGCCATGAGAACTGCCATGCGCCAGGATCAGTTCCAGCCGCCCGTCCCCATCGATGTCGGCCGCGACGGCACCGGTGCCGAGGCCCTTCGGCTCGGCGGCGTCGCCAAGCTCCAATTCCTGCCACTGGTCGTTGCGCCAGCCGAACAGGCGATTCGGTTCGCCATGGGCATGGAAGAACAGCTCTTCATAGCCGTCATTGTCGAAATCGGCGGCGACGACGGTGAAGATGCGGCCGGGCATCGAAAAATCGGCACCGGCCGCTTCGACGAAGCCGCCGCCCATGCGCTGCTGGAAATAGCGCTGCGCCCCGTCCCAGGTGCCGACCACCAGATCGAACAGCCCGTCGCCGTCGGCGTCCAGCGCCACCACCGCACGGCCGGACGGACGCGAATCGGCGATGCCGCGCTCTTCCGCGATCTCCTCGAAATTGCCGTCGCCGAGGTTGCGGAACAGCTCGTTGGGACCGCCGTCGTTGACCGTCACCACATCCATGTGGTCCGAGACGATCGACAGGGCAGTGACGCCGCGTGCCGCGCCGATCGAGTCCAGCCCGGCCTCCTCCGCCCCATCCTCCAGCCGGCCGCGGCGGGTCAGCTCGTACAGGTGCAGGGGCCCGCCGTCCGTCGCCACCAGGAAGCCGTAGCGGCCATGCCCCCAGCGGTCCATCGCCGCGACCGCGCCGGCGGCGGTGTGGTTGGCGGCGCCGGCATTCTCCGCCTGGGCGAAAAGGTCGATCCAATGCTTGCCGAAGCAGGCGAAGAGCCGGTCGGCCATGTCCTTGGAACCGGTGGCGCGGTCGCAGTTGACGACGTAAAGCTCTTCCCGCCCGTCGCCGTCGATGTCGGCGGCGGCCAGCCCCAAGGCGGGACCGGCGGGATCGGCCAGCAGCGGACCGGCGACGTCGACCAGCCGGCCGTCCACCCATTTCAGGACGAGGTTGGCGGTGCGGTAGCCGGCCACGACCAGTTCGAAGGCCCCGTCGCCGTCGATGTCCGTGACCGCAATTCCGTTCGATGGCCGCGGCGGGTTCTCGGCGATCAGCGACGAGCAATCGAGGAACATCGGCACCCTCTTGTCCCGTGGTCGGTCCGTCGCCAACAGTCCCGTCCGGCCCCCGGACCTGTCATCGGGCAGGCCTTTGGAGCCATTGGCCTTTCGTGCGGCGTATCCCTGTTGATACCCCGTCCCCGCCCGCCCGTAAACCCGGACGGATGATCAGGGGCGGCCTATGTCCGATGCAGATGTGCGATGCGGAAGCCCCAAACGCAAAAATCCCCCCGGCGCGGCTGCACCGGAGGGATCCCGGAGGTTCAGGCGAAGGCAGCAACGGGTGCCGCCCCCGTCTCAGATCCGCTTCTTCGCGCCCGAGTTGCCGGCCGCACGCTTGGCCGCGGCATCGTCGTTGCCGGCCGGCTTCTCCGCCGCCTTGGCCGCGGCTGCGGCCTTGGCCTGCTCGCGGGCCGGCAACTCGATGTTGACCTCCAGCGTCGAACAATCGCCGCCGCGGTCGAGCTTCACCTCGACCTTGTTCTCGTCGATGTTGACGTATTTGGCGATGACCGCCAGCAGTTCCTGCTGGAGCATCGGCAGATAGTCGGGGCCGCTGCGCCCGGCGCGCTCATGCGCCATGACAATCTGCAGACGCTCCTTGGCCTGGACGGCCGACGCGCGCGGCGCCGCGCGGAAGAAGTTGAAGATGCTCATGCGCTCCTCCGCAGGAGCCGGCTGAACAGGCCCTTCTTCTGGGGGGTGACGAATCGATGCTCGATGTCCTCGCCCAGGAAGCGGCCGACCGCGTCCGAATAGGCCAAGCCGGCGTTGGAGACCTCGTCGAGGATCACCGGCATGCCGACGTTGGAGGCGCGCAGCACGGCCTGGCTTTCCGGGATGACGCCGAGCAGCGGGATCGCCAGGATCTCCAGCACGTCGTCGACCTTCAGCATCTCGCCCTTCTCGACCCGTTCCGGATCGTAGCGGGTCAGCAGAAGCTGCTGGGTCACAGGCTCCAGCCCCTGCTCCGCCCGGCGGGAGCGCGAGTTCAGTACGCCCAGGATGCGGTCGCTGTCGCGCACCGACGAGACTTCGGGGTTGGTGACGATGATCGCGTGGTCGGCGAAATAGAGCGACATCAGGGCGCCGCGCTCGATGCCGGCCGGGCTGTCGCACAGGATGTAGTCGAATTCCTTCGACAGCTCGTTCAGGACCTTCTCCACCCCCTCGCGGGTCAGCGCGTCCTTGTCGCGCGTCTGCGAGGTCGGGAGGATGTAGAGGTTCTCGATCCGCTTGTCCTTGATCAGCGCCTGGTTGAGCTTCGCCTCGCCATTGATGACGTTGATGAAGTCGAAGACCACCCGGCGTTCGCAACCCATCACCAGATCCAGGTTGCGCAGGCCGACGTCGAAGTCGATGACGACCGTCTTGAAGCCGCGAAGCGCCAGTCCGGTCGCGAAGGCCGCGGACGAGGTCGTCTTGCCGACACCGCCCTTGCCGGAGGTCATGACGATGATCTTGCTCAACGGAGCCTCTCCCATAATCCCAAAGTTGCCGTCACCGATACCATAGACGTTCCGAAGATTTCACCCTTCGGAAAAGATCCTATCCTACCGCGTCTCAGCCCGTCTTCAGAAGGTCCATGCTGAGGACGCCGTCGCGCAGGAAAACCTGCACGGCTTTCTTGTAAAAGTCACTGCCGATGTCTTCGCTGATGCGATAATTGCCTGCGACCGATAGCACCTCCGCCTCCAGGCTGTGGCAGAAGATGCGGGCGTTGGTGTCGCCGGAGAAACCGGCCAGCGCCCGGCCGCGCAATGCGCCATAGACATGGATGTTGCCGTCGGCCAGCAACTCCGCCCCCGGTGAAACGGAGCTGGTGACGATCAGGTCGGTCTTTTCGGCATAGACCCGCATGCCGGAGCGCACCGGTTCGGTCACCACCACGGTCGGGCGGTGGACGACCTCGATCAGCACCTGCGGCGCGGCGACCGGCGCCTGCTGATCCGGTTGGCGGGGATCGGGGGCCTTCACCACCTCTTCCAGCTTGGCGGCGCGGCCCGACGGCATCGGCGTCAGGCCGACATTCATCGCCGCCTCGCGCACCGCCTGCGGTCCGCCCTGGAAACCGACCGGCAGCAGGTTCAACGCCTGCACCTGCGCCACGAAGGCGCCCAGGTCGAAGACGATGGACTCCGGCAGGTCGTCGAAATCCAGCACGACCGGCGCGTTGTGGAAGAAGTTGGGCGCCTGGCGCACCTTGACGTTCAGCTGGGTGAAGAAATTCGGCGATGTCGGAGCAAAGACCTTCAGCACCATCATGGTGAAGGAGTTGCCACGCAACTGGAACGGCACATCCCGTTCGGCGACCTGACTGGCGCTGCTCACCGTAGCCTTCCCGTTCGTTCCTGCCGTCCCGTGCCGTGCGTCCGGTCCGCCATGCGTCTGGTTCCGTCCTGCGTCCGGTCCGGAGCCGACCGCCATCGCGCCCGGCACCGGCATCGAGCCAGCCAATCCGCGCCTTCTAGCCGTCCGCAGCGGTTGGATTCAAGAGTTTCCCCGCCCCCATGGGTGACAATCGAATGCCGCGCCCGAACGCCGGGCCATCGCCCGGCGACGGACAAATCCCCACCCCGCCCGGCCATCGCCGACAGCGACGGCCTCGGGCCGCGGCCGCCCACCTGCGCGGACAGGCCAGGGTTGCAGCATATCGTTCGATTTCCCCCGTGGCCGCACAGTGTAATCAAAGCGTCCGGCAGCGGCAAAGCCTTTCGGCCGCATCAGCCGGAAGGCCATCCGGCGGCCGATGCGGCTCGGCGGAAAGGGTTACCAACCCCGCCCCTTCGGGTTTCCTGCGGCACCCACACCACATCTAGTATGAATATTTCGCGTCGGCCGCAATTTTGCCTGACGCCGTGCGGTGGGACCGGTACAGTCAGGATGCGTGGCTTCCAACGACGACGAGGTTCTCTTGCACCTTGTTTCGCTTATAGAGCACCTCCCCCGTCGGCCCGCACCGGCATGTCCGGATCCGGCACGACGCCCGGCAGCAACGCCCGGCGAAGCACTCATCAGCGAGCATCCACGCGCCCGATCGAGCCTCCCCTTGCGGGAGGTTTTTTTGTGCCCGGATGCCGGCGTGCCTGACTCCGGCGCCACCCCCACCATTCGAGGAGATGCGACATGGCCAAGCGTTCCAGCAAAGGCATCGCCGCGGCGGGCGACTCCACCGTCCACCCGCTTTTCCCCGGCATGAGCAGCCCCGCCGCCACCGGCTGGGATCCGCTTGGTGGGAGCGACGACCGCCGCGACCAGAGCTATATCCGCAAGGTCAAGCCGCAGAACCCCAACCAGAAGCTTTTGATGGACGCCATCAAGACGCACAATCTGGTGGTGGCGCTCGGACCGGCCGGCACCGGCAAGACCTACATCGCCATCTCCTCGGCGGTGGAGGCCCTGGAATCGGGCAGCGTCGACCGCATCGTCCTTTCCCGCCCGGCGATCGAGGCCGGCGAGAGCATCGGCTACCTGCCCGGCGACATGCACGAGAAGATGGCGCCCTTCCTGCGCCCGCTCTACGACGCGCTGACCGACCGGCTGGGGTCGAAGCGGCTGCGGATGATGATGGCCGACGGCACCATCGAGATCGCGCCGGTGGGCTTCATGCGCGGCCGAACCCTGAACAACGCCTTCGTGGTGATCGACGAGGCGCAGAACTGCACCTACGCGCAGATCAAGATGCTGCTGACCCGGCTGGGTTGGCATTCCACCATGGTGCTGACCGGCGACCCCGACCAGACCGACCTGCTGGACAACCTGTCCGGGCTGGCCGACATCGCCCGGCGGCTTGAGGCGGTGGAGGGCATCGCCGTCGCCCGCCTGACCGAGAAGGACATCGTCCGCCATCCGCTGGTCGCCAGCATGCTGACGGTGCTCTGACCGCGGCCATTCGCCGCAATGTTGCACGGGAGGCGTCGATGCGGCGCCTCCCGCCCCTCGATGTCGGCGGCCTCGCCTCTCACACCCTGCTATGGTTGCATTTATGACATTCAGTTGAACGAAACATAGGATATACGAGCAAATAGGCTTGACGGCCGAGCCAACCCCGGCAAATGTCCACAAAATTTTAAGGACATCGCCGAGGGGGCCGCAGCCGTGACCGTTGCCGTGTTCGAACGCATCAGCATCCGGGGCAAGATCGCATTGATCCTGGCGGCGGCGGGTGTCGGGCTCGTCCTGATCGCCGTGGTCAGCCTGATGGGGCTGCGTGCCGAGATGATGGCCGACCGTCGCGACAAGACCCGCAACGTGGTGGAGATCGCCCACAGCCTGATCACCCATTTCGAGGCGCGCGAACGTGCCGGCGCCCTCTCCCGCGCCGAGGCGCAGGCCGGCGCGAAGGCTGCGCTGAAGGCGTTGCGTCACGATGGCGAAGAGTATTTCTTCGTCACCGACCTCAGCCCCCGCATGGTCATGCACCCGATCAAACCGGAGTTGGACGGCACCGACGTGTCGCGCAACGCCGACCCCAACGGCAAGCTGCTGTTCCAGGATTTCGTGCGCGTGGTGAAGGCCGAGGGCGCCGGATTCGTCGATTACCTCTGGCCGAAGCCCGGGTCGGCGGAGCCGGTGGCGAAGCTGTCCTACGTCAAGGGATTCGCCCCGTGGGGCTGGCTGGTCGGATCGGGCATCTACATCGACGACGTCGACGACGCCTTCCGCCGCGCCGCGTGGCGGCTGGCCGGCACCGGGCTGCTGATCGCGCTGGCCGCCGGGCTTCTGGCGCTGCTGGTCAGCCGGGCCATCGTCCGGCCGCTCGGCGGGCTGGGCCGGGTCATGCAGGATCTGGCCGGCGGCAACAGCGCGGTCGCCGTGCCCGGTCTCGGCCGCGGCGACGAGATCGGCGCCATGGCCCGCACCGTGGAGGTCTTCCGCGTCCAGCAGATCGATCTTGCCGGCCATTGGGAGCGGCAGAAGATCGAGCATCGCGTGGGCGAGCAGCGCGCCCAGGCGCTGAAACGGCTGACCGACCGCTTCGACGCCACCATCGCGGAAACCATCCGCACCGTCGGCACCGCCGTCGGCACGCTGGAGACCACCGCCCGCGCCCTGTCCGCCACCGCCGACCGCAACCGGCGCGAGGCGACCTCCGTCGCCGGCGCCTCGCAGCAGGCGTCGAGCAGCGTGCAGACCGTCGCTTCGGCGGCGGAGCAGTTGACCGGCTCCATCGCGGCGATCGGGCAGCAGGTGGTGACCTCGTCGGCCATCTCCACCCAGGCGGTGGAAGCCTCGCACAAGGCGGGGGAGCGGATCGACGGCCTGGGCCAAGCCGCGCAGAAGATCGGCGAAGTGGCCGACCTGATCGCCGGGATCGCCGGCCAGACCAACCTGCTGGCGCTGAACGCCACCATCGAGGCGGCACGGGCCGGCGAGATGGGCAAGGGGTTCGCCGTGGTGGCGGGCGAGGTGAAGACGCTCGCCAACCAGACCGCCAAGGCCACGGAGGAGATCGCCCGCCACATCGCCGAGGTGCAGGAAGCCACACGGACCGCCGTCGCCGCCATCCGCGAGATCGGAACCATCGTCGCCCGCAGCGACGAGATCGGCACCTCCATCGCCGCCGCCGTCCAGCAACAGGGCGCGGCAACCGGCGAGATCGCCCGCAGCGCCGGAGAGGCGGCGGAGGGAACCCGGCAGGTCTCCACCAGCATCGACGCCGTGTCCGACGCGGCGCTGGAGACCGAACGGTCGGCCGGCGCGCTGCTGGACGCCGCCGGCGGGCTGTCGCGGCAGGCAGAGGGGCTGCGCGGAATGGTTGACGCCTTCCTGGTCAATGTCGAGGCGATCAATGCGGCACCGCTCGCCGCGCTTCACGACGCCGCGCCGGACGGGTCGGAGACCTTCATGCCCTGGACCGACAGCCTGGCGGTCGGGGAGGAGGGAATCGACACCGACCATATGATCCTGATCGCGCTGATGAACGAGGCTGCCTCATTGGCGCGGCGGGCGAAGGGCTCCTCCGGCGGCAACACCGGCGACCGCCGGGCGCTCGGTGAGGCGATCGGCCGGCTGATGGCCTACACGGTCCTGCATTTCGAGCAGGAGGAGCGGCTGATGGACCAATGCGGCTATCCCGACGCCAAGGCCCACAAGGCCCAGCACGAGGCTTTGCGCACCCGGGCCGGCGACCTGCGCCGCCGGCTGGATGCCGGCGACTCCGTGGCCGACGAACTGCTGGCCCTGACCCGCGAATGGCTGTTCGAACACATCCAGCGCGCCGACAAGCGGATCGGCGAGCATCTGGCCGCCATTCGCCGCACGGCCGGCGGTGCAATCGAGCCGTCTACGGCCAAACGGGCGGCGTGACGGGCATATGGCCTACGGACTGACCGCGCCCTGCCTCTTGACCTGGGCGGCAGGCGGCCCCATTCCTGACGCATCATGAAGGCACGACTCATCCGCATCGCCGCCGCCTCCGTCCTCGCCATCGCCGTGTCCGCCGGCGTCGCCTGGTGGCAGGTGCGCAACGCCGCAACGACCGTGGAAGCCGGCGCGAAGACCGCCGTACCCATCGGCGGGCCCTTCGCGCTGACCGACAACCGCGGACGCACCGTCACCGACGCCGATTTCCGCGGCAAGTACATGCTGATCTATTTCGGCTATACCTACTGCCCGGACGTCTGCCCGACCGAACTGGGGGTGATGACCCAGGCGCTGGACAAGCTGGGTCCGAAGGCGGAGCAGGTGCAGCCCGTCTTCATCACGGTCGATCCGGACCGCGACACTGTGGCGCACATGAACGATTATGTGGCGTTGTTCCACCCCCGGCTGGTCGGGCTGACCGGCACGGCGGAGCAGGTGCGCGATGCCGCCCGCGTCTACCGCGTCTATTACGCCAAAGCGCCGCAGAAGGATGGAAAGCCCGAGGATTACCTGATGGACCATTCCAGCTTCATCTATTTGATGGGGCCGGACGGAAAGTTCGTCGGCGTGTATCCCGGCGGCACCGGGGCCGACAAGATCGTGCAGGATCTGTCCGGACGGATCGCCGGCTGAGCTGCGCAGAGGGGGTGAAAAGCCCTCAAAAACCCCGGAAAAGCGGTCATACCACCGGGTTTTTTCGCATGCTGGAGCGGGACAACGCGCCGCACCGCGGCAAAATCCGCGACATTTCCTGTCTTTCTCAATCTTTTCAATGGTTTACACCGCAGGTTTTGCGACTTGACAGGGTAACGCCCCACCCGTATGGTCTCGCCGCTTTCGCATGGCTGCGAGCCAACGAGTGCCAAGGGTGATTGAGAGGCGGAATGGACAACAAAACGCCCCCCGATCCTTTGGGTGACCTCGAAGCCCGGTTGCGGAAGGCGCGTGAGGGACAACGCGGCTGGTCTGGCGGACCTGGTAGCAAATACCATCGTCCGCCGCAGGGCGCCCTCGCCACCGCCTGGCGCATCGGGACGGAGCTTGTTGCGGCCATGATCGTCGGCGTCGGCGGCGGGCTTCTGCTCGATCGCTGGCTCGGCACCGCGCCCTGGGGACTGATCGTCATGTTCTTCCTTGGGGCCGCGGCGGGAGTCCTGAACGTCTACCGGGCCGTCACCGGCTTCGGCATCGCCGCCGGCTACCGCCGGCCCACTGGGGACGACAACGAGCGCCAAGACGGCGACGCACACTGAGCGAGGACGACCTTGGATCCGCTGCACCAGTTCCAAATCAACCCGTTGTTCCAGATCGTGCTCGGCGGCTACGACGTGTCCTTCACGAACTCGGCCTTCTTCATGGTCGTGGCCGTGGCGGCGATCTACGCCCTGCTGGTCATGGGCATGGCGAACAAGTCGATGGTTCCCGGCCGTCTGCAGGCGCTGGCCGAGATGTTCTACGAGTTCGTCGCGAACCTGGTGCGCGACAACGCCGGCCACGACGCCAAGCCCTACTTCCCGTTCGTGTTCTCGATCTTCATGTTCGTGCTGATCGGCAACATGATCGGCATGATCCCCTACACCTTCACCTTCACCAGCCACATCATCGTGACCTTCGCGCTGGCGGCGACGGTGTTCGTGTTCGTGACCATCCTGGCCCTGCTGAAGCACGGCCTGCACTTCTTCTCCTTCTTCATGCCGCATGGCGCTCCGATCGCGCTCGCCCCGATCCTCATCCCGATCGAGGTGATCTCCTACGTGATGCGCCCCGTCAGCCTCTCGATCCGACTGTTCGCCAACATGATGGCCGGTCACACGATGCTGAAGGTCTTTGCCGGCTTCACGGTCATGATGATCAGCGGTCTCGGCGCGCTGGGCTTCGTCACCGGCCTCGTCCCGCTGGCGATCAACGTCGCCCTGACCGGCTTCGAGTTCCTGGTGGCTTTCCTGCAAGCCTACGTCTTCTCGATCCTGACCTGCCTGTACATCCGCGACGCTCTGGAGCTGCACTAAGCGGCTCCCGGCGAAAGGCCGGACCTCCTGTCCACCTCAAGTTCCAACAAGTTCACCCTTACCTAGAGGAAGAGAGTACAATGGATCCTCAAGCCGCCAAGTTCATCGGTGCCGGTCTGGCTGTCATCGCCCTCGCCGGTGTCGGCCTGGGTATCGGCAACATCTTCTCGACCCTGATCGGCTCGATCGCCCGTAACCCGGCCGTCCAGCCGAAGGTCTTCCCGATCGGCATTCTGGGCTTCGCGCTGACGGAAGCCGTCGCGCTGTTCGCTCTGCTGATCGCCTTCCTGATCCTGTTCGCCTAAGGCCAGAGCGGCTTTTAAAAAAAACAGCTCTGACGCGGCGCCGGGCTTCTTAAGCGAAGTTTCGGCGCCGCTCCTTTGCCTAGGGGGACCGATCATGCCGAACCTGTTGGCCAAAGGCCGGCTGGCCCGCTGGTCGGGAGTGGCGGGCGCCTCGCTCGTCACCCTCACCACGATGGCCGGCACCGTCCTGGCGGCCGCGGCGGAGCACGCTCCGGACGCGGCGCACGGCGGCGAGCACGCTTCCGGCGGCCTGCCGCAGCTCAATCCCGCCAATTTCCCGACCCAGATCTTCTGGCTGGCTCTGACCTTCGGCGTTCTCTACTACCTCATGTCCAAGAAAGCGCTTCCGCGCGTGGCCGAGGTTCTGGAAGCGCGGCAGGAACGCATCTCGCGTGATCTCGCCAAGGCCGCCCAGCTGAAGGAAGAGGCCGAGGCCATCCTGGCCCAGGTCGAGAAGTCCCTCGCCGGCGCCCGCAGCGAGGCCCAGGGCGTCATCGCCCAGGCCAGCGCCGATATCGAGGCGAACAACCAGGCCCGCCAGGCCCAGCTGAACGCCGACATCACCGAGCGTCTGCGCAGCGCCGAGGCGTCCATCGCTGCGGCGAAGGATCAGGCCCTGGCCAACATCCGCGCCGAATCGACCGGGATCGTCCGCGACATCGCCGGCCGTCTGGCCGGTGTCGAGGTCGATCAGGCCCAGGCGGATGCCGCCGTCGCGGCCGTGCTTGAGGAGCGCCGGGGATGAACGCACCTGAATTTTGGGTCTTCGTCGCCTTCGTCATCTTCGTGGCCCTGGTCTGGAAGAAGGCCTCGGCCGCCATCGGCACCATGCTGGACGGCCGCGCCGAGCGCATCCGTTCCGAACTGGACGAGGCCGAGCGTCTGCACAAGGACGCCCAGGCCCTGCTGAACGGCTACCAGCGCCGTCTGGCCGACGCCCAGAAGGATGCGGAGGCTTTCCTGGCCCATGCCCGCGAGGAAGCCGCCCGTCTGCGGGCCCAGGCCGGAACCGACCTGGAAGCGTCGCTGAAGCGCCGCGAGGCCCAGGCCATGGACCGCATCGCCCAGGCGGAAGCCGCGGCGCTGGCCGAGGTCCGCAACCTGACCGTCGACGTCGCCATCGGCGCCAGCAAGCGCGTCCTGTCCGGCGGCCTGCCGCCGATGCAGGCCGACAAGCTGATCGAGCAGTCGATCGGCGAGCTGCCGAAGCACCTGCACTGATCGGTCCCCACCGGTTGGAGTAACCGGGTTCCGCAGCGGCACGGGTCCCCTGACCATTGTTGCGGCGTGAGCAACGGACTTTCGAAAAACCCCGGCCTAGGCGCCGGGGTTTTTCTTTGCTCGAATGGAACAGTCGCCGCCCTCCCCCACCGCCCGGCCGGAGTTCCGTTCGTCCATGTCCTCCTTCGCCCAGCCGTCCGCCGCCCCGTTCCCGTCGGTCTTCGTCTCCCACGGCGCCCCCACGCTGGTCCTGGAGACCAGCACCGGCCGCGATTTCCTGGCCGGGCTCGGCCACAGGCTCGGCCGGCCGAGCGCCATCATGGCGGTATCCGCCCACTGGACGACCCGCGGCCCCGCGGTCAGCGGTGCAACGGCGCCTGAGACCATTCACGACTTCTACGGCTTCCCCGACGCGCTTTACCGCATGCGCTATCCCGCCCCCGGCGCCCCGGCATTGGCTGACCGGGTCGCGGAGTTGACCGGCGCGGCGATCGACCCGGCGCAGGGCCTGGATCATGGCGCCTGGGTGCCGCTGATGCTGATGTATCCGGATGCCGACATCCCGGTGGCGCAGCTGTCGGTGATGCCCCACCGCAGCGCCGCCGACCACATCGCGCTGGGGCGGCGGTTGGCGTCGCTGCGGCGGGACGGCGTGCTGATCCTCGCCAGCGGTGGCGCGGTCCACAATCTGCGGGAATTTCGGTTCGGCGGGACCGGCACCGCGGCCTGGGCGACGGGCTTCGCCGGTTGGTTGGACCGGACGCTGGAGGCCGGCGACACCCAAGCCCTCGGCGACTGGCTGACCGCCAGCCCGGATGCCCGCCTCGCCCATCCCAGCGACGAGCATTTCCTGCCGCTGCCGGTGGCGTTCGGCGCCGCCGGGCCCCAGCCGAGGACGGAGCGGCTGCATGCGGGATTCGAGCATGGCAGCCTGGGCATGCATGCCTATGCCTTCACCTCCGGGGACGACTCCTGACCTTTGGCGGTACTCCGTCGCACACTTGTCTGTTTGCCTGAGGGGATCACCGAGCTACAATCCGCGCCGCGCGGGAGCCGGCCAACGGTTGTGGCCACCCATGCAACTCGTCAGGCACAGCGCAAGCGGGAGTCGGTGTGAAGCGGAACGGCATTCTGTCCCGGAGCGGCCGCCGGACCCGATTCCGCGACATGACCGTGTCGGCCCGGGTCAGCACGGGCTTCGGTATCGCGCTCGGGCTTGTGGCCCTGCTGGCGCTGGTCGGACTCGGCTGGTTCCACGCGGTGTCGCGCGACATCGGCGCCTTCTCCGGCCGCGCCGACCTGTCGCAGGCTGCGGCGGACGCGGATGTCAGCCTGCGCGACCTGGAGGTCGCCGTGCGCGACCATCTGACCTACGGCGACGACCAGAGCCTGCTCGACGCCTCCTGGCGGCATGACACGCTGCGCGAACGGCTCGACACCCTGTCCAGGGGCGCGGCGGAGATCGCGGATCGCCAGGGCGTCGACAAGGCCAAGTCGGCGCTCGACGACTATTGGGCCGCGGTGCAGAAGGTCATCGCCCTGCGCAGCGACCGCAACGGCCAGATCACCGGCGTGCTGGAGCCGATGGTCGCCCAGACCCGCCAGAGGCTGGACCATCTCAAGAGTGCCGGCGGCGTCGATTCGACCGCTCTGGCCAGTGACGCGGCCATCGCCGTGCTGCTGATGCAAGACCATCTGACCCGCTTCATCGACCGCCGCGATCCCCAGGATGCAGAGGCGATGCGCGCCCAGCTCGCGGTCGCCCGCGACCGGTTGGCGGAAATGAACCGCTACCTGTGGGTCCCCGGCACCAAGCAGTCGATCGACGAGGTATCGGCCCTGCTCTCCAAGGCCGGCGGCGTGCTGACCGCCATTGAATCGGCCGTCGCGGAAGAGGACACCCTGCGCGCGGAGGCGATGGCCGCCAACGCCGCCGGGATCGCCGCCAATCTCGGCGAGATCCGCCGCCGGGCGGAGGCCGGGACCCAGGCCTTGCGCGGCACGCTGGCGAACGGGCTGTCGGGCTACACCACGGTGGCCCTGTGGATCGGCGGTGCCGTTCTGCTGGCCGGGCTGCTGGCGCTCTGGCTGGTCCAGCGCAGCGTGGCGGCGCCGATGAAGACCATGGCGACCGCGGTGACGGCTCTGGCCGCCGGCCGCACCGACGTGACGCTGCCGGCGCTGACCGGGCAGGACGAGATCGCCGCCATGGCGCGTGCGGTGGAAACCCTGCGCAGCACCACTGAAGATACCGAACGCGAACGCCGCGAGGCGGAGGTGGAACACACCCGCCTGCTGCGGGAAAAGGCGATGGCCGAGGCCGCAAGCCGGGCCAAGAGCGACTTCCTCGTCAATATGGGCCAGGAACTGCACGGCCCACTGACCGAGATCGTCAATGCCAGCCAGTCGCTGATGACCGACCTGCACCGGCTGGGCGTCGACGAACTGGCGACCGACGTCGAGCATATCCAGTGGACCGGGGAGCAGCTGACCACCCTGGTCGATGCCCTGATGGACTATGCGAAGATCGAAGCCGGGGCGATGGACGTCTGCCTGCAGGATTTCGACATCAACCGGCTGCTGACCGAGGCGCGCGAGCGGTCGATGCCCGCCGCCGACCTCTACGGCAATGCGCTGGAGTTGACCGCCCCCACCGGGCTCGGGCAGATGCATTCCGACTTCACCAAGGTGCGGCAGACCCTGTTGAACCTGCTCGACAACGCCTGCAAGTTCACGCAGGAGGGCACGGTCACCCTGTCGGCGGAGCGGGTGGAGCGCAACGGCTCCCGCTGGTACCGCTTCACCGTGACCGACAGCGGCCGCGGTTTCCCCAGCGCGCAGACCGGCCGGCTGTTCCAGCCCTTCGTCCAAGGGGCCGGCAACGGTACCGTGGCAACCCGCGGTCAGGGCAAGCCGCGCGGCGCCGGGCTGGGCCTGACATTGGTCGGACATTACACCGCAATGCTGGGCGGCGACATCGAGGTGGCGAGCGAACCCGGCCAGGGCACCCGCATCACCATCGCCCTTCCCGCCGTCTATGAAGCACCGGCGGAAGAACGTGCGCTGCAGGTGGAGGCGGTTGGGAATGCCAAGCCGCTGCTGCGGGTTGCCACGCTGAAGCCCGCCGGCCATCTCGCCGGCAGCACGTCGATGACGCAGATCGGGCCGTAACCGGACGCGTGACAATCAGAAGCGCGGACGCGCGGTGTCTTCCGGCGCGTCGTTGTCGTCGACCGGCTGTCCGTATTTCATCCGGCGCATCTTCTCCGCCACCCGCGCGATCTCGTCGGGCGGCAGGATCGCCGGTTCGCCGAACTGCTGGGCATGGAGATACTGCCGGGCCAACGTCTCGACTTCCACGGCCAGGGACAGGGCGGACTGAACGCTCGTTCCCAGCACGATCATGCCGTGGTTCGCCAGCAGACAGGCCAGCCGCCCGTCCAGCGCCGTCAGTGCGTGGTCCGACAGCTCCTGTGTGCCGAAGGTGGCGTAAGGAGCGCAGCGGATCGAATCGCCGCCGGCCAGCGCCACCATGTAATGGAAGGACGGAATGCCGCGGCCATGCACAGCCAACGCTGTGGCGAAGGTCGGATGGGCGTGCAGCACGGCCGTCACGTCCGCCCGGGCCCGCAGGATGTCGCGATGGATCCGCCATTCCGACGAGGGCCGGCGGTTGCCCAGATAGGTGCCGTCGAAACCCATCTCGACGATGTCGTCCGGGGTCATGGCGTCATAGGGCATGCTGGTCGGCGTGACCAGGAATCCACCCTCCACCCGGTGAGACAGGTTTCCCGACATGCCCTGGTTGATGCCCAGCCGGTTCATGGCGAGGCAGCCGTCGATCACGGCCTGGCGTTCGGCAAGATGGGTGGTCATGGCGGGCGCGTCCGGGGTGGTTGCTAAGGGCTGTCCACTGGGTTCGCCGTTGCGCCGATTGCCCCCTCCCCAACCCTCCCCCGCTCTCGGCCGGCCAAAGGCCGGTCCGATCGCGGGAGAGGGAGTCAGGCGCAAGGACGACGGAGTTCCCTCTCCCACCGTAGGTGGGGGAGGGTTAGGGAGGGGGCAATCGCCGCCGGCACCCTACTCCGCCGGCGTCCCGTGGTGATGGCCGTGGCTGATCTTCTCGCCGGTCACTTCCTCGACCCACAGCGAATGGTGCTCGCGCGCCCATTGCAGCTCGACCTGACCGTCGCCCATGGCGTCGAAGGCGCCTTCCATGCCGACGGAGCCGATGTAGATGTGCGCCAGGATGATGGCGATCATGATGATCGCGATGGCGGCGTGGAGCAGTTGGTAGAGCTGCAGCTCCTCCAGCGTCGCGAAGCTGAAGGGGAAGATCAGCTGCACGCCGGTGAAGCCCAGCGCCGCACCGCCGACCACGGTGGACCAGAAGATGATCTTCTGACCGCCGTTGAACTTGTGCGCCGGCGGATGGACGCCCTTTGAGAACAGGCCGCCTGCCTTCAGGAACCAGGTCAGGTCATGGCGGGACGGGATGTTGTGCCGGGCCCACAGGACGAAGATCAGCGCCACACCCAGGATGAAGGCGAAGCCAAGGAAGTTGTGCGCCAGCTTGCCGTAATGGGTAAAAGCGGCGAAGGGCTCCGGCCCGATCAGCGGCAGCAGCGTGTAGCGGCCGTACAGCACGTTCAGGCCGGAGATCGCGAGCACGACGAAGCTGCCGGCGGTCAGCCAGTGCACGCCGCGCTCGAAGGCGTTGAAGCGCTGGATGGTGCGGCCGGTCTTCTCGCCGTCGATGCGGATGCGCCCGCGGACCAGGAAGAACAGCACCAGCAGGGCCATGATGCCGGCGAGCACCCAGGTGCCGTACTGGCTGAGCGGCCCATTGCGCACCGCGCGCCAGGCCTCGCCTTCCGACTGGATCAGGACGCCGGCCTGCTTGTTGGGGATGGAGACGGTGCCCTGTTCGCCCAGGCGGATGCCGTGCCAGCCCTCGGCGACGCTCTTCCCAGGAACCTGGGTGGGCACCGGCGGCGCTTCGCGGTCGATCTGCCGGGTATCCGCCTGCTGATCGACCGGACCGCCGACGCGGACGCTGGACTGGGCGGCGGCAGGCAGTGCCGCGCCGGCGGCAAGGCCGATCCCGAGCAGCAGAGCGGCGATAGCCGCCTTCATGCGATGACCTTCCATCGGACGCTCCCTATCGCACACCCTGATAGGCGGCGCGCTGTTGCAGCGCGCGCACCTCGTCCGCGGTGCGCGGCGTGTCGGCCGCGCCCCGGTAGACGCCCTTGTCCAGATGGATCGGGCGCGGGGTCGCGTCCTCCTGGCACCCGGCCAGGAGGAGCGAAGCGCCGAACGCAAGCAGGACAATGCGCGCCTTCACCATCGTCACCGTCACAGCCCCTGCTTCTGCACAGGAATCCCGCCGGCCGCACCGCCGGTGCCCTGGAACAGCGAGCCGCCGGGCTGGCCGCGTTCCTGACCGGACTTGGTCTGGTAGGCGGTGCCCCAGCCCCAGGCGCCGGACCCGAAGCCGCGGGCAGTCACGCGCTCGCGGTAGATGTCCGACACCTTGTCGGCGTCACCGGCCAGCAGCGCCTTGGTCGAGCACATCTCGGCGCAGAGCGGCAGCTTGCCTTCAGCCAGACGGTTGCGGCCGTATTTCTTGAACTCGGCCTCCGAATTGTCGGCCTCCGGACCGCCCGAGCAGAAGGTGCACTTGTCCATCTTGCCGCGGGTGCCGAAGTTGCCGGCCTGCGGATACTGCGGCGCGCCGAACGGGCAGGCGTAGAAGCAGTAGCCGCAGCCGATGCACAGGTCCTTGTTGTGCAGGACCACGCCTTCGGCGGTCTGGTAGAAGCAGTCGACCGGGCAGACCGCCATGCAGGGCGCGTCGGAGCAATGCATGCAGGCGACCGAAATCGTCCGCTCCCCCGGCTTGCCGTCGTTGATGGTCACGACGCGGCGGCGGTTGATGCCCCAGGGGACCTCATTCTCGTTCTTACAGGCGGTGACGCAGGCGTTGCACTCGATGCAGCGCTCGGCGTCGCACAGGAATTTCATCCGGGCCATGGTTCAAACTCCCGCGCGTCAGGCCGCCTGGATGCGGCAAAGGGTGGTCTTGGTTTCCTGCATCTGGGTCACCGAATCGTAGCCGTAGGTGGTCGCCGTGTTGGCGGCCTCGCCCAGGACGATCGGGTCGGCCCCGGCCGGGTACTTGGAGCGCAGATCCTGCCCCTGGTACACGCCGCCGAAATGGAAGGGCATGAAGGCGACGCCGCGGCCGACACGCTCGGTCACCATGGCCTTGACCTTCACCTTGCCCTTCTCCGGGCCTTCAACCCACACCATCTGGCCGTCCTTGATGCCGGCGTTGTTGGCGTCGAACGGGTTGATCTCGACGAACATGTCCTGCTGCAGTTCGGCCAGCCAGGGGTTGGAGCGCGTCTCGTCGCCGCCGCCCTCATACTCGACCAGACGGCCGGAGGTGAGGATGATCGGATACTCCTTCGACACGTCGCGGTCCTGGATGGACTTGTACAGCGTCGGCACGCGCCAGGACTTGGTGTCCGCATAGGTCGGGTAGCTGGCGACCAGATCGCGGCGCGGGGTGTAGAGCGGCTCGCGGTGGATCGGAACCGGGTCCGGGAAGTTCCAGGCGACGCAGCGCGCCTTGGCGTTGCCCGGCGGGTTCAGGCCGTGCTTGATCGCCACGCGCTGGATGCCGCCCGACAGGTCGGTGGTCCAGGACACGGCGCCGATCTTCTCGCCGCCGATCTTGGAGATCACGGCCATCTCGGCCTCGGTCAGCTCCTTGTCCCAGCCCATCTTCTGGAGCATGGCCATGGTGACTTCCGGATAGCCGTCCTTGATCTCCGAGCCCACGGGGTAGGAGTTCTCGGCCAGCAGCGTGACGCCGTTGCGCTCGACGCCGAAGCGGGCGCGGAACGCGCCGCCGCCCTCGGCGACGGGGAGCGAGGTGTCATAGAGGTTGGCGGAGCCCGGGTGCTTCATCTCCGGCGTGCCCCAGCACGGCCAGGGCAGGCCGAAGTACTCGCCGTCGCACGGGCCGCCGTTGGCGCGCAGCGTGGTCTTGTCGAAGGTGGCCTGGTGCTGCATGTGCAGCTTCAGGCGCTCCGGCGACTGGCCGGTGTAGCCGACCGACCACATGCCGCGGTTCCACTCGCGGGTGATGTCCTCGATGTCGGGCTCGTTGCCCTTCACCTTGATGGACTTGCACAGCACGTCCGCGAAGCCGAACTTCTTCGCGAACAGGTACATGATCTCGTGGTCGGTCTTGCTCTCGAACAGCGGCGCCACGACCTTCTCGCCCCACTGGACCGAGCGGTTGGACGCGGTGCGCGAGCCTTCCGTCTCGTACTGCGTGGCGGCGGGCAGCAGGTAGACGCCGTCCTTGCGGTCGTGCAGCACCGCGGTCATGGTCGGGAACGGATCGACCACCACCAGGATGTCCAGCTTCTCCATCGCCTTCTTCATGTCGGGCAGACGGGTCTGGCTGTTCGGCGCGTGGCCCCAGAACACCATGCCCTTCACGGTGTCGGGCTGATCGACGTTCTCCTTCGCCTCCAGCACGCCGTCGAACCAGCGGGAGACCGGGATGCCGGTCTTCTCCATGAAGTCCTTCGACTTGAAACGCGCCAGGATCTGGTCGTACGGCACCTCCCAGACGCGCGCCCAGTGCTTCCAGGCGCCCTCGGCGAGGCCGTAGTAGCCGGGCAGGCTGTCCGACACGACGCCGAAGTCGGTGGCCCCCTGCACGTTGTCGTGGCCGCGGAAGATGTTGGTGCCGCCGCCGGCGACGCCGACGTTGCCCAGCGCCAGCTGCAGCACGCAGTACGCGCGGGTGTTGGAGGAGCCGACGTGGTGCTGCGTGCCGCCCATGCACCACACCAGCGTGCCCGGCCGGTTCGAGGCCAGCGTGCGCGCCACGCGCTTGAGCTGCGAGCCGGGAACGCCGGTGACGCGCTCGACCTCGGCCGGGGTCCACTTCGCCACCTCGGCGCGGATCTCGTCGAAGCCGTAGACGCGCTTGGCGATGTAGTCCTTGTCCTCCCAGCCGTTCTCGAGGATGTGCCAGAGAAGGCCCCAGATCAGCGGCACGTCGGTGCCGGGGCGGAAGCGGATGAACTCGTCCGCCTTGGCGGCGGTGCGGGTGAAGCGCGGATCGGCGACGATCAGCGGGGCGTTGTTCTGCTCCTTCGCCTTCAGCACGTGCAGCATCGACACCGGATGCGCCTCGGCGGCGTTGGAGCCGATGAAGAACATCGCCCGCGACTTCTGGATGTCGTTGTAGCTGTTCGTCATGGCGCCGTAGCCCCAGACGTTCGCCACGCCGGCCACCGTGGTGGAGTGGCAGATGCGCGCCTGGTGGTCGACGTTGTTGGTGCCCCAGAACGCCGCGAACTTGCGGAACAGGTACGCCTGCTCGTTCGAGAACTTGGCGGAGCCGAGCCAGAACACCGAATCCGGGCCGGACGTCTCGCGGATCTGCAGCAGCTTGTCGCCGACCTCCTGGATCGCCTGATCCCAGGAGATGCGGGTGTACTTGCCGTCCACCAGCTTCATGGGATAGCGCAGGCGGCGGTCGCCGTGCGCGTGCTCGCGCACCGCGGCACCCTTGGCGCAGTGGGCGCCCAGGTTCAGCGGGCTGTCGAAGGCCGGCTCCTGGCCGACCCACACGCCGTTCTGCACCTCGGCGACGACCGTGCAGCCGACCGAGCAGTGGGTGCAGATGGTCTTCACCTGCTTGATCGGGGCGCCGCCCGGGGCGGCGGGCGCGGCGGCCTCGGCCTTGCGGACCATGCCCAGCGGCAGGCCGACCGCGGCGGTGCCGGCGGCGAGGCCGGAGGTGCGCAGGAAAGCGCGGCGGTCGACGGTGGAGCCGGTCAGGGACGAGACGGCCTTGGCGAGGGTGCGGCCCACGGCCGGAGCGGCGGATTTCTTCTTCAGCATCGCGGGGCTCCTCAGAAGCGGGCGAGGGCGTAGGCCGTGCGGACGTGCTCCGTCTCGCGGTAGCCGGACTGGGGCGCGGCCTCGGCGGCCTCGGCGGTGGCGGGGGCGGCCGTCACGACGGCGGCAACGCCCAGGGCGACTCCGCTGGTGGTGCGGAACAGGAAATCCCGTCGGTGGATGCCGGGCCGGCGCTCGTCGCTGTTCATCGGTTCGGACCTCGTCTCGTCATGCCCCAGGGTGGACCTCGGGCAGGAGCGCACGCGCGACACCGGACAGAGCAGAGCGAGGCCATGGGCGTACGGCGACAGCGTCGGGCGGCGCGGACGCACCCCGACTGTCGTCGAACCCTTGACCTGCAGCGTTATCGTTGCGACAGCGGACGAAGGTGAGATTCGCCACTGTTGAGGATGCCGCGTTCGCCGCGAAATTCTTGTTTGTAAGCCCGCTCTCTGGCCGGGAAGGCGTGTGTTTCCTACCCAACCGAAAGGTTAGCAGACCGACGGTTTTCGGGCACAGTCCGTCAATGGTCGGACAAATTGCTGAAAACCTCCCCCCGATGGGGGAGGGCGCTACAGCACGCCCTCGACGGACACCGCGGCGTCCTTGAGGATTTCCGCGCTGCGCTTCAGCGCCGCTTCCTCCTCGCCCGTCAGCGGCGGCATGACGGTGCCGAGCACGCCGCCGGCCCCGACCACCCGGGGCAGCGACAGCGCCACCTCCGGCACGCCCACGACGTCCGGGTTGAGGATCGAGCAGGTGATGACCGCGCGCTCGTCGCCGCCGATCGCCGCCACCAGCCGTGCCAGCCCGCCGCCGATGCCGAAGGCGGTGTGCCCCTTGCCGTCGATGATGCGGTAGGCGGCGCGGCGCACGCCGTCGTCGATGGCGGCGCGGTCCCCGGCGGTCATCGGCCGTCCGGTCTGCGCGGCGAAGTCCTCGACGGCCAACCCGGCGGCGGTGGCGCCGGACCACAGCAGCACTTCGGAATCGCCGTGCTCGCCGACCACCACCGCGTGCACCGAGCGCGGCGTCAGCCCGAGCCGCGCCCCCAGCAGCGCCCGGAAGCGCGCGGTGTCGAGGATGGTGCCGGAGCCGACCACCCGCCCCGCCGGCAGCCTTGAGATGCGCGTGGCGACCTGCGTCATCACGTCGACGGGATTGCTGGCCACCAGCAGCACCGCGTCGGGCGTCGCCGCCAGCACCTTGGGGATGATGTCGGCGTAGATGCGGGCGTTGCGTTCCAGCAGCTGCAGCCGCGTCTCGCCCGGCTTCTGCCCGACCCCGGCGGCCAGCACGACGACGCCGGCGCCGTCCAGCGCGGCGTAGTCGCCGTGCCGCACCACGGCCGCGTGGGCAAAGGGGATGGCGTGCGCGATGTCGTGCGCCTGGGCGAGCGCCAGCTTCGCGTTGGCGTCCACCAGCACCACCTCGCTGGCCGCGCCCGCCATCACCATGGCGAATCCCGCGGTGCTGCCGACGAACCCGGCCCCGACGATGCCGACCTTCATGATGCCGTCCCTCCCATCGTGCGGAAGAAGAGTGCGGTCGCGGCCCGGCCGCGGCAAGGGGTGGCGCGAAAACGGGTTACCCCCTCCGTACGGGAATAATGTTCGCATCCCCGTGTTCGTGATGACAACGGGGCCTGTCCCCGCAGGACACACGGGTGGAATGACCATGTCGAAGAGTTCCGGATTTCGGGTTCTGGCCGCCGGTATGGTGGCCGCGGCGCTGGCCCTGGCGCTCCCGGCGGCGGCGCACGCCGACTCCTGGAAGGATGAGAGCGGGCACGGCTGGGGCCGCGGGCACCACAAGCACCACAAGCATCACCGGCACCATGACGGCGGCTGGGGCGCCTACTACGCGCCGCCTCCGGTGGTCGTCGTGCCGGCGCCGCGGCCGCGGGTCGTCTACGCGCCGCCGCCCGCCTACTACTACGAGCCGCCGCCGCGGGTGATCTACGCGCCGCCGCCGCAACGGGCCGGCGTCAACATCGGCGTCTACCTGCCGTTCCGCTGAGCCTCAGACCGGCAGGCGGATCAGCACGCGCAGGCCGCCGTGCGGGCTGTCGGACAGCGTGATGTCGCCGCCGTGGCTGTGCACCACGTCGCGCGCGATGGTCAGCCCCAGGCCCGCTCCGCCGGTTGCCTTGTTGCGCGAGGTCTCCAGCCGGTAGAACGGCTTGAACACGTCCTCGCGCATCTTGGCCGGGATGCCGGGGCCGTCGTCGTCGATGACGATCTCGATCAGGTTGCGGCGGCGCTTGGCGCTCACCCAGATGTGGCCGGCGTGGCGGCGGGCGTTGGCCAGCAGGTTGGCCAGGCAGCGCCGGAAGGCGTTCGGGCGCAGCGGCAGCGCCAGGTCCTCCGCCGCCTCCAGCGTGACGTCGGCCCCCTCGCGCCGGGCGCCGGCGACCGCCTCGTTGAGCAGGCGGGTCAGGTCGGTGGGCTGCACCGCCTCGGTCCCCTCGCCGCGGGCGAAGGCGAGATAGCCTTCGATCATCGTCTCCATCTCGGCGACGTCGGTCATCAGCTCCTCGACCTCCGGCCCTTCGCCCAGCATGTCGAGCGCCAGCTTCATCCGGGTCAGCGGCGTGCGCAGGTCGTGGCTGACGCCCGCCAGCATCTCCGTGCGCTGGGTGATCTGGCGCTGGATGCGCTCGCGCATCTTCAGGAAGGCGCTGGCCGCCTGCCGCACCTCCGACGCCCCCTCCGGCTTGAAGTTGGGCACGTCGCGCCCCTTGCCGAAGCTGTCGGCGGCGATGGCAAGGCGGCGGATCGGCCGGATCTGGTTGCGCATGAAGACGATGGCGATGGCGAACAGCACCAGCGCCGAGCCGACCATCCACAGGATGAAGATGTAGGTGGTCGGGCTGAACAGCCGCCGCTCCGGCGACATCACCGACAGCACGCTGTCGGGCAGCTGCACGCGGATCTCGTACCACTCGCGCGCGACCTCGGTGTTGATGGTGAAGGGGCGGTGCACGCGCTCGTTCAGCGCTTGGCTCAGCGTCCTTTCCAGGAGGCCGCGCAGCTGGCGCCGCGGTTCGGCCAGCGTGTGGCCGGGCTCCACCGTGACGATCAGGTCGCTGCTGCGCGCCGCCATGGCGATGACGCGCTGCCGGTTGTCCGGGCTGGGGTCGCGCTCCAGCAGTTCCGCCACCATGGCGATGTCGCCGGCCACCGCGGTGGCGAGGCGGTTGGTCATGGTGTCCCAGTGCCGGTCGTAGAAGATCCAGGTCGCTACCGCCTGCGCCAGGATCACCGGCGTGACGATGATGAGCAGCGTGCGGGCGAACAGCGTGCGCGGCAGGAAGCGTTTCAGCCCCGACGGCGCGCCGCCGGACGGCAGGCCGGCGCGGGCCGTCTCGGCCGGCGCCGTCATGCGTCCGGCCTCAGCACGTAGCCCTCGCCGCGCACGGTGTGCAGGTAGCGCGGCTCGCGCGGGTCGGGCTCGATCTTGCGGCGCAGGCGGGTGACCTGCACGTCGATGGTGCGGGCGTTGCCGATGGCCTTGGCGCGCTCGGCCAGTTCCTCGCGGGTGAAGGTGACGCCGGGCTGCGCGGCCAGCACGCGCATCAGGCCGGCCTCGGCGGTGGTCAGGCGGATGACCTCCTCGCCGTTGCGCAGCTCGTCCCGGTCGGGCAGGTAGACCAGCGGGCCGAGGCGCACCGGCTGCGCCGGCGGCGGGGCCGGCGGCGGCGCGGCCTGCCGGCGCAGGATCGAGGTGATGCGCAGCACCAGCTCGCGCGGCTGGAACGGCTTGGCGAGGTAGTCGTCGGCCCCGGCCTCCAGCCCGGCGATGCGGTCGTCCGGCTCGCCCCGCGCGGTCAGCAGCAGGATGGGCATGGCGTTGCCGTCGCGGCGCAGCGACTCGGTCAGTTCCAGCCCGCTCTCCCCTGGCATCATGACATCGAGCACCAGGAGGTCGAAGGCGAGGCTCTGCAGCTTCGCCCGCGCGTCCGCCGCGTCGGCCGCGGTGGTCACCAGGAAGCCGTTGCCGGCGAGGTACTTGCGCAGCAGCTCGCGCAGGCGCGTGTCGTCATCGACGACCAGGATGTGGGGCAGGGACTGGACTTCTTCGTCGGTCATGCCCGGGACTATAGCGCGAGGGATGAGCCGGGCGGTAGAGGTGGGGCGGCCCCCCTCCCACTTGCGTGGAGATCGATTCGAATACGAACTACATTGCCTGCATATGCATGAAGTGATATATCAGATCCCATGATCGGGTTGGGGCACACGCGCGGAGGCGCGGTCCATTGGCCGGTTCCGGTATGGCTGTTTCTGGAGTTGGGCATGGAGTGTTTCCACGTATGGCAAAAGCCGTGGGGAGTGCGCATCCGCATGGAGGGAGAGCCGACCGACGCACAACGCGCCGCGTTCACGGTGGAGGTCGAAGCGCACTGTTTGACGCGGGCCGGAACCGGGAAGCCCTGGGTCAGCCTGATCGAGATCCGCAATTACACCCGCAGCCGGCAGTTGTCCGACAAGGTGGCCGCCGTCATGCACCTCGCACGGGCATGCGGCCATGTCCGGTGCGCCATCCTGGTGGACGACTGGACGCTGGCGCGGGAACTGGCGGACGCCATCCTGAAGGCCGGCTGCGACGATCAGGCGCGGATCTTCCTTCCCTCCCCGCAGAACGAGTGGGGCCGCGCCGGTGCCGAGGAGTGGGCCGGCGTGCAGGCGTGGATCTTCCGCGATCTCACCGACCAGCACTGGTCGCTAGCCGCGTAGAAGGAAACCTGCCCCTTCCCCGCGAGGGGATAGGACCCTGAGCCGGTGTCATTCCCGGTGGATCGGCGCTTACCGCCGACCCACCGCCCGCACCTCGCCCTGCGGCGCGAACTTCGCCCGGTCCTCGTCGTCCAGCATGCCCATCATCACCTTGCGGAATCCCTGCACCGCCTCCGCCCCGGCGGTGCGGTAGGCGCGCGCGATGCGCTGGCGCTGCGTCTCCGACAGCTTGCGCTCCAGCTCCACGCCCTTCTCGGTCAGTTCCAGCAGGCGCTGGCGGCGGTCGCGCAGGCCGGTGGCCTGGATGATGAAGCCCTGCCGCACCAGTTCGCCCAGCACGCGCGACAGGCTCTGCTTGGTGATCTTGAGGATCGCCAGCAGCTCCGACACGGTGATCTTCGGGTGCCGGCCGACGAAGTAGATCACCCGGTGGTGCGCCCGCCCCAGCCCGAGCTGCGCCAGGATCTCGTCCGGTTCCGCGGTGAATTCCCGGTACGCGTAGAACAGCAGCTCCATGCCCGTGCGCAGCTCCTCCTCGCGGAGGAATAGCTGGCTTGCGCCTGCCTTTATGTCAGCCATGTTGACGTAATCCGGGTCCGGATGTTACCAATTGGGTCAGCAATGCAGACATAAACGAACAATCCCGCCCACGCAAGGAGAGGAACCCCACCATGACCATGATCCCGTTCGACGACCGCGACGGCTCCATCTGGTTCGATGGCGCCCTGGTGCCCTGGCGCGACGCCCGGATCCACGTCCTGACGCACGGCCTGCATTACGGCAGCTGTGTATTCGAAGGGGAGCGGGTTTACAACGGCAGGGTGTTCAAGCTGACCGAGCACAGCACCCGCCTCGTCCGCTCGGCCGAGCTGCTGGGCTTCGGTATCCCGTACTCGGTGGCCGAGATCGACGCCGCCACCAACGCCGCGGTGGCCGCCGCCGGCCTGTCCGACGCCTACGTCCGCCCGGTGGCGTGGCGCGGCAGCGAGGTGATGGGCGTGTCGGCGCAGCAGAGCCGCATCCACCTCGCCATCGCCGTGTGGGCGTGGCCGAGCTACTTCAGCCCGGAGGCGAAGATGGCCGGCATCCGCCTGATGTGGGCGCCGTGGCGCCGCCCGGCGCCGGACTGCGCGCCGACCGCGTCGAAGGCCGCCGGCCTCTACATGATCTGCACGCTGTCCAAGCACGCGGCGGAGGGGCAGGGCTATCAGGACGCCCTGATGCTCGACTACCGCGGCCTGCTGGCCGAGGCGACGGGCGCCAACCTGTTCCTGGTGATCGACGGGAAGATCCACACGCCGACGCCCGACTGCTTCCTCGACGGCATCACCCGGCGCACCGTCATCGACCTCGCGCGCAAGCGCGGCATCGAGGTGGTCGAGCGCCACATCAGGCCGGAGGAGTTGGCGACCGCCCAGGAGGTCTTCCTGACCGGCAGTGCCGCCGAGGTGACGCCGGTGAGCGAGGTGGGTGACCACCGCTTCACCCCAGGCCGCGTCTGCGAGACGCTGGTGCGCGACTACGACGCCTGCGTGCGGGGGTAACCCCGGCCGCCGCGGTGGGGATAGCCCCACCGCGGTCGGTGCCGCCCCGTCCGCTCCGTTGCTTGGCTCGACCCCTCTCCGCAATATCGGGGGAGATTTGCCCGGTCGGGGTGTCCCGCCGGGTGTCGGGACGAATGGAGGCGGCGATGCGGACTCGGACGGCGGCGTTTCTCATGGCTTCCACGGTGGGCCTCGCGGTGCTCGGCGGATCGGCCGTGAAGGCCGCCTCGCTGATGGGGCGCACCGGCGGGAGCTTCGAGGAGCGCTTCTCCGGCTTCGACGCGTCGCGCTGGCAGCGCTCCGACGGATGGAGCAACGGGGCCTACATGGGCTGCGCCTGGAGCGCGCGGAACACCATCGTGGCCAACGGCCGCCTGTCCCTGTCGATCACCGACCAGCCGGTGACGCGCGAGCGCTACGCCTGCGCCGAGTACCGCACGCACCGCCACTACGGCTACGGCACCTACAGCGTGAACCTGAAGGCGGTGCGCGCCGACGGCGTGATGACGACGGTGTCCAGCTTCACCGGCCGGCCGTTCGGCGATCCCTGGGACGAGGTCACCCTGGGCATCGCCGGCAAGGACACCACCAGGCTGGAGGTCGGCTACGTCGCCAACGGCGTCGGGCATCGCGACGTGGTCGTCGATCTCGGCTTCGACGCCGCCAAGGGCTTCCACACCTACGGGTTCGAGCGGCGGCCGGACGGCATCACCTGGCTCGTCGATGGCCGCCCGGTGCACACTGTGAAGGCGGCGCCCGCCGACCTGCCGCAGGCGCCGGGGCGGCTGTACCTGCAGCTGTGGAACGGCGTCGGCAACGGCCCGTGGCTGAAGGAGTTCCGCTACCCCGGCACCCCCCTGGTCGCCGAGGTCGCCTGGGTGCGCTACGAGGAGTCGGCGGCGACGCTCAACAACTGATCGGCGTCGCGTCCAGGTCCTTTCGTCGCGGGTTGCGGAACCGCCCTTTGACGGGGTGACAGCGTCCGATTGCCCGGCCCATACTCCCGCCCAGGATGTACGGACCGCCGCGACCGATGAGCCAGCGCCACGCCAAACCGTTGAAGCTGCACCTGGTGCTGCTCGTCCTGGGGGCGCTGCTGCCGCTCATCGTGCTGGGCGGCTGGTTCATCGTCCGCGACGCCGAGACGCGCAAGCTCGACACCCGGCAGCGGCTCATCGAGACCACCCGCGCCCTCACCCTGGCGCTGGACAAGCAGGTGGAGGCCTCGTTCGCCACGCTGCGCACGCTGGCCCACCTGCGCAGCCTGGTCGAGGGCGATTTCGACCGCTTCGGCGAGACGGTGAACGCCGTGCTGCGCGAGCGGCCGGAGTGGAACTCGGTCCTGCTGCTCGACGGTTCCGGAAGGCCGGTGCTGACCGTCGCCCCCTCGCCGGACGCCGCGCTGGCCCGCGGCATCGACCCCGAGGTGGTGGAGCGCGTGATGCGCAGCGGCGCGCCGGCGGTGTCCAACCTGCTGCACGGCGACGTGGTCCGGCGGCCGCTGGTGACGGCGGCGGCGCCGGTGTTCGTCCAGGGCGCGGTGCGCTACGTGCTGGCCGCCGGCATCCTGCCGGAGCGCCTCGGCGAGATCCTGCTGCAGCAGCGGGTGCCGGAGCGCTGGGAGGGCGCCATCATCGACGGCAACGGCGCCGTCGTCGCCCGCGCCCGCAACCTGGAGGAAAGCATCGGCAAGCCGGCGGCGCGCTGGTTCGTCGACGGCAGCCGCGGGCAGGTGGAGGGCACGCTGACCGGCGAGGGCACCGACGGCGACCGGGTGGAGGTCGCCTTCCGCCGCTCCGCCATGGGGCCTTGGACGCTGGCCTTCGGCGCGCCGGTGGACGTGCTCGACGCCGGGCTGTGGCGCACGCTGACCTACGGCCTGACCAGCAGCGCCGCGGTGCTGCTGCTGTCGGTGGGGTTCGCGCTGGTTCTCGGCCAGCGCATCGTGCAGCCCATGCTGGCGCTCAGCCGCGCCGCCGACGCCATGAACCGCGCCAGCGACGGCGATGGCGCCATGCCCGAGGCGCCGGCCTCGCCGGTGGAGGAAGTGAATGCCGCGGTGGCCGCCATGCGCCGCGCCGCCCGCCGCCTTGCCGTCGCCGCGGCGGAGCGCGAGCGCCGGCTGCGCGACGACGCCCAGCGCACCGAGCAGGACTTCCGGCTCGCCACCACCGTCGGCCGGCTGATCGCCTTCCGTCTGGACGCCGGCTTCCGCTACACCTGGGTCAGCGCCGGGCCGATGGGGCTGGACGCCGCGGCGGTGGTCGGCCGCCGCAGCGAGGAGCTGTTCGAACCGACCACCGCGGCGCAGCTGACCGGCCTGTACCAGCGCGTCTGGGACAACGGCCGCGGCGGCCGCATCGACGTGCCGGTGCGCGTCCCCGGCCGGGCGCAGGAGCGCCACGTCGATCTGGTCGTCGAGCCGGTGCGCGGGCCGACCGGTGCGGTGGAGGGGCTGACCGGCGTCGCCTACGACGTCACCGAGCACGTCCGCGCCCAGCGCGCGGCGGAGCGCGCCAACGACGCCAAGACCCGCTTCCTGGCCGCCGCCAGCCACGACCTGCGCCAGCCGATCCAGGCGCTACGCCTGCTGCTCTACCTGCTGACCGAGAAGGCGGCGTCCGACCCGACGCTGGTGCGCGTCACCGGCCGCATGGGCGAGGCGCTGGACAGCACCGAACGCATGCTGGGCCGCCTGATGGAGTTCGCGGCGCTGGAGAGCGGCAAGGTGACGGTGGCCGGGCAGGCGTTCCGCCTGGACGAGCTGGTCGCCCGCATCGCCGCCGAGGCGACGCCGGAGGCCGAGCGCAAGGGCTTGGTCCTGCGCGCCCGCACCTTCCCCTGCGCCACCGTGTCCGACCCGGTGCTGCTGGAGCGCATCGTGCGCAACCTGGTGTCCAACGCCATCCGCTACACGCCGTCGGGCGGCATCCTGGTCGGGCTGCGGCGGGCCGGGAGGACGGTGCGCGTGGTGGTCTACGACACCGGCTGCGGCGTGCCCGAGGGCATGCGCGAGGTGATCTTCGAGGAGTTCCGCCAGCTCTCCAACCCCGAGCGCGACCGCGCCAAGGGCATGGGCCTGGGC